>Ga0207658_10003387_pt1 | contig 11284 bp, 11 predicted proteins | sample KBSS33metaG_FD_184322 | JGI IMG/M metagenome (GOLD analysis project Ga0207658, IMG submission 184322) | Switchgrass rhizosphere microbial communities from Kellogg Biological Station, Michigan, USA - KBS S3-3 metaG (SPAdes) (version 2) | ecosystem: Host-associated > Plants > Roots > Rhizosphere...
CAAGCAGATTCACGCCATTGGATTGCGCGCGCTGATCGTCGGCCTCATCGCAACGGCGATGATCATGCTGGCGCCAAGAACGGCCGACGCGCAGTCGATCGGCCCTGCCAATCACATCGGGCCGCCGGCAACGATGGCTGATCTCTGGGCCGGCAACGCGACCTGGACGTATCTTCGCAACTGGAGCGAGGTATTCGATTCCTCGCACATCGAGTTCTACGACGGCGCCTGGTATCTCTTCCAGCGCTATTTCGACACGAGCCAGCCGCAATGCGCTGTCGGTTATCCGGTCGGCACGCAGATCCGCCGGTCCACCGACCAGGGCGCAACCTGGAGCGCTCCGGTGACGGCGATTGCACCGACGCCCGGAACGGCATGGTCGTGCGCGGCGACCGACGGCGATGCGATCTACGATGTCGCCAACAACAAATGGCGTTATCTGTATCAGTGCCTCGGCGCGGCCGGCACGCCGTGGAAAGGCTGTTACGCGGAGCGGGCCGGCGCCGATCCGATGGGCGCGTTCACTCCGATCGCAGGGAATCCCGTCCTTCAGAACGGGCAGCTCTGGGATCAGATCTGCAACCTCGCCACCGACGATTGCTCGGTGCTCGCGGGCGGCGCCGGTCGCGTCGGCGACGAGGGCACCTTCAACATCTTCCAATTCGACGGCACGTATTACTGGGTGACGTTCCACGGGTTCGACGGCGCGCGCGGCTACCGCGGCATGGCGAAGACGACGAACTTCGTCACGTGGATCGCCGGCAACGCGGCGCAAGGGCTTCCGACCGACGCGATCTTCGATCGTAACGACACCACTGCCTGGCGCGAATCCTGGATCAACAACGATCCGATGGGCGGGGGCGCGGCCAGCATCTACAAGGAAGGCAACTACTACTACGAAGTCATCGAGGCGGCGGACATGACGCTCCTTTGCACGGCCGGTCAGCATTGGGATTTCGGCTTGCTGCGGAGCACCTCGCTCACCAGCACGACGTGGGAGCAGCTGCCGCAAGGAAATCCGTTCGTCTATTCGAGCCGCGCGGCCGACTACGGCGGGCAGATTCCGCCGTGCGCCGTGCAATATGCGCAGCTCTTTTCCGATCCGAGCGGCAAGGCGATTTATCTGAAGTACACGCGCGTCAGCGGCGATCCGGCCGTGCGCAAGGCGTATCTGTATACGCTGACGCAGAGCAACAGCGTTCTCAAGAACGGCGATCTCTGGATGGGCGACACCTCGTACTGGCAGCCGTTTCCGATCGGCCCGACCAATCTCGTTGTCAGCCGCGATCCCGCCAATGCATCGGATCACAACCAGTACCTCGCGGTGAATTGCGGCACCAATCCGCAACCGTGCCAGCCGGGGCAGAGCTTTTATCAGGATGTCCCGGTGTCCAACGTCGGTGGCAAATGGCTGAGCTTCGGCGGCAAGTTCGAGACTGCCGCGGGCACCAGCGGCATGACGCTGCAAGTGCACCAGCTCGACGCCACGGGCGCGCGGCTCGATACCGGCTCGCTTGCGGTGTCCGCGACGACAACGTATTCGTTCTGGCAAAGCCCATGGATTCCTTTGCTGCCGAACACGGCCTACCTGCGCTATCAGGGCTACATGAATTCGAGCCTCGTCACGTACCGCGCGGACGAGATGTTCGCCGACGTCGAGCCGTCAGCGACGAGTTGCACGATGGGAACCTCGTGGACGCAAACGAGCCCCGACATCCATCACTCGATCGGTCGCGTTGACGCGGATGGTTGGTCGGCGACGACGACGCTCGACGGCGCGGGCTATCTGCAATACGGGCCTTACACGAATGCAGTGGGCGCAGGTCAGCACGTCGCGAAATGGAGCCTTGCGATCGACAGCATGGCCGGTGCCGACAGCAATATCGCGCGTGTCGAAGTCTCCGACTACACCGACGGCCAGACGATTCTCGCCTCGCGCATCCTGACGCGATCGCAGTGGGTGGCGGCAACGAGCTACAACTGCTTCGCGCTGCCGTTCACGATCGACGCCTCGCGCGTCGGTCACCTTCTTGAGTTTCGCGTCTGGTGGTACGACCAGGCTTACGTGCGCGAGAAGCTCGTCGGCTACGATTGACGAGCGCGTCGAGCCTCATCCCGCAGGACGCGCGATGAGGCTCTTCGCACAATCGACGATCGTCTCTTCGACAGGCCGCGGGCGCCACGCGAGCAGGCGTTGCGCTTTCGCGAAGCTGTGACGATGCGCGCGGCCAAGGTTCGGCGTCAATGAGCGCAATGCAGGATCGACGAGCGACATGAGCCGAATAACGATGTCCGGCACCGTTCGCGCAGGAACCTTGCTCGCCGACGCACCAAGCTGCGAGCGCAGCACGCGCGAAATGTCGGCCATCCACAAGAACTCGCCGGTCGCGAGGAATCGTTCGCCCGCAGCATGAGGCGATGTCATCGCTCGAATGTGGATGTCCGCGAGATCGCGCACGTCGACGATCTCGAACCCGAGCCGCGGGTTGCCGGGCACGCGTCCTTCGAGAAGGCGGCCGATCACTTGCACCGAGCCGAGATTCTCCGCGGTCAGCACCGGACCGAGTACGGCACCGGGCAGGATCGTCGTCAGCGTCGTCGAGCCGCGGTGCTCCTTCATGAAGTTCCACGCCGCTTGTTCGGCAAGCCGCTTGGATTGCCGATACGCGCCGACGTTTCGCTCGTCGAGATTGAACCAGATCGTCTCGTCGCTCACGCTGTCGGCGCTTCGCAACGACGGCGTCGCAGCGGTTGCGGCCGATGTCATCACGACGCGTTTGACGTCTGCCTTCGTCGCTGCGCGCAGGACGCGCAACGTGCCCTCGCGCGCAGGAACGATCAGCGTATTCGCATCGCGAGGCGCGTCGCTGCCGAGCGGCGAGGCGACATGCAGCACGTAATCGCAATCCGCCATCGCAGCGTCCCAGCCTTCGTCTCGCGTCAGGTCGGCGATGCAGAAGCTCAAACGATCGGTCGCGACCGCGGCGGACGCGACCGCGTTTCGAATCGCCGGCTCTTTCGAAAGACCGCGCAGCGTCGTGCGCACCGCGTAACCGCGACGCAGAAGCTCGACGATGCACCAGCCGGCGACGAACCCGCTGCCGCCTGTGACGAGAACCGTTTCGGTCATTGCCCGATTCCTGCGTTACAGATCATTGATTTGAAAAGAGAAATAGCTTGCCACTACAAGTCTTCATCTGTAGACTTTAGCCGCTCCAAAGCGAAATGTCTACAGTCGTAGAATTGAGGAAGGCATGCCTGCAAAGCGCCTCGTACGACCCCGAAACGCCGCCAACACACGTCAGGCGATTCTTCGTTCCGCGCGCTCGGCATTTGCGAGAGCAGGCTACGACGGCGCGGGCGTGCGCGAGATCGCGAACGGCGCCGGCGTCACTGCGATGCTGGTCAACCGCTATTTCGGATCGAAGGAGGGACTCTTCGCGGAAGTCGTCGCCGAGATCATGGCATCGCCGACGATCCTGACGAAGGACACGCTGGCATCACTCTCGGGCAACGACATCGCCGCGGCGCTCGTCGGTATCACCGAAACCGACGGCGCGCCGCTCGACGGTTTCAAAATCATGCTGCGCTCGGCGTCCAGCGAGCGTGCGGCCGAGATCGGGCGCGAGCAGATCGAGAAGCACTATCAGCGAATGCTGGCCGATGCGCTCGACGGAGACTTCGCGCCGCAGCGCGCAGCGCTGATGCTTGCGCTGGTTGCGGGTTTCCAAGCGATGCGGCAGATGATCGGTCTTTCTGCGCTGGTCGATGCCGAGCCGGCTTTGCTGATCAAGATACTCGGGCCGGTGTTCCAGCAACTCATCGAGCCTGTGAAACGATCCGGTTCGCAAGGATAATTGCCCGCCGCTTGGGTCTCGGACAGGACGCTATGGAAGAACAACAAGAACGCACCGCAACCGAGCTCCTCAAGGCCGTCGGCATCCTGCAGCTCAAACTCTTGCTCGGAGCCGGGCGCGATCTTGTGCTCATTCCGACAGCGCTCGTCGCCGCGTTGATCGATCTTGTTCTGCTCAAACAGCAGGAACCGCGTTTCTTTCGCTTGACGCTTCGGTTCGGCGAGCACACCGACAATTGGATCGACGTGTGGGCCGCCGGACGTCATCCGGATGCACCGCCGCGCGAGAACGTCGATGCGCTGCTGGCGCGTGTCGAGGAAGTCGTGCGCGATCCGCAGACCGGCGCTCGGCGTGCGCGCGTGCTGAAACGGTGGGCTGAGCGGCAGGTGGCACGGGCTCGTCAGAAGGCGGCGGGGCAGATCTCGACACGATTGGGTTCGATGCCGGACGCGCCGGCCAAATCGAACGCCGACGATTAGGCGATGACGTTGCGCTTTCCGCTTTGCATTGTGCTGTTTGCACTGCTTGTCGAACCGGCGATGGCAGGTGAGTCTGCGGCGAGCAGATGGATTCTGCGCGACGCCGCCGTTTACACGCTCGACGCATCGCACCCGTGGGCCAAGGCTTTAGTCATCGACAACGGCCGCATCGTTTATGTAGGCGACGAGGACGGCGCCGCGGCCTACGCGCGAGACGACGCACGCAACGTCGACCTCCACGGCCGCATGGTTCTTCCCGCGTTCCACGATTCGCACACGCATCCGATGTCGAGCGGCATGCGGCTTCTGCGCTGCCAGTTCGACGGCATCGCGTCGGCGTCGAAACTCTACGCAGCGGTTCGCGCGTGCGCGGCGAACGCGCCTGACAAACCGTGGCTGCTCGGCAGCGGCCTCGCACCGGCGTTGCTCAAACACCGGATGCTCGACCGGCAGCGGCTGGATACGCTGGTGCCGGATCGCCCGGCCTTCCTCACCAGCGACGACGGCTACACGGCTTGGGTCAATTCGAAAGCGCTGGCGATCGCCGGCATCGATGCGAGCAATCCCGGTGTGCTCGAAGGCGACACCGCCAACCTCGTGCGAAAGCACGTGCCGCCGCCGACCGAGGCCGACTACCGCGAAGCGTTGCGCCTGACGATGGCGATGGCGAACCGCTTCGGCGTTGCATCGATCGTCGATGCGAGCGCGAGTGCCGCGATGCTTGATGCGTATCACGCGGCCGACGTCGCCGGCGAGCTGACTGTGCGCGTCGTCGCCGCGCAGCGTATCGATCCGCAGCAGGGCGAGGCGCAAGTCGGCGATTTCGTCGAGCGGCGCGATCGGACGCGCGGCCGCTTGTTCAGGGCTGATGCTGCCAAGATCTTTCTCGACGGCGAATTCGAGTGGCGCACCGCGGCGCTGTTGGATCCGTATGCAGGCTCCGCCGACGAGCGCGGGCCGCCGATCGATGCCGGTGCGCTCGATGCGATCGTGCAACGCCTCGATGCGGAGGGCTTCCTGATCCATATGCACGCGATGGGCGATCGTGCCGTGCGTCTCGGGCTCGACGCGATCGAGCACGCGGTCCACGCGAACGGTGCGCGCGATCGTCGCCATCAGCTCGCCCACATTGGCATCGCGAGCACCGAAGACATCGCGCGTTTCGGCACGCTCGGCGTCGCCGCCAATTTCCAGCCGCAGTGGTTTCAGGTCGACGATGCGGCGCTTGCGCCGAGCGAGAAAGCGCTCGGCGCGGAGCGCGCGCGCCGGATGTATCCGATCGCCAGCCTCGCGGCCAAAGGCGCGCGAATCCTTGCCAGCAGCGACTGGCCTTCGACATCGATGAATCCGCTCGATGCGATTCAAGTGGCGATGACGCGGCAGCCTTTGAATCGTGCGGCGCCAGCGTTCGAGCCCGAGCAACGCATGTCGCTGGCTGCGATGCTCGCTGCCTATACGAGAGATGCGGCATGGATCGCGCGCGAAGACACGGAGACGGGAACACTTGAGATCGGCAAGGCCGCCGACTTGATCGTGCTCGATCGCAATCTGTTCGAAACGTCGGTCGCAAGCCTGCATCGGGTCCGCGTTCTGATGACGATGCTCGAAGGGCAGCCGGTTTATCGCGACGCCACGTTCGCGCGGCTGCCTTGATAGCGCGCGGCTTTTCAGCGCGAGCCGCGATCGATCGTAGTCTGCAGCGCCTTGCGCACCTCGCCGGCGATCTCGTCCTGGATCATCAGTTTGTCGTCGGCCGGGCGATCGTAGGTTTCGCTCCAGACGACGAAGCCGTCGCTGGCGCGCACGAGCCGCGCCGCGACGCGCAGCATGCCACCGGATTTGCGCACGCTGCCGTCGAGCAGGTACGCGACGTCGAGCTTCTTGGCGATCTCGGCGACCGTCATCTGCTTGTCCTTGAACCAGAACGATGCGGTCGGAGGCGGCACGCGAAGGCCGGGGACGGCCGCGAATTTGTCGATCAGCTCCTCGGTCATGCCGTCGGCGAATACTTCTTCGCCCATCGATTCGGTGAGATCGAGAAACGGCATCACGGCGACGGATTTCGAGTCTTGGACTGCAACCGTGACCGCAGGTTGCTGTTCCGGCGCATCGGCCTTGTTCCGCACGGCAACGACGACGGCGACGAGCAGCAGTGCCGCGGCGATCGCGATCCATTTCCAAGAACGAGGCCACGCCGTGGCCGCGGCGGAAATCGGCAATGGCTGCGCGGCGCTTATCGTTGCGACCATGCGATAGCCTTGCTTGGGCACGGTGACGATGTAGCGCGGGTTCTTCGGATCGTCGCCGAGCAGACGGCGCAATGACGCAACGGCCTGATACACCGAATCCGGTGTCACGATGACATTAGGCCAAACGCGATCGAGCAGATCGTCGGCGCTGACGATATCGCCTGCGCGCTCGGCGAGGCACACGAGGAGGCGCATCGTGCGCGGCTCCAGCCGGATCGTTTTGCTGCCTCGTGCGATGGCGCCGAGCGCAGGGTCGACGGACCACTCACCGAGCGTGAAAGGCGGATGGGCAGGTTGATCCATGGACGACCGCGCGGCGATTGCGGCGCGATTGTAGCGCGCGTGCAAGCCTTTGTTGCGCTGGACATTCAGACGGTTTCAGGAAGCTTCGGGACAACCTTCAGGACTTTTCCGGTGCGTGATGCGCAATGTCGCGCGTCCCGTCCCGCGCCGTCATCCGACGTCGCGCCACCGGCCGATCGTTGCCTTGAGGAACCGAACCATGAACCGCTCCAGAGTCGCCGCTCTCGTCCTCTTTATCTTCTCCGCCTGCGCGCAAGCCACGCCTTACGTCTTCGAGCCGAGCAATTCCAAGGGCGTGATGCGCTGGAACCATCTCGGATTCTCAAACCCGAGCGCGCAGTTCAGCCGCATCGAAGGCTGGCTGGAGTGGAACGCCGCCGACCCGACGCGATCGTCGGTGAAGGCGACGATTCCAATGAGCGGCCTCACTACCGGCGTGCCCGACCTCGACGATGATTTTCGCTCCACGGCGTTCTTCGATTTCGCGAAGTTTCCCGCCGCGACCTTCACGAGCACGCGCATCGAGAAGCGCGACGGCATGAATCACTACGCCGTGATCGGCGAGCTCGCGCTGCACGGCGTCACCCAGCCGGTGACGCTCGATGCGACGGTCAACAAGACCGGCACCAATCCGCGCAACGGTCTACCGTCGGTCGGCTTCGATGCGACAACGACGCTCAAGCGCTCCGATTTCGGGCTCGGTCGCTTCGTGCCTCAGGTCAGCGACGAGATTCGCATCGCGCTCACCGTCGAGGCAGTCGATGCAATGGAAAAGGAGAAGCTCGACAAGGCTGAAGCTGCCGAAGAAGCTGCGAAGGCCAAAGCGGGGAAGAAGGATTGATGCGAGGGTGAGGCAAATGGAGCCGAACGGGAAGCGAAATGGAAAGACTCCGCCGGCCGGCTGCGCAAGTGTTGCGGTTTGCTTGCGCAGCCATGACACGCAGCGCGCCCGACGCTTCCGGAGATCGCATGTCCCGTTTGTTTGCCGCTTTGCTTCTTGTCGTTCCCGTCGTCGCCGAGGCGACCCAAGTCGTCGATGATTTCGAATCCGGCACCAATCCGAACGCGTGGGGCTGGAGCGTCAGCGGCGCGCCTTACACCATCCAGCCGCAGGGTGGCGATCCAGGTGCGTGGATCGATTCCGGCGTGCCTTACAAGACCAAGCATGCGGCGCTGGTCGCGGTACCGCCCGACGGCAGCGCGTTGCGCGCTGCGCTCGCAAGCGGAACACTGACTTCGGCAAGCATCGCCATCGAGGAGCTCGATGCCTCCGGCGTCACCGGATGCTTTCCTCTCGCATCGGCGACCGGTCCGTTCACGCTGATGTTCATGGACCTCCACAGCGCTCCCGGCGGCACGCTCATCGAAGCGCACACGCTCAACGGTCCGTCGACGCCGGTCGCGCCGTTCCCGTGGCACACGGCCGGTTTTCCGATCCCGAGCTCCGACGGCGACGACGTGCCGCCGGGATGGCGGCTCAACAACGCCGACGTTCCGGGTTACACGTGGTCGACGATGATGCACAACATCGACGGCATCGCGTTCTACGTCGACGATCCGCACGCAAAGACCTTCGAGGGATGCTGGCATATGGGCGCGGACAACGTCGTGGTGACGTACGGCGGTGCGCCGGATGAGATCTTCGCGGATGCGTTCGAGGTGTTGCCTTAGCGGATCGTCACGAGTCGTAACCGTGGTAATGCTGTGAAGACGGATCGATCCAAGTCACTTGGTTGGTCAGATCGTTGGTCAGATCGTTGTCGACCGGGTACACCGCACGGGACGTTCCGCGATCGGAATATAAGAATACGCCGACAACGGTGCCACCGATCAGCGGCAAGGCCCAGACGAAGACGATTTGCCGGATCTTTTGACGACGTTCGTAGTACGCGCTGCGCGCAACCGCGAACGAGAGCGCAGCGTTCACGCCAAGCAACGCCGACAGCGCCGTAACGATGATGTTATGACCCGACATAGGCCCCCGATGTCACGAGCTCGTGCGCATGCGTGACACGATATCACCAATCTGTCTCACCGCCGCTTCGGACGCCGCCCGATCGGGCGTCACGTCGCTGTTGTTGAAATTGCCGGTGTCGCCGAGCACCTGCACCAGCAATCCGTCGCTGCGCGGCACGACGCTGAGATTGTGCACATACAGGCCGTAGTCGACTTCCGGCTGCGGAATCAGCCGCGCCGTCTGTCCGCGCACCGGAATGATCGATTCGTCCTTGAACAATGCGCGCGCGCCGTAGCCGGTCGCGTTGATCAGCGTGCGCTCCGGCAACTTCATGAGCTCGCGCGGATCGTGGAATTCGCGCACGTCGACCTTGCCGCCGGCGGCGAGGAAATCCGCGAACAGCATGCGCGCGTAGGTGCTGATGTTGAACATCATCGTCGTGTAGCGCCGGACATAGGCTTGCGGAAACGGATGCGTGCCGGCGGCGAGCTCGACCGAGCGCGGCGTGAGATCGCGCACGCGCGAATACAGACTGCCATACTCCGGCTCGTCGGACACCGGCGGTTCCGACGTGCCTGGCGGATTGTCGGACAGCGAGTAGCCGTCGATCCACTCGATCGGCTTGCCCGGAAGGCCGAGCAGGCTTTGATACATGCGGAACGACGTGCGCGTCATTTCCTCCCAGCGATCGCCGAACGCGGCCGCGTGCTCGGCGTCGCAGATGCGCGAATCCGGCGTCCACAAACCCGATGCGCGCATCGAATAGACATCCGGCGGCAATTCCTTCGCGTAGATGCGCACGCCGAGGCCCGCGCGCTGCGCGAGCAGCGCGGACGTGAGCCCGAGCGCACCGCAACCGATCACGCCGATCTTGCGCGCGCCCGTCGCCTGCGCCATGCGCAGCGCAAGCGCGCTCGAACCCCACGACAACGACCATCCGCTGCCGCCGTGGCCGTAGTTGTGCACGATCGTCTTGTGATCGAGCCGTTCGGTCTCGATGCGCGGACCGGCGGCGCGGAACGGACGCGTGCACACATAGATGCCGGTGATGCGATCGGTTTGTGCCTTGATCGGCGCAAGCTCGGCGACGGCCGACTGCAGATGAGCGGCGAGCGGCGGAGCGATCGTCTCGGGCGTCTTCTCCAGAGCGATCGGCTGTCTCGCGCAAGCCGTCATCGCGCCCGTGGAAACCGCGGCGAGCGTGACTCCGGCTTGGCGCAGAAAATGGCGTCGTTGCACGATGGAATCTCCGGATCGTTAGAGAGCGCTCGCTACTTCGACAAGCTCGATGCGATTGCCGAAAGGATCGACGGTGAAAGCGCGCCGGACGTCCGGCAAGGCCGTATCGTCCAAAACCTCGAAGCCTGCCGCCGCAAGCGCCGATGTCAGTTCCGCAAGCCGCGTGACTCTGAGTGCGGGATGCGCTTTCTTTGCAGCGCGAAAATCATCCTCAACGCCAAGATGAATCTGCAGCGCGCCGCACGCAAACCATACTCCGCCGCGTGCGGCGAGCTGAGGCGGCTTTGCCAGCTCCGACAAACCGAGAATGCGTGAATAGAATGCGCGCGCCGCGTCTTCGCCACCTCGTGGCATAGCGATCTGCACGTGATCCAGCCCCAGAACCGTCATGCGGTGCTGCCTCTAAATGCGAATGCGCGGCGTATGTTCGATTCCGCTTCCCGGCTCCGTCAAGCGGACGTCGGGCAGAAAAGCCTTCGGGCTCGGCGAAAACACTTATCGCCCGAAAAATGCCATGACGTTCATGTCGTCAATCGAGGTACTTCCATGTAACCGCTCCGTCGAGCAAACGGATACGTACATCGCGGATGTCATCGGGCTCGAAGTTTCTCGCATTGACGCCCATGTAGGTGACCTTGCGCGGCCGTTTCCGTTCCCAATTCATGATGCAGCCGCACGTCGCGCAGCGCACGAAGTTCAATGCCTTGCGGCCCCACGAATATTTTTCCGTCGTGCCGGGTTTGGAGATGACGCGGACGTCAGCAGCCTTGTAATACGCCCAGAGAACGCCGTATCGCCGGCAGATCGAGCAGTTGCAGCTCGTGAGCATGCGCGGTCGACGCGGCACTTCGACGCGGACTGCCTTGCAATGACACGTGCCTGAGAGCATGGGAAGGCTCCAGAAAAGGCGTCCGCTACTTGCCCGTGTTCCGCAGACGATCGCGCGGCGCGGCAACGAGGACGTCGACTCGCCGACATCCTCGTTGATATAGAGCTATCGTGTCCACGGATCGCAAACCTTTCCGTCCGGTGTCAGACACAATGTAAAGAACGAGTCATCGGCGGCACCGTGGCCTTGGGAAGGGGACAACGGAACTATCCGTTCGCGTTTGCCAAGACAACGTGTAGGACCAAGAAGTACACTTCGGCGCATCGGTGCGGTCGGATCGGGAACGAGGTATGACCAGATTCCAACGTCGC
>Ga0207658_10003395_pt1 | contig 11271 bp, 9 predicted proteins | sample KBSS33metaG_FD_184322 | JGI IMG/M metagenome (GOLD analysis project Ga0207658, IMG submission 184322) | Switchgrass rhizosphere microbial communities from Kellogg Biological Station, Michigan, USA - KBS S3-3 metaG (SPAdes) (version 2) | ecosystem: Host-associated > Plants > Roots > Rhizosphere >...
CCGGTGAGGTTGTTGGCGAGCTGGTTGACGTTGTCGGTCAAGTCGGCCCAGGTTCCAGCGACGCCCGGCACCTGCGCCTGGCCGCCTAGCTTGCCCTCGGTGCCGACCTCGCGCGCGACGCGCGTCACCTCCGAGGCGAAGCCGTTGAGCTGGTCGACCATTGTGTTGATGGTGTCCTTGAGCTCGAGGATCTCGCCTTTCACGTCGACAGTGATCTTCTTGGACAAGTCGCCACGAGCGACCGCGGTGGTCACTTCCGCGATGTTGCGGACCTGGCCGGTGAGGTTGGTGGCCATCGCATTGACGTTGTCGGTCAGGTCCTTCCAGGTGCCGGCGACGCCCTTGACCTTGGCCTGACCGCCGAGCTTGCCCTCGGTGCCGACTTCGCGCGCCACGCGCGTCACTTCGGAGGCGAACGAGCCCAATTGCTCGACCATCGTGTTCACCACCTTGCCGATGCGGAGGAACTCGCCGCGCAGCGGGCGGCCGTCGATCTCGACGATCATGCTTTGGGAGAGGTCGCCCTTGGCGACGGCGCCGATAACCCGCGACACTTCGGTGGTCGGCTGAACCATGTCGTCGATCAGCTCGTTGACGGCCCGCAGCTTGGTATCCCAGCCGCCGCGCGCGCCGCGCACACGACCGCGCTGCGTGATCTTGCCTTCTTTGCCGACGACGCGGGACAGGCGCTCGAATTCCTTGGTGATGGCGTCGTTCATGCCGACGACTTCGTTGAACAAAGCGGCGATCTCGCCATCGACGCCGTCGACGTCTTCCGGAAGGCGGACGCTGAAATCGCCTCGGCGCAGCGCCCGGAGAGCGCTGACGAGCTGACGGCGATCGATGAAGTCGCGCGGGGCCTGAATGTTCACTTGGCTACTCCGGTGGCTACTCTCCCCCCGCCCGCGGTTGAACACGCACAGCCCCCCGGCTGCAAGTCCCTAGTCTATCAGGGGAATTGGCTTGCGGATGCCTGAATTTGCGCAAGTGACGCAGGCTGTCCCCCCAATAGCTCGCCGCACCCCAACGGGCGGTGGCCGCACCCGCGGCCAGGGAAGGAAATCCCGGAAATTAAAATGAGTTCCGTAAACGGAAATTCTTTGCGCCAGAGAGGGACAGCGAAAGCCAGTCCTCGATCACCGCCGCGATCCGCGGCGCGGCGCGGCCGTCGCCATAGGGGAAAGCGCGTCGCGCCATCCGCGCGTGCTCCGCAGGATCGGCCAGGATTCGCCGAGCCGCGGTTGCGATGGCCTCGGCCGAAGTGCCGACGAGCAATGCATTGCCGCATGCGATGCCCTCGGGTCGCTCGGTTTTCTCCCGAAGCACGAGGAGCGGAACGCCGAGCGCTGGCGCTTCCTCCTGAATGCCGCCGGAGTCGCTCAATATGAGGTCGGCCGCGCGCATCCGCGCAATGAGTCTCGGATGACTGCACGGCTCAACCAGCGCGATGTGGGGTTGGCCCTGGAGAAGCTCGGCCATCCGTTGTCGGACGTGCGGGTTGGGATGGAGGACGAAATCGATCCTCACGTCCGGAATTGTTCCGAGATCGATCAATGCGGCGGCGATGGACGCGAGACCCTCGCCCCAGCTTTCACGGCGATGACAGGTCACGAGGGTGATCCTTAGGCCGTCGATGCGGGGCATTGGTGGGGGAAGCCGCCGTTCTGCATCCAGCAAGGCGTCAATGCCGGTGTTGCCGGTGACGTGAATTGCGCCTTGAACCTGTTCCGTCCGGAGATTTGCCGCTGCTGTTTCGGTTGGGGCCAACAGCAGGTCGGCCCCGGCATCGATCGCCGTTCGATATTCTTCTTCGGGCCACGGCAGCGCCGGGTCGCCGGTGCGCAGGCCCGCTTCGACGTGCGCCACCGAAACGCCGGCGGTGAAGCCGGCCAGCGCCGCGCCGAGCGCGCTCGAAGTATCGCCCTGGACGACGAGCAAAGCAGGACCGCCGTAAAGCAGCGGCACAATGGCCGTCGTGACCCGGGCAACGTGCGCGTGGGGGTCTTCCTCCCCCGGAAGCTCGAGCCGGTGTGCGGGGAAATGCCCAAGGCCGTATTCGTCCAGGTCGAGGCGGGGGTGCTGGCCGGTGACGAGCAGCGACGGCGCGATCCCGCGTTGGGCGAGGGCGCGGGCGACAGGAGCCAGCTTAATCGCTTCAGGCCTGGTCCCGATGACCAGCCCGACATCCCCGGAATGCAGCCATTCCCCCTAGCTCGGCCGGGGGAACTTGCCTCCACTATGGACGAAGCTCAACGAAAATTGTCGGCGTAGGCCTGAATCTTGAGCCGCACCGGTGGCGCGGGGACGAGGTGATAGGCAAGGCCGTGCCGCTCGCAATAAGCGATGGCCGCTTCCTTGGTGGGGAAGTTCATGCGGACCTGGGTCCTTGTGTCGCCCGAGCCGTTCCAGCCGGTCAGCGGGTCGGCATGCTGTGCCTGTTGCCGTTCGAACTCCAACACCCAGCCGTTGGCATTGGCCTTGCCGGACTGGGTTGTCTTGCGCTCGAGCTCGAGGATGCGGGCGATCGTCATGCGCGCGAGTTGGCAAAGTGCGGCGTGCGAATCAAGTTATCCCTTCCGCCTCCAAATCAACGAGACCGCGCGAATACGGTGCCGTGCGGGATCGCCGCGCCCGTCGCGCCGTGCGGCCATACCGCGCGATCGAAATCGATCGTTCCGGTCAGCACGAGCGATCCGCTGGCCGGATCAATCGTGGCCAACGCAATCTTCGATCGCATGTCCTTGAAACCCGTGATCACGATCCGCCGCCCGTCAGGAGCAAGCGAAAGCCAGTGCGGCATCCAGTCCGCATCGAGTACCAGTCGCGAGGCTTCGCGAGGATGGGACGGATCGGCGAGATCGAGCGCGACGAGGCCAGGAAGCGAGCCGACGGCAATGACCCAATAACGGCCCGCGACAACCGGAACCGCGCACGACTTTTGTCCAAGGGCATAAACTAGCTCGGCCGACGATCGCGCAGCGTCGATTTCCTTGAGTCGATAGAGGCCGCAGCTGCCGGTTCCAACCATCACGGTGCGGCCGTCGCCAAGCAGCCGTGGCTCGTTCGGGTTGTCTTCCGCGCCGTTCGGCCCAGCGGGAAGGACCACGGTCTGCAGAAGCTTGAGATCGGACATCCGCCAGATCTGGATGCTCCGCGACGGCTTGGATTTAGCAGCGGGAATGAGGGCCGTCGCCGGCATGCTGACCATCGAAGCCATGTTGGGCATCGCAGGCATATTGGAGCCCATGTCCGCCGTCGTGGTGATGATCCGATCCAGCTTGGGCACCACCGCCAAGCTGTAGGGCCGCACGAATTCGTCCGAACGTGGATCGGCCGATGCCCAGCGCAACAGGCGTCCGTCGGTTGCGAATTCGGCAATTCCGCCTGGTGTCTCGTTCGCGTGGTTGCCGCGCTGCAACGTCGCCACAATATTGCCGTCCGGAAGTCGGGCGAAACTATGCGCAAAGCTGATTGGGCCGACGTCCGCAAAGCTCCACCGGACCTTCGGAACAAGCGGGTTCGAAAGGTCGAACAGCCAGGTCCGGTTTCCGTAGAAGTCGTTGGCGAGCAGGGTGCCGTCGACGGGCATTTGGTAATCGGTATGGTGCGCCATCGTTCCCGATTGTCCGACCGGCAGCGTCGTCACGACCTGATTTGTGTGAAGGTCGATAACTGCAAGGAAATCGCTGTCCTTGCGGTCCACATCGCTCGCCCACGCAAACAGCAGATCGGTGGACGGCTTGTGCTGCGACGGGGTCGCGCAGCCCGCCATCACCGTCGCAGCCAGGAGGCCGAAGCTCAATTTTCGCCATATCTGCAATTGCCCCCCCCCGGCATCGTTGGCTCAGCCGATAGCTATCCGCGTGTTAGGGGCGGATGGCAAATTACCGTTGGGTTCGATCAGTAGGCGCGCGCGACCGCGAATTCCGCGGCTTCGACCAACGCCGAGCGCGTCTTGCTGGCGGGGAATTTCGCAAGCGCGTCGATAGCCCGGCGGCCATATTGGCGCGCATGCTCGATGGTGTCGTCGAGGGCGCCGCTCGAACGAAGCAGCGCGATTGCATGAGCGAGGTCGGCGTCGGATTGCCGCTCGCCGCTCATCGCGGCGCGCCAAAAGTCCCGCTCCTTGGCGTCACCGCGCGCATAAGCGAGAATCACCGGAAGAGTCATTTTGCCGTCGCGGAAGTCGTCGCCGACGCCCTTGCCCATGGTTGCGGCGTCGGAAGCATAATCGATCACGTCGTCGGTCAGCTGGAAGGCGATGCCGAGGTTCTTGCCGAAGCTTTCGAGCGCCAGCTCGGCGTCCTCGTCGGCTTCGGCAACGACCGGCGCGACGCGGCACGCGGCGGCGAACAAAGCGGCGGTCTTGGCACCAATGATGTTCAGGTAATGCTCTTCGTCGGTGTCGATCCGGCGCTGCGCGGTCAGCTGGTCGACCTCGCCCTCGGCAATCACCGCCGACGCGTGGCTGAGGATGCGCAGAACCTTGAGGCTGCCGTCCTCGACCATCAGTTCGAACGCGCGGCTGAACAGGAAGTCGCCGACGAGCACGCTCGCCGGATTGCCCCAGATGAGGTTCGCGGTGCGCTTGCCGCGGCGCATACCCGAGCCGTCGACGACGTCGTCGTGGAGCAGGGTCGCGGTGTGGATGAACTCGACCGCGGCGGCGAGCTTGTAATGGCGGGTTCCGGGGTAGCCGAGCAGAGCCGCACAGGCGAGCGTCAGCATCGGCCGCATGCGCTTGCCGCCGCCGGCGATCAAATGGCCGGCAAGCTCGGGGATCAGCCCGACCTTGCTCTGCATGCGCTCCAAGATGACGGCGTTGACGCCGTTCATGTCATTCCCGACGAGCGCCATCAGCGCGTCGAGCGACGGCTGGCGCGCCGTGGTCAGCGGATGAATCGTCGCAGTCACGGCGCTGCCCCTAGCCGGACGGCAGCGCTTTTCCTAGCTCACTACCAGATGCGAACGCGCTCTTCCGGCGGCAGATAGAGCTTGTCTCCGGGCTGAACGTTGAACGCTTTGTACCAGGGGTCGAAATTGCGGACGACGCCATCGACCCGATAGCGGTCGGGGCTATGCGGATTGCTCAGCAATTGGGCACGAAGGGCTCCTTCGCGCGCCTTTCCTTGCCACGCCTGGGCGTATGCCAAGAAGAAGCGCTGGTCCCCGGTAAAACCGTTGATGACCGGCGGCTCGCCGTGGCGGGAGACGTAGCGCCGGTAAGCGGCATAGGCGGTTTCCAGGCCGCCAAGGTCGGCCAGGTTCTCGCCGAGGGTCAGCCGCCCTTTGATGTGGACTCCGGGGATCGGCTCATACTTGTCGAACTGAGCGGCAAATCTGTCGGCCTTGGTCTTGTACTTGGCCGCAGTTCCCTTGCTCCACCAGTCGCGCAGCCGGCCCTTGGCGTCGAATTGGCGGCCCTGGTCATCGAAGCCGTGGCCGAGCTCGTGCCCGATGGTCGTTGCGCCCGTTTCGGCATAATTAACCGCCGGATCAGCGGCAGCGTCGAAAAAGGGCGGCTGAAGAATCGCCGCGGGCACGGTGATCTGGTTCATCATCGGATTGTAATAGGCATTCACCGTCTGAGCGTTCATGTCCCACAACGTCCGGTCGACCGGATTGGGGAAGCGGCTCAGCTGAAGCTTCCACTGGAAGTCCGCCGCCGCAATGTCGTTCACAAGCGGATCGGTGCGGCTGACCTCGAGCGTGGAATAGTCGGTCCATTTGACAGGGTGTCCCACGCGCGGGTCGAACGAGGCCAGTTTCTCCAGCGCCGCTTTCCTGGTCGCTGCGTCCATCCACGTCGCATTGGCGATCTTGTCGCCATAGGCGGCTATGACGTCATCAACCAACTCGACCGCGAGCCGGTTGGTTTCGGCGGGCCAATATTTGGCAACATAAAGCTGGCCCACTGCCTCGCCGAGGTTGTCGTCGAGCAGCTCCATGCCGCGTTTCCACCGTGCCCGCTTTTCGGGAACGTCGTTCAGGGTCTTGCCGAAGAAGTTGAAATGCGCGTCGTCGAACGCTTTGGGCAAGGCGTTTGCGTGGTCGCTGATGAAGCGGAAAGTGAGATACTCCTTCCACGTACTGAGGGGCACATCGGCGAGCCGTTGGCCCGCGGCGGCGACCGCGCTCGGCTCGCCAACGTCAACCGTGCTGGCCGAAGCAAGGCCCATGCCGTCCAGGGTCGCGGCCCAGTCGAACTCGGGCGCCAGTTTCGCCAGCTTGGCGCGGTCCATCACATTATGGGTCGCAACAGGATCTCGGCGTCGTTCCGGCGTCCACTGATCCTTCGAGAGGGCAGTTTCGAGCGCGATGATGCGATCGGCTCTGCCTTCAGGATCCGACAGGCCCGACAATTGGCCGAGGTCGACGATATACTGCCGATAAGCCTTGCGGATTGAATCGTATTTGGCGCCTTCGAGCAGATAATAATCGCGCGTGGGCAAGCCCAGCTGGGCCTGGCCGGCCGCGGCGGCGTAGCGAGTGGGATCATCCTGGTCGAACGCAATGCCGATCCCGATCGGAGATGCATAGCCCGGCTCCACGAACATGAGCTTCAGCAGGTCGCCGCGGGTCGATACGGCGTCGATCCTGGCGAGATAAGGCTTCAACGGTGCGAGCCCGCGCGCCTCGATGCCCGGCTCGTCCATCCACGCGGCGTAAGCGTCGCCGATCTTCCGAGCGAGCGGCGAAGTCGGATTGGTCGTCACGTCCTCGACCATCTTCCTGACCTGCTGCTGGATTTCATCGGGCAGCTCCGAATTATAGCCCGCGCGGGACTTGTCCGCCGGGATCGGATGATCGCGCAGCCACGCCCCTTCCGCATAATCGAAGAAGCTGTCGCCCGGCTTCACGGTCGGGTCCATATCCTTCAGTTCGAGGCCGAAGGGCGGATACTTGGGTGCACCGGCGGCAAGGGTCACTGCCGGAGCGGCGGCGATGAGCGTGCTGGCCAGAGCCAAGTAACGGAAACGCATAGAAATTTCCCCTCCCGAAATCGATCGAGCCGAAACCTAATCCGCCCTCCCCGTTTCGCAACCGGCTTTCGACGAAGCTGCGGGCGTCCCTAGCCCGCGGGCAGGGTCAGGCGCACCAGCAGCCCGCCAAGGTCCTCGCTTTCCTCGAGCCGGATCGAGCCGCCGTAGATTTCGGCGACGTCGCGGACGATGGCGAGGCCAAGACCGGTGCCGGGCTTGCCGGTCGTGTCCAGCCGGGCGCCGCGTGTGAACAGCGACCCGCGATTGGCTTCCGGGATTCCCGGGCCATCGTCTTCGACCAGGACATCGACCACGCCGTCCTTCGGCTCGACGGTGACGAAGACGCGGCCGCCGCCGTATTTTGCGGCATTCTCGACCAAATTGCCGAGCATCTCGTCGAGATCCTGCCGCTCGACCCGGACCTCGGCCTGATGGTTGCCGGCGATGTCGACCGTGACCTCCTCGTATAACCGGTCGACCGCGCGCTGGACCGCTTCGAGGCTTTCCCACACACGGGCCCGTGCCTGTGCCGATGCGCGGCGGCCGATCGCCCGGGCGCGGGCGAGGTGGTGGTCGACCTGGCGGCGCATCACCAACGCCTCGCGGCATACCGTGTCGGCCAGGTCCGGCGCCCGCGCCGTCGCGGCGTTGGTGATCACCGTCAGCGGGGTCTTGAGCGCATGCGCGAGATTGCCGGCGTGGCGGCGGGCCTCCTCGGCCTGCGCCTCATTATGCTCGAGCAGCTGGTTGATTTCCTCGGTCAGCGGCCGGATTTCGGTCGGGAATTCCTGGCTGATCCGGGTATTCTCGCCCGATCGGATCGAAGCGACTTCCTGGCGGACTCGGCGCAGCGGCCAGAGGCCATAGAGAATCTGCAGTGCGACCAGCACGAGCAGGCCAATGCCGAGTGCAAGGAAGCTCCAGAACAGGATCGAACGGAGGCGGTGGATCTGCTGGTCGATCGTCTCACGCGATTGCGCGACCTGGAAGCGCCAGCGGACTTTGGACCCGGGCAGGATCGCGTCGCGCTCGGCGACGCGAATGAGATCGCCGGGCCCGAATTCCGAACTGTCGTAGAGGTGCGGCTTCACATCGTTGTGAAGGTTGCTGACGCGAAGCCGCCGGTCCCACAGCGAGCGGGAGGCGAACGTGTCAGCGCCTGCGCCGCTGACCTGGAAATAGAGGCCGGAATAGGGCTCGATGAAGCGCTGGTCGGCCGGCGGCCGGTTGAAGCGGACCTCGCCGCCCGGACCGATTTCGGATGCGGCGATCAAGGACTTGTTGAGAAGAAGGACGAGCTGGTTGTCGAAATTGTCGACGATCGAGCGCGACAGGACGCGATCGAGCGCGAAACCGCCGATGAGCAGAAGGGCCGTGACCCACAAAGCAGCGACGCCGATGATGCGCCGGGTCAGGGACCCGGTGCGAGCCCTGCGCCCGCGCGGGCGAACCGCGACAGCCTGATCCGCCGCCGCGGCGGGAGCCGCGGGGGCGTGCTTGTTCACGCCCGTTTTTCCTCCGGCTCTTCGAGGCTGTAGCCGAGGCCGCGGATGGTCGTGATGACGTCGGGGCCCAGCTTCTTGCGAATGCGCGTCACGAACACTTCGATGGTGTTCGAATCGCGGTCGAAATCCTGGTCGTAGATGTGTTCGATGAGCTCGGTCCGGCTGACCACCTTGCCCTTGTGGTGCATGAGGTAGGAGAGGAGCTTGTACTCCTGGGCGGTGAGCTTCACCGGCTCGCCGTCCTTGGTTACCTTGCCCGAGCGCGTGTCGAGCCGGATGTCGCCAGAAACCAGCTCGGACGAGGCGTTGCCGGATGAGCGACGGATCAACGCGCGAAGGCGCGCAATCAGCTCTTCGGTCTGGAACGGCTTGGCGAGATAGTCGTCGGCGCCCGCGTCTAATCCGGCGACCTTGTCCGACCAGCTGTCGCGCGCGGTCAGGACGAGGACCGGCATCTTGCGCCCTTCCTTGCGCCAGCGATCGAGGACGGTGAGGCCGTCGATCTCGGGCAGACCGAGGTCGAGGATCACTGCGTCATAGCTCTCGGTCGAACCGAGATAATGGCCGTCCTCGCCGTCGGTCGCGAGATCAACGGCATAGCCGGCGCCTTCGAGCGTCGAGCGTAACTGCCGCCCGAGGCTGGGTTCGTCTTCGACGATCAGAACGCGCATTCAATTCCCCTGACCACAATCTGCCCGTTCAAACACGCGCGAAGCTGAACGGTTGCTTGTCCGCAACGAGCTGAACAACTGGGATACATCCCTGAAAAGTCAATCGGCGTCCGTCGAATCGTGCTTGCGCTCGCATGAAACGCGCTCTTTGGTGCCATCGCCCGAGCCAAGGATCCGAACATGCAGAAAACAGGTCTTGTCAGTGCGTTGCTGCTCTCGGCCGCGTTCGCCGTCCCGTCGCCGGCATTGGCCTCGGTTCCACCGGCAGCGCCTGCCGCTGCGCCAACCAACAACGACATCGAAGAGCTCGACACGTTCATGGACGTCTATGAGCGGGTGAAGGCGCGCTATGTGAAGGACGTCGATGCCCACACTCTGGTCAAGGGCGCGATCGACGGCATGTTGGCGGCGCTCGATCCGCATTCCAGCTATGCGGAAGGCAGCGACTTCGACGATCTGCAAACGATCTCCGACGGGGATTACGGCGGGCTCGGACTGGTCACGACCGTTGATGGCGGCTTCATCCGCGTCGTCTCGACGACCGAGGACGCTCCCGCGTGGAAGGCGGGGGTGAAGGCCAAGGACTTCATCACCCATATCGACGGCAAGCTGCTCTACGGGCTGTCGCTGGACGAAGCGACGGGCAAGCTGCGGGGAACACCGGGATCGAAGGTCCAACTTACAATCCGCCGGGAGGGCGCCAGCAAACCGATCGCGCTGACGATCACGCGCGACGTGATCGAGGTGAAGCCGGTCAAGTGGGAGGTCCGCAAGAACGTCGGCATCATCAACCTCAACATCTTCAACGGCAAAGCCGGCGAGGAGACGCGCAACGCGCTGCTGGCGATCAACACCGCGACTCATGACAATGCCGTCGGCTACATTCTCGACCTACGCTCCAACGGCGGCGGCGTAGTCGACGAGGCGGTCGACATCGCCGACCTGTTCCTCGAGGGCGGGGAGATCGTGTCGCGGCGCGGGCGTGAGTCGGATTCCAACCAGCATTATTACGCCCGTCCCGGCGACCTCGCGCACGGCCGGCCGGTGATCGTCCTGGTCGATTCGGGAACTGCCTCGGCGTCCGAAATCGTCGCCGGCGCCTTGCAGGACCATCATCGCGCGCTGATCGTCGGCGAGCAAAGCTTCGGCAAAGGTTCGGTGCAGTCGATCTATCCGATGGGTTCGAAGCGCGCGTTGCGCCTGACGACAGAGCTCTATTATCTACCGTCGGGCCGCTCGATCCAGGGAGAGGGCATCGATCCCGATATCGTCGTCCCGCAATTGTCCGACCGCGAGCGCAAGGGCCGGATCAACCTGCGCGAGTCCGATCTTCGGCGGCACTTGATTGCCGATGTCCCGGTCGAGGACGCGGACCTCATCGCCAGCGATCCGATCGCCCCGCGCTTCGCGGTCACGACCGCGAGCCTCAAGAGCCGCGGCGTCGCGGACTTCCAGCTCGACTATGCGCTGAACATCCTCAACCGGCTGGCGCCGCCGGCGAACATCGCCGACCGGCGCGCGGGGAAGGTGCCGAACGGCTAGTTCAGTTGCGGGAGCGGCGGATGATGCGGCCGGTCTGGCCGTCGACGTCGATCCAGATCACGCGCCCGTTCTTCATGAACTTGAAGCGGTAGACGCCGCCGTTGAGCTCGGGCCCGAGATAGTCGCCGCCGCCCATGAACGGCAGCACCTGGCGCTCCAGCTCCGGCAGCGGCTTGAAGCGGCCTTCGCGTGTATTCTCGAACACCTGCTGTTGCTCGCGCACCGCGGGCCTTTCGCTGCGCGACTCCGGGTCGCGCGGACGCTCAGCCAGCGCCGGGGCGCTGGTCAGGCCGCCGGCAAGTGCCACGGCAAGGAAAAGGCTGCGAAGCATGGTCATATACGCGACTCTGTGTGGACTGCTTTCTACACCTTCGCATTGAATAGGCTATGAATGCAGGCGAGGGCGGGCGTTCAGGTCACGGCGAGTGGCGCGAATGTCACAGGCTCGCTACCTGCCCGGCATGGCTGCACCGATCCTCTCCTATGAAGGCCTTGGATTAATCCAGGGCGAAGGCTGGCTGTTTCGCGGGCTCGACCTGTACATCGGCGAGCGCGATCGACTGCCGCTGA
>Ga0207658_10003404_pt1 | contig 11260 bp, 14 predicted proteins | sample KBSS33metaG_FD_184322 | JGI IMG/M metagenome (GOLD analysis project Ga0207658, IMG submission 184322) | Switchgrass rhizosphere microbial communities from Kellogg Biological Station, Michigan, USA - KBS S3-3 metaG (SPAdes) (version 2) | ecosystem: Host-associated > Plants > Roots > Rhizosphere...
CAAGCGCAAGTCCTTCCCGGCTTTTGACTGGCCGTAGAACACCACCGGCTCGGTCAAATAAATCGAGCCCGCCGCCCCTTCAGGCTCGCCGAGCTTGCCAATTTCCAGATGGATTTCGCCGAACTTGCCGCCGAGCATGGTCGCGAAGGTGCGCGCGGCGTTGATGTCCCCCCACAGTTTCTCGGCCTTCAACCAGCGCTCGCGTTCGATCAGCGCGCCATAATGCTGAACGACCTGCCCCGCCGCTTCGGCGCTCTTGGGATCGATCGGTCCCCTGGGTTCGATCAGCGGCGTGCGATCGTCGGCCGCGGCTGCGTTGGCAGCAACAGCAGTGGCATTGGCGACAGGTGCAGCGGCATTTACTGAAGGGGCGGCGTTGGTGACCGCCGTCGGCTCGGGCGCGTTGGCAACCTCGTCTTTCACCTTGTGCGGCTTGCACGCGACGAGCAGCGCCAGCGCAATTCCAACCACTATCCGCTTCATTGCAAACTCCTTTTGCGGAACCCCCGCCTGCAAGCTTCGTTCGTTTCGCCAATAGAACAGCGGAATACAGGGAGAGTTTCCATGGCCGATAACGATACCGACCGCACGACCATCGTCGAGACCGGCGGAGGCGGCGGTGGTGGAGTCCTCGCCGTCGTCCTGTTGATCATCGTCGTCCTCGTCCTGCTGTTCCTGTTCCGCGGCCAGCTTGGCCTCGGCGGCAGCAAGACCACGGTTCAGGTTCCCGACAAGATCGACGTGAACGTCAACCAACACTGACCTGGAGAGGGTCAGGTGAGCGCGGGCGGGTCGCGAGTCCCTGCCGGCGCCGCGGGCGCGGCTTCACCATGGAGCCGCGCCCGTTTGAGTTTGCGGGCGTGACGCTTTAACCGGCGCGCATGAGCAACGGCTACATGACCGGCTTTGGCGGCCATTTCGAAAGCGAGGCGGTCGCCGGCGCACTGCCCGAAGGTCGCAATTCGCCGCAACGCCCGGCCTTCGGGCTCTACACCGAGCAATTGTCGGGCAGCTCGTTCACTTCGCCGCGGCACGAGAACCGGCGCAGCTGGCTGTACCGGATGCGGCCGACCGCCGATCACCGGCCGTTCTCGGCCTATGCCGGGGCACGGTTGTTCGGAGCGGTCGCTTCGGCCGAGCCGCTGGCGCCCAATCGCCTCCGCTGGGACCCGCCCGAATTGCCCGAGGGCACCGACTTCGTCGACGGGCTGGCGACCGTGCTCCAGGCGCGCACGCCGGAGGACCTCGAAGGCGTCGCGGTTCATGTCTATCGCGCGACCAAAAGCATGGACCGGCGCGTGTTCGTCGATGCCGACGGCGAATTGCTGATCATCCCGCAGCAGGGCGCCCTCGACATCCATACCGAGCTCGGGCGAATCGACGTGGCCCCCGGATCGATCGCGATCATTCCGCGCGGGATGAAGTTCCGGGTCGCGCTGCCCGATGGCGAGGCCCGCGGTTATGTCGCCGAAAATTACGGGCTGCCGCTGCGCCTGCCCGAGCTGGGGCCGATCGGATCCAACGGCCTCGCCAACCCGCGCGACTTCGAGACGCCCGTCGCCTGGTACGAGGACATGGACGAGCCGACCGAGGTCATCCAGAAATCGCTTGGGGCTTTGTGGACGACAACGCTCGACCATTCGCCGCTCGACGTCGTCGCGTGGCACGGCAATTACGCGCCTTGCCGCTACGATCTGTCGCGGTTCAATGTCATCGGCAGCATCAGCTTCGATCATCCCGACCCGTCCATATTCACCGTGCTCACGTCGCCCAGCAACGTGCCCGGCCGGGCCAACGCCGACTTCGTGATTTTCCCGCCGCGATGGATGGTCGCCGAGGACACCTTCCGCCCGCCGTGGTTCCACCGCAACGTGATGAGCGAAGCGATGGGTCTAATCGCGGGCGCCTATGACGCCAAGGCCGAAGGGTTCGCCCCGGGCGGGCTCAGCCTGCACAATCTGATGAGCGGGCATGGGCCCGATGTCGACAGCTGGAAGAAAGCGAGCGCGGCCGAATTGAAGCCGGCCAAGATCGACGGGACAATGGCATTCATGGTCGAAACCTGCTGGCCGTACCGCCCGACCCAATGGGCGATCGAACACGCGCAACACGATTACGATCTGGCGTGGGCGGGCTTTCCCAAGGCGAAACTGCCGTGACCGACGAAACCCACGATCCGGCCCGGACCAGCTGGGTCGCGAGCGCGGAAGGCAGCGATTTCCCCGTCCAGAATCTGCCGCTCGGCATTTTCTCGGAAACCAAGGGCCGGCGCCGGCCCGGCGTCGCGATCGGCGACTATATCCTCGACCTCACCGCCATTTCCGATTTGCTCGACGAGAGCTGGCGCGGCGATTTCGCCCAGCCGGTGCTGAATGCGTGGCTGGCGCGCGGGCCGAACGCCCAGCACGACTTGCGGCTGCGATTGTCCGAGATCTTGAGCGACGAACGTTATCGCAACGATGTCGAGCCGGCGCTGATCGGGCAGAGCGAGGTGCGGCTGCACGTGCCATGCCTGATTGGCGATTACACCGATTTCTACGTCGGGATTCATCACGCGACCAACGTCGGTCGGCTGTTCCGCCCCGACGAGCCGCTGCTGCCGAACTACAAATATGTGCCGATCGGCTACCACGGCCGGGCGAGTTCGGTGCGCGCCTCGGGCGAGCCGGTGATCCGTCCAAACGGGCAGCGCAAGGCGCCCGACGCCGCGGCGCCCGAATACGGCCCCAGCCGCCGCCTCGATTACGAGCTCGAGCTCGGCATTTGGGTCGGCCGCGGCAACGAGCTCGGGTCGCCGATCCCGATCGGTGAGGCGAGCGAGCATATCGCCGGCTATTGCCTGCTCAACGACTGGTCGGCGCGCGATTTGCAGGCGTGGGAATATCAACCGCTCGGCCCGTTCCTGGCCAAGAATTTCCTGACCAGCGTCAGCCCATGGGTGGTCAGCGGCGACGCGCTGGCGCCGTTCCGCAAGGCGATGTCCCCACGCCCGGCCGGCGACCCCCAACCTCTCGCCTATCTCGACGATGCGGCAGACCGGATAAGCGGCGGGCTTGGTGTGCAGCTCGAAGTGACCTTGACGAGTGACGCCATGCGCGCGGCGGAAATGGCGCCGCAGGTGTTGTCGCGTGGGTCGGCCGACGCGGCGATGTACTGGAGCGCGGCGCAGATCGTCGCCCACCACAGCTCGAACGGCTGTAATCTGCAGGCGGGCGACCTGATCGGCACCGGGACGCTGTCGACTGGCGACGACCAGGGCCTCGGTTCGCTGCTGGAGATCAGTCAGGGCGGCAAGGCGCCGTTGAAGCTGCCCAGCGGTGAGACGCGGACGTTCCTCGAGGATGGCGACGAAGTGACGTTAAAGGCGTGGTGCGAAGCCGACGGGGCGGTCCGGATCGGTCTTGGCGAATGCGTCGGCCGGGTGGTTGCCGCAGCCTAACGTTCGTTGTCCCAGATCATCGCGACGATCCGCCAGCCGTGGTCGGGGTCGCGGAACAGCTGGATCGAATTGATCCCGCGCCGCTCAGGCTCGGCATCGTTGAGCGCGGCGCGCGCTTCGTAATTGCTCCACGCGTGCGCGATGTTGCCAAAGACGTCGATCCGGCGGCCGGTCTCGATTTCGTAGAAGGCGTTGGCGGCGAAAAACGGCGTGGTGTTCGCCTCATATTCCTCGAGCGTCATGCTCAGCCGCTGGGGCCGGCCCTGCGCATCAACCCAGGTGCGGATCTGGCGCGCGTCGGGGGTGAAGCAATTGGCTTGCCGCGACCAATCGCGCGGACCCGCCGGGCCCGAGATCATCGCATACATTTCATCGATAACGGAGCCGATTTGTTCTTGCTCAGTCATGCGCTTTCCCGCTTGTTTCAAGGGCGGCTGTAACGCCGACGGCTGCGTAGGCGAGTCGAATTCGACGAGAGGAAACAGTGTCCGGCAATTCGCTGTTCGTGATTGACGATGAACCTGCGATCTGCGCCCTGATCCAACGGGTCGGCGAGGGCTGCGGTTACGCGGTGGCCGTCGCATCCGATCCGGCGCTGTTCAAGCAGCAATTCCACGCCGTTTCGCCGAGCGTGATCTGCCTCGACCTGGCGATGCCGGGGTCATGATCTTCGTCGCGATCCGGACAAGCACGCTCACATTTGGGAAGGCCGCTACGTCCAGCGCAGCGAGGCAAAGGTATTTTCCAACTGGCGCGTGTTTCCGTTCGAGACGCCTGAGAACGCCCTCGTGCGACTAGGCGCCGACTGGGGGTACAGTCAGGACCCGACCGTGCTCGTCCGTTGTTTCATCGGCCGTTGGGCGGGCATGCCGGGCCTCAGCGAAGTCATCGCTGATCCGACCGGTCGGACCTTGTTTATCGATTACGAGGCTCACAGAATCGGCTGCGAAGTCGATGCTATTCCGGCGCTGTTTGCCGGCTCCGACACTCGCATTCCACCGCGCTGGTCAAATTCGGACGCGGACCGGGGCGTGCCAGGCTCCATCGTTTGTTTGGGCGCCTCGGCCGACTCAAATTTTGCCAAATCTGCCTCGCCCTCCATTGCCATCTGCAAGAGGGCTTCGGTCGTGCGCGGATCGTTGATGTATTTGGCCAGCGTCGGCACCGATCGATCCGAGCGCGCATGTTTCTTTTCAGCTCTTCGCTCATGGATCGCTAAATCAGCCACGTGCCATATCGTTCCTAGCGAGGCAGCCTTTATCAACCGGAGCCGGCCCAAATGTCCGCCTTCCACTCATTCCGTCCGCTTAGAACCTATCACTGATCGCTATGGGGCCCAGGGGAACGTGCCCGTCTGAGGACAGTCGGCGCGTCATCCGCTAAGTTTGGATGATGGTGTTCCATCCTCTGGTACTCGCGATGACCCTTACCCCGGCCGCGGCGCACTCTGCACTTGAGGGACGCTGGCGTAACCCGAGCGGAACCGTGATCATCGTTATCGCCACATGCGACGCCGACGTTTGCGGTTTGGTGCAATGGGCATCCGACAAAGCTCTGGATGATGCGCGCAAGGGCGGCACCGATCCTTTGGTGGGCACACAACTGCTGCGTCGCATCACGCCAAAGAGCGAAGGCCGGTGGACAGCCCAACTGTTCGTACCAGACATCAACAAGACTTCGAACGTGGAGCTTCGTCAGTTGGAGCTCAACCAATTGAAGGTCATCGGGTGCGCCGTGGGCCGACTGCTGTGCCGATCTCAGATTTGGGTGCGGGTAGAGTCGGAATGAGCCCGATCTTCGCCCCCCGCCCTCCGTCGGCGCTCGGTTGGGTCCGGAGAAGCGATAGCTGCGCGCTTGTGTGCTGCCGGCCACTCCGTCATCCTCAACCATCGTGCCAGAACCGATGTCAGCAATGCAGCTCGACGCGCCAGGAATATTACTTCGGCTTGTTCGACGAGAGGTGCCCGAGCCGACCACCTTTGATGTGGTCATCGAGGTTTCCGCTTGCGGAGTCTGCCGGACCGACCTCCACATCGTCGATGGGGAAATTCATGGCGTGTTGCCAATTGTGCCGGGGCACGAAATTGTCGGCCGGGTGATCGCCGTCGGACCGGACGTGACCGACCTGCGCCTTGGTGAGCGGGTCGGCGTCCCCTGGTTAGGCCGCAGCTGCGGCGCCTGCCTTTACTGCAACATTGGCCGCGAGAACCTGTGCGACAATGCCGTTTTCACCGGCTTCAGCAGCGACGGCGGCTATGCAACACACTGTCTTGCCGATTCCCGTTTCTGTTTGCGGATCCCCGGCGCGTTTGGCGATGTCGAGGCCGCTCCTTTGCTGTGCGCGGGCCTGATTGGCTATCGTGCGCTTAAGCTCGCTGGTGATGGCACGCGGCTGGGTTTCTACGGATTTGGAGCAGCGGCGCACATTCTGGCTCAGGTCGCGATTTGGCAGGGCCGCAGCGTTTACGCATTCACGCGGCGCGATGACCGGGACGGGCAGGCCTTCGCTCGTTCGTTGGGCTGCACCTGGGCTGGTGCATCCGATGAGTCCCCGCCTGATGAGCTCGACTCGGCGATCATCTTTGCGCCAGCTGGGGAATTGGTACCCCAAGCCTTGAGACATGTGCGGAAGGGTGGACGGGTCGTTTGCGCCGGAATTCACATGAGCGACATTCCCTCCTTCCCGTACGAATATTTGTGGGGAGAGCGCTCGATCATGTCTGTTGCAAATCTGACTCGCGAAGACGGCCGTGAGTTTCTCGAACTTGCTGCTCAGGTTCCGATAACGACCAGCACCACTCAGTTTCGCCTTTCGCAAGCCAACGAGGCGCTGACGCAGCTGCGCACAGGCGAAATCGTGGGTGCCGCTGTCCTGGTGCCATAGGCGACAGTTGTGTCCGCCGCGTTCACCTTGAACCCAAAGCTGGCACCGACGATTAGATCGTTGTCGCGGCCTTCTTGGTATCATGTGCCCACTCAGGCTCACTCTCAAACGTGAGCCAGTTCCAGGCCAGAGCGAACACGAACCCAAAGATGAACCCAATGGCGAAGGTGATCGCGACCAGCATGACTGCCGTACCAAGAGCAAACGGCGAGAGGTCGTACGATAGCTGGATAAAGTGAAGCCTGAGAATGAAATCCATGAGAGGCTTCGCCCAACCAGCTGCAACCAGCGTCACCCAAATCAAGTGCCACAGACCAACAACAAACCCCACCGACAATCCGACCTTCACAGGATTAATGTGCCGCATGATGAGTCCTCTCGAGTGAAGCGTTAATGCGCCAGGGCCAACGTGATTGGGCATTCGCCGAGCAGGTCACGGGTGACGCCTCCGAACAGAAATTCGCCGGCACGACTATGGCTGTATCCACCCATCACAATATAACTGGCATTATGGACGGACGCGTACTCGACTAGGTCGGCGGAAAAACTACGCCTCACTGTCCGACTGTCGAGCTCTGCATGGATCTCGTGGCGCGACAGATATTGGAGCAATCGGGTGTCCGGGAAGGCGGTCTCTTTGTCTTCGCTAAAGCGGACGATCCTCACGTGTGACGCAAATTTAAGCAGACCAAGTGAGGCGCGAACCGCGTTGGCTGCCTCGAAACTGCCATTCCAGGCGATGACCGCCTTCCCAAAGGGGTCGAGCGACCCGGTCGCCTCGCCCGGCACGCACAGAAGAGTACGCGCGCTGCTCACGAGCTGGCCAAGCAGGGTCGGCCCGGTGCGGCCAAACTCTCGAGTGCGCGGCTGACGGCCGATAAATACGATGTCCGAAAGTGCAGTGTTTTTGAGAAGTTCGGGGAAGACCGCGGAGGTCGTCGCGTCGTAGCTCCAGCTCACATCTTCCTTCCTGAGATGATCCTCGAGGCGAGCACGAACCTTTTGTGCCTCTTCCTGAAGCGCCTCGACGATTTGACCGCTGACGAACGTACCGCCGTACGTGTCTACGACTGTATATGCCTCGATGGGGACGATCTGCAAAAGTTGGATGTGCGCCGAGGATGCACGAGCCAAGGAAAGTGCGGACTGGAGCCTCGCATCGAGGCCGTCATCCTCATGAACATGAAACAGAACGGACTTGATCGTGTTTCCTGCCCGCTCAGCAATCTCTGTAGCGGACGATTTCGGCCGTTCGAGTACGAGATCGTCTGAACTTTTCATGGGAACCTCCACCGCACGATGACACTAAGCATTCAATCATCGAGGGGACGCAGGCCCTGCACTATCAGGAATACCCCGTAGTGAAGCCAACAGGCCCGTCTTAAGCGATTCTGTGCGCAGGTTTCCTTGAACTCGCTCGTTCCCTACCAATCATTGAAAGCGTCAGAGAACGAACGCGCAATCGATAGGCTCTGTCGAGCGCTTCATGACATTGGCGCGCTTCATCGCAAGTCGCAGCTCGGATGGCTGCTTCTTCCTGCCGAAGTCGCCGGCGATAGTATGAAAGATCCCTCACGCGAGGCCTCCTCCTGTCCCACGAATTCGAGACAGGACGTCGCCGTCACACAGCAAGAGCTCGTTCGCATTACGTAACTTTCCGGAAGGTGAACGACCGCAGTTAAACTGGATCAATCGCCCCGGCCTGTCCACGCAATCGCGGATCCTCCTGGACGATCGAGCAGCGCACCTCCTTCCCTGACGGTACGGAGATTTGCGTAATGAACCCCGCCAGACACCGCCTTAACCAGTCGACCAGACTTCTTGGAGGGAGAGCATACGTGAATGAGGCAGCATCGCAGCCTTCGGCGTTCACGAGCAGCACGAAGGAGCAGATTCGTACCCAGCTGGTAGCGGGCGCGGGTGCGGTCATCCTCCTCATCAGTCTGGCAGCCGCGTTCCTGCCACTCGCAAACGGGCTGTCCAAAGCGGCGGTCATCGGCACGATGATGGTTGTCGCTGGAGCGGTCGAAATGACTGCCGGAGGTTTGCGTCTGAGGAACCGCTTCGTGACCATGCTTCCCGGGGCGGCCACCGTACTGGCCGGCGCACTCTTCGCGGTGGAGCCGTTCGGCGCGTTCGTGCCGACCGTTCGGCTGGTGATTGGGTGGCTTGCTGCGCGCGCGGTGACGCTGGTTCTGACGAGCCTCGAAACGCACGGGTCCGTACGCTTGTGGACCATCCTCGCGGCCGCCACTGACCTCTCGCTCAGCGCGATTCTATTGCTGGGCCTGTCCGCCACGACGATCACGATCGCGCTATTCGGACCCACTCCACACATTGTTGGCAGCTTCGCGTGGGTGTTGGCCTTGAGTTTCGTCGCAACCGGCATGCTCCTTCTCGAGGTCGCCAGCTGCGAAGGCGCCTGAACTGCAACAAAGCGAACAGAGTTGATTGACGACCGTGAGCTTCGATTGAGTCAAAACGATCGGGACCAATCAGGAGAATTGCGTATCAACCGCCCTTCCACAAACCGCTAGTCGATCTTCTTCGAGCAAAGGAGAAGATCGATGGATACCAAGCAGACCAACCGTCAATCTGCCGTCGCCAAGGCGCCAGACTTTACCGAACAGCTGATCGAGCCGTTCACGCAGCTTCGAAGCGAGGTAGATCGCTTGTTCGAAAGCTTTCCATTCAGACTACCGACGCTGAGGCTGGGCCGGTTCGCATCAGCGCCGGCGCTCGAGATGAGCGAGACGGACAACAGCTACAAGATCACCGCGGAGCTCCCCGGCATCGACCCGGAAAACGTGGAGGTGATTTTCGACGACGGGCAGCTGCGCATCGCTGGCGAGAAGAAGGAAGAGCGCGAGGAAAATGAGCGCGGGTATCGCCTCTCGGAGCGCAGCTATGGCGCATTCACGCGCGTGATCGAACTTCCAAGTGCGGCCAATCCCGACAAGATCGACGCCAAGTTCAAGAATGGCGTCCTGACGATTTCGATCGCCAAGGATGGCGAGGAGAAACGGAACGTCCGCAAGATCAGGATCAACAAGGGGACCTGATCTCGCGCGTTGGGCGAGCTGCAGGCTCGCCGCATACCAGGAGGGCGGCTTCGGCTGCCCTCCTTTTTTGTATCGCTCAACAAGCTACGCAACACTGCGTATTCGATGCTCCTCGGGTCAGACCAAAAGCCGATGCAATGAAGCACCAAAAGGAGTCTTCCGTGTCCACGAAGCGCCCCGTCCGTTCGACTTTTGCTGTTTTGGCAGCAGCAGCCACACTCGCCGCCTGCACCACCGCGACGCCGTACCAGCCGTTTCGGTCCCATTCCGTCGCCGGCATCCATGGCGGCTATTCAGAGCGGCGGCTAGCACCCGACCAGTATCAGGTGCGCTTCCACGGGAATTCGATGACCTCACGCGATCGCGTCGAGGGCTACATGCTGTACCGCGCCGCAGAGCTCACGCTCCAGAGCGGCTATGACTGGTTTCTAATCGTCGATCGCAACACCGAACATAATGTCCGAACCGTAGTCCAGCCGGACCCATTTTATCGCCCATGGTACGGCCCCGGTTATGGTTACTGGCAACCCGAGTGGCGCTACTATGTGCAAGGTTCTGGCTGGAATGACTGGCACGGCCGCATGGGAAGCCCGTTCTGGGCCGACCGGATGGACATCAGACGCGTTGAAGCATTTGAAACAACCGCCGACATTGCGATGCGCAAGGGAGCGATCCCCACGAGAGAGCCCCGCGCCATTGACGCCCGGCGAGTCATTGCGGACCTCGGACCCTCGATCGAGCGGCCGAAAGCCTGAGGCTTAGAGTGCTCAGTTGGCGGGCGCGAACGGACCAGATGCCGCGCCACGATACCCCAATTCGTATATTATGTAGCAAGCGGATCCTGATCTTCGTTTAGTGGATCCCGCAATTGATCGAGGACGTCGTGGACGTGCCCCGGCCCGTGCCAATATCGATGGAGATTGCCGCCGCTGGTGAACAGAAAGACGGCGCCCCCGCCCCATTCGAACGCTTCGGGATAATCGGTCAGATCGCGGAAAGCTGTCCAGGCACGCCGGCCCGGGTCGGGCACCGTGAGGATTCGCGCGGGCCCATTGACAGTTGTCGCCTCGCGTTCATCTCCGAAAGCCAGAAGCCAGGCATCATGCTCGACGAAATCCGCACAGTGATGCCGATAGAGATTCATTTCGCCAGCGGCTTGCTCCGGGTCATCCGGACAGAAAAGAACAATCAGATGATGGCCGGCGAAGTTCGATGGATTGATCTTGACCCCCGACGCACTGGTCAGGTCCAAGTCGGGGATGCCGAACTTCAAGTGGGCGGCTGTCACTGGGTGATTGTCTTTGAAACTGCGCGTCGAGACACTCCGTAAATGCCCTGAGGCAAGTACATTAAACGATGGCCGTTCTAAGGGGGTTTGCGTAAATCGGCTTCGCTATGCCCAAAGTAACCTTCGGGCATGCAAGCAGCGCACAGCTCACCACCGTCTGAACCTGCAATCCTAACGGGGGGACTGCTGCGCGCTCGTCGCATTGGCTTGCACACGCAACGAGAACCCGTCGCGATCATGAGACGAGATTGCCCGCTGTGCCACTCGGAAGGCTTAGCGCCGCGATCTCAAGTCCTCCTCCGGTCTGACGGCAGGGAGGTGACTGCAGTTCTCTTTCAGGGCGCCGAAACTCTACTCGAACGGGATGAAATCGGGCTATCGGATGCCGCTTGGTCACTTCTCCACGGCCGCGAGGGCGAACTCGTGTCGGTCTCGCATGTGCAACCGCTGCACTCGATGCAATGGGTGCGAGGACGGATATTCGGACAGGCGATCGAAGCGCAGGCATTCGAAGAAATAATCCGCGACGTCGTTGCTGGCCGCTACAGTGACGTGCAGCTTGCTGCGTTCGTGACCGCGGGATCAGA
>Ga0207658_10003405_pt1 | contig 11260 bp, 9 predicted proteins | sample KBSS33metaG_FD_184322 | JGI IMG/M metagenome (GOLD analysis project Ga0207658, IMG submission 184322) | Switchgrass rhizosphere microbial communities from Kellogg Biological Station, Michigan, USA - KBS S3-3 metaG (SPAdes) (version 2) | ecosystem: Host-associated > Plants > Roots > Rhizosphere >...
ACACGGTTGCGCCAGGTGGCGTCGCGGCGCGTATCCAATCGAACCTCTGATTCGGACAGGGGATGCATATACTTCTTGAGATGAAAGAGACCAGTGATCAATGGATTGTCCTGCCATGGGGGCGATGTTCATGCAGATGTTGCTGCCGACGGCGGGTGGTTGCCCCGCCGGTACGAACGCGGTCTACAGGGTTTTCAGCAACCGCGCCGACGCCAATCACCGCTACGTGACCGATCCGGCCGTTCGCAACCAGATGGCTATGAAGGGCTGGTTGGCGGAGGGCGACGGCCCCGACCTTGTTGTGATGTGCGCGCCACAATAGCTTTCGAGCCGAGCTGCACCGTTGCCCTTGAAAGCCCGAGACAGCAGTACTACGACCGGACACGGACTGCCGCATCTTGCGGCCAGCCGTAAACGGCTATACCGTTCGGCCCGTACCCGACGCCGCGATATCACCCTGGATCCGACGTTAACAAGCGTTTTCCTTCCCTCGGCTGCCGCATGCCAATTGCTTCGATCCTGCTGACGCTCTTCTGTGTGTTGCTCATCGCCGTGGGCCAATTGCTCTTCAAGACGGCGGCCGCGCAGTGGCTGATCGACGGGTGGTCCTGGGCGACCATCGGCGGGTTCCTGTCGCCGGTGATGGTAATCGCCCTCGTGGTCTACGGGTTCGCGACCGTGCTCTGGATCTACGTCTTGCGCACCGTGCCTCTCGCCTCGGCGTACACGCTTTTCTCACTCGCGTTTCTAATCGTCCCGCTGCTCGCCTATTTCGTGCTCGGTGAGCGTTTGAGTGCGAATACGCTGATAGGTGGCGCAATCATTGTCGTCGGCGTGATTATCGCCGTCCGCTGACATGCCCTCCGCAACGCAGCCGCGGATCGCGGTCGTCGTCCCCTGTTTTCGTGTCAGTCGACAGATCGTCGACCTGCTGACGCGCATCGGTCCGGAAGTAGCGCGCATTCTCGTCGTCGACGATGCGTGTCCGGAGCGGACGGGGGATCTCGTCGAACGCAATTGCAGCGACAGCCGCGTCACCGTGCTGCGCCACAAGGAAAACCGCGGTGTAGGCGGTGCGTTGGTCACCGGTTACCGGGCTGCGCTTGCCGACGGAGCGGACATCGTCGTGAAGGTCGATGGCGATGGCCAGATGGATCCGGCGTTCATCCCGATCCTCGTTCGCTCCATCGTCGCCGGACGCGCCGATTATGCGAAGGGCAACCGCTTCTACGATCTGGAGCTGCTGCGCGCGATGCCTCGCGTGCGCCTGATCGGCAATGCGCTTCTGTCGCTGGTCAGCAAAGCGGCAAGCGGCTATTGGGACGTGATGGACCCGACCAATGGCTACACCGCCATCCACCGTGCCGCGCTCAGGGAGCTTCCGCTCGACAAGCTCGATCAGGGTTATTTCTTCGAGTCCGATATGCTGTTTCGGCTGTATACGATCCGCGCAGTGGTGCGGGATGTGCCGATGCCCGCCAAGTACGACAACGAGACGAGCAGCCTGCGCATTGGACGCGTCGCCCTGTCGTTTCCATTCAAATATGCGCGCGCCGCCGCGAAACGATTTTTCTATTCGTATGTGCTGCGCGATTTCAACGCTGCGTCAATGCAGTTCTTGCTCGCCGTCGTGATTGGATGCGCAGGCATTGCCTTCGGCATCGATAAGTGGGTGGAGTCGAACGAGACCGGCGTGCCGGCGACATCAGGTACGGTGATGTTCGCAGCGTTGCCGATCCTCGTTGCGTTCCAGCTGTTGCTGGCCGCCTTGCATTACGATATTCAGAACGTGCCCCGCGAGCCGCTGCAGCAGAGCATCTAGGCGATCACGGCGGCGGGGTAATCGCCGCCACCACGAAATCCTGGAATGTCCACACAGGGATGACACGGGTTTCACGGAAGTCGTGGATCGCGGGGCTGTCCATATTGGGACTGTTCGTCCGGAACACGACATGCGTCAATCCATAGGTCTGTGCGAGCGCGGCAATGTCATCGGCGCTGTCCGCAGCTGCCACGCCCTGGAAGAATGGATTGTCGTGCCAGTTGGCTGCGCGCGAGTATCCCTTATAGCCGGCAGGGCTTGGCGCATTGAGCATCAGAAACCCTACCCGCGCATCCGACAGCGAGCCATTGAGATAATTGGCCACGATACGGTCGGCCATGTACCTTGACACGAAGTCATCGCGCGCATGCACATCGAAGGCGCATCCGATGCAAAGCTTGGCATTGGGCCAGCTCCCCGTGTGCATCAGGCGCACCTGCAACAGGCAAAGCGCGCCGCCGACCAGGACGATCGCGAGGCGCGTGAAGGCGCGATCGGGCAGGTCGCTCGCGGCCCAGCCGCCGAGAACCGCGAGCAACATGAACGCCGGCAACAGATACCGCAAATACGCCTGTTGCATGTACACGGTGGCAAAGAAGATCGCAGCGAGGCCGGCACATAGCCATTGCTCGGCGGGACGCCGCCGGGTGAGCGCCACGACGATCAGCGGCAGCAAAAGCAGCCAGTGGAAGCCTGCGGCGCCGTCGGCGCCCTCGATAAAGCGGTGGCTCTCGGTCAATACCTCGTAGATGCTCCATGGCCGCAACGGGGTGACATACATCGGATTGATGAACGACGTCGTCGTGTCGGCGAGCGGCGAACGAAACCACGCATTCATGAAGGGGAAGATCGGATTGCCGGTGCGCAGCCACGCATTCGCGTACGGCCAAGCCGCGATTGCCACGGCGCCACCGAGCACCAACACCGCACGCGTTCCCGGCCACCGCTCGTGCGTGCGTCGCGTCCAGACCAGGAGCGCGCCCAGCAACACCGGTGCAAGCCACAGAATCCCGATCACCTTGCATTGCAGGGCGCCGGCGGCGAGCAACGCCAGCACTGGCCAGCCCAGGGAGTTGGACATGCGCCCGCGCGCCATATCCAGCGTGACGAGCAAACTGGCGAGCAAGTAGGCGCTCCACAGATTCTCGACGTAGAGCGACCCGGTCTCGGCGAAGGCGAGCGGCGTGGAGGCAAGCAGGCAAACGCTGGCGATCGCCAGTTCGCGCCGCGCGTGACGGCGGATCAATTCCCAGACCAGCACACAGCACAGCGCGCCAAAGCACAGGTTGGCGAAACGCGCTGCATTTTCGCCCCCAAGCAGGTAGGCGACCGTGTATGCCCAATCGGCGCCGAGCGGCATGACCGCCCACGCATAACGATCGACGTCGAACCGCCAGCGATGCGCGTCGCTCATGGTGACCGCAATCTGCAGGTGCATTGCATTCGCGTCGTAGCCCGCGTCGGGTCGCGCGACAATGAACAGGTGCAGGACCACGACTGTCAGCAGCAGTGCGATCCAGATACGCTCGATCCTGCCATATGTGGTCGGCGACGGCGCAGCGAGCAGCCGCACGCGCGCCAGCGCGTCCATCGTGTCGCGCCAGGCAAACGCGAGCGGAAGAAGCAGGAATGCGGTGTAGTACGGTGTGTAGTGGATCTTGAACGCGGCGGTGGCGCAGACCAGCCCGATCCACACGGCAATGCCGATGAGCATGCGCACGGACCAGGAAACGGTTGCGCTGGCGTCGGCTCCGCGCGGATGAACGAAGCGAACGACGCGCGTTCCCAGCACGTAACCGCTTAGCAGCGACAACAACACGACGAAAACGGCCCCCGGCGTGAGCAGGATGGCCGCGACAACGATGGAACCGAAGACGGCGATCGCCAGCGCGTAACGCGCAAATAGCGTAATCGCAACGATCGCGAGCACGAACGCGCCGAGCGTGACGCGCAGGAACTCGTCCTGCGCGTAGTCCTGGCGTTCGATGGCGAGCGCACCCATCGCCGCCCATACGACAATGCCGGCGTGCACGGCCAGCAGCAACAGGAGCCAGGGCAGGCGATTGCGCGGAAGAGTGCTCGGGTAGCTGGCGTACATCGTCGATGGAGGTGGGAATCGGCGAGACCGAGTCGTTCGCTAATTCGGCCGGGAATCGCGAAGACGACGCAGCCAGCACAGCTGCAGCACGCCGCCACGCATTCGCCTGCGATTCTGGACGCACGAAAACTCATCGCGCCCGAGGTCGCACGGAGCAAGCGCTTCCGAGCCTTCCCATGAAGGGACGGTCACCTGGTCGAGCGGCCTATCGTGATAGCGAATCGCGTCGGCCGCCACGTCGCCGAGCCTTGCCTTGCGCCCCGGCCTAATGACCGTATTGTTGACTTCGACATGCTTTGGTCCCCCGGAAATGGCGGCAGCACGAAGCTTACCGGGTTACCCGTGATCGTGAGCACGAGCGCGTTCCGGTCGACCGGCGGCAACTGTTCTGCGAGCCAGCGATCGCGCGGCATTATGCCATCGCGTGGCGCTGCTGGTGATGGCGTATTCACTGACATTGGCCAGCCAGTCTGTCTGTCGCGTTCGCCCTGCCTTGGGCGCAATCGGGCTGTCGGGTCTTCCCATGCTCGCTTATCTCGCAATTCGATGGCCGGCGATTCAAGGTAGGCTGTGGCCGCTACGCCCTTCCCTGGGCAAGGTGCCGGGAAACGTATTAGTCTATCTTGCCCAACCGTTCCACCGCGAGGCGTCGAGCTAAGGTCCTTCCCGTTGCTCCTCGCTGGGAATTCTGGTTGCTCTTGATGACGGCGATTTGGTGCCGCTATGGATTGCGAGCCCTTCATGGAAGGATGGCGATTTCCGGACTTGCCATGCTTTTCCTGGCCGGACGATCGCTGTTCATCCAGCAGGAGCTCTACAGCATCGGAAAGTGCCAGACCGAGTTCCTGGCGTCTTTCACGTCTATGGCCGAGGAAGCGAGCGCGGGTGGGAGCAATCGACTGCATATCATGGGAGCGCTTGGAGCGCGGCAGCACGTTGCCCAGCGCGCCCTGCACAATTGTTGGACATATCGATGAAGCTGGATGTTGATCGCGAAGCAGCGTCCTGCATGCAAAAAGCGGTAGTGCCAACATTCAGCAAAACTCCAGCCGTACGGACGGATCGATGAGCATCTGGACTCGCCCAACTTCAGGGGGCCGGCGCGCGTGGCTGCCCTTCGCAGCGGTCACCCTCGTGTGGGGGATGGTAGCAACTCATCAGATCGACTTGCCTGGCATCTTCGCCGATGCGGTCAATCCAGACTACCTCGTTACCCGAATTCTCAACCCGCATGCGGAGCGCACGATCGTCTGGATCCTTTTTGGCAACTCGTTGCTTGGTGATCGTGCCCCGGTATTGATCTCGCTTTACCACGGGTCACAACAATTCTGGCTTGGACTACCCCTCTACGCAGTCTTTGGCACCACGGTGGTTGGTGTACGCCTTACGCACGCGATGTTCGCGCTCGGCGTGCTGGCGGCTCTGTATGCGCTTCTGACGAAAGGAATGCGGCCGTGGTTTGCGGGGGCAATATGCGTCGCGCTTGCTCTCGATCCATCGTTTTCTTTCGCATTCCGAACCCAAGGATACATTACGGTCGCGCCGGCGGCATGGCTGTTGCTCGGCCTCCTCTGCCTGATTCGCGCTACCGAATCAGATGTTCAGAACCCAACGCGGTGGTTGTTTGCCAGCGGCGCATTTTGCGGTCTTGCGGCGGTTGGTTATTTTGTATGGGCGTTCGTGCTGCCACCGATTGCGTTCGCGGCATCGCTTTGGATGCGCGGCATCAAACTCGCACGGCCGCCATTGGTCGTCTGGGTCCTTGGATTGGCGACCGGAGGGGTCTTTTATCCAATTGGTTACCTGCTGATCGCGCGGAAACTAGGCAGCATTACCGCGATGTTCGATTTCATAAACGAGCAGCAGATGAGACTCGGCGCTTTCAAATCAGTGCTGCCACTCGAAGCGCGCGTAGAGTACGCATGGCAGTTCCTCGAAGGGGCTGTCAGCAGTGCTTGGCATAGCGCAGTGATGCTCAGTGGCGAACTGGTGCCGACACCGGGCGCAGGTTTGAAGATTGGCTTGCTCGTCGGATTACCATATCTATTGTGGGTGTACGCGGAGCTTCGACGTCGGGCGACTCCGACTCAACGTCTCTTGGTTGCCCTACCGCTGTCGTTCTTCGTTCTATCACTCATATTTGGCGATCGGCTGGGCGGGCATCACTTCCTTACTCTGGTTCCGCTGCTGTACGCTGCGCTTGGCGTCGGACTGTCGACTGTGATCCGACCGGGCGAAGACCGCTTGATGCCAATCGCCGCCGTCGCGCCGCTCGTTATGCTGGCGGTGTTGAACATCAACGGCCAGCTAACGCTTGCCGAGAAGCTCGCCGAGACGCGCGGCAAGGGTTTTCTGTCGGACGTGAGCCATCGATTCGCGGCGGACCTGAATGCGATGTCAGAAAAGCCGTTCCTTTGGTTTGCGGAACCGTCGCTCGCCCTGCCGATCATCATGCTGACGCGCGCCACCGTTCCGATGACCGATCAGCTTGATGATCCGGAACCGCGGCGCAGACTGTGCGCAGGTCGCAATGTCGCGATGGTCTGGATCGACGGTCACTTCACTGCGCCTCGTGCGCGGGAATGGCAAACGAATTTGGCATGGGATGAACCGGAACGCATAACCTACGCCCAAGCCGATGGGACGGTTGTATTCGAAGTGCTGACATTCCGCGGTCGCCGCCATGGGCCGGGCTGCTCGGCGACCGGCAACAGCCATGGTTAGAAGACAGGTGAAGGTGCATGCGGAGTCAGCATCGAGGCCGCTAATGGACCACTTGCTGCTGCCCTGCCCGCGTACTATGGATTCTGGTAGGCGATTCCCTCGAGATCAGGGCGGAGACAGCCGGTCATTGGCCCGTTCGGGCGCAGCATTATGCGATCGCGTGGCGATGCTCGGGCCCCCCTTGCGGCGGCGCGTCATATGCGTTATCGTTATTGGATGAGCAGCCTTCTTCTTTCCGCCAGCACCGCCCGGACGGGTCTTCCGTCTGCGCTTGCGCTCATTCTCGGCGGACTGCTGCTGCTGCGCCTCGCGCGCACATAAACCTACCCCCTCAATTCGAGCAGTGCGTGCGTCATCCAGCAGGACCGGATGGCGAAGCCCTTTGTACCTCGCGGCCTGACTGGCCGCGGAAGGAACGTCGATGAAGATCGAACCGTCCGCGAAGTACCGACCTTTTGCCCCGATCGCGCTGGCCGACCGCACGTGGCCGTCGCGCGTCATTACGGCACCGCCGGTGTGGTGCAGCGTAGACCTGCGCGACGGCAACCAGGCGCTGATCGAGCCGATGGACGCCGAGCGCAAGCTGCGCATGTTCCGGCTCCTCGTGAAGATGGGCTACAAGGAGATCGAGATCGGGTTTCCCGCCGCATCGCAGACCGACTTCGACTTCGTGCGCAAGTTGGTCGAAGACGACCTGATCCCCGACGACGTCAACGTGCAGGTGCTCACGCAGGCGCGGGCGCCGCTCATCGAGCGCACGTTCGAATCGCTGAAGGGCGCGCGGCGCGCGATCATGCATCTGTACAACTCGACGTCGACCACGCAGCGCCGCGTGGTGTTCGGCCTCGACCGGCCGGGCATCCGGCAGATCGCCATCGACGCCGCCGAGGTCGTCCGCGATTGCGCCGCAAGACAGCCCGAAACGGAATGGACGTACCAGTATTCGCCGGAGAGCTTCACTGGAACCGAGCTCGATTACGCCAAGGAAGTCTGCGACGCCGTGCTCGACGTCTGGCAACCCACACCGGAGCACAAAGCGATCATCAATCTTCCGGCGACCGTCGAGATGGCCACCCCCAACATCTATGCCGATCAGATCGAGTGGATGAGCCGCAATCTTGCGCGTCGTGACAGTCTCGTCCTGTCGCTGCATCCGCACAACGACCGCGGATGTGGGGTTGCTGCGGCGGAGCTCGGGGTGATGGCGGGCGCCGAACGGATCGAAGGTTGCCTGTTCGGCAACGGCGAGCGTACCGGCAATGTCTGTCTCGTCACGCTCGGCTTGAATCTGCATACGCAGGGCATCGATCCGGGCATCGACTTTTCCGATATCGGCGAAGTGATCCGGACCGTCGAATACTGCAACCAGTTGCCCGTGCATCCCCGCCATCCGTACGGCGGCGAGCTCGTGTTCACCGCGTTTTCCGGCTCGCATCAGGACGCGATCAAGAAAGGCCTCGCGGCGCGCGCAGTGGATCTAGCCGGTGGCAACGAGATCTGGGATGTCCCGTACCTGCCAATCGATCCCGCCGATCTTGGCCGTACGTACGAGGCCGTCATCCGCGTCAACAGCCAATCGGGCAAGGGCGGCATTGCCTATCTGCTCGAGCGGGACCACGGGCTGACGCTGCCGCGGCTTCTGCAGATCGAGTTCAGCCAGGTGATCCAGGCGATTACCGACGCTTCGGGCAAGGAGCTCTCGTCCGGCGAGATTCATGCGGCATTCGAACGCGAGTACCTGGCCGCGACGGCGCCAGTGACATACGCCGGACATCGCGCGCAGCACAGCAGCGCCGATGGCACGGTCGAGCATCTGACCGCCCATCTTTCCGTCGACGGCGCCGAGCTGGTGCTGCCCGGCGCCGGCAACGGCCCGGTCGATGCGTTCGTGACCGCGCTGCGCAACGGGCTGGGACTGCCGATCCACGTGATCAACTATCACGAGCACGCGATCGGCGCCGGCGAAGACGCGATGGCGGTCGCGTATGTCCAGTTGCGCGTGGGCACCGACCGTACCGTCTATGGCGTCGGCCGTGACGCCAACATCGTGACCGCGACGCTGCGCGCGCTGGTCAGCGCGATCAACCGCGGCGTCAAGAGCGGCGCGCTGGCAATGCCCGCGCGCGCGCAGGCGGCGGTGGCATAGCCTTCTGCCCCTCACCCCAACCCTTTTCCCGCCCGCGGGGAGCGGGAGTGGAACGTCGCAATCGGCTGCACCGTCCCTCTCCGGCGGGGAGGGCAAGGCCGCTATGGTCGAGAGGGCATGACCACCTCGCATCGGACGAATCCTCCCTGTCCCGCGGGCGGGAGCGCGTCGGGGGTGGGGGACCGCACCATCCGCGAATCCGGGGTGGCGCGCGATTGGCTCATACTATCGTACGCATTGACACAATCAATTGGACGCGGCGCCGTTTTGGCGCGCAGCATTCTTAGTCGCTCATTGAAGAGGAGATCGCGATGAAAAACCTGAAAGGCACGAAGACCCACGACAACCTGAAGGCCGCATTCGCCGGCGAATCGCAGGCGAACCGGCGCTATCTGTACTTCGCAAACAAGGCGGACGTCGAAGGGCAGAACGACGTGTCCGCGCTGTTCCGCTCGACCGCGGAAGGCGAGACCGGCCATGCCCATGGCCATCTGGACTACCTGGCTTCGGTGGGCGACCCGGCCACGGATCTGCCGATTGGCTCGAGCCGCGAGAACCTGAAGGCTGCCGTTGCCGGCGAAACGCATGAATACACCGACATGTATCCCGGCATGGCGAAATCGGCGCGCGACGAAGGCTTCGACGAGATCGCCGACTGGTTTGAAACGCTGGCGAAGGCCGAGCGCTCGCATGCCAACCGCTTTCAAAAGGCGTTGGACGCATTGGCCGACTAAGCCCAGGCATGCGTTGGAGCGTCGTTGGAGGACACGACGCTCAACGCATTGGTCGTGTTGAAGCGTCGTTGCGAAACACGACGCTTAACACTCCCGGCTGGTGGTCCATCGACGTTCACTGCTCTCCGGCGGTGGCTCATCATTGAAAAGCAATCGCAACATGACCACTCGCGAAGGCAGCCTCGAAGCGCCCACCCGCCATCCGATCGACTGGCGCAACCCGGAGTTCTTCGACCACGCGGCGCTCGAAAAGGAGCAGGAACGCATTTTCGAGATCTGCCACGGATGCCGCCGCTGCGTGAGCCTGTGCGGGGCATTCCCGACGCTGTTCGACCTGATCGACGAGGGCAAGAGCGGCGAAATCGACGGCGTCGCGAAGAAAGATTTCGTCAAGGTCGTCGACCAGTGCTATCTGTGCGACCTGTGCTACATGACGAAGTGCCCGTACGTTCCGCCGCATCCGTGGAACGTCGATTTCCCGCACCTCATGCTGCGCGCCAAGGCGGTCAAGTTCCGCGACGGCGACGTATCGTTCCGCGACAAGGTCCTGACCAGCACCGACCGGATCGGCAAGCTCGCGACGATCCCGGTGGTCGTCGAGTTCGTGAACAAGGCGAACACGATGCCGTCCGCGCGCAAGGTGATGGAGAAGACGTTGGGCGTGGCCGCGGCGTCCGAGCTGCCTCCCTACGCCAAGGAGACATTCCGCGCGCACGCCGACTCGAGTCTCGCATGGCCGGTACGCACCGGCGCGCGCACACCCGGGAAGGTTGCGATCTTCGCCACGTGCTACGTGAACTACAACGAGCCGGGCATCGGCCACGACCTCCTGAAGCTTCTCGCGCACAACGAGGTTCCGTACCGGCTGGTCGAGCACGAGGCGTGCTGCGGGATGCCGAAGCTCGAGCTCGGCGATTTTGAAACCGTCGAGAAGCTGAAGAACGTGAACATCCCGCCGCTGGCCCGCCTCGCGCGCGAAGGCTATGCGATCGTGGCCGCGGTGCCGTCGTGCACGTTGATGTTCAAGCAGGAGTTGCCGCTGATGTTTCCCGACGACGAGGACGTTGCGGCCGTTGCCGACGCGATGTTCGATCCGTTCGAGTACATGGTGCTGCGCGACAAGGACGGGCTGTGGAAGCGCGAGTTCAAGCAGCCGCTCGGCAAGGTCAGCTACCACATTCCCTGCCACGCGCGCGTGCAGAACGTGGGGCAGAAGACGCGCGAGGCGTTGCAGTGGATTCCGGGAACCGAAATCAACACGGTCGAGCGGTGCGCCGGTCATGACGGCACGTGGGGCGTCAAGGTCGAGTTCTTTGCGGAATCGATGCGCATCGGCAAGCCGGTATTCAACCGGATGGACGACAACGACCCTGACTACGTGAGCTCGGACTGTCCGATCGCCGGCCGCCGGATCCAGCAGGGGATCAAGGACAAGAACAGCGCGGCGCGCGCGCGGAAGGTGCATCCGCTGACACTGCTGCGCATCGCCTACGGAATTGCATGATGGCGCGACCGCCCAGGATCACGCGGGAAAGCCTGCTGACGCTCGAAGCGTATGCGAGGGAGCGCAACGCCTTCCGCGCTCGCGTGCTGGAGCACAAGCGGGCGCGCACCGTGCATCTGGGCGGGCATCTCACGCTCATCTTCGAGGACGAGCTGACGCTGCGCTACCAGATCCAGGAGATGTTGCGCGTCGAAAAGACGTTCGATGATGCCGGCATCCAGGACGAGCTCGA
>Ga0207658_10003408_pt1 | contig 11256 bp, 8 predicted proteins | sample KBSS33metaG_FD_184322 | JGI IMG/M metagenome (GOLD analysis project Ga0207658, IMG submission 184322) | Switchgrass rhizosphere microbial communities from Kellogg Biological Station, Michigan, USA - KBS S3-3 metaG (SPAdes) (version 2) | ecosystem: Host-associated > Plants > Roots > Rhizosphere >...
TAGCGCTGTGGCCAGCCGTGCGGGTCGTCGAGGAAGCGCAGCTGGAAGGCGACGAAGTAGGCGAGCGCGACGAGCAGCGCGTCGGCCAGCACCTGGATGACCCTGATGCGGTAGACGGGGTGGTTGAGGCGACTCATCGAACCAGTGCAGTCTACGGCCCCATACCCGCATTAAAGGCGGGGAAGCGGTCCCGTGCCCGGCTCCTTGCGTACGATGGAGCGCTCGCATGCCGGCCCTCCTCCTCGCCAGCATCACCGACAAGGTGGTCAACCCGATCGTCGACGTCGCGACCGAATTCATCGGCTCGGCCGGCGCCGGCGCCGTCTTCGTGCTGATGACGCTCGAGTCGGCCTGCATCCCGGTGCCCAGCGAGGCGATCATGCTGTTCGCCGGCTTCAGCGTTTCCAAAGGCGAACTGACGATGTTCGAAATCATCGCCGCCGGGGTGCTGGGCAACCTGGTCGGCTCCTGGATCGCCTACGCGGTCGGCTACTACGGCCGCCTCGACCTGCTCGAGAAGAACAAGCTGATCCACCTCAACCCGAAGCACCTGAAATGGGCCGACGACTGGTTCGCCAAGTACGGCACCTGGGCGGTCCTCTTCAGCCGCATGCTGCCGATCGTCCGCACCTTCATCTCGCTGCCCGCCGGGGTCGCAAGAATGCCGTTCTGGCGCTTCACGATGCTTACCATCATCGGCTGCGTCCCCTGGGTCACGGCGCTCGCCTTCCTCGGCAAGGGCGTCGGCTCCAACTGGGAAGAGTGGCGCCACAACCTCGCCTACCTCGACTACGTGGTCGCGGCGGCGATCGTCGCCGGCCTCGTCTACTGGTACGTCAAGCGCCGGCGCCGCAATGCGCAAGCCGCCAGCGCCAGCGAGGCTTGAGCGCGCTCGAGAGCGAAGCGGCGGCGACCGAGGCGTCGGCGCCGATCCCGGACTGGCGGGCGCTGGTGCTGGGAGTGGTCCAGGGACCGGCGGAGCTGCTGCCGGTCTCCTCCTCGGCCCACATCGTCCTCCTCCCCTGGCTGGCAGGCTGGGACTGGGAGCGGATCGACCCCGAGGTGCGCAAGAGCTTCGAGGTGGCGCTCCACACCGGCGCCGCGGCGGCGCTGCTGATCGGCCAGCGGCGGGTGATCGGCGAAGAGCTGCGGCTGTTCGAATGGCGGCGGGCGCTGGTGCTGGCGCTCTCGTTCCTGCCGGCGGCGGTGGTCGGCTACTTCGGCGAGCGGACGATCGAGAAGAGGCTCGGCGGACCGCGGGCGACGGCGATCGGACTGCTGGCCGGTGGCGGTGCGATGGTCCTCGCCGACCGGCAGCCACAGGAGCGAGGCCGCGGCGATGCCACGCCGGTCGACGGCCTGGCGCTGGGCCTGGCGCAGGCGGCGGCCCTGGCGCCGGGGGTCTCGCGCAACGGGTCGACCCTGTCGGCGGCGCGGGCGCGGCGCTTCTCGCGCGACCAGGCCAACCTGCTCTCGCGCACGGTGGCGCTGCCGATCATCGTCGGCGCCACGGCACTGAAGGGGGTGCGGCTGGCGCGCCGTGGCACGACCCCGGAGCTGCGCCGCTCGCTGGCGCTCGGAGTCGGCGCCTCATTTGCCTCGACGCTCGCCTCGCAGCGACTGATCGGCCTGGTCGAGCGCGACCGGGCGCTGTGGCCCTATGCGGCCTACCGGGCGGCGCTCGCCGCCGCGGTCCTAGTCAAGCTCCACCGCTCCCGTCCAGCTGTTCCTTTTGTCGACCCCCCGACAGAAGGAACAGCCCGCGGGGCGTAATGAGAGAATCGAGCCGGTGAGCGACGCCTACGCCAGAGCCGGGGTCGACCAGGGCGCGGCCGACTCCGCGGTGGCGGCGCTGGTGCGGGCGCTGGGAGCGATCGAGCTCGACCGGCCGAGCGCCCAGGTCCCGCTGCCCGGGCACTACGCCAGCGTGATCCGAGTCGGCGAGAACCTCGGGATCGCACTCTCGACCGACGGGGTCGGGACCAAGCTGCTGATCGCCGAACGGCTGGGACGGCTCGACACGGTCGGGATCGACTGCGTGGCGATGAACGTCAACGACGTGATCTGCGTCGGCGCCGAGCCGCTGGCGATGCTCGACTACGTCGCGATCGACCGCGCCAACGTTGAGGCCTGCGAGCAGATCGGGATCGGGCTGGCGCGCGGCGCGACCCTGGCCGGGATCGAGATCCCCGGCGGCGAGCTCGCCCAGCTCGGCGAGATGGTCCACGGAGTGGACATCTCGGGCGCCTGCTTCGGGACGGTCGCCCTCGATCGGATCATCGACGGCGCGGCGGTCGCGGACGGCGACGTCGTCATCGGCCTCCCCTCCTCCGGCCTGCACTCGAACGGCTACACGCTCGCTCGCTCGGCGCTCGACGGGCTGGACTACGGCGAGGACCCCGAGGGGCGCCTGGGACGGCCGCTCGGCGAGGCGCTGCTCGAGCCGACCGAGATCTACGTCAAGCCGGTCGTCGAGCTGCTGCGCTCGCAGGTCGAGGTCCACGGCCTCGCCCACATCACTTCGGGCGGGACGGGGAACCTGCTGCGGCTCGCCGCCGAGGTCGGCTACGAGATCGACGCGCCGCTGCCGGTGCCGGCGATCTTCGAGCTGATTCGCGACCGCGGCGGGGTCGGCGACGAGGAGATGCACGAGGTCTTCAACATGGGCTGCGGCTTCTGCGTCGTCGTCCCGGCGAGCGACCAAGCTGGCGCGCTCGAGCTGCTCCGCGCCCACTACCCGGCGGCGGCCCGGATCGGCCGCGTCGTCGCGGGCGAGCGCGCCGTCCACCGCTAGCGTTTTCTGCACGGTGGCCTGCCGTGATCTTTAGTTGATGGACTTGCCATGGTCCAGGGCCGTAACGTTCGGCGACTGACGCGATGGACCCCGCCTCCACCAGCTCGCAGATGATCGGAACGGTGCTATCCGGCCGCTATCGGCTGGAGGCGAAGCTTGGCAGCGGCGGCATGTCGACCGTCTACCTCGCCCGCGACACGACGCTCGACCGCCCGGTCGCGGTCAAGGTGATGCATCGGGAGATGTCCGAGCAGGCCGACCAGCTCGAGCGCTTCCGCCAGGAGGCGCGAGCGGTGGCCAAGCTCTCGCACCCGAACGTCGTCGCGGTGATCGACGCCGGCGAGGACAAAGGCCATCCCTACATCGTCTTCGAGTACGTCGAGGGCGAAACGCTGAAGCAGCGGATCAACCGGGTCGGCGCGCTCGACGCCCAGGAGGCGCTTGCCTACGCGATCGAGATCGCCCGCGGCCTGACCGTCGCCCACGCCCGCAAGATGGTCCACCGTGACATCAAGCCGCAGAACGTCCTGATCGACTCCGAGGGCCGGGCCAAGCTGACCGACTTCGGGATCTCGCGCCAGCTCGAGAGCGACGGCCTGACCGCCACCGGCCGCGTCCTCGGCACCACCGACTACGTCTCGCCCGAGCAAGCGATGGGCCACGGCGTCGACCAGCGCTCCGACATCTACTCGCTCGGCGTCGTCCTCTACGAGATGCTGATCGGCCAGGTCCCCTACCACGCCGACAGCCAGGTCGGGGTGGCGATGAAACACGTCAACGAGGACATGCCCGACGTACAGACCCGCCGCCCCGAGCTCTCCGCCGCGGCGGCGCTGGTGGTCGAGCGGGCGACCGCCAAGGACCCGAACCAGCGTTACCAGGACGTCGGCGAGATGATCGACGACCTCTCGACCGCGCTCGAGGTCGAGGCGGCGCGGGCGGGCTCGACCACCGGCGAGGCAACCAGCGTCCTGCAGGCGGTGGCGCCGGCGAATCGCAAGCTCTCCTCGCGGGCCCGCTGGTCGTGGGCGGCGATCGCCCTGATCGTCCTCGTCGGGGCCGGCGCGCTCGCCGCGACCCAGCTGATCAGCTCCGGCAACAGCCCGGTCGGCGGCAAGGGCGGAGGCGGCGGGATCGAAGAAAAAGGCACGCCGGTCGAAATCACCGAAGCCAGCCCATACGACCCGCAGGGCGACGGTGAAGAGAGCGACTCGACGATCCAGCTCGCGGTCGACGGCAACCCCTCCGGCACCGCCTGGTCGACCGAGCACTACGACACCCCCACCTTCGCCGGCACCAAGACCGGCCCCGACCCCGGCGTCGGCATGTACGTCGACACCGAGGCCTCGAAGCCGATCGAGATGATCGTCCGCTCCCCCACTCCCGGCTGGGACGCCCAGATCTTCGCCACCGCGAAGAGCCCGCCGGAATCGCTCGAAGAATGGGGCGAGCCGGTCGGAGAAGTGACCGATGCCTCGAAGACCCAAGAGATCGACCTCAACGTGCCGAAGCCGGCCCAGCACTTCCTGATCTGGTTCACCAAGGCGAGCCCGGCGCGCGACCAGGAGGGGCGATATCAGGTCGAGATCAGTGACGTGAAGCTGATCGAGTAGGGGCGAACGGTGCGGATTCGAGGGGGGAGATCGGGGGAGCCTCCCTTACGCCTACCACCGGCAGAGCCGGTGGAACCTTGATGGCGGCTAACGCCGCCAAAGACATACGCAACGAGTTGTGGAGGCTAGAGGGAGGCTCCCCCGATCTCCCCCAACGGCACCGCCCCGCACCCCGGGAGGCTTCGCCACCCCTGGTCCCTAGGAAGCTTCAAGCCAAGTGGGGGTTCGGAACCCTTGGTCATCTCCGGATTGCGTTTGAAGCTTGCTCACCTTGACGGAGGATCGTGCCCGATCCCCGACGGATGAACCGCCCATGAGGTCCACTCAGAACTCGTACGAGCGAGCTTTCTGGTGGCGCTCGATCCCGAGCCTCACCAGCCGGTCGCACAGATCCGGATACGCCAATCCACCCGCCTCGAACAACTTCGCGTACACACTCGTCTCGGTAAACCCAGGCATCGTGTTCACCTCGTTCACCAGCACTTGGCCACCGGGCTCGGCGAAGAAGTCGCAGCGGGCGAGGCCGCTGCAGCCGGCGAGGGTGAAGATCTCAGCCGCGAGGGTGCGGATGTGGGCGAGCTGATCGTCGGGCAGGGGCGCGGGGATGATCAGGTCCATGCCGCCCGCCTGGTACTTCGCCTCGTAGTCGTACCAGTCGGCGTTGACCGCGAGCTGGCCCGGCGGCGAGGTCTCGAGCGCCCCCGGCTCGTTGCCGAGGACCGAGCACTCGACCTCGAGCGCGGCGGCCGGGGCCGCGGCCTCGACGATCACCCGCGGATCGTGGCGCAGTGCCAGCTCGGCCGCAGCGTCGAGCTCCTCAAGCCGCACGACGCGAGATATGCCGACACTCGAGCCGAGCCGCGAGGGCTTGACCCAGAGCGGCAGGCCGAGCTGGGCGCACTCGTCGCGCCATGGGCGATCGGGGTCGACCGCGACGAACTCGACCTGGGGAACGCCGCCCTGTGCGCAGAGGCGCTTCAGCGTCAGCTTGTCCATGCAGGTCGCCGAGGCCAGCACGTCGGAGCCGACGTAGGGCACGTCGAGGTTCTCGAGCAGGCCCTGGACGCTGCCGTCCTCGCCGAACGGGCCATGCAGGGCCGGGAAGACGGCGTCAGCGCCCAGTAAGCCGGCGCCCGCCTCGAGCGTTACCGGCTCCTCGCCGGCCCGCCACTCGCCGGAGCGGCCGATCGTCACCGTCACCACCTCGTGGCCTGCCTCCTGCAAGCCACGAGCAACCGAGGCTGCGGAGCGCAGCGAGACCTCGTGCTCGGAGGAGCGCCCGCCGGCCAGCACCGCGACCCTCACGGCAGGGCGCCTTCTTCTTCTTCGGGTTCTTCGAATTCTTCTTCTTCCGGCACGACCGCCGCCCGTTTGCCGACGACGAGGGTCACTTCGGCGCCTTCGGGCTGCTGCGAGCCAGGGGTCGGGAACTGGTCGAGGACGCGGCCGATCTGGCTTTCGACTTCGGTTTCTTCTTCTTCGACGAAGGGTGCGAGGCCGGCTTCGCGGATCGTTTCGACCGCTTCGCGGCGTTCCTTGCCGATCACGTTCGGCACCTTCGCCTTCTGCTTCGCCTTGGCGACGAGGATCGAGACGGTCGAGCCCGGTTCGACCTGCTGGCCCGCCGAGGGCGACTGGTCGAGCACTTCGCCGGCCGACGCCGATTCGGTTTCTTCTTCGCCGACTTCGGGCACCAGGCCGCGCGAGCGGATCAGCTGCACCGCGGTTCGCCGCTGGGTGCCGACCAAGACCGGCACCTTGACCAGCTTCGGGCCGCGCGAGACGAAGATCGTCACGGTCGAGCCGTTGGTCGCGGTCTCGCCGCCGCCCGGGCTCTGGTTGACCACGTTGCCTTCCTCCACCGAGCTCGAGTTCCGGCCTTCGACTGCGACGTCGAAGCCAGCCGCTTCGAGCTTTTCGGTCGCCGCTTCCTGCGTTTCGCCGGCGGTGCCGGGGACGACGCTCTGCCCCGGCCCGATGCTGACCGTCAGGTTGACCTTCGGCTTCGAGCAGAAGAGCGTGAGGAACGAGCAGTCTTCGTCGGCATTGCCGGGCAGGGGGTCCTGCTCGAGCACCGTGCCGGCCGCCACCCGGCGGTGGACCTTCTCTTCTTTGCCGGGCTTGAAGCCGTTGCGTTCGAGCTGGGCGATCGCGAATTCGACCTGCTTTCCGGTCACGTCCGGAACTTCGGTCTGTGTGTCCTTGGTCAAGAGCAGGGCGATCAGGACACCGACGATCACCGCCGCCAGCAGCCCAACCAACCACCAGCGTTTGCGCTGCTTGCGCTCCTCGTCCTCGCTCGGCTCCTCGTCCTCGTCGGTCGGCTCGACGTAGGCCGGCGGCATCGCCGTAAAGCTGGCGGTCCCGGCGCCGGCCGGTTCGCGCATCGCCGCGGTCAGCGCGGCGATGAAGGCGTCGGCGTTCTGGAAGCGCTGGCCCGGGTCCTTCTCCAGCGCCCGCATCACCACGGCGTCGAGCGCCGGCGAGATGCGCGGGTTGATCGAGCTCGGCCGCTGCGGCACCTCGGAGACCTGTTTCATCGCGATCGCCACCGCGTTTTCGCCTTCGAAGGGGACGCGGCCGGTCAGCGCCTCGTAGAGCATCACCCCGACCGAGTAGAGATCGGAGACGGCGGTCACCTCATGGCCCTGCGCCTGCTCGGGCGAGAGGTAGTGGGGCGTCCCCATCACCGAGCCGGTCTGGGTGATGTTGGAGACGCCGGCGCGGGCGATCCCGAAGTCGGTGACCATCGCCTTGCCCTCGGGGTCGACGATCACGTTCTGCGGCTTCAGGTCGCGGTGGACGATGCCTTTGCGATGGGCGTACCGGGCCGCCTCGAGGACCTGGCGGACGATCGCCACCGCCTGCTCGATGGTCAGGCCGCGATCGATCAGCACCCGCAGCGTCGGCCCGTCGATGTACTGCATCGCGATGTAGTACGTGCCCTCGAATTCGCCGCGGTCGTAGACGGCGACGATGTTCGGCTGCGAGAGGCCGGCCGCCGCCTCCGCCTCGCGGCGGAAGCGCTCGACGAACTGCTGGTCCTGGGCGAAGTGGCGGTGCAGGACCTTGAGCGCGACTTGCCGCTGCAGATGCGTGTCCTCGGCCAGGTAGACGTCGGCCATGCCACCGCCGCCGATCCGCTGCACGATCCGGTAGCGGCCGTCGAACACCGTCCCGGCGGGAATCTCAGCCACGCTCGCCCCCCCTGCTCGCCGTCACCGTGCTCATTCTTCGCCCGCCAGGATCGTTTCGGCCACGTCGCGGAAGATCGGCGCGGCGACGTCGTTGCCGAACTGTTCGGTGCACTCGACGGTGGCGGCGATCGCGATCTTCGGATCGTCGGCGGGGGCGAAGCCGATGAACCAGGCCTGGTTCTCTTCGACCCCGCCGCCGCAGGCTTTGTTGCCCGGCGTTTCCGCGGTTCCGGTCTTGCCGGCGACCTGGACGCCGGAGATCGCGGCGTTGGTGCCGGTGCCTTCCGAGACGACGCCTTCCATCGCGGTGGTCAGCTCTTCGGCGGTCTTGGCGGTGATCGGTTCGCTGTAGGTGTCGGGATCGAGGCTCTTGACGACGCGGCCGTCTGGGTCGATCACCCGGTTCCAGATCTGCGGCTTCATCAGCTTGCCTCCGTTGGCGATCGCCGCGGCGACCATCGCGTTCTGCAGCGGCGTCTCCAGCAGCCGCTCCTGGCCGATCGCCAGGCGGCCGAGGTCGACCGGGCTGTTGCGGCCGATCGTGTGGCCGTCTTCGTAGACGCCCGAGTTGTAGACCTCGTCGTCCGGCAGGTCGATCGGCGGCGTCGCGTTGAAGCCGAACTTTTCCATCGTTTCGAACATCTCGTCCTGGCCTACTTTCTGGCCGAGTTGGGCGAAATAGGTGTTGACCGAGTTGGTCAGGGCGAAGTCGAGCTGGATCGGGCCGAAGTCTTCGTTGAAGTCGTTGGCCAGTTCGTGGCCTTCGTCGATGATCGAGCCGGGGGAGTCGATCGTCGATTCGGGCGTGATCGCGCCGCTTTCGAGGCCCGCCGCCGCGGTCACCACCTTGAAGGTCGAACCGGGCGGATAGAGGCCCTGGGTCGCCCGGTTGAGCAGCGGCGTCGCCAGGTTCTGCTTGACCAGCTTGCCGTAGTTTTCGGGCACCGAGTTCGGGTTGTAGGGAGCGTTGGAAGCCATCACCTTGACCGCGCCGGTGCTCGGTTCGATCGCCACCACGGCGCCGAAGCCGGCCGCTTCGAGGTCCGACAGCGCCACCCTCTGCGCTTCGGCGTCGATGTTGGTGACGATGTCGTTGCCTTCCTGCTTCTTGCCGGTGATCTCGTCGAGGATCGACTCGAATTCCGAGTTTTCGCCGATCAGTTCGTCGTTGTGGAACTGCTCGAACTCGCTATCGCCGTACTGGACGAAGCTGTAGCCGATCGGGTGGCCGTAGAGGGGGCCTTCCGGATAGCGGCGGACGTAGCGCAGGTTCGAGCCCTTGCCCTTGGCGATCGACTTGGCGATCACGGTGCCGTCGGCGGCGAGGATCCGGCCGCGGCGGATCTGCTGCTGCTCGAGCAGCGGCCGCTTGTTGGCATTCTTTTCCTTCAGTGCCTTGGCGTCGAAGACCGACCAGTAGGACGTGAAGCCGATCAGGACGCCGAAGAGAACGACGATGAACGCGAACAGTTTGATGATCTGCTTATTCATCTAGATCGCACCCATCGCGACCGCTTCGCGGCCGGCCGGTTCCGTCGCCTCGCGCCGCGCCCGGTCGGAGACGAGCAGCAGCAGGGCGACGAGGACGAAGTTGGCGACGATCGAGCTGCCGCCGTAGCTGACGAAGGGCAAGGTGACGCCGGTCAGTGGGATCACCCGGGTGACACCGCCGATGATCACGAAGGCCTGGATCGCGAAGACGGCGGTGAGGCCGGTGGCCAGCAGCTTTGAGAACCCGTCCGAGGCGAGCAGCGCGATCTTGAAGCCGCGGGCGGTGACCAGCAGGTAGACGAGGACCAGGCCGCAGGCGCCGAAGAGGCCGAGCTCATTGACGATCAGTGAGTAGATCGTGTCGGTCTGCGCCGCTGGCAAGAGCGCCTGGTTGGTCCCGGGCACGGTGATCAGCGCCTGCGCGAACCCCTTGCCGAAGAGGCCGCCGTCGGCCTGGGCGAAGATCGAGTTGAGGATCTGGTACCCGGTGTCCTGGGGGTCGTTGTAGGGGTGCAGCCAGATTTCGATCCGGTCGTGGACGTGCGGCACCGTTTCGGCGAAGAACCAGGCGCCGACGACGAACAGCGCCATCCCGATGACGACGAAGGAGAAGCGGCCGGTGGCGACGTAGAGCAGTGCCAGGAAGGCGGCGAAGAACATCAGCGAGCTGCCGAGGTCGCGGATGAAGACGAGCATGAACATCGAGGCGCCCCAGACGACCAGCATCGGGCCGAAGTGCTTCAGCGGCGGCAGGGTGACGCCGAGGATCCGCCGCGCGCCGACCACCAGCACCTCGCGGTTCTCGCGCAGGTAGCTGGCGAGGAAGATGACGATCGCGAGCTTCGAGAACTCGGCCGGCTGGAAGGCGATCGGGCCGATCTTGACCCCGAGGTAGGCGCCGTTGACCTGCTGCCCGATCCCCGGCAGCCGCGGCGCCAGCAGCAGCAGCAGGCCGCCGACCGCGATCAGGTAGCGGTAGCGCTCGAGGACCTCGTAGTCGCGCAGGAACTGGATCGCCAGTGCGAAGAGGACGAGGCCGAGGACGAACCAGTTGGCCTGGTCGCGGGCCAGGCCTTCGTCGATCCGGTAGACCATCACCAACCCGATCGCGGTCAGCAGCGCGACCAGCGGGAAGAGGTAGGGGTCGGCGTTGGGAAGGCGGATCCGCAGGTAGATGTGAGTCGCCAGGCAGACGGCGAAGAAGTAGGCCCCGTAGATCAGGCTGGCGTTGCCGAGCTGCGAGCTCTCCTGGGCGAAGACGCCGGCGAAGCCGGCGGTCAAGAGCAGCGCCACCGGGACCAGCGCCAGCAGCTCGCGGTTGCGGGCCGAGCTCATTTGTTGCCCTGACCCTGGTTCTGTTTCGTCCCGTTGGTCCCCTGTTTCGTTGCAGCTTCGCCCGGGGTGGCCGGTTCGACGCCGCCCGGTTCGCTCGTTTCGGTCGCCGCTTCCTGGGCCGCTTCTTTGCGCGCCAGGTTCTCCTGGTTGCGCTCGATTTCTTCGATCAGGTCGACCGCGTCGGAGCGCGAGCGCAGGTCGTGGCCGGTAACCGCGTCGCGGCGGCGGCTGGGCAGCGAGTCGGTCTGGATCGGGATCGAGTAGCGCTCGTCGTAGAGCTTGATCCCGAAGGGCAGTTCGTAGGGGACGCCGCGGTAGAGGGCGACGCGTCCGGCATCGTCGGTGCCGAGGAACCAGACCTGGCGGTTGCCGTACCAGGCGGCAACGAGCAGCGCGGCGACGATCAGCAGCGGGATCCCGATCTTCAGCGCCGTCCGCAGCCTGCGGTGCCGGGGCCGCGCCGCCAGCTCTTCGCGGCGTTTGCGGGCTGCGGCGGCGGCGGCTCGTTTTTTCACCTCGGTCGCGCTCAGCCCCGCCTCCTCGGCAGACGAGCCGATCAGCGTCGCCCCCTCGTCGCGGGCCGGCGTGGCGCTGGCGTCGGCCAGCTGGAAGAGCAGCACGGTGATGTTGTCGCGGCCGCCGGCCCGGTTGGCTTCGTCGACCAGCGCCCGCACCGCCGCCGCCATCGAGGAGGCGCGGGAGAGGATGCGGGCGATGTGCTCGTCGCTGAGCATCGTCGTCAGTCCGTCGGAGCAGATCAGGAAGACGTCGCCGGCCTGGGCGGGAACCGTCCGCAGGTCGACTTCGACTTCTGGTTCGGGGCCGA
>Ga0207658_10003409_pt1 | contig 11255 bp, 8 predicted proteins | sample KBSS33metaG_FD_184322 | JGI IMG/M metagenome (GOLD analysis project Ga0207658, IMG submission 184322) | Switchgrass rhizosphere microbial communities from Kellogg Biological Station, Michigan, USA - KBS S3-3 metaG (SPAdes) (version 2) | ecosystem: Host-associated > Plants > Roots > Rhizosphere >...
CGGCTGCGCTTCAAGGCGCTGAAGTGACGCGTTGCCAGCGGCGCTTTACACGTCGCTGGCAGAATCGTTGAACCGATCGGCGCCCTCCGCGTCAGATCGATTCACCACCATGAAACACCCTGCGCTTCCCCTCGGCCGACCGCTGCTCGCGACCTTGACGCTGGCGCTGCTGGCCGGCTGCGCGTCGCTGAAACCGGCGCCCACCGCGGCCAACGGCGCGGCCGGCGCGACGAACCCGCCGCGTGTGGCGACCGGCCCGGCGCCCAGCGCCTCGGGCGTGCCCCCCGGCACGCCGCAGCCGGGGATGCCGGCGCTCGGCAACCTGCAGCCCTTCGCCGCCGTGATCAAGGACGCGAAGAAGAGCGAGGGCCTGTTCACGCTCTACCAGAAGGACGAGAAGGTCTGGCTCGAACTGCAGCCCGGCGACTTCGACAAGCCCTTCTTCCTGTCGCCCAAGATCGCCACCGGCATCGGTGAAGCCTTTGTCTTCGGCGGCCTGTTGCTGTGGGGCGGGGAACAGGTGATCGAGTTCCGGCGCGTCCACAACCAGGTGCAGATGATCGCGCGCAACACCGAGTTCACCGCGCGCGTCGGCACGCCCGAAGGCCGCGCGGTCGCCGCGGCGTTCTCGCCGAGTCTGCTCGCCAGCACGCCGGTGGCGAGCCAGCCGCAGCCCGAGCGCAAGTCGGTGCTGGTCGACGCCGGCGCGCTGTTCGTCAACGACATGCTGGGCATCGGCATGCAGCTGCAGCGCGCCTACCGCCAGGGCTACGGCTTCGACGGCCGCAACTCGGCGATCACCGCGCTGCGCGTGCGCCCCGACGGTGTCGCGCTGGAAGTGCTGCAGCATTTCGCGACGGGCTCGATCGCGGTGCGTCAGCCGAACACGCCGCCCGGTGCGCCGGTGCCGACCGTGCCGGCGACCGTGCCCGACCCGCGCAGTCTGTTCGTCACCGCGCAGTACACGGTCGCGGCCCTGCCCGCGGTGCCGATGCCGGCGCGCGCGGCGGATTCGCGCATCGGCTACTACACCGCCACGCAATGGGACTTCAGCGACGACCTCGCGCGCACCCCGGTCGTGCGCCATGTCGACCGCTGGCGCCTCGAAAAGAAGGACCCGGCGGCGCCGCTGTCGGAGCCGGTCAGGCCGATCGTCTACTGGCTGGACCGCACGATCCCGCTGAAGTACCGCGACACCATCAGCGCCGGCATTCTCGAGTGGAACAAGGCCTTCGAGCGCATCGGCTTCAAGGACGCAATCCAGGTCAAGGTACAGCCCGACAACGCCGACTTCGACACGCTCGACGGCGGCGCCTCGGTGCGCTGGATGACCAACGCCGCGCCGAGCTTCGGCGCGATCGGGCCCAGCCACGTCGACCCGCGCAGCGGCGAGATCCTGGCCGCGAACATCGGCATCGAGAGCCTGTCATCGCGCAATATCCGGGCCTCGCGCGCGCAGATCCTGACCAGCAACTCGGCGGCGTACGCGGCGCTGATGCAGTTCGGCGGCGCCGCCGCGGGCGAGACCTTCGATGCGCGCGCCTGCATCAACGCCGAGCAGGCCGCCGACCAGCTCAGCTACGCGCTCGACGTGCTTGGCGCGCGCGGCGACATCGACCCCGACAGCCCGCAGGCCGAGCAATTCGTCCTCGCCTACCTGAAGGACGTGACGATGCACGAGGTCGGCCACACGCTGGGCTTGCGCCACAACTTCCGCGCCTCGCGCGCCTACACCGACGCACAGCTCTCCGACCCCGAGTTCACGCGCACGCACGCGCTGACCGGCTCGGTGATGGAGTACGCGCCGGTCAACCTGGCAGGCCCCGGCGCGCGGCAAGTGGCACCGTTCCAGACCACGCTCGGGCCCTACGACTACTGGGCCATCGAGTACGCCTACAGCCCGCTCGCGCCGGCCGACGAGAAGGCCGCGCTCGAGCGCATCGCGGCGCGCAGCAGCGAGCCCGAGCTGGCCTTCGGCACCGACGAGGACAACTTCCTCGGCATCGACCCCGATGCGCTGCAGTTCGATCTGGGCAACGACCCGCTCGCGTTCGCACGCAAGCGCCTGGCGATCGCGCGCGACCTGTTCAAGCGCCAGGAAACGCGTTCGCTCTCGCCCGACAACGACTATGCGGTGCTGCGCCGCTCGCTGAACTTCGCGGTCAACGATGTCGCGCGATCGGTCGGCGTGCTGGCACGCCAGATCGGCGGCGTGCGCACCTTGCGCGACTTCCCCGGCTCGGGCCGCGACCCGCTGCAGCCGGTGCCGGCCGCGACCCAGCGCGACGCCCTCGACCAGATCGCGCGCGGGCTGTTCGCGGCCGACAGCCTTCCGGTGTCGGCGTCGCTGCAGCGGCGCCTCGCGCCGGACTTTCAGGAGCGCATCGACGCGCTCGAACGCGGCAGCGCGGCGGTGGCCACCGAATACTCCGTGACCGAGCGCGTGCTCGGCGTGCAGCGTGCGCTGCTGAACCAGCTGATGGGCGACGAGGTCGCTGCGCGCATCATCGACAGCCAGGGCAAGGTGGCGACGCGCGGTGACGCGTTCCAGCTGTCCGAGCTCTACGGCCGCCTGGGCCGCGACATCTGGAGCGAGCTCGACACTGCCGGCACGGCGCGCGCGACCGACATCCCGGCACCGCGCCGCGCACTGCAGCGCGAGCATCTGAACCGCCTGACAGCGCTGCTGCTGCGTCCGAACGGCGCCGGCAGCGCCGATGCGCGCAGCCTGGTGCGGGCCCAGGCGCAGGCGCTGCTGCTGCGGCTGAACGCGGCGTCACAACGGGCCGGGCTGGGCGCCGACACGCGCGCGCATCTACAGGACAGCGCCGACACCCTGACGCAGGCACTGGCGGCGCGGATGGCACGGCCGGGGGCCTGAACCCGCGCTCGCGCGATGCCGCAACAGCGGCGCGCGGAGCACGGTCATTGCACGCGCGGCGCGCCCGCGCCCTCGGCATCGGTTCGCGCTAGCTCGGTGGCAGACGCCAGGCGCTTGCCGACGATCACGACGCGTTCGAGTTGCACGGTGGGTGCCGGCTCCGATGCGGCGCGCGGCACCGAAACGTGCTGGTCCGTGCCGAGCATCGCCGAGGCGATTGCGAGCGTGCAGCCGATCAGCAGGCAGAAGGTCAGCGTGGCGGTGAAGAGGCGGTCGAGCATGATGACTCCCGGGGTTCGTCGACGCACGTCGGTGCTGCGTTGAAACGAACTCTAGAAGTGCCGGCGCACGCATCACAGCGGCTTGCGACAGGCTGCCGATCGGTGCTGTCGAACCGCCGCCATCGCGGATGGATGTCGTGACCGGAACTCAGCGATCGCGCCACAACCACGCGGCGCCGCGCACGCCCGACGAGTCGCCGTGGCGGCTGCGCACGAGTCGGGTGCGCACCGGCTCCACCACGCCGGCGCTGAACACGAAGTCGCCCCACCGCGCCGACACGTTGTCGACCAGCCCCGGCAGTGCCGAGACGCCGCCGGCCAGCACGATCACCTGTGGATCGAGCACGTTGATGATCAACGCGAGGCTGCGTGCCAGGCGCGACTCATGGCGCCGCAGCGTCGCCTCGCAGGCGCCGTCGCCACGCGCGGCGTGCGCGCCGATCTGCTGCGCGCTCAAGGCTGCGCCGCCGTGCAGCACGTGGTCGCGCGCGAGCGCCGGGCCGCTGAGCCAAGTCTCGATGCAGCCTTGCCGCCCGCAGTAGCAGCGCGGCCCGTCGCGTTCGGCGGGCTCGGGCCAGGGCAGCGGCACATGACCCCATTCGCCGGCCAGGCCGTTCGGGCCTTCGAGCAGGCGACCGTTCGCGACGATGCCAGCGCCGACGCCCGTGCCCAGGATCACCGCGAACGACAGTGACGCGCCGGCCGCCGCGCCGTCGGTGGCCTCGGACAGCGCGAGGCAGTTCGCATCGTTTGCGATGCGCACCGGCCGACCCAATGCCTCGGCGAGGTCGCGTGCGAGCGGGCGGCCGTTCAGGCAGGTCGAGTTCGCGTTCTTGATCAGGCCGGCGTCGGTCGCGCTGCCGGGTGTGCCGACGCCGACGCTGCAGTTCGCCAGGCCGAGTTCCGCTTCGGCGCGCGCCACCAGGGCGGCCACCGCGGCGAGCGTGGCGCGGTAGTCGCCGGCCGACGTCGCGACGCGTTCACGCCAGTGCGTCGCGCCGTGTTCGTCGAGCACGATCGCCTCGATCTTGCTGCCGCCGAGGTCGACGCCGATCGCGGGGTTGAAGCTGGGGTTGCGGGCCGCCATGGCGGCGAAGCGTAGCAGCGCGCTCCGATGCCCGCACGCATGGCCTCATGAAAAAAAGCGCCCGAGGCCCGGAGTCCGGAGGGCCTCGGGCGTGTAGACCCGGGTGTTCGTGCCGGCGGCGCTCCGGCGTTGATGCCTGTGCTTCAGAGCGACGCTTGCGCCAGGCGCTTGCCGACGATCACGACGCGCTCGAGCTGCACCACGCGCACCTGCTTGGCGGCGACCTGCGACGCCGCGGCGGCCTGATGTGCGTTGGCGGCGAAGGCGAGGGAGGCGGTGCCGATGATCGCGAAGATGACGGCGCTGAGGGTGAGGCGGCTGATCATGGTGTTGCTCCTGCAGTTCGTGGCGTGAAGCCGATGGAGCGAACTCTAGGAGCCGGATGCGGCCGCGGCCAGCGTGTTCCGATGAACTGCGAGCACGGGCGGATGAACTGCGAGCAGCGCGGACAGGCGGGGCGCCGGTCGCTCGTCCGCACCGGGGTCAGATCGGCTCGGTGCGGCGGTTCAGCCAGGCCAGCGCGTCGCCATCGACCAGCGGCGCCAGGCGTGCGCGCACCGTCGCGTGGTAGGCGTTGAGCCAGGCGATCTCGTCGGCGTTCAGCAGCGCGCGCTCGATGCAGCGCGTGTCAATCGGGCACAGCGTCAGAGTCTCGAACTCGAGGAACTCGCCGAACTCGGTGACGCCGTTCGCACCGAGCGACACCGCCGGCACGTTCAAGACCAGGTTCTCAATCCGGATGCCCCAGCGCCCGGGGCGGTACAGCCCCGGCTCGATGCTGGTGATCATGCCGGGCTCCATCGCCATGTGCGCATCGGGGATCGCCTTCGAGATGCTCTGCGGCCCTTCGTGCACGTTCAGAAAGTAGCCCACGCCGTGACCGGTGCCGTGGCCGTACTCGAGGCCGTGCGCCCACAGCGGCGCACGCGCGATCGCGTCCAGCATCGGCGACAGCGTGCCGCGCGGGAAGCGGGTGCGGCTCAGCGCGAGCGTGCCCTTGAGCACCAGCGTGTAGTCGCGCCGGTGCTCGGCGGTGATGTTGCCGATCGGCCAGACCCGCGTGATGTCGGTGGTGCCGCCCAGGTACTGGCCGCCGGAGTCGATCAGCAGCAGACCGTCGCCTTCGATCACCGCGTGCGATTCGGCGGTGGCGTGGTAGTGCGGCATCGCGCCGTTCGGGTTGAACGCGGCGATCGTGTTGAAGCTCAGGCCCACGAAGCCCGGGCGCCGGGCGCGCGCGGCGCTGAGTCGCTCGTCGATCGTCAGCTCGGTGATGCGTTCCGCTCGCGTGGCATCCGTCAGCGCCTGCTCGAACCAGGCGTAGAACTCGCACATCGCGGCGCCGTCCTGCGCCATCGCCTCGCGCACATGCGCAGCCTCCGCAGCGGTCTTGCGGCTCTTGAACAGCGTGCTCGGGTTGATCGCCTCGATCACGCGCGCCGCCGCGACGAAGCCGCGCAGCCCGAAGGTCACGCGCTTCGGGTCGATCAGCAGCGTGGCATCGGCCGGCAGCGCCGCCAGCGCGGCGCCGGCCTGCGCATACGGAGCGAGCCGCACGCCGTCGTTCGCGAGCGCGGCCTGCAGCGCGGCATCGACCTTGCCGTCGGCGACGAACAGCGTCGCGTCGCGGGCATCGAGCAGCGCGTGCGCGAGGAACACCGGGTTGAAACTGACGTCGGCACCGCGCAGGTTGAACAGCCACGCGATGTCGTCGACGGTCGAGACGAAATGATGGCTCGCGCCTTGCGCGGCCATCGCGTCGCGCACGTTCGCGAGCTTGGCGGCGCGCGCCAGTGGCGCCTGCGGGGCGCAATGTTCGTAGACCGCCGCGGCGGGCAGGCCCGGGCGCTCGGGCCAGACCTCGGCGAGCGCATCGAAGTCGGTGCGCAGCGCGACGCCGGCCCTCGTCAGCGTGGCCTCGAGGTGCTGAGCCGCCGCCAGGCCGAGCACGCTGCCGTCGACGCCAACGGTCGCGCCGGCAGGCACGTGGCTCGCGAGCCAGGCTACGTGCGCGGTCGAGTTGCCGGTCGGGATCTTCACCAGTTCGGTGCCCGTGCCGGTGAGTTCGGCCTCGGCCTGGACCCAGTAGCGGCTGTCGGCGAACACCGCGGCGGTGTCCTGCGTGACCACCAGCGTGCCCATCGATCCGGTGAACCCCGACAGCCATTGCCGCCCCTGCCAGCGCTCGGGCAGGTATTCGCTGAGGTGCGGGTCGCTGGACGGCACCAGCACCGCGGCCAGGCCATGGCGCTTCAGCGCGTCGCGGACCTTCTCGATGCGCAGGCGGTAGGGGGAGGTGCGGGTGTCCATGGTATGGCTCCGGAAAGAGGACGTCGGTCGTGCCGACGGCCCGATTCTAGGAGTTCGGATCCGGCGGCAACCCGGCTCCAGCGCCTTCTACTCGAGCAGCGCGGCCGCGCGTCATCGATGAGAAGGTGGGGTGGCCGGCGGTTGGGGCACCACCCGCGAAGGCCATGAGGGCGCGGTCGGCGGCTCCGCCACGACGCGCGCCGAGCGCTCGTAGGTCCAGTAGGCCCAGCCCCAGTCGAGCATCACGATCAGGCGGTTGCGAAAGCCGATCAGGAACCAGATGTGCGCGAACAGCCAGAACAGCCACGCGAAGAATCCCGAGAAGCGCAGCGCGCCGAACACAGGCACCGTCAGGTCGACGACCGCGGCCTTGCGGCCGACCGTGGCCAGGTTGCCGTAGTCGATGTAGCGGAACGGCAGCGTGGCCGCGCCACGCAGCCGGCGCAGCAGGTTCGCCGCGGCGGCGCGGCCCATCTGCTTCGCGGCCGGGCTGACGCCGGGCACCGGCACGGGCTTGGCGTCGCGCGGCGCCGAGGCGCCCGGATGGCTCATCGCGGAAGCGAGGTCGCCGATCACCGCGATCTCGGGGTGATCGGTCAGGCTCAGGTCGGGCCGCACGACGACGCGGCCGGCGCGGTCGAGGATCGCACCGGCACCGGTCGCGAGCACCTGGCCGAGCGGTGAGCCGGCGACGCCGGCGGCCCAGATCACGGTCTTGCTGGGCAGCCAGAAGCGCTGCGTCGCGTCGCCTTCCTGGCGCTCGTAGGTGACGCCGGCGGCGTCGATGCCGGTCACCTTGCAGCCGGTGCGCACGTCGACGCCGAGCTTCTCGAGCTGCTCGCGCGCGCGCTGCGAGAGCTGCGGCACGAACGCGCCGAGCACGCGATCGGAGCCCTCGAGCAGCACCACGCGCGTGTGCGTCGAGTCGATGCGGCGAAATTCCTGCGGCAGCGTGTGCTGCGCGATCTCGGTCATCGTGCCGGCCATCTCGACGCCGGTCGGGCCGGCGCCGATCACGACGAAGGTCATCCACGGCTCGCGCTCGGCCGCCTCGGTGCAGCGCTCGGCGCGCTCGAATGCGCCGATCACGCGGGCGCGGATCTTGAACGCGTCGTCGAGCGTCTTCAACCCCGGCGCATAGGCGGCCCAGTCGTCGTGCCCGAAGTAGCTGTGGGTCGCGCCGGCGGCGACGATCAGGTGGTCGTAGGCGAGGGCGTCTTTGTCGTCGCCGTCGAGCAGCACGCGGCACCCGGCGGCGTCGATGCCGGTCACCTCGGCCTGCAGGATCGTCAGATTGCCGCGCTTCATCTCGCGCCGCAGCGTGTGGCGGATCGGCGCGCTGATCGCCGGCGCGCTCAGGCCCGCGGTCGCGACCTGGTACAGCAGCGGTTGGAAGAGATGGTGGTTGGTGCGGTCGACCAGCGTGATCTCGACCGACGCCTTCGACAGGTGGCGCACCGCCTCGATGCCGGCGAAGCCGCAGCCGATGATGACGACGCGGGGCCGCCCGCTCATGCAATTCCCGCCGGTGCCGCTGCGCGCAGCCGGTCGCCCACCATCTGGATGTGGCTGCGCAGCGAGTACAGCTCGTCGGCGTAGCTCAGCGGCACGGTCACCTCCTCGACATGGGCCTCGATCGCGTCGAGCTCGGCCAGCAGTTCGGCCACCGGCCGCTTGCCGACGCTGGCCTCGACATGGCGCAGCTGCGCATACCACCGAAAGATGCGCGAGCGGATGCGGAACTGGTACAGCGGCGGCAGCATGCGCGACAGCGGCAGCATGATCGCGACGATCGTCACCAGCACCGGCCACATCCGGTCGATCAGGTTCGCGAGCCAGAACGGCAGGTAGCGCTGCAGCACCGGCGTGCCGTTGGCGTAGAAGCGCTCGGCTTCCTTCGCGAGCGGCTGTTCGGTGCCGGCGGCCTTCGGGAAGTCGCCTTTGTGCTGGAACCAGCCGGCACCGCCGTGCACCTGCTTGGCGGCCTGGATGAACAACTGCAGCAGTGCCGGATGCGTGTTGGCGCGCGCCAGCAGCGTCGCCGTGGGCGCCAGCAGGTGCACGTCGCGCGGCGGCACGTCGCCGGCGAGGTCGACGATGCCGCGCGGCAGCGTCACCGGCGTCAGGAACGGGAACAGGCGCGAATACGCGTCGGCCTGCGCGAAGTCGTAGAGGGCGATGCCGGGCGTGCTCAGCAGCATCTGCACCATCAGCGACTCGGGCGCCGAGGCGAACACCAGCGCGTCGATGTCGCCGGCCACCAGCGCCATCGCGGCCGGCGTCTGCGACTGGCGCACCAGCGTCAGCGTCGTCGCGTCGATGCTGTGGTTCGCCTCGATCAGCTTGCGCATGAGGTTCGGCGTGCCGCTGCCCCTGGCGCCGACGTTCAGCCGCCAGCCCGGCAGCTGCGACAGGCTGGTCAGCGCCGGCGCGTGCAGCAGCCGCTGCGCCGAGTCGGTGCGGTAGAACAGCCAGACCGGTTCGTAGAACAGGCTGCCGAGCGAGACCAGGCCGCCCTCGCCGTCGTCGTCGGCAGGGGCCAGCGAGTCGGCCTCCTTGCGCAGCCGCTCGCCGGCACCGCCCTGCATGAACGCGATGTCCACGCCCGATTTCGGGTCGAGCAGCAGCCGCAGGTTCTCGGCCGCGCCCTGCGTCGCGCGCAGTTCGACCGTGACGCCGTAGCCCTTCAGGATGTCGGCGTAGCGCTTGCCGAACTCGGCGTAGGCACCTTGCTCGGTGCCGGTGGCGAGCACGACCTTCTTCGGTGGCGTCGGGTCGAGTACCCAGTAGGCGAGCGCGAGCAGCATCGCGGCGAGCACGACGAACGGGCCGAAGGTTGCGAGCAGGTCGCGAAACGACAGCAGGGTGTGGCGCAGGATCGCGGGCATGGCCGGCACGATACCGCGTCCGCGCGGCCAGGGCCACGCCGGTCGCAGGGTATGCTTTTCGGATGCGACTGCTGCTGGTGGAAGACGACCGGATGATCGGCGAGGGCCTGCGCGGCGCGCTGCGGCTCGAAGGCTACGCGGTCGACTGGGTGCGCGACGTGGCGGCCGCGCAGGCCACGCTCGCGACCGAACGCTTCGACCTGGTGCTGCTCGACCTCGGCTTGCCGGTCAGCGGCGCGCACGCCGCCGACACCCAGGCCAGCGGCGGGCTGGATGTGCTGCGCGCGGCGCGCGCACGCGCCGATGCGACGCCGGTGATCGTGCTGACCGCGCGTGACGGCCCCGGCGACAAGGTCGCGGGGCTGGACGCCGGCGCGGACGACTACCTCGTCAAGCCCTTCGATCTCGACGAGCTCACCGCCCGCATCCGCGCCGTGCTGCGCCGCCACAGCGGGCGCGCTCAGCCGGCGCTCGCGTTTGGCGGCGTCACGCTCGACCCGGCGACGCGCCAGGTCAGCCACGACGGCGTGCCGGTGCTGCTGTCGGCGCGCGAGTTCGCGGTCCTCGAGGCGCTGATGCAGCGCCCCGGCGCGGTGCTGTCGCGCGCGCAGCTCGAAGACCGGCTCTACGGTTGGGGCGAGGAGATCGAGAGCAATGCGGTCTCGGTCTACATCCATCAGCTGCGGCGCAAGCTCGGCGCCGACTTCATCCAGAACATCCGCGGCGTCGGCTACTTCGTCGGCGACAAGCCAGGAACATGAGCCCCCACGTCGCTGCGCTCCTGCCCCCCGAGGGGGTGCCGCCCGGCCGAGGTCCACGCAGTGGGCCTCTTCGTGGCACATGGCGGCCCGGCGCTCGGGCGGTGGCCGCATGAACTCGATCCGCGTCCGCGTGCTGCTGTCGCTGCTGGGCATGCTGGTCGTCACGGCGCTGGTGATGGGCGCGCTGACCTACCGCAACGTGCTCGCCGAGACCGAGTCGCTGTTCGACTACCAACTGCGCCAGATGGCGTTCTCGCTGCGCGACCAGGGCGAGATCGCGCCGGCGCAGGCCAGCACGCTGGCCGACGAAGAGCTCGACTTCGTGGTCCAGATCTGGACCGAGGACGGCCGCATCATCTACCCGCCGCGCCTGCGCAATGACCTGCCGACGCGCGCGGTGCTCGGCCTGGCCGACGTGACCGTGCAGGGCAAGACCTGGCGCGCGTTCAGCGTCGCGTCGCGCGACCGCGTGATCCAGGTCGCGCAGCCGCTGCAGATCCGCCAGCGCCTCGCGGCCGGCGCTGCGCTGCGCAGCGTCGCGCCGCTGCTGTTCATCGCGCCGGCGATGGCGCTGTTGATCTGGTGGCTGGCCGCGCAGACGCTCGCCCCCCTGCGGCGCGTGGCCGACGGCGTGCGCGCGCGCGACGAGCAGTCACTGCAGCCGCTGCCGACCGCCGGACTGCCGGACGAGGTCGCGCCGCTGGTGGGCGCGCTCAACGGCCTGCTGCTGCGCCTGGGCAGCGCGCTCGGCGCGCAGCGCGCGTTCGTCTCCGATGCCGCGCACGAGCTGCGCTCGCCGCTGACGGCGCTGAAGCTGCAGATGCAGCTGCTCAGGCGCGCGCCCGACGACGCGGCGCGCGGCGCGGCGGCGGAGGCGCTGAATGCCGGCATCGACCGTGCCGCGCGCCTGGTCGAGCAGCTGCTGACGCTGGCGCGCGCCGAGCCCGGGGCACCGCTGGCCGCGATGGTGCCGCTCGAGCTCGGCGAGTTGGTGCGCGCCGCGGTCGTCGACACGCTGCCGTTCGCGCATGCGCGCGGCACCGCGGT
>Ga0207658_10003415_pt1 | contig 11243 bp, 14 predicted proteins | sample KBSS33metaG_FD_184322 | JGI IMG/M metagenome (GOLD analysis project Ga0207658, IMG submission 184322) | Switchgrass rhizosphere microbial communities from Kellogg Biological Station, Michigan, USA - KBS S3-3 metaG (SPAdes) (version 2) | ecosystem: Host-associated > Plants > Roots > Rhizosphere...
CGTCCTCCTGCTCAAGCGCCCGCGCATAAGCCAAGAAAGACCCGGCGGCGAGGGGGCGCGCCGCCGGGTCAAGTCAGCCTCCGCTGCCGGGAGGCTCAGCCGTCCACCGCTCTAGCGGTAGGTGCCTCCGAAGCTGCGATCGAGAATCCGGTCGCCCATGTCGCCCTGGTCCTCGCGTTCGAACAAGGCGCGACCGCGACTTTCATCCCGCCAGCGTAGTTTCGCCTGCTCGGCGGTAAGGTCGAGCATGACGCGGTCGCCATCGATACTGGCGATGTCCGAGCAGCTCAGCGAATGGTGTGCGCCGCCGCTTTCGGCGTCGGATTTGGTCAGGATCACGCGATCGCCGGCGATCCGATCGACGGTACCGACATGCTCATTGTCGCTGCCGACGACATCCATATGTTCGCGAATCTGCCGCAGCAGGTCGCGCTTCATCTGCCGCCGCTGGCGCCAGCCGCCGAACTCTTCCTCGAACTTCGCCTGGGTCTCGCGCCGATATTCTGCATAATCGCGGTCGAGATCGTCGAGCTGGCGCTGCCTCCACGACCGATAGTTCGGGTCGACGTCGCGCTCGCGTTCACGGTCGAAGTCGCGGGGGGCGAAGCTGCTGCGGCCGGAGCCGGTGGAGGCGAAGGATCGATCGCCGAACGCCGGGCGATAGCCGCGCTCGGGGTCGCGCCCAGGCTGTTCGCGGTTGACGTCGCTGCGACCGATGAACCGTCCGCGCTCGCGGCCTTCCGACCGTGGATCTTCGTGACGGCGGCGCTCGGCGTCATCATCGCCGAACCATGACGCAATTTCGTCACCGGCACGCTCGAAGAAACCACGATCCTCGTCGGGTCGGCGGTCCGCGAACCGGTCATTGCGCCATCGTGCGCGTTCGTCGCGCGGGTCGTAACGGTCATATGCCATGATTGTCCTCCAAGCGGCCGACCGAAACTCCGGCCGGATCCGCGTGAAAAACGATTGCTGGATTAAAGCCGTTCCTCGCTGGCGGGGGCCGGGCGGGGTGAAAGCGGCGAGCCGACGCCCTGCCGGGACAAGCGATTGCAAGGGTGGGATTTCGCGGCTAGGTGAGCCGCCTTCCGCAGCCCGATCCCATCGGGCTCGACGGCCCTGGCTGGGGCGCGGGGCTGTAGCTCAGATGGGAGAGCGCTGCAATCGCACTGCAGAGGTCAGGGGTTCGATTCCCCTCAGCTCCACCAGCTTTTAGATTCCTCGTCGTCGAGTATCCTGCAACCCGCCAGCTGCAGACGAAAACTGCACTCTTTCTTTGCCGTTTTTGAGGCATATTTCGATCATGAACGGAGTCCAATGCGCGCGCGCGCGAGTTCCGGCTTGAGATCGGCATGAATCGGACGACGAGTTGTTGGGTAAAACGGCCTCCGTGGTTCGTTTGCCTGGCAAGCTGCGATACGAAATTTGGCCAAACGAGTCTCAGCATCGGGGCAGGCCGCACTGCAAAGTCTCCTACTCTGGACAATTGGCGACGTTCTCAATTCCCGATGGGGAACTTCTTGCGGGCCACCTTCGCCCGCACGAATCCAGGGCTGCGAAATCGATACGACTTCATGGAAAAGAGCTGATGGACAAGTGGCGGATCATGCGACCGGACGATCAACGAATAGCCGGCTCATGAAGGATCGCCTCTGCGATCGTTTCTCTTCTTAATGTGATCAAAGACTACGATCTGCGCGGCGGTGCTTCTCGGCCAAAGGCACCCCCCTGTCGCTCAAATCGCATTGCAGCGGGGTGGGGGAGGGCGCTGCCGCGCGAACACTTCCCGTCCGGAGTGCGGTGCATTTTTGATTATGTTGCAGTGCAACGTGCGCAATGCAGCGGTTTGCTGCAGCCAAAAGACGTTGCAGTGTAGCGTCCTGCACAATCCTAATGTCTGCTTTGGGTGGAAAAGCGGACGTTAGTCTCCATGCCAAGCAGGCGAGACCGTGGCACACTTGATCGCGCCTCCAAGGTCCCGCACCCTCGCATCGAAATGGGTCGCCGTCACATTCTGGCGGTCTTCTTTATAATTGAGCTGAGCAACGGGATAATTACTGGCGTGAATGACCGCGCCGTCACAGTCCACGTCATCATGGTATTCGACGTATAACGTGTAGGTCATCAGCCAACCCTGATCGAGCAAACTGGGCATACGCGCCATGTTCGCGATCCGAGCGACGGTAATGAGGACTGTTCCGTCCAGCGAAACCGTGAGTTGAATCGGTGGCTGGAAGTAGATGCTGTCCGCGGACGCGTCGATGCTGTATTCCCCGGCAAATATAACACCGGTCCCCCAACGGGGCTCGTGGCGCGGTTCGTCGCGGTAATCATCAGTCATCACGACTCCAGCCGTCGGTTCGGATCACAACGAGCATCGCCCATACAGCTAATGTCCGCAATGGGTGGGAAGCTGCCGCTAAATCCATCGAAAACGCGTGTCCGAAGGTGTATTAGTTCGGCACTCCAGGGAGGCGAACATGGCTGCAACAATCGTTAAAGCGGGCGAGCGAAAGCCGCTGAATGTCTTGGGAATGCCGCTCACAATGTTATGCGAGGCGAGCGAAACAAACGGTAGCTGGTCACTCTTCGAAGAAGACGTCCCGCTTGGAATGGGTCCGCCTCGGCACCGGCACGATTGGGATGAAGCTTATTACATTCTCGAAGGAGAGGTCGACTTCTCGATCGACGGCGAGAGTGTTACGTCCCGCCCAGGCGATTTCAATTATCTGCCGCGTGGCACGATCCACGGCTTCAAGGGCGCGTCGGACCGGCCTGCTCGTGTTCTCATTTTCGCAGCCCCGGCGCATGGGTCTGAGTTCTTCCACGACATCAACGAGCAGGTCCGAAAGATACCTGATGACCTCGCAAAAATGCCGGAGATCGGCAGGCGGCACGGCGTTGAGTTCATGCCCGCTCAGGCGGCGATATAGCCGCCGTCGACCATGTGGTTCGAACCGCTGCAATAACTCGACGCATCGCTGGCGAGGAAGGCGAGGAGGTAGGCGACTTCCTCGTTGGTACCATAACGCCGCAGCGCGAGACTGCTTTCGACGCCTGAGCGAAGCGCCGCCGCTTCGTCCCCCGCAAGCTGTGTGCCGAGCGATTGCATCATGCGGTTGTCGATCGGGCCGGGGCCGACCGCATTGACCCGGATCTTATGCTCGCCAAGTTCGAGCGCGGCGGTTTTCACTAGCCCGAACACGGCATGTTTGCTGGCAATGTAGGGCGCCATTGCCGGGAAGCCGATCATGCCGGCAATCGAAGACAGAGCGACGATCGAGCCGCCCCCACGAACCTTCATCGGCTCCACGCAATGCTTCATCGCCAGCCAAACGCCGATGACATTGGTCTGCAGTGTATCATTGAAATCCTCGACCGTAAGCTGTTCGATCGGCTTGAGCACGCCCTCGGTGCCGGCGTTGGCGATAAGGATATCGACCCCGCCGAACCGTTCCACGGTCTTGGCGACTGCCGCGGCGGTTGCGGCTTCATCGGTGGAATCGGCGATCGCGCCGTCGAAATCGCCCAGGCCCTGGAGGCGAGCAGTCGTCTTGGCGAGCTTGTCGGACGAGCGGGCGACGAGCATCACTTTGGCGCCGAGATCGAGAAACAGTTTAGCGGTCGCTTCGCCGATGCCGCCGGTTGCGCCGGTGACGATCGCCACTTTCCCGTCAAGGCGTTGCCTGTTGGTCGATGTCATGGTGTTCCCCCGTTGTAAAAGCGCCGCCCAGCCCGGATGGGCAACTACGAGCGAGGCGACCTACCACGGCGTCAAAACAATCAAGCATATTTTCGGCGACTGGCGCGACCGTCCGCAATGGGTGGAAAGCGGACGTAACGACGACCGACCGACGGCTATTCTGCTGGTTTAAATGGTGGCGGCATCATTTCCGAAAGGCACCGCTCATCGACCGCTTTCGGATCGCGGGCGTCCAGGAACCGAACAATTTGCGGGTCGAAGCAAGTGTCCAAACCGCTGAGCCCGTCCACGATGTGTCCGGCCCAAGGGACCACCAGGTGCCTTGAGTTGGTGAAGCTCTGAGCCGCTTGTTCGGCCCAGCCAGCCGGTGTTACCGGATCGCGGCCACCCGAAATGAACAGCACAGGCACGGACGAATGTACCGGCGTGAAAAAGCTCCGCTTTACTCGGGCTCGAGGCCAATTTTCACACGCCTCGCGCTGGCGGACGATTCGATAGTCTCCGAACGCAGTTCTCCGCGCCGCTACCATCGCTCGGTTCTGGTCGAACCAGGGTAGGCTCTCCGAGCAGGTAATCGTCAAATACACGCCATCGAAATAGTTGAAGCCTTTGGGCTCATTGGTGGATGCGAAGACCGACATATCGCCGCCGGCAAGCCGATGGATCATCTGTGGAAGCTCACGCGCTCCGGCCGGCGAATAGAGTTTCGTCCGCAGCCGTTCCATTACAACGAGGGAGTCGATGTGCCCGGCGGACCGCAACTTGCGCATGGCATCGCTTAGGTCCGATCGGAGCCTCGGGTAGCGCGTCGAGCACGCGCGGTCGGCCCCGCAGTCGGCAATCATCTGGTCGAGGGCCGTTTGCGCAGCTGTTGCGTGATGCCTCGGCGGCATTGCCGACGGAGGCACTGCGGAAAACAAGACCGCACTGCGGACATGCGCGGGATGAACCGCAATATATCGCAGGGCCAGCGTGGTTCCGTATGACAAGGCACTCAGGTCGATCCGCGAGTAACCAAGGGCTTTACGCACTGCGTCGAGGTCGGCGACGGCATCCTCAGTCGTATAGCGAGTCAGGTCCGCGCGGTGGCTGAGCCGGACCCGGCAGGACAGCACGGCGGCAGACGGGAACATCGGCTCAAGTGATCGGTCGGCGGCGTCGAACTCAGGGCAGTCAAGCGGATTGGACTCGCCCGTGCCGCGCTGGTCGATGAGGACCACGTCGCGCGTCGTCGAGTAAGCCGCGCCATCGCTTAGGTAGAAGCCGGCATCTTTGGTGTCGGCGAGGCCTGGGCCGCCCTCGAGATCGAACAAGGCCTGCCTCTCCTTGCCGGGCTTCGCGGCGCGGATGATGATGAGGTTGAGATTGATTTGGCGACCCGAAGTACGCGAGCGATCTTCTGGGACCGTGACGATCCCGCACGTTGCGCGCACTCCAATCTGAGCGTCCAAACAAGGCTTGGGCACAAACGTTGGGTTGGCGGCGGTCCCAAGCGATGCAGCAATGAGGCCGAGCACTGCTCATCTCCCCGAACGAAGCGCACCTGAGCCGTTGTAGAGCTGGGGTTCATGTCTGCAATGGGTCGGTTATGACCGAAGCGGGTGGAAAACAGACATTAGGCGCGCTTCAAAATGGCGCGACAGCTATCAACTTCAGCGTCCCAAACGAATGGTTCGTCATGCTCCGGTGGGTAGAACTCACCCGCTGTCGTGATGAGAGCGCACTGTGTGTGGTGCTTCCAGATGAATGTGCAAAAGTTACGTCCGGTGCCAGAGCAAAACGAAATCTCCATCCAACCGGCTCGCAACACATCCCCCGCAGTGCCGTGATCGCCCTTCGTTCTGAATGGCACCCAGCCTTGTTTGAGAAGTGTAGTGCGCGCTCTGCTATACGGCTTTCCTCGCTTTAGTTGCAGATGCTGGATGGTGTGGTCGTGGAACTGGGCAGAGCTTTGGCTGGGGGCGACTAGAAGAGCCGTAGCCGCAACGATCGGAACGACAAATGATTGGATGCGCATTTCGACAGAATGCCGTTGCTGCCGAATGTCTGCAATGGGTCGATATCAGACACTAGCAGGGATCGCCGGCAATTCACTTCGCCGACTGCCTTTCGTAGAGCGGCCAGTCTCTCGCCATCAGCGTCGAACGCATCGACGGAGCGAATCTAGCGGCGAGAAGGGCAAGCACCATCGGCCACGCCCACACCCTCAGAAGAAACGCATAGCTGAACGGGATCGTGTCGATCGCCACAAGCTTAACGAGATGCCCAAGTGTACCGTTCACTTGGAGCGCTGCGACACAAATCGCCACCCAACAGGGAAAACGGACAGCGATTATGCACAAAACAACAGCAAGGCACGCGTCGAGCGCAAAGTAGAGCGGGAATACCGATGCAAATTTCTCACCAACGGCGTGCTCCAAGGCCATAGTGAGGAGGTTGCCGGCGAGCATTGTGGCACCAACCCACTTCTCCTCCCGCGTTCCAAATAACAATGCCGATCCCGCAGCCAGAACCAACAGCACAAGGTAGGTCGCAACTCTCATTTTAGCTCCTGGCTTGGCTAGCGGCGATCGGCATTTCCGAGGTCCTAGACGGCGATGTCATTTCCGCCGACGAGGGTAAGGTTGGCCGACGCAGGCGGGCATTCCCCGACATCGCCCATTCCGTAGGAGCTGAGTCCCTGCGTTGATCCGGTCAGAAGCAAGCGCAGCGTGTGCATCAGCAATCGCCGCGCGTGCTTCGGTAAGCCTCGCAATCGTCGTGCTAAGTGCAGCGAGGCTATCTTGACACATGGCTATCGGAACCTTCGCTTCGGAATGAGCTTCGGCGATGGTGAGGATCAGGCGAGCAGTACTCGCAATGGCGGTTTCGATGTCGCTTTCGCTTGGGATCAGTGCAGTAGCAATACGGCGGGCGGCGTTCAGGCGGGAGTTGAGCATTTCGAGTTCCTCTTCCAAGAGGAGCCTCTCAGTTCGACACCAGCCTTCGCACCCCTTCGGCAACAGCGATCAGAAGCGCCAGTCCGACAATCGAGCCGAACGAGAGCGCAAAGATGATCAACAAAGTCTGGCGTGGTCTAAGCGGCTGGGCGGCTAAGGAGGCTCTGTGGTCGCCCTGGTGCCAGGCCGCGCTTGGTGCGCCTGACTCTGGGGCCAGGCGCTGATGCTCAAAAAACGTCGACCGTGGGAGGTCCGAAGCGTCGGATGGTGGAGATTCACTACTCTGTTGTTCGAAAGCAAACATGCGCGCCGCCTCGGCGCTCGACGTAACGCCGTACTTTTCTCGGCTTACCCTCAGATGTTTCTCGACGGCATGCGGGCTGATCCCGAGGTCACGCGCTATTGCTTTGGCCGACTTGAGCTGTAGGACACCGCGAAGACACTCTTGCTGCCGCGGGCTCAGCTTCGGCTTGGCTGGGGCACCTTCGCCGTTATCCATTGTTACGGTCGTGTTTCATCGGCGATGCCGCAAAGCTCATCCAATATGAAATAGCAACTCGTCACGCAGCTGCACGATGGCGGATCGAGCGACCCTCAAGCTGAAGCAACTGCTTCACAAAGATCCAGTCTACGCTAAAATTGGCTCAAAGCCTTTACCGGGCCAGCGCCGCTGACAATCTCTTCTAAATTTGCGGGGGGATCAACCATCTCCTACGTGTCTCGTCCCGAACCGCTTGCGGATGCGACCCGCATCGATCGCGGGTTCTGCGTTGCATTGCTTTGCCTTCCGGTCGCCAACCGCCGTCCGCAACCAGGCGGGGCGCCGCCGTCGCCCCGTTCGCACAAGGCCTCGGACCGTCGATCATTGCGGGAATTTGTGCGTTAATCGCTACGCTCGGGCCGATCGGTAGAAACAAACGCTGCGCCGAACGTCTCACCGATTTGTATGCAGATGTTAAAGTTCGATCGTGTCGTCAATTGAACGGTTGAGGCACCATGCAAGCGAAACGATCACCGTCGCAGGTACGACAAGGGCCGTGACCCAACCGAGGAAGTAGGCGAGAATACCGGCGATACCGGTGCACAGTAAAACGCTAGCCAGCGCATCGTACCAGACCGATGCGGCAAAGCGAGCCGGTTGCAACGTCTGGGGCACGCACCGCGCCACGCGCTGCACGGCTGTCGTGTTCGAATCCATAAGCCGTCGGTCTGCTGGCGTATAATGCTTACGATTGACGTTCTGTGGTTTCAGGTGGCGCTGTAGATGCGGCACAAAATTGATCTCCGAGCTTGGTAGGGGGCGGTTCGGCCAACCTTCGGTTCCTCAACGCGGCGGCAGAAGCGAATTCGGCATGTCGATCCATCACGGATCGTTCGCCCCAGCGCTCTCTAGGGAGCTAATATTTTTGCGCCGCAAATCGCTCCGACATGGACTGAACAGCGAAAACGAGTGGGGGTAATTCCATCGATGCTGTTAGGCACGTCAGCGAGGAGAGCGATGGATTTGTCCGGAAGAACTAGCGGCCGGCTTGAGAATCGATCGAACGTGTTTCTCTCGGCCTCGCTTATGACGCCAACGTCATCCTTCCCTGTCCGCATCCGCAACCTGTCGTCACGCGGGGCCTTACTCGACGGTACTGTACTGCCCCTCGCCAACGACGAAGTTCAGCTTGTCCGCGGAATGCTGCGCGCCAGCGGCAGAGTCGCGTGGCAAGACGCCAACCTCGCGGGCATCAACTTCGACAACGAGATTGACGTTGGCGCCTGGGTGCGACGGACTGAGCATTCGGGTCAGCAGCGTGTCGATAGTCTGGTCGCCGCAGTGAAACGCAACGTAGCTGTGTCTCACAGCGGGCATGTGGCGGCGACGCCGACTCTAAGGTCGATCAGCTTTGAACTGGATCAAATCGGCATCCGCCTGGCGAGCATGCCCGGCATGACGGTCGAACTTGGCGAAGAGTTGATCAAGCTCGACATACTGGCACAAAGTCTTCGGCAGTGGGCCGAATGCGCCGAACGCTAGGCTTTGGTCTCGCCCTCGATCTTGACGGCAGCAATCGGTTCAGCGCCATCGGCAACGAGATCGATGATTTCCTGCAGTCGAGCTCCGATATGTGGCGGGGCATCGCAATCGTCCAGAATTTGCAGCGCGCGTTCGAGCGACGTCAACGCATCACTCATTGATTGATCGGCCAAACCGTTAGTTTCGTCCGATTGAGCCTGGCACGCCGACATAGAAAAAGAATCCCCGAACAGATGCGCGCGTTTCAGCGGACGCGCCCCGCAGTTTTCAGTAAATTAACTGAACTGTCTACGCTGAAGTCACAAGTGTTTCAGAAAGGTACGATTCCATTGCCGCGCGGCCCTGTTCCGTAATCTGCACAAGCGCCGATCGGCGATCGTGAGGATGAGGCCGGCGCGCCACGAGCGCCTGATCTTCCAACGTCTGAAGCCAGCGCAATATGGTGGCGGTCGGCACTCCGGCGATCTTTGAGAGATTGGCGATCGTCAGCCGCGGACCGGCCTGATCCATCGTGTAAAGAGCCAGCAGCATATCCCAGGCAGCTTCCCCGAAGAGGCCCGGATGGAAGAAGCGATCGCGAGCCTTTCGCGCGTGGAACAGCCAGCGCGCGAGCTGAAGCAGTTGTTCGCGATCGGGAGGGTCGGAAAGATCTGCTCTTGGCGGAAGCGGAAGCGTGTTCTCGGTAACCTGCGACGGCGACGACGGAGCGTCCAGAATGAGCGAAAGAAGTCGCGCCGCATTCTTGATGTCTTGCCGGCTAAGCTCGAGAATCCTCGTGCTTCGTTCCTCGATTCGGTCTGGGCGCTCGTACATATTGTCGGCCACGATAAAGGGCCATTAAATTCACGGAAAGGTTCGAAATCAGTCCGTTTTGGACCGACTGCCCTCCGGACGTCCCTGGAATCCAGAAATTCCATTCGCCATGCCGGCTCAAGTGCCGACTGCCCTTGCGCACAGTCGTTTCCGGCAGCGGCGCGATCGGGATGAGTTTCGATGTCGCGTTGGCCCTCCTGCAGAACCTGTGTCGAAAGGTAGGAAAGAGCGCCCGCCGGTGGGTTCGGCGGGCGCTCAGGCTGTGACGTTTGCCCCGTCTTCCGTTGATCGGCGGCGTTCGCAAACTTAGCTTGAGATCCCTTCCGATCTCTTGAGCAACGATCCGAAATGAACGTTTTCGTTTTCTTGATCCATTCCAGCTCGATGAAGAACTGGGCATCAGGGTCGCGTTCGTAAGGAACATTCAAGAAAATGAAACGGGAACTCGTAGTGCTCTTCGGCGACAGCATTTGTCAGTTTTCCAAGTGGGTCTGGCCGTTGCCGTCGCTCGAGCTGACCGAAATCAGTCACTCAGTCGCTGCGATAGACGAGTGCTAAATGTTCGCAATGGGTCGAAAGCGGTCATTTTCCCTATCCGCGTCACCCGTGGCCTAAGATGCGAGAGGATCTGTCGTTAGTCGATCGAGATTGAGGCGGTCACGCATTCATTCTTAAGAAAAATAGCAAATCGAACCGTTATGAATTGATAACATTAAACAGCTTTACTTAAATAATAATAAGGAGCCCAGTTGCCTTGGAGGCGTTTTGTTCCGATGTATTACAGGCTTTATTATCTGGATTCAGACGATCATCATATCATTGACGTTCGCGACTTTAGAGCGGACGGAGATGTCGCGGCCATCACGGAGGCCGGTGTCCCCCTCTCTGGAGAGACTCGGGAGCTTTGGAATCAAAGCCGAAGAGTCTTGGAGCTTCCCGGTTAGGGGCCGTCCCGAACCGCGCCCTGCTGTCTAATGACCGCAATGGGTCGATAACGGTAGTTAAGCCGAGCCCCAAATGGCTTCGGGCACAAAGATCTGACCATCTTTATAGATCTGGGTGGCAAGCGGATCGTCGGCGAGACCGAAGGGGCCGTCCAGATCGATGACGTCGCAGATTTGCGCGAGCACGAAGCCGGGCGCCATCGCCAGGGTCGATCCGCCCATGTTACCGACCATGACCTGCTTGCCGAGCGTGCGTGAAACTCGCGCGATCTTGAGCGCTTCCGTGAGACCTCCGCATTTATCGAGCTTGATGTTGATCACGTCGAAATAGCGCGCGCGCTCGTGAAGCTCGGTGAGGTCGAGGATGCTCTCGTCAGCAGCGACCGGGATTCCAGGTTTCCAACCCTCAAGCGCAGCCTCGTCGCCACGCTTCAGCGGCTGCTCGACCAACTTGACCGAATAGTCGCGCAGCGCCCGGGCGAGCCCATCCAGGTCGGCGGCGACGAAGCCCTGGTTGGCATCCACCGCGAGCCACGCATCCGGGCGTGCGCCCCTCACAACTGCCATCCGCTCGCGGTCAACATCGAGATTGCCGTCGAGCTTGAGCTTGATCGCCTTGGCTGCGCTCAACCGACCGATGGACTGCTCGAGTGTCGCGGGGTCGTCGGCCGGCAACGTGAAGACAGTGACCAGCGGCTTCGGCTCGGGCACGCCGGCCAGCGCCCATACGGGGACATGAGCAAGCTTGGCATCGAGTTCCCACAAAGCGCAGTCGAGAGCGTTGCGCGCGCCGCATGGTGGCAGCGTGAATTGAAGATCCG
>Ga0207658_10003419_pt1 | contig 11240 bp, 10 predicted proteins | sample KBSS33metaG_FD_184322 | JGI IMG/M metagenome (GOLD analysis project Ga0207658, IMG submission 184322) | Switchgrass rhizosphere microbial communities from Kellogg Biological Station, Michigan, USA - KBS S3-3 metaG (SPAdes) (version 2) | ecosystem: Host-associated > Plants > Roots > Rhizosphere...
GCCAGCTCGTGAGACGCCGAGAAGAACGCGTCGGGACAGACGCGGCGGACCACCTCGGCGACCGCTTCCTCGGTCTCGGGGTTGGCGATCGACCACATCAGGCTGACGCCGATGGACTCGGCGCCCGCGTCCAGCAGTTCGTTCAGCGCCCGCTCGACCTGTTCGGGGTCGACCGCGGTGCGGACGTTCCCCTGGGCATCGTTGCGGCCCTTGATCCCGCGGATCAGCGCGCGCGGCACGATCGGCTCCGGCTTGTCGGTGTCGATCGGGTTGCGTTTGCCCTCCTCGGTCAGCCCCGACCAACGGCCGTAGCCGCCGCGCATCGAGAAGAGCGTGTCCTCGAAGCCTTCCGAGACGAGGATCCCGCCGGTCGCCAGCGTCTCGTCGACGACCGCGTTCTCGGCGACCGTGGTGCTGTGGAGGAAGAGCGAGGTCCGCGCCAGCAGCTCGCCCCGCGAGAGGCCGAGGGCGTCGGCCGCCGAGGCCACCGCGTTGAGGATCCCGGTGGCGAATTCCGGCGGGGTCGAGAACGCCTTGCCGAGCGTCACCTCGCCGGCGTCGTCGACCACCACGCAGTCGGTGCCGGTGCCGCCGATGTCGATCGCGACGACGTAGGTCTTGTCGTGATTCTTGTCCTGGTCACTCATCGCCTAGGCCTCCACTCCGGCCAGGACCCCTGGTTCGTCATGGAGCGGTGGATCGTCGCGCCACACCACCTCGGTGTCGAGCAGAGTTCCGCAGTCGGGGCAGCAGTGCTCGAGCAGGGTGAAGTCCGGATCGGTCCCGCGGTTCTGCCCCGCCTTCGAGAGCGGCGAGCGCACCATGGTGGCGCCGTCCTTCCACGACTCCCCCGGGCCCGCCAGCCCGTGGCCGCACCAGCTGCACCCGGTGGCGCCCTCGGAGTCCAGCTGCAGGTACTCGCCGATCGGCCGGCCGCTCGCCGCCGCGGTCCGCGAGGCCGCCGAAGGGTCGACCTTGCCGCCGGTCCGCGCCTCGCGCAACCCGAGCCGGCGCGCCGCCGTCGCCTCCGCGTCGAAGGTCCCACCATCGAGGACGACGCCGTAGATATCGGCGGCCGCCGCCGCGGTGACGAGGCCGTCGGCGACGTCCTTCACCACCCGTTCGGGCTCGCGGTCGATGGGGTCGCCGTAACCGCCGCCGCCCATGAAGCGGACGAACTGGATGTCCTGCTCGCGCAGGTCGACGCTGCCCCAGAACTGGTCGACGCGCTCGCCCGCCTCGATCTCCTCGAGGCTGGCCGGCAGCTCGGCGGCGTTGCTGTCGAGGAAGGTCGAGTAGCGGACGTTGGAGCCGGGGTAGCCGCCGAAGATGCCGAGGCTCATCGGCGCCCGGGTCCCCTTGCCGAACAGGGTGAGCCCAAGCTCCCCGCCCCCCGGCATGCTCGGCGTGAACGCGTACTCGTGGCAGACGCCGCCGCGGAACTTCCCCGGGCCGCCCGAGTCCGGCACCACGCGGCGGAAGAGGTAGACGAGCGGCGTGTTCAGCTCCTGGCTCTCGGCGTTCGCCCAGCGGGAGACGACGTTGGGGATCTCACCGCCGACGTCGACGCCGTCGGCGAAGGCGCGGGCCCCGGCGGCGCCGCCGAAGGTGTCGGTCAGCGGCGCGATGAAGAAGTTGCCGTCGGCACCGACGCCGTGCGTCTCGACGTGGGCGTGGCTGCCGTGCCACACCGCCGTCGCGCGGTCGCGATAACGTTCGCTGGCGCCGAAGATCTTCGACAGCGCCAGGGTCGAGAGGTTGTTGACGATCTGCACGGTCCCGACGGTGGCGATCGAGATCGGCGCGGGCCGCACGCAGTTGACGACGGAGCCTTCCGGGGCGACCAGCCGGATCGGCCGCGAGACCCCCTCGTTCCAGGTCATGTCCCAGGCGAGCAGCGGGAAGATCGGCGCGAACATCGCCCCCCAGGTGGCCCAGTAGCAGCAGTTGATGCCGAGCTTCGCCTCCGGGCTGGTGCCGGTGAAGTCGTAGGTGAGGGTGTCGTCCTCCTTGGTCACCGCCAGCTCGACCCGGCAGGTGTCGTCGGGCAGGTCGATGTACTCGCGCAGCCGCCAGGTGCCGTCGGGCAGCTCCCGCAGGCGCTCACGCACGAGGCGCTCGGACTGCTCGATCAGCTCCTCGGCGACCCCGTGCACGGTCTCCACCGTGTAGTCGGAGTAGATCCGCTTCATCCGCTGCTTGGCGACGTGGTTGGCGGCCAGCTGCGATTTCAGGTCGAGCTGGGTCATGCCTGGATCGCGGACCAGGTTGAGGAAGGTCTCGACCACGTCCTTGCGCAGCTTGCCGCCCTCGACGATCTTCAGGCCCTTGGTCTGGAAGCCCTCCTGGTAGTTGTCGACCGCGTTCGGCGAGAACCCGCCGGGGTCGACCGCGCCGATGTCGGTGACGTGGACGAAGTTGGCGACGAACCCGGTCAACTCACCCTTGAAGTGGATCGGCGAGATCATGTAGACGTCCGGCGGGTGCAGGGCCGCGGTGTAGGAGTCGTTGAAGAAGTAGACGTCGTCCTCGTTGATGCCCGGGTCCTCGCCGAAGCTGGCGATGATGTGCTTGACCGCCTGGGCGGCGCTGGTGAGGTGGTGGAGGAAGCCGACCCCGCCGACCATCAGGTCCCCGTTCGGCAGGTAGAGCGAGGCCATCATGTCGTGGCCCTCGTTGGTGATCGGCGAGCCGGAGACGTTCTCCAGCGCGATGATCGTCTCGTCGGTGACGCGGAGGAGCTTGTGGCGGATCAGCTCGAACGTGACGGGGTCCATGGTGGGGGGCTTCCTCTCGGGGTGTTGGATCAGACGCGGAAGTAGAGGCCGGGCTTGTCGCGGCCGCCGGTGCCGGCGGCGAGATCGCGAACCTGGCGGGTGAGCATCGCCTCGAGCGCCGCGAGGCTCTCCTCGCCCTCGGCCGCGGTCGCGTCGGCGGGGGTGCCGTTGTAGGCGTCCGGCAGCTCCATCTCGACGAAGTCGGACTTCCCGGCGGCGATTTCGGCGGCGAGATTTTTCGGCGCCGGCGGCAGGGTCGGCAGCACCTCCTCGTCGATCAGGCCAGGGCGCGCGGCGAGCACGATCGAGGTCTCGTACTGCCCGGCGTGGCTGCCGCCCTCACGGACCTCATCGGTCAGCTCGGCAGCCCGTCGCTTGCGCGTCAGGTCGAGGTAGCCGACGACGTTGCCGGTCCGCTCCTCCACCTCGTCCATGGTCCGGTGCAGCGTTTTCACGTGGGCGGGCTCGAAGTGGTTGTTGACGAAGACGACGTTCGGCAGCCCCTGCGCGGCGAGCGAGACGCAGATGTCCCGCAGGAAGGCGAGCAGCGTCTCCTCTTCGATGTGGATGTGGCCCGGCCAGGCGGCGGTAAAGCGGGTGACCCCGTAGCTGACGTCGGGGAGGATCGACACCAGCACCTCGTCGTCGTCGCGGAGCGCCCGCGCCACCCGCAGGCACATCGCGGTCGAGATGATCGGGTCGGTCGCCAGCGGCGAGTGCGGGCCGTGCGGCTCGGTGGACCCGACCGGCAGCAGCAGCACCACCGGGCGCGGGTCGTCGATCATCCGCCGGACCTCGGCGAAGGTGCGGTTGGCGAAGAAGAGCGCCTCGTCGCCCTCGATGCGATCAGGCATGACTCCCTCCCCCGAGCGCGGCGGCGGCCTCGCGGAACTCGGCGATCGCCGGCGCCGGCGCCTTGGCGAAGGTCGAGCGGCGAGAGGGTCGCAGGTCGAGCTTCACCGCCACCTCGGCCATCTTGGTGACCCAGGCGACGGAGTTCGGCACCACCGCCCCGTCCACGTGCATCTCCGGCTCGCGGGCGCTCAGCGTGCAGAAGATCCCGCCCGCGGAGAGGACCACCTCGGCGCCGGCGGCGACCAGGGGCCGCGCGCAGGCGATGAACTCGTCGCGGACCCGCGCCCACACCTCGGCGTCGTCGAACGCCGCCATCAGGTCCTCGAACGGCGTCTTCAGCGCGGTGACGCCGATCAGCCGATCGGGGATCCCGTAGACGTCCGCCTGCTCGCGGTGCCAGGTGAGGTAGACGTCGTCGATCGTCACCAGGCCGACGCCGCGGCCGAGTTGGCCCGCGTTCATCATGCTCGCCTCGCCGAGGCCGAGTACCGGGATGTCCACCGCGGTCCGCGCCTCGTACAGCCCGGCGTCCTGGAAGTGGCCGATGATCGCCGCGTCGAAGCCGCGCTCCTCGGCGTCGATGATGTTGCCGACCGTCTGCAGGCCGCCGCGCAGCTCCGAGAGCCGGCACGGGTGGGAATCCGGTGGCGAGATGCCGCCGACCTCGATCTCGGTGCCGGGGTCGACGACGGTGGCGAGGAACTCCTCGAGCCGTTCGAAGTAGGACGGTTGGTGCTCCCGGTCGAGGAAGCTCTGGTAGTAGATGCGCATCTCGGTCGCCGGTCGTTCCGGGTCAGCTCTGGGAGCCGGCCGCGGCGGGCGGCGGCGCGGTCGCCGACGGAGCGCTGGGAGGCCGTCGCGCGAAGCGGAAGGCATTGGCCCAGCCGACGGTCTGGACCCGGTCGAGCACCACCACCGCGATCAGGATCACGCCGGTGATGATCTGCTGCCAGTAGGACTGGACGCCGGAGACCGAGAGGCCGTTTTCCAGCGTCCCCAGGAGCAGCACCCCGATGATCGTGCCGCCGACCCCCCCGACGCCGCCGGAGAAGCTGGTACCGCCGAGCAGCACCGCGGCGGCGGCGCTGAAGATGATCTGGCCGCCTACCTGGGGGCTGGCGGCGCCGATCCGGGCGACCTGCATGACCCCGGCGAGCGCCGCCAGCAGCCCGGCGATCCCGTAGACGGCGATCAGGACGCGGGTGACGCGGATGCCGGAGAGGCGTGCCGCGTCGGGGCTGCCGCCGACGGCGTAGACGTCCCTGCCGAAGTAGGTACTTCGCTGGACGTAGAGCGCGATCAGGAAGACGCCGATCATGATCCAGGCCGGCACCGGGATGCCGAGCGCGTGATTGAAGGCGATCGAGGTGAGGTCCTTGGAGACGATCGCTTCGGTGGCGCCCTTGGACCAGAGGTTCACGATGCCGCCGTAGAGGGTCAGGGTGCCGAGCGTGACGACCAGGAACGGCAGCCCGACCTTCCCGATCAGCACCCCGTTGACGAGGGCGCCGACCAGCAGGCCGAAGAGGACCGTGAGGACGATCCCGATGCCGAGCGGCACTCCCCATTTGTTCATGAAGGTCGCCATCGCGATCCCCGACATCGCCATCACCGAGCCGAGCGAGAGGTCGAAGCCGCCGGTCAACATCACGAAGGTGAGGCCGATCGAGACCATCCAGAGAATCGAGGAGCCGGTCAGCAGCGCGTCGATGTTTCCCGAGGTGAGGAATTTGTCCTGGGTGATCGCGAAGTAGGCGAAGAGCAGCACGAACAACACCAACACGGCGAAGAACCTGCGGGTGGCGAACTGACGCATCATCGTGAGGGTGCTGCCGTTGTTCATCCGTGTCCCATCCCGTAGTAGGCGATTTTCGAATCGGTGGCTTCCTCGCGTGAGAGCGTGGCGGCGAGGCGGCCGCGGTGCATCACCAGGATCGTGTCGCAGAGGAGCAGGAGCTCCTCGGACTCCGAGGAGCTGACCAGGATCGCGACGTCTTCTTCTTTGATCTGGTTCAGCAGTTTGTAGATCTCGGCCTTGGCGCCGACATCTACCCCGCGGGTCGGCTCGTCCAGCATCAGCACCTTCGGCTGGGTCGCGATCCACTTCGCGAGCACCACCTTCTGCTGGTTGCCGCCGCTCAGGTTCTTGACCGCGTTGTCCTGGTTCGGGGTGACGATCCGGAAGCGCTCGATCGTCGCGGTGCAGGCCTCGCGCTCGCTGCCGCGCGGCGGTCGACCGACCCGCATGCGGTCGGCGGTCTGCGCCATCAGGAGGTTCTCGCGGATCGACATGTCCATCACCGCGCCGAGCGTCTTGCGGTCGGCGGGGACGTAGCCGAAGCCGCGGTTCATCGCCGCGCGCGGATCCGAGGCGACCCCCTCCACCCCGTCCAGGTCGACCTCTCCGTAGGCGTCTGCCTCGAGCCCGAAGAGGCCGTCGAGCAGGGCGCTGCGGCCGCTGCCGACGAGCCCCGCGACGCCGACGATCTCCCCGCGTTCGACCGCGAGGTCGACGCCGTGGACGCGGCCCGGCACGTTGAAGTCCCGCACCCGCAGGACCGGGTCGGCGTGCTCGGTCGCGCGGGTCTCGAAGGTGAGGTTCTCGAGCTCCTGGCCGATCATCTGGTGGACCAGACTTGCCCGGTCGTACTCGCCGATCGGCCCGCCGCCGACCAGCTGCCCGTCGCGGAGGACGGAGACGTGGTCGACGAGGTCGAAGATCTCGTTGAAGCGGTGCGAGACGAAGGCGACCGCGACGCCGTTGTCGCGCAGCGCCCGCACGACCTCGAAGAGCGCCGCGACCTGGTCGTCGGGCAGCGAGCTGGTCGGCTCGTCGAGGATCACCACCCGGGCGTCCATCGAGAGCGCGCGCGTGATCTCGACCATCTGCTGCTGTTCAGGGCGAAGAGATCCGGCCGGCACGCTGGGGTCGATGTCGAGCTGCAGCCGGCCGAGCATCTCGACCGCGGTCGAGCGGGTGCGCCGCCAGTCGATCCCCCACCAGCGCTTCGGCTTGCGCGGCCCGAGCAGGATGTTCTCGGCGACCGAGAGCTCCGGGACCAGCGTCGTCTCCTGGGTGACCGTGGCGATCCCGGCGGCGAGCGCGTCGGCGGCGTCGCCGAAGGCGATCGGCTCGCCGTCGAGGTAGACGGCGCCGGCGTCGGGGGCCAGCTGCCCGGCGAGGATCTTCAGCAGGGTCGACTTGCCCGAGCCGTTCTCCCCCATCAGCCCGTGGATCTCGTGCCCGCGCAGCTCGAAGTCCACCGACCGCAGGGCCTTGACCGGCCCGTAGCTCTTGTCGATCCCGCGCGCTTGTAGGACGGCCTCGGGCACGCTAGGCCGAGGGCCCCTTCTGGAAGCTCTCGACCGCGCTTTTCACCCACTCCTGGTTGCCCCAGCCCTCGTGGCTCGCGAACATCTCCGCTTCGATCTTCGCCACGATCGCGTCCGGCTCGGCGCCCTCGCCCTCCAGCTCCGCGGTGCGCTCGCGCACCGCCTCGAGGTACTCGCGGAAGGCGTCGATCAGCTCGGTCCCGCCGACCGCCCCGTGGCCGCCGACGACGAGCTTCGGGCCGAGCCTGCTCATCGTGTCCAGCACGTGGAGCCACTTGTCGCCCTGTGCGTCGGGGTCGGGAAGGATCGGGAAGAAGGCGTTCTCGACCAGGTCGCCCGCGAACAGGATCTCGTCCCCGGGCAGGTGGATCAATTGATCGCCCCGGGTGTGGGCGGGGCCGACTTCGCTCAGCTCGACGGCCTTGCCGCCGAGGTCGATCCGCAGCTTCCCCTCGTAGGTGAGGTCCGGCGGGACCAGCTCGACCCCGTCGAGGAGCTCGGCGAGGCCGGGCCCGAAGGTGGAGAACATCTCCACGTATTCCTGGCCCTTGGCCGCCAGCTCCTCCGCCTGCGCGACGTTCATCACGTAGGTGACGTCGCGCTCGAACGGCTTCGCCCCGAAGGCGTGCTCCGGGTGGAAGTGGGTGGTGGTGAGGATCACCTTGCGCTCGCCCGCGACCTGCCGGGCCAGCGCGAGGATCGCCTCGCCGTTGCGGTGACCCATCGCGGTGTCGATCACCAACACCGCGCGGTCACCCTCCACCACCCCTACGTTCGGGATGAACGGAATCCGCCCGTCGGGGATGACGTGGACTCCCGGGGCGATCTCCTCGATCGCCCCGGTGTCCACGAGCGGCGGCTCCTGGATGCCCGCCTCGTCATTCACTCTTGCCGTATTCCTTTTCGAGCTCTTCGTCCCAGGTCGGGATTTCGGCGACGTTTTCCTTCGTCGCCAGGATCGGTTCTTTCGGCAGCACCGTCGGCGGGACTTTCTTGCCCTGGATGAGGTCGTAGAGGCCCCATGCCCACTGTTTGCCCATCGAGGGCGGGTCGAGGACCACGGAGAACGTCTGGGTTTCGTTTTCGATCGCCTGACGCGCTTCCGAGCCGCCGTTGAAGCCGCCGAAGATCACGTCGGTGATCCCGGCGGACCGGGCCGCCGCGTAGGCACCCTCGGCGGTCGGGTCGTTGTAGGCCATCACGGCTTTGATGTCGGAGTGTTCGTTCAGGAGCTGCGTGCCCGCAGGTTCGCCGCCGGCCACGTCATCGGTTTTGTTGACCGAGTTACCGACCCATTCCAGGCCCATTTTTTCCGACCAGTACTGGGCGCGTTCGATCGCGTAGACGATCGAGGGGACTTTGATCCCGAATTCGATGCCGCCGACTTCAGCGCCGGGTTCGAGATTTTCGGCCATGTATTTCGCCGCCAGGTAGGCACCGATGTCGCGCCGCTGGAGGATCTGGCTTTCGTAGCCCAGCAGGCCTTTGAGGCTGTCTTCTTCGAGGTTCAGGTCGATCGTGACCAGTTTCACGCCGGCCTTTTTCGCCTGTTCCACCTGCGGGGCGAGCGAGGCGGGGTCGAGCGGGAACACCGCGATGCCTTCGACGCCCTGGGCGACCAGCTGGCCCATCTGGGTGACCTGTTCGTTCGGTTCTTTCGCCGTGACTTCGGTGAACGTGCCGCCGAGTTTTTCGGTCTCGAGCTTCATCGCGTTGCCGAGCGTCTTCAAGAATTCGTTGCCGCCCTGCGGGTTCATGTAGGCGAGCGAGAACTTCCCTTCTTTCGGTTCGGGGTAGCTTTCCGCCGCTTCGTCTTCCACGCCTTCGAAGGGCGGGATGTTGGCCGCGGTTTCGCCGCCGCCTTCTTCTTCTTCGCCCGACGCTTCTTCTTCGCCGCCGGAGGTTTCTTCGGTCGGGGCCGGTTCCGATTCGCTCGACGAGGAGCTCGAGCTGTCTCCCCCTCCGCATGCCGCAACGGTCAGCGAGACCAATAGACAGACCACCAACAAACCCAATAGTCGACCCCGGTTGAGCGTCAAGTGAACTCCTCCTCGATTGTGTTCCGGTGGCTCATGAAGGTTCCCTAGGCCTTCACCCTCTTCATATCACTCCGGTGGGGTGTAGATCAAATGAGGTTCGTCACACGCCCACCTGGGACGGCATGTACCGTTGGTAGATGAGCGAGCGGATGGAGCCGGCGGCGCGGATCATGGTGGCGGGCGGGTTCCTGATCGGCCTCCTGATCCTGCTGCTCGACCCCTTCTCCTTCGGCCGCGTCACCGGGCTGATGGCCTGGATCGCGGGCGGGGTCGCGGTCGTCCTCGCGGCGGCGCTCGGAGCGATGCTGCTGGGACGCGGCGAGATGCCCGAGGAGGAGTTTCAGCAGATCGCCCAACGCAGCGAACTCATGTCACGGATGCCGCCCGGCCAGGCGCAGCCGACCGAGTTCGAAGAACTGACGATCGAAGCGATCGACCGCCTGCCGGTCGAATTCCAGGAGATCCTCGCCGACGTGCCGATCGTGATCTCCGATCGCGGCGAGGAGTTCGGCGCCTACGGCCACTACATCGGCGACACCGTGGCCCGCGACGACCACCGCGACCACATCGTCATCTACCAGGACACCCTGGAACGCGACTTCGGCTGGAACCCCGAGCTGCTCCGCGCCCAGATCGCCCGCACCGTCTTCCACGAGGTCGCCCACCACCTCGGCTGGGACGAGCCCGGCGTTCGCGACCTCGGCCTCTAGCCGGGTCGAGCTGGCGCCCGGGAAAGGGACGCTGCCCTCTCTAGGACCCCGTCGTCAGACGAGGTCGGAGGGATCCAGCACGAAGACCTCGCACATCAGGTCCGGGTCCTGCTGGTTGCCGCTCATGAAGCCGATCACGCGGCGGCCGGTCGCGTTTTCGATCACGGCTTCGAAGCGCTCCCGCATCAACTCCTGGAACTGCATGCGCTGTTCGATCACGGCCGAGCCGCGACCTCCGTCGAGCAGGGTTTGCTCGACCTGCGTGTAGCCGCCGCGGAGGATGCAGACCACGAGATCGTCCTGGTAGTAGGACTTGGCCTGCGTGGGGCCGCGGCCGTAGAAGTCCTTCAACAGCGCGACGAGGCCGTCCGAGATCGCCGTCAGCTCCTCGCCGTGGCGGCGTTTGGCCTCGGCGGAGCCCTGCCCGGTGGGATCGGGTTCGATTCCTGCCATCTGCTCCATCGTAGACAGGGCCGCTACGCTGGTACAAGCGTTCGTCGGGTTCTTCCACCCTCTGCCTCGCGCGCGACTCTGACCAGAGGACGAGAAGGAAGACCCCATGTCCTCCCCCGACGTGTCCTCCCCCGAGCCACCACTCCACGGCGAGGAGCTGCTGACCGCCGTCACCGAGGCGATGGTCGCCCTGCACGAGCGCTATCACCACCGCGTCCCGGCCAGCGCCAAGACGCAGCTCCTCGAGGACGACCTGCTCGCCGTCGTCATGGGCGGCGTCTACACCGACGTCGAGAAGACGATGATCGAGCTGCAGCGGGCGACCCTGGTGCAGGAAACCCGCAGCGCCTTCCAGGAGGCGATGCAGGACCGCTTCATCAAGACGGTCGAACGGCTCTCCGGCCGCGAGGTGCTCGTCTTCATCTCGAACTCCCATGTCGGTCCCGACATCGAGATCGAGCTGTTCGTGCTGCGACCCCTGTGCCGGGCGTACCGATCTAATACCCCCCTCGACTGAGGCCCTCCGCTCCGCTAGTCTGATCAGGAGGAGGGCATCACTGAGGTCGGCTCCGTTGCCGGCAGCAAGACGTGACTTCCGGACAGGTTGCCTAGTCCGAGGAGTCCTTCCATGTCCATCTCACCTCACGCCTCCGCCACTGGTCCTCCGGTAGCGCTTCACACGAAGCCACCGCCGCACTTCATCTCGAGTCGGGTGGCCGAAAGCGGCGGCTCGATCCGCCTCGTCTGCGCCGGCGAGCTCGATTTTGCCGCCTGGCACCATTTCGCGACCGACCTCCAGCATGCGCAGCGCGATTCCGCTCGGGTCCTGCTCGACCTGAGGGCGCTGAGCCTTATCGACTGCACCTGCATCGCCACCGTCTTCGCCGCGGCCAGGCGTGCCCGGCGCGAAGGCGCGGTATTGATCCTGATCGGCCCTCGCGACCAGGTCCGCCGGGTGCTTGACCTCGTCGGTCCGCCGCCCGACGTGGCCGTGAACAACTGGACGACTCACACGATCACGGTGACCCTCGCCAACGGCGCGAACCGCATCCGCGTGGTCGCCGCGCCGGGCA
>Ga0207658_10003430_pt1 | contig 11221 bp, 8 predicted proteins | sample KBSS33metaG_FD_184322 | JGI IMG/M metagenome (GOLD analysis project Ga0207658, IMG submission 184322) | Switchgrass rhizosphere microbial communities from Kellogg Biological Station, Michigan, USA - KBS S3-3 metaG (SPAdes) (version 2) | ecosystem: Host-associated > Plants > Roots > Rhizosphere >...
CTCGTCGAACCTGACCACGGTCTCGCCGGCCTTGCCGGCGAGCGCCACCGGCGCGATCTCCCAGGCGAAGCTGCCGTCTTCGTTGGCCTGCTTCGATCGCTTGGTCGAGTCGATCGCGAACTGGTCCATCGCCTCGCGCGTGAAGCTGTACTTGGCGACGCATTCCTCGGCGAAGGTGCCCATCGCGCGGCCGCGGTCGTAGGCGTCCTCGAGGCCGTCAATCGCCATGTGGTCGTAGAGCTGGGCGGCGCCGTAGCGGATGCCCTTCCTCGCGAAGGTGAGGTGCGGCGCGTTGGTCATGCTCTCCATGCCGCCGGCGACGACGATCTCGGCGCTCTCGGCCTTCAGCATGTCGTGCGCGAACATCATCGCCCGCATCCCCGAACCGCACATCTTCGAGAGCGTCACCGCACCCGCCGACTGCGGCAGGCCGGCGCCGAGCGCGGCCTGGCGCGCCGGCGCCTGGCCCTGGCCAGCCATCAGGCAGTTGCCCATCAGCACCTCGTCGACGGCGTCGCCGGTGATGCCGGCGCGCTCGACCGCGGCCTTGATCGCGACGCTGCCGAGCTGGTGCGCGGCGAGCGCGCTGAAGTCGCCGAGCAGGCCGCCGATCGGCGTGCGCGCGGCGGAAACGATGACGATGGGATCGGCCATGACAAAACTCTCCTTCTTCAGAACACGAAAGGCGACGATGTCGCTAGCACAGCAGTCGATTCGACCACGTTGCCTCCCCGTGAACTGCTCCGATCACGACATTTCTGAAGCTGCGGCAGGGTCATGGGCTTGGGGACGTTCGGCGCGGACGCTCGTTCTGCAGCCTAGTCTCTCGGCAGCTCGATGATCGAGCGGCCTCGAATATTCGCCGCCAAGACCGCCTGAATGATCGCAGGCAGATCTTCGAACGGCCGTACGCTCGCAACCGCAGCCAGGTGTCGAGGCCTGAGGTCCGTCGCAAGTCGGTGCCAGATTCGAGCGCGCAGGGTGGAATCATTGTCGGAATTGACCCCGATAAGCCGGACGCCGCGCAGAATGAATGGCATGACCGAAGTGCTGAACATGACTCCCGCGGCGTTGCCGATGCTTGCGATCACCCCGTCTTTCTGCACCGTCTTTGTGAGCGCCGCCAGTGGCTCGCCCCCGAGTGAATCAATCGCGCCCTGCCATACCGCCGTCCCCAGGGCTCGGTCGGCGGTGACCAAAGTAGCCGCATCTACTACTTCCGAGGCGCCGAGTGCCCGCAGATATTCGGCCTGGTCAAGCTTCCGCGTTGCTGCAACCACATGGAAGCCCTGCCTTGAGAGGATGTCGATGGCGATACTCCCGACCCCACCGGTGGCGCCGTTCACCAGGACCTTGCCTTTCTCAGGCCGCAACCCATTGAGCTCGCAGAGGTCCACCGCCAATGCCGCTGTGTAGCCGGCAACGCCAATGGTGATCGCCTCAAGGGCAGTCAGCCCATCCGGAACGCTGCTCACCCATTCGGCCGGTGCCCGCGCCACCTGCGCGTATCCGCCGTGCGCAGACACTCCGAAGCCGTGGCTGTGCACGACGACCGTATCCCCGCGGCCATACCGCGGATCGCTCGTCTCAACGACCGTACCCACAGCGTCGACGCCGCCGACGCATGGAAACCGCCGGATGATCGGCGCCTTGCCGGTCGCTGCGAGCGCATCCTTGTAGTTGACGCTCGAATAGTCGACTCGAACCGTGACATCGCCCGGGTCGAGGTCTTCTTCAGCCAGCGTCGTGAAGTCCGCCGACAGATTTTCGGACGTGCCTGTTATCACGTACGCTTGGAATCGACGCATGAGCCGCCCATCGAGGTCGTGCGCACTCATGCCGGCCCCTGAGCCAAGCGCGTGATGGCCTCCCGACTACCGGCTTCCTGCCGCAACTTGAACTTCTGAATCTTGCCGGTACCTGTCTTGGGCAGTGCGTCCATGAAGACGACGCGACGCGGAGTCTTGAAATGGGCCAGGCGCGCGCGGCAGAACGCGATGACTTCCTCGGCGGTGATCGCCGGAGCACCTGGCTTCAACTCGATAAACGCGCATGGCACTTCTCCCCACTTGTCATCGGGCTGGGCGACAACCGCTGCATGCAAGACACTAGGATGACGATGGAGCACGTCTTCGACCTCGATCGAAGAGATGTTCTCGCCGCCGGAAATGATCACGTCCTTCGATCGATCGGTGATCTGGATGTAGTGGTCCGGATGGACGACGGCGACGTCACCTGTATGGAACCATCCCCCGCTGAACGCCTGCTCGGTGGCCTTCGGGTTTTTCAGATATCCCTTCATCACGGTGTTGCCACGCAACAGGATCTCGCCCGTGGTGATGCCGTCGTGCGGCACCGGCCGCAAGGTCTCCGCATCTGCCACCATCAGCTCTTCCAACGCGGCCGCGCGAACTCCTTGGCGCGCCTGCAGGCGCGCCCGGTCCGCGGGCGGGAGCGCGTCCCACTCGGGCTGCCGGGGGCAACTCACCGGTGTGCCCGACGCCTCCGTAATACCGTAGACGTGGTCGACGTCGAAGCCCATCTCGCTGACCACTTGGAGAATGGCGGCGGGTGGGGCCGAGCCCGCCGTGAGAACCCGAACCGGACGGGGAAGACTCCTGCGCTCCTGCGGCGGGGCACTTGCAAGCATCGCCATTACGGTGGGGGCAGCGCAGAAGTGGTCAACGCCATGCTCCGCGATAGCAGCGAATACCGCCTTGCCGGTGACCTTGCGCAGACACACATGGGTTCCCGCCGCCGCCGTGATCGCCCAAGTAAAGCACCAGCCGTTGGCATGGAACATCGGCAGTGTCCATAGATAAACGGGGGCGCGCGGGACCGCCCAGTCCGTCAGCTGAAGCAAGCTCATCAGATACGTGCCGCGATGACTCGGGACGACGCCCTTCGGGTCACCCGTCGTCCCAGACGTGTAATTGAGGGCGATCGGATCCCACTCGTCCATCGGCATGAGGCCAGCGAACGACGCGTCACCTTCGGCCAGAAGCGCCTCGTAGTCCGTCACTCCGGCTGCACTCCCTTCGGGAGCTTCGGGATCATTGATGTCGACGATCTGCGGAGGCGCTTGCATCCCCTTGATTGCCGCCACGGCGAGGGGTGCGAACTCGCGATCCACGAGCAGGAGCTTCGCTTCCCCGTGACGGAGAATGAACGCAACTCCATCGGCATCGAGGCGGGAATTGATGGCATTGAGGACCGCGCCCGCGAGAGGCACGCCGAAATGGGCCTCCAGCATGGCTGGTGTATTGGGGGCAAGGATCGCAACGGTGTCGCCTCGCCGGATCCCCCGGCCCACCAGGGCCGAGGCCAGCCGATAGCACCGCTCGCGGGTTTGTGACCATGTCTGCCGATTGGCACCATGAATCAGGGCAACGCGGTTCGGATAGACGTCGGCCGCGCGATCAAGAAAGCGCAGCGGCGTCAACGGGACATGGTTGGCCGACGTTTGGTCGAGCCCCTCGGAATAGGCCTGTGCGCTCATCATCTGTCCTTGATCTGGTTTGCCGTCCAAGTGGGCGCCGGCCGATCTCACTCCAGTAGGCATGGAGGCAGCGCATCGTGGGCCGAGCGGCGACGGCGATCGACGGCCGCGAGTGGCGTATCGGCCGCTAGGAATCGTAGATGCCGGACGAGCCCGCAAATGTTGTCTAGATGACAGAGCCCGATGCCATTGAGGGCCCAGCGTTTGGGAAAGTGTGGTGCGACTCGCTGACCAGCGCGATTGAGCGATCGTCAACGTCGACTTGCTGGCATGCGTCGGAGGCAACTATGCTGCGCCATGACCCTGCGCGACCCTGACCTGCGCCGCACTTGGCTCTTCGGCCCGGGCGCAGACGCCACAGCGCACGCCGCGATGCTGGCGAGCGCCGCCGACGTCCTGATCGCCGATCTGGAGGATTTCACGCCGCCGAACCGGCGTCGCGAGGCACGGATGTCTGTCGCGTCCTTGCTCGCAGCTTGGCGCGACCGCGGCAAGGTCGCTGCCGTCCGCATCAATGTGCTCGAGACCGAAGGCTTGACCGATCTGGCGGCCGCGATGCCCGGGCGCCCCCACATCGTCTCTTATCCGATGGCGAGCGCGGCGTCGCAGATGGCCGCGTTGCACGCAGCCCTTTCGCAATGCGAAGAGACACAGGGAATTGAGCTGGGCACTACCGAGATCCTGCCCGTGTGCGAAACCGCCGCGGGCGTTGTCGAGGTGCGCGCAATGGTGGCCGCGAGCCCCCGCATTCGATGCGCACTGCTCGGAGCTGAGGATCTGGCTGCCGACTTGTGCGCCGAGCGTCAGCCGGATGCGATCGAGCTCGACTACGCGCGCCGGCGCTTCTTGCTCGAGTGCCGCGCTGCAGGCTGCGAACCGGTGGACGCGCCCTACACCTTCGCCGATAGTGACGGCGCAGCCCGCGAAGCGCGATTCAGCCGCCGCTTGGGCTACCGCTGCAAGTCACTGGTTTCGCCGGAACATGCAGCCGCGATCAACTCGGTGCTGACGCCCAGCGAACAGGACCAAGAACGCGCTCAGGCCGTGGTGCAGGCCTTCGAGGCGGCGCGCGGACGCGGAGACGATCGGGCGCTCGTGGATGGCTTGTGGATAGAGGTGCCGACCTATCGCAACGCAATGCGCATTCTCGAACGCGCCCGCAAGCTCATGGCGCCTGGCGAGCCTTGAGCCACGATCTGAGGACTGCGTCCCCAGTTCGGGCGCGACGCACACGGCCGCGAAGCGCCGTGCGCCACCCGAGGCGAGGATCTCGCCTGCGGGCGGCCAGGTGCGCTACACGTCTTCGACCTCGAGAGCTGAGTCAGGGCGCCGTGCAGGTGTAGCTGCTGTCGGCGTTGATATCGCCAGATCCGTTGTACTTTGGATAGGCCGGGTACTTACACAAAGGGCGAGTTCCTCCTGGTGTACCGGCCGCCGTCTGCTTTGCAACGATCCTCGCCGTGGAGGGCTTGATGCCTTTCTCGAGCCACGCGAACATTGGAGTGACCAAGTCGACTAGGTCAGCCCCCCCGGCCACGGGCCCCGTGCCCGGGAAAGAGTTCAAGCAATGCTGCACGCTTGGAGCAGTGTAGAACTCGACGAATTCGTCGGCCTGAGCCTGGCCTCCGCTTTGTTGGACAACGCTGTTGTAGTACTGAATGGTGTTTTGTGGCGAGATAAGCCAATCAGAAAGACCGTGCCAAAGGATCAGCTTGCCACCATGTGCCTTGAACCTGCTGAGGTCAGGGTTCACGGCATCAATCATGGTGACCAACTGATCAATGCGGGAGGTGTACGCAGCCGGATCCAGTTGAAGCCAATCTACGGAGGGATTTTGGGCCACCATGTATTGAATGTAGCCTTGGCCGAGCGACACTCGGAAGGACTCAGCCGCAGCCGAAAGACCCCCGGCTGCTTCGCCCCCGGGCCAGAACCCCGTCCACTTATAACGCCCGTTGGCCACATCTGTGGGCGCGTACAACGTTCGCGCGGATTGGATCTGCGCCGGCGTCAGGCACGAATTCGTCTCCGCGCCCGTGCAGGCCAGCTCTGCTGGGTCGAAGGTGCACAGGTCTGGCCGTGTGATGATGTGGTCCGCCACTCCATCCAAGGCATCGCATTTGGCCGTCGTCGCATTGTCGATGGCCTGATACTTCGCCGCGCTCAGGGCCGCGCCCGGTTGAGCTAGTGCCTTCTGAACCTTTTGGTACCAGAGGAACTGAGGCGTGTAGGCGTTTGCCGGAGCGCGAGAGATAACGCCGTCGAAAAGCTCTGGATAGCGCTGCGCTTCTATCAAGCCCTGCCGACCACCTCCAGAGCATCCTTCATACACGAACTTGGTCGTGTCGAAATCGCTGCCGTACCGGCCGCGCAAGATGGCCTTCGCTGAAGCAAGCACACGGGGGACGGCCAGGTAGGCATAGTCTTGCAACATCCCTTGGTCAAGGGCGAACGTAGCGCCCGGCGTGACGTCGGCATTGTGCCCGTGATTTGTTGCGATGGTGGCGTAGCCAGCTTGCGCGACGCCGGGACTGAACGCCGACGTCGTGATGCTGCCGTCGAAGCCGCCCCCGCCTATGAACACAGTGCGCTTGTTCCAAGTGGTGGGCATGCGTACTTCGAAATCGAGATCCTCCGGCATCTCTCCACGCACAAGGCAATACTCAGGCGTAGTGCCTGCGGCCGCTACCAAGGTCGCCTTGGTCACGACGGCGCCTTCGAATTCCCGACCCAAGAGGCCATTGCAAAGGTCCTGTGCAGTCGCTTGGGGAGCAGCAGCGGCTGGCGGAGCATCGTCACCACCACCGCAACCTGCAAGGATCGCAGCTGCGATGAGTACGACCGATGGAAGCCCCAGCTTGGCAGGCGCTTCGGCGAGTTGTTGCGATCGAAGTCCCGTGTTGGGTGGGCGCCTGAGGGTGGGAATCGGATTGCTCATCGTGTCTCCTAGTGAATGACTGTCGGCCGCGAGAGTGTGCAAATGCGAGTTGCCCGCGAACGGTTGCACTGTGGACTCCCTGGCCTCCACCAAAATGTTCTAGAGGCGACAAACGAGGGCTTTCCCCGAACAGCGACGAATTGGTCTGGAAGCGCTCGGACGACCCCGGCGCCATCGCGCGACGACGCCCGAACGTGACTGCGCGTGTCAGTGTCGCGAACTTGGGGGGCTGGAGGATCGTGCCCGCTGGCCGCAGGCGTGCCGTTCTCAGTTCGTGATCAAAACGGACCGACGGCCTCGGCAACATGAGTCCTCGACACACCTTGCTCGACGGCAGCGCGATCCTGTGCAGCCATAGCGCGGATGAACCCCTCCCGGCGCTGCAGTCGGTCCCAATACGCTCGCACCCTCGGCTTGAACGAGGGCTCGAACCCGATGTGCTGCGCGAGCAACAGCGCATAGCCGATCGAGACGTCCGCAGCCGTGAAGCGCCCTGCGCAGACAAACTCGCTGGTCTCGAAGCGGCCTTCCAGCGCTCGCAGGCGCGACAGGAACCATCGCGTGTAGTCAGCAACGGTTTGCGGCTGCTGGAGCTCGGGCGCCTCGAAACGGCTGTAGCGCAGGACCAGGGTCTGGGGGAATGTCAGCGTTGCTTCGCCGAAATGCAGGAAGTTCAGATAGTCCGCGAACCCGTCCTCGTCAATCTCGACATTGAGTTGTCCGGGCGAGTATCGGGCCGCCAGGAAATGGCAGATGGCCGCAGATTCCGTCATGCGTCGCGCGCCATCGAGGAACGTCGGGATGGTTCCGAGCGGGTTGATCTGGAGATAGGACGGCGACTTCGACCGGGGCGGGAACGGCAGCATCTTCAGCTCGTAGCGCAGGCCGAGCTCTTCGAGCATCCAGAGCGGCCTGAACGAGCGCGCGCTCATGCAGTGATGAAGCGTCATCCCCATGATATGGGGTCGAGTGAGTTGGCTTGTGGGCTCATCAGTTTTCGTCCATCCCTGGCGTGTCGGGTGTCGGACCGCTCGACCGACGACTCAGGTGCGCCGGACATGCCGCGGGCCAGCCTCAAGGGCATCCCCGTTGCATGCGGCGCCGCGCCGGCCGACAATCCTAGAGGCCGCGTCCTGCGGCAAACGTTCTGTACATGACAATGGCTCGATCCCAGTGTCCACGGATCTAACCAGCTTCATCGAGGCGTCCGCGTGGCGGCTGGGTTTGACCGACCTCCAGGTCGCACGCGTTCACAGGGACGCTTTTGCTCGAGACTATTCAGCGGGGGCGACCGTTTGCGCGCGAGGATCTCCTTCGGTCCATTGGCTTGGTGCGATGGAAGGCATGCTCAAGGTCGACACCGTCTCAGCGGAAGGCCGGAGCACGACGTTCGCCGGCGTGCCATCGGGCGCATGGTTCGGAGAGGGAGCGGTCCTGAAGGGCGAACCGCGTCCTTACTCCGTTGTCGCGATACGTGACAGCACCGTCGCATTCCTTCCCCGTGCCACATTCCAGTGGCTGATCGACGAAAGCCGGCCATTTAGCCGGTGGGTCATTGACCAGCTGAATGCGCGACTTGCGCACTACGTCGCCCTGATCGAGAACCTGCGCTTCGAGGAAGCGACCGGACGCGTGGCGTACTGCCTGGCGGAGATGTTCAACCCGCAGCTGTTCCCGACAACGCATGCGCAACTGGAAATTTCTCAGGACGAGGTTGCAAAGCTCAGCGGGCTCTCGCGGCAAAACACGAATCGTGCGCTCCACGATCTCGAGCACGCGGGTCTTGTGCGCATGCGCTACGGCGTCATCGAGGTCCTGAACATCGCCTCGCTGCAAGCCTTCTCCCACAAACACTGAGACCGCTCCTCAGCGCGGCGCGTCGAACTTGCGCTGATCGTCGATGAGCTTGCCGTCGTTGGGCAAAGACCCGATCGCGTGCAGCTCGACCTCGCTGCGCAGCTTGGTGACGTCACGAATGCTCGCGGCGATTGAAGGAGCCAGGCCGTCCGGCTGAGCAGACGCCTCGGCACAAAGGACCATCTCGTCGGCTTCCCAGGTGCCGTCAATCGTCCCACCCTTGATGACGAGGCGCGCACGTGCGATCTCCGGGTGGCGTCGCATGACTTCGGCGATCTGCGCTTGGTGCACGAACATCCCGCGCACTTTTGCGGTCTGGTCGGCGCGGCCGAGCCATCCCTTGATGCGCACGTTAGTCCGGCCGGTCGGGCAAGCGCCGGGCAGCACGGCGGACAAGTCGCCGGTTCCGAATCGGATCAGCGGATAGTCCGGGTTGAGTGAGGTGACCACAAGTTCACCGACCTCACCGTCAGGGACGACGTCCCCGGTTCCAGGTCGGACGATCTCCACGATCAGGTTCTCATCGACCACCAGCCCCTCACGCGCCGGTGTCTCATAGGCAATCAAACCCAACTCCGAGGTCAGGTAGCACTGGAAGACCTCGACCCCCCGTTCCAAGAGCCAAGAACGAGCGGTCGCTGGCAACGCTTCCCCGGAAACGAGGGCCGTGCGGAAAGACATCGGCGAGATCCCTTGCTCGGTCGCCCTTTCGATCAGCGTACGCAGAAAGCTCGGGGTGCCGACGTAGCAGGTCGGGCGCAAATCAGCGATCGCGCGGAGTTGCAGGTCGGTGTTGCCGACCCCCGCGGGAAAGACCGTGCAGCCAAGCGCCAGCGCAGCCGCCTCCGTCATTGCGCCCGCAGGTGTCAGGTGGTAGCTAAAGCTGTTGTGCACCAGGTCGCCGGGTCTGAAGTCGGCCGCGAACATGGCGCGCGCCACGCGTTCGAAGTCGCCGCTGCAGCCTTCCGGTTCATAGATGGGGCCGGGTGATTGGAACACTCGTCTCGCGCCCTTGCTGACCCGCAAGCCGTTCCATCCCACAGCCGCATACCCGCCGAACACGTCTCCTTCTTCTCGGCGCGAAGCCTGCCGCTCCATGAAGTCACCGTGCTTGCGAGTGACCGGTAGCGTTGCAAGCGAGGCGCGATCGGTCACGGCCAGGGGATCAACGTCAGCCAGCAATTCCGCGAACGATTCGGCGTGCGACTTGGCGTGCGCGATCTGGCGCGACAGGGCTGCCATCAGAGCACGCTCGCGCTCTTCCGACGAGCGGGTTTCCAGAGCATCGAAGTACGCGGTCATAGCGTCAATTCACAAGCGTTTGGGGCGGCGTCAAAGAGCCAGCGCTTGCGACGCTTGTAGCTCTTGATGTCGCGGAAGCTCTTCCGATCACCACCGCCCACGCCGAGATAGAACTCCTTGACATCTTCGTTCTCGCGCAGCCCGGCAGCCGTGCCGTCTAGCACGATGCGGCCGCTCTCCAGGATGTAGCCATAGTCAGCGTATGCGAGCGCGACGTTCGTGTTCTGCTCCGCGAGGAGGAAGGTCGTACGCTCCTTCGTGTTGAGGTCCTTCACGATCTCGAACACCTCCTCGACGACTTGCGGAGCAAGACCCATCGAAGGCTCGTCCAGCAACACCATCTTCGGGCTGGCCATCAACGCGCGTCCGATGGCGCACATCTGTTGCTCGCCCCCGGAGGTGTATGCGGCTTGCGAGCCGCGCCGTGCCTTCAAGCGAGGGAAATACGCATATACCTTCTCCAGCGACTGTTGCGCGGCCGCCTTGCCGTCCTTTCGGCTGTAGGCGCCGGTGAGCAGGTTCTCTTCGATCGTCAGGTGCGCGAAGCAATGGCGGCCTTCCATCACCTGCACCACGCCGCGATCCACCATCTCGGCGGTGCTCAGCTTCTCGATCCGCTCTCCGCCAAGTTCGATCGAGCCCTTCGTCACCTGGCCGCGCTCGCCGGCCAGCAGGTTGCTGACCGCCCGCAGCGTCGTCGTCTTGCCGGCGCCGTTGCCGCCGAGCAAGGCGACCACCTTGCCCTCGGGCACCTGCAGCGAGACGCCCTTGAGCACGAGGATCACGTGGTTGTAGATGACCTCGATGCCGTTGACGTTCAGCAGCGCAGTCATTTCATCGCATCGCTCTGGCAATCGGCCGGCGTGCGGCGAGTGAGCTTCTTTTCCGCCGCGTACTTGTCGGCGGCCACCTTGACCATCGGCTTCAGGAGCGAGAGATCGGCTTCGATCGGTGGCGATACGAAGTTCCACTTCGCACCGTCCCAGGTCTGGACGCGTGCGGTCGGCACTCCCATGTGATCCACGCACGAGGTGCTGATCGGACGGACCAGCTTGCCGAAACCCAGGCTGTCGAGCTTCTTCTGGTCGAGCGCCAGATTCTCAAAGGCCCAGCGCACCTGCTCGCCGGTCATCGGCTTGCCGGGGCCGAAGCGCTCTTGGGCGCGACGCACCGCTTCGACGGTCAGCATGGAGATGATCATGCCGTTGTTGTAGAGGATGGAGCCGACTTCTTCCTTCGGTCCGGATCCCTCGCCTTTTGCGTGCACGTACTTCAGAATGTCCTGCGCCGCTTTTGTGGTGCCCAGCTCGTTCTGCATGTTGAGCGCGCTGTAGCCGTTAGCCGCGGTGCCGACATCCTTGACGTCCGGCTCAGTGCCGGACCAGTACACGCCGAACATCTTCTCTCTCGGGTAGCCGCTTGCCTGCGCTTCCTTCAAGGCCGTGGAGTTCATGACACCCCAGCCCCACAGCAGCACGTAATCGGGCCGAGCCTGGCGGACCTGGAGCCAGGTGGACTTTTGTTCGACACCCGGCGCAGTCACCGGCAGCAGCTGCAGCTCAAACCCGTGCATCCGCGCCCGCTCTTGCAGCAGTGGTATCGGCTCCTTGCCGTACGGCGAGTCG
>Ga0207658_10003434_pt1 | contig 11213 bp, 11 predicted proteins | sample KBSS33metaG_FD_184322 | JGI IMG/M metagenome (GOLD analysis project Ga0207658, IMG submission 184322) | Switchgrass rhizosphere microbial communities from Kellogg Biological Station, Michigan, USA - KBS S3-3 metaG (SPAdes) (version 2) | ecosystem: Host-associated > Plants > Roots > Rhizosphere...
TGGCATCTGGACGAGGTCTATGTCCGCGTCCAAGGCGAAATGCGCTACCTCTGGCGGGCCGTCGACCACGAGGGCGAGGTGCTGGAAAGCTTCGTCACCAAGGAGCGGGACAAGGCCGCCGCGCTGAAGTTCATGAAGAAGCTGATCAAGCGGCACGTTTGCGCGAAGGTCGTCACCACGGACGGTCTGCGCTCCTACCGAGCCGCCATGAAAGAAATCGGCATCGCCGGCCGACAGGAGGTCGGCCGCTGGGCGAACAACCGGGTCGAGAACTCACACCAGCCGTTCCGACGACGAGAGCGGGCGATGCTGCGGTTCAGGCGAATGAAGACGCTGCAGCAGTTCGCCTCGGTCCACGCCAGCTTCCACAACCACTTCAACCAGGAGCGCCACCTCGTCAGCCGGGACATCTACAAGGAACGACGCTCAGCCGCCTTGGCTGAGTGGAAAAAGGTCGTCAGCTAGAGGCAGCTTGGGTTTGGGCGACCTGCGCCAAAGTGGAGACGAGTTGCCTTTTGGACTGACAGCACCCTTCCGACGCTTCGCCACTCGCTATGATCGAAGGACCACCCATTACCTCGCCTTCATCCACCTCGCCGCCAACATGCTCTGGCTGCGCTGAATGTGGATTCGTCCTATCCCCGTCGCCGCACGCCGCGCTCAGGTTGCGGCGGCCAGATCGCCGCCCGGCTCCACCCGCCGCAGGAACTCGTCTTGCCCCTGTGGCTTGCGCAGATGCGCCGGATTGTAGGTGGGCAAGAAGACCCGGAATATACCCCGGTTCCGACGCTTGGCGTCTTCGCCGACCTCCTTCTCCCGGCGCTCGGACTCGGCCCGCTCTTCTGGAGTCATTTTCGCCCGGTCGATCTCCAACATGTATTTGTTGATATTCTGCTGGAAGGAGCTGATGTGCTTCAGGGAGACTAGGAACGCCCATACTCGGTAGAAATAACCGTTGACAATGCTGTTGATAAGACCGCGGCAGTACAGAGCCTTGAACGCGCGAAAACACACCTCGCGGTGCTCAAACTCTTCGGCAATATGCCACCGCCACATATTCACGGCTTCAGGGTCGCAGCCATCCAGATAGTGATTGTTCGGGTCGAACCATGGGGTGGCGCCGCCGGCCGACATGGACTCGAAGCCTTCGCAGTAGGCGAGATTGTATTTAAGCGAGCGGTTCTTAAGCCAGTCGACGTACTCGTCCTTCCGCTCCTGCTCGAACTCCGGGACCTTCGTATAGCCCTCCCGCACCAACATTTCAGTGTACTGGCCGTGCTGCTGGAAATGCTGACCCTCCTGCTTGTTGAAGGTGTCGATGTCGCGGATCAGGTCGGCATCCTTCTTCGGATCGAGCTTCGCCGCCACCTGGCGCATCACTTTGATCAGGTAGGGCTCGACGACGTTCGGAATGCTGGACGCGGCGTTCCACAGCGAGGCGTATTCGTGGACGGGCGCCCAATGTGCCCGAGCCTTGCTGTACTCGAACTTCGGATATCGTGCCTTCAGCATGGTCTACCTCCTCTGGCACGGTCCTTCCTCTTGCGGGTGGACCTGGACAGGGGATGCCGCGCCACCGTTCAGAGGCGCGTCCCCTTTTGCTCGGCATTCTGGGTCGGAACGCCGGGGATGGAAAGTGGCAAGGCGGAATTGGCAGGTTAAGTCGGCCAAGCCCGTCGATCTTCACCACCATCTCATCCAAATACCACCGGCTGGACGGCGGCGAACGACCGCGGCGCAGGTTAGCGGCGATCAGCGGGCCAAACTTGATCACCCAGCAACGCACCGCCTCCCGGCTCACTTCGATCCCGCGCTGCGCCAGCAACTCCTCGACATCGCGGATGCTCAGGGTGAAGCGGAAATAGAGCCAAACCGCATAGCGGATCACGTCCGGCGGAAACCGGTGACGTTTAAACGAGATCGGTTGCACGGCCCTCCCCGGTTCGGGCCCTCCTTAGGCCAAACTGGAGACCTTTTAGCGTTTGCCTGCCAGCACCCTTTCGAGAGGCGCCCCTTGCGACCAATCGTCGACAGTCGCCGCTTGCGGCCAGCGAGCGTCGTCAAGTTTGCGATGCAGTCTGTCAATCTCGGCTTGAGGGATGTCGAGCCGGAAGGGAACAATCTCGGAATGCAAGGTGTCGCCCCGGCCTTGGTTGATGTCGCCCCGACCCGCCGCCCACCTAACGCTGTCATGTCGACCTGACTGCCACGCGCGGCTGGGCTCTTGTTGACATGACAACGCAATGTAGAAATTGGCAAGAGAGCCGCCAGCGCCCATTGCGCGCCCACGGGCTTTCACAAAGCGCGGTGCAGGTGTAACGGACCTGGGTCCTGCCGCGGCGAATAGATTGTTGGCCGGGCCGGAGGCGGATGTGCTCAACGGCTTCACAAGCGATGAACAAGCCCCTCAGCGGCGCCGCCGATCCTGACAAGGCGCGGAAGCGCCGCCAACCCATCCGCGACGCCCAAGCGTCGAACACCCGCGCCGCGATCATCAAAGCGGCGACAGACATGTTCGTGGAGAATGGTTATTACTCGACAGCGGTCAGGGACATAGCAGAGCGAGCAAATGTCACTTCAGGCGCCCTCATTCATCACTTTAGGACGAAGGAGCAACTCTTCCTCGCGGTCTTCGATCAACTTGAAACAGAGATGCTTCAGAGCGCTCACAGTCATGCCGTAAGAACTGATGCATGCTCGTTGACCGGTCTATGGTCAGGTATCGGTTACTTCCTCACCTGCGCAACAAATGTTGAATTCCAACGCATCGTACTGATCGAAGGCCCAAAAGTATTTGGCTGGGATAGATGGCGGGATCTTGAGGAAGGTTATAGTCTTGGCCGACTCAAGGAGCTTCTAGGATCATATATGGACCAGGGCGTCGTAAAGCGGCTAGATTTAGATCATTTGTCGAAGATCGTCTTTTCCATGATCATAGAGTCCGGCATCATCGTTGCTCGTTCAAGCAATCCGAAGCGCGAGCATCCGGCAATATCGGCCTGTTTGTTCAATGTTTTGAGCGGGATTTGTGTGGAGAAAAATGAAGCGCCTTCCTCACCCGTATTGTGACGCCTCGGCTTTCCGCCGCCCGTCCTATCTGGAAGGGCGTCCCATCGGCTCCGCTGCGTTGACGGCGACGACATTCAATCGCTCAGCTTAAAGGTGTCGCGGTCCGGCCTGACCTTCCCCGCGACCGGCGGCATGAAGTGGCTGCCGATGAGCAGGGTCTCGCCCGTGGATAACGAACTCCACCACCTTCGGCGCGTTTCAGCGCCGGTGGCGGGGTCCTCGTCGATGAAGCTCGCCAGATCAGGCCTGGCGATTTGCAGGGGGTGATGCACGAAATCGCCGGTGATCAGCGCCGACTCGCCGTCCGACCCTATTTGGACGCTGACGTGCCCCCTGGTATGGCCCGGCGTCGGAACGAGGTTCACTTCAGGGCAGACCTGATGGTCGGTCTCCACGAGGTCCACGAGGCCAGCGTCGAAAATGGGCTGAATGGAATCGGCGAACAGGTCGGCCTCGGAACTTCCCGGCTCGGCGCGCCAGTTCTCGTGCTCGATCCGTGCGATCAGATAGCGCGCGTTCGGAAATGTCGGAACCCAGCGGCCCTCCTCCAGCCTGGTGTTCCAACCGACGTGGTCCACGTGCAGATGGGTGCACAGGACGACGTCCACTTCGCCGGGATCGCAACCGGATGCCTTGAACCGTTCCAGGAACGGCGTCTTGAGCATGTTGGAGCCGCCCAACCGCTTCTTGTCGTTGCCGAAGCAGGTGTCGACGACGATCAGCTGCGTGGGCGTCCTGACGATGAACGCCTGCATGCGCATCATGATCTCGCCCTGCGGGCTGACGAAGCGGGGGTGCAGCCAGTCAATCGAACTCACCTCGGGATCGGTCACGCCGGGAAAGAAGAAGCTAGCGCCGAGATGCACGTCGATTTCGGGAATGGCGCTGATCGACACCTTGCCGATCGACCACCGGAGCAGGTCCGAATTCGTCTCAACGTATGTCACGCGGATCCATCCAAATTGCAGCACAGGTTCGGTCAGAACACCACCACGGAGCGGACGGTCTCGCCGTTCCGCACCATCTCAATGCCCTTGTTGATGTCCTCCAGCGGCAGCCTGTGCGTCACCACATCATCGAGAACCACCTGCCCGGCCATGTACATGCGAACAAAATCGGCGACATCGCTCACCGTCGCGCCGCCCATGATGGATCCCATCCACGTGCGCCCGAGCATCAACTTGATCGGGGCGGTGGAGACCATTGATCCGGAAGGCGCCATGCCGACGCACATGGCCACGCCCCAGGCGGGATGGCACATGTCGAGCGCTTGCTCGGATAGCAGCGTGCTGCCGACGCAGTCGAAGGCGTAGTCCACGCCGCCGCCCGTCATGGCGCAGACGTGCGGCACGAGATCGAGTTGCGATGGATTGACGAAGTCGGTGGCGCCGCTCCTTCGCGCCACCCCTTCCTTGGACGGGTTGACGTCGATTGCGATGATCCGCGAAGCGCCAGCGATCCGGGCCCCCTGGATTGCGCCGAGCCCGACGCCGCCCGCGCCGATCACCGCCACTTGGGAGCCGGGGGCGACCTTCGCGCGCAAGAGCGCCGAGCCCAGGCCGGTCGTGACGCCACAGGTGATGCAGCAGACATGGTCGGGCCGCGCCTCCCGCGGCGCCTTCACCAGGCAATCGGTCGACACGACGCTTCTTTCCGCGAAGGCGCCCAATTGCATGAAGTAGTAGACGGGCTCGCCGTTCAGGGAAAATGGCGTGCGGTCGGAATTGCTCCGCTTCATGAACTCCGTGCACAGGTTGGTCCGGCCGGAATTGCAGTAGCCGCATTTCCCACAGTGGGGGACCGAAAACGGGAGCACCCTGTCTCCCACCTTGAAGTTGTCGACCCCTGGGCCGAGCGAAATCACCTCGCCCATGCCCTCGTGCCCGAGTATCACCGGGAATCTATGGGCGAGCTTGGCCTCGATGTAGTGGAGGTCGGTGTGACAGAGGCCGGTGGCCAAGTGCTTGATCATGACCTGTCCGGGGCCCGGCTCGGCGAGATCCACCTCGACAATTTCGAGGGGGGCGTTCGGCGCGAATGCAATTGCAGCGCGTGTCTTCACCGGCATAGCAAGCCCTTCCCTTTGACGACGTGAGGGGTGGTCGGCGCCGTCATCGCGCCGCCCCGCCCGGTCCTAAGCTGCTTACGCGCGCCGCCGCCATTCCAGCGGCAAGCGGGTGACCGACCATGCGCCGTCCACCTGCCAGGCGGCCTGTTCACCCTCTGGAATCCGGATTTTCGAGAAGCGCGACAAGAACTCCTCCAGCACTAGGGTCAGCTCGCGTCGCGCAAGATGCGCGCCCAAGCAATTGTGAGCGCCGCTCGACAAGGTCACGTGCTGCGTCTCCCGCCCGAGGCGGATGAGGTGAGGATCTTCGTAGCGCTCTGGATCTCGGCTCGCGAGGAACGGCGCGATCACGACCGTGTCGTTCCGCTTCATCTCCACACCGTGGAACACCGTGTCCTTTGTCACGCGCCGAAACGACCCCAATACGCCGAAGGCCCTCAGCAGCTCCTCGACGGCTGCTGGTATTTCGGAGGGATTTCTCTGCAGTCGGTCCTGCAGCTCCGGGTCGCCGGCGAGGTGTTTCATGTGCCACCCGCTGCTCGCCAGAACGGTGTCGAGGCCAGCGATGTAGAGCAGGTAAGCCATTCCCATCAGCTCGTCGGCGTTGAGCGGCCGCCCTCCCACCTCCGCCGAAAGAAGCGCCGAGGTCAGGTCGCCGATCGGCCGCCGCCGCCGATCCTCTATGTGCTCCTCCAGCAGGTTGATGATCTCGTGGCCCGCCCGCAACCGCTCGGCCGCCACCGGCGACCGGATGAAAAGGTCTTCCCACTCGAGAAAGCGTTCGAGGCGCGCTCGCGGCAGTCCCATCAGATGAAGGAAGACGCGGGACGGGAACAGGCGTGCGAACTGGGCGATGAACTCGCATCCGTCGTCGTTCTCGAATTGAGCGATCAATTCGCATGCGATGCGCCGGATGGCGCCCTCCAGGTTCGCAATCGCGTTTGGCTGGAACCAGGGCTGCAGGATTCGTCGATAGGCGCGATGCTCCGGTGGATCGTACTCCAGCGGGTTCAGCCGCCACGGCACTCCCAGCAGCCGACCGAGGCCGATCGCATCGGCGCTGGAGAAGGTCTGGTAATCCCGCAGCACCTCCTCGATCAGCATTGAGCTTACCGGCGCCCAGCCCGGGCGATCCCGAGCCATGGCGCGGGCCCAGATCAGCTTGGGCCCATCATGCAGCCGCGCCGCTGCGACAAAGGGGTCGTCGAGCTCACGCGCATAATCGCGGATGTCATGGTCCCAGACGAGGTCAACGGGGACGTGATCTGGCGCCCAGCAGGGACGTTCAGCAATCATGGACCGAGCGCCCCGCCGCGGCGGCTCCGTCACGCCGACCCGCATCGAACACCCCGCCTCCGCCTGCGCCGGTGCGGATGGGCAAGGCCGCAGGAAGCCTTGCTGGCCAGGGTCGCGTCGGCCGTCCTCTGTGCATCATCCGAGTTCACATTGCAGTGTCTAGCGAGATCATGGCCACGCCGGAACTGGCAGGTCAACTTGAGCGAGCGCAGAGCGCCTCCGCCGACGGGCGCTCAGGCCGCGCCGTCGCCTCGACCCAGGCACGATGAGCAGCCGCGCGGAACACCCGAAGTGTCGCTCGGCTGACCAGATGGGTTTGGAGGTTGAAGGTATTGTAGATAGCGGCGTGGCTGGACAGGGAGCTGTCAGCGCAAGTGACCGCCTGGTAAGGCGGAGCGCCTACGCGGGATGCATGGCCCGCAAATCCAAGGCGCATGACCCGTTCCGCTGGTTCGACAGCTCGCCGAGGTGATCCAGCTGGTGGTGATGCTGTACGTCCGCTTCCCGCTGTCGCTGCGCAACGTCGAGGATCTCGCCTTCGAGCGCGGCATCGACATCCCATGAGACGGTCAGGACGTGGGTCAATCGGTTCGGCCCGATGTTCGCCTCGAGCATTCGCAAGCGGCGGGTCCAGGGCATGCGTCAGCACACCCATTGGCGGTGGCGCCTGGATGAGGTCTATGTGCGCGTCCAGGGCGAGATGCGCTACCTCTGGCGGGCGGTCGATCACGAGGGCGAGGTGCTCGAGAGCTTCGTCACCAAGGAGCGGGACAAGGCCGCCGCGCTCAAGTTCATGAAGAAGCTGATGAAGCGGCACGGCTGCGCCAAGGTCGTCACCACCGACGGCCTGCGCTCCTACCGAGCGGCAATGAAAGAGCTGAACATCGCCGATCGCCAGGCGGGGCTTGGGTTTGGGCTCGGTGCGCCCAACTTGAGACGAGTTCGCGTTGGACTGACAGCACCCTCGCCGCCAATGGCCACGGCGTTGTTGCTCTCATCCGCCGAGGCATTTCGACCTGCTACGGAATTTTCATCGCGGTTTTGAATGCGCGTTGCGCGGCGCCTGCCGCATGACGCATGAAACTTAGATCAGATCCAACCACCATTGCACGGACCCCCAGGTCAAGAAGCCATTTAGCCTCATCGCCCGTCATCGACCGAACGGCTCCGACGACCGGTTTGTTTGCACGCTCCGCCGCGGCTACAATCATTTCTACAGCCTCATGGGGCGATGGTACTGGCGTCAGTGAATTGCTTAATGACAGAGCTAAGTCGCCCTGCCCCAGTAGTAGGGCATCTACGCCGTCGACCGCTGCAATTTCGTCGATCTCATTAAGCGCCTGTCGATCTTCGATCATGCAGATGACAGTTGTAGTCTCGTCACAGAATTTCCTGTTATTTTCGCCCCGGCTTCCGTAGTCACCGCCGCGGCCAGTGAAGGCGCCACGTGTTCCCCCGTGATACCGGGCCCAGGACGCTACCGACCGCGCTTTTGTGGCCGTGTCCACGTGGGGAACAACGATGCCAATCGCCCCGTCGTCGAGCGCTGACAACACGCTGCTGGCGTCCGGCCGTGCTATGCGCACCAGTCCGGCGGTGTGAAATGCTCTCGCCGCGAGCAGCGCGGTGTCAAGGGTCGTCCGGGTCCACGGCGCATGCTCCTCATCGAGCACAACGAAATCGAATCCGTCGGTGCCGAGAACCTCCGCATTTTTGGTTGCGGGTATCTGCAGGAACGTGCCGATCATTGGCTCCCGGCCTAACAGGCGGGAACGGAATTGGTGAGGGGGACGGGCTGGTGGGGACAATCGGGTATCCCTTTCTTGAAGGACTCAGTTGATCGAAGGCGAGGCGCCGCCGCAAACGCGGATGTTGGCGCCGTTGACGAAGCCGCCGCGGGGGCTACACAGGAAGGCCGCCGCATAGCCGACGTCCTCGGGCTGGCCGAGGCGGTCGACGGTCTGCTTCAGGCTGTCTTGCAGCACCCACTGCGTCGCCCGGTCGCGATCGCCGCCGTAGCCCTGCTGCGCGGCGATGGCGTCGAGCCACCGCTCCAGCGCGCCGGTCAGGATCATGCCGGGCGAGATGGTGTTGACGGTGACGCCGGTGTTCCCCAGCACCTTCGACAGCGCCAGCGTCAGGTTGACCAGCGCGGCCTTGGTGGCCGAATACTCCGCGACGCGGCCGGACGAGGACTGCGCGGCGGCGCTGGCGAGCTGGATCACCCGGCCCCAGCCGCGTTCGCGCATCCCCGGCACGAGCTTGTGGATCAGCCTGACGGCGGACGTGACGTTGCTGTTGTAGGTCGCGTTCCACTGGCGGGGAGGAATGTCGAAGAAGCCCAACGGCGTGCCGGCGTGCCGCCCCCCCGCGTTGTTCACCAGGATGTCGACCTGGCCGAATGCGGCCAAGGCGGCTTCGGCGACGCGGTCGGCGCCCTCGTCGGTTTCCAGGTCGCCGATCGCGACCTTGGCCTGGCCGCCCTTGGCGGCGATGGCGTCCGCCGTCGCCTGCGCGCGCTCGGCGTTGCGGCCGTGGACGATGACGGCGGCGCCTTCGGCCGCGAGCGTATGGGCGATGCCAACACCGATCCCCGAGCTGCTGCCGGTGACGAGCGCAATCTTATCCTTAAGTTGTAGATCCATTAGTTTACCCTTTTCCATCAGAACACGACTCCGGCGATCTTGGGTCCGATGACCGCTTCGTCGTCATAGCCGAGCTCGGTCAGGACCTCGTTGCTGTGCGCCCCTAGGGCGGGAGCGCGGCGCACCGGTAACGGCGTCCTGTCGAACGAAAGCGGCGCGCTGACCATTTGAAGCGAGCGACCGTCGCCATAATCTACCGTCCGCAGATCGCCATTGACCTAGACCTTCATGGCAAGACGAGGCGCAAAGGGCGGATCGCTCGGTCCGAGAGCGGGTTCAAGCTTGAGTGGCCGGAAACCCTGGCCTGAGCCGGCGGCGAGATGGCCGCGTCAGGCCGGAACCGGTACGGGCAGGGCGTCAGGGCTGCGCCAATCGAACCCACTAGGCGCTACGATGTCGATGGGCCGGGCCATGCCGGAATGCGGGACCGTCTCGTCGCGCTCGAAGCGATCGAGATAACCCAGCATCAGCCACCGCGCACGGACGATCGCGACGTCGCTTGAACAAAGGCGTTCGTTCGTCCGATCGGTGATCGGCCCCATGCTCTGCTGGACCACAATATCCTCATCGACGATGCAACGCGGAAAGCCGCTGTAGTGGCCGGCAGACATGGCCTGCCGGTCCTGGCCCCAGCGCTGGTCGGCGTCCAGCTGAATGTTCGCGAAGTTGTTGATGTCGTACTCGAGCCCAGGCGCCGCGAGTCCGGCGAGCTTGTTAACGCCATGCCGAACCGGACCTGTGCGGTTGTAATGTCCCCAGAACAGCAGATGATGCGTGTCATCGACCGGAACCGCTATGAACACACTCGCCGCGGTGTCCGATTTCCCCGGGGTCAGCGCCACGAACGGGGCGATATACTCGGTTACTCGGTAGTACTTGTTTTCGTCGTCGAGTTCTCGGATCGCCGCGGCCCTGAGGCCGTAGGTCGTCTCTTCGATTTCATAACGAGGGGGATGGTCGAAACTACGGCCGATCGTTTCCCCGGATTTGCCCGCATAGGGCCGAATCCAGCTGTCATGCAGCGTCTGCACGTGCACGGAATCGAGAGTGCCCTCGATGCCCTGGAACCAGTTGCACCGGGCGACTGTCCGCGAGATCCAAAGGCTCTCGGGGCCTAGGTCAAAGAACGGTAATTCCGGCCTGTCGCGCGGCTCGCCATTGCCGAGCCAGGCCCACAGGAGTCCACCGTTTTCGAATACCGGATAGTGATTGATCTTGACGTTCTTTCCCCAGGTCTCGGCGCGCTCTCCTTCGGAGGGAACTTCGGCCACCTGCCCCGAAACATCGATCTTCCAGCCGTGAAAGATGCAGCGCAGCGCGCAGCCTTCGACGCGGGCCAGTAGCAGCGACGCGCGCCGGTGCGGGCAGGCTTCGTCCAGCAAGGCGACACGCCCGTCCTCCGCCCGGAAGGTGACGAAGTTCTCGCCGAGCAGCCTTACGCGCTCGGGCGGCGCGCCGGCGACCACGGCCTCCGAAAGCGCGAAGGGAAACCAGAAGTTTTCGCGCAGCATCCGGCCCATAGGGGCGTCCCGCTCCACCCTGGTGAGACGATCGTTGTTTTCTGGGCTGATCACGGCCTCGGCTCCTGTCCAACCTCTTGACGGTGACACGGCCTCGAACCGCCGGGCAAGAGTGAGGAAACTCTCTTACGATGCTCCAAGTGCATGGGTGGGCGCTGTCGGCGCAAGCACGAGCCACGCCTCATCCCGCGAGCGCCATTAGCGACGCGCTCGCGCAGCTGATTAATTTGGTCTCAGCCAAGCGCTCGATTGGCGCATCAGTCGCGAAGCACACTTAGGCCGTCGACCATTAGAACTTGCACGCCCAACTCACGCGGCCACCACAAAGAAGGCTCGGATCAAGTCGACATCCATACCGATCCCGCATGAAAACTGCTTACTATCGTAATTGAACGCTATCATTCGGCGTCTTATCGCATGGGGTCAAGGGGCAGCACTCTGCACCTTCAGGCGGTTGGAGAGACGCGTTTCCTGATGCGCTTACGGGACGATCGTTGCTGAAGCGACCGGGCGCGCCCGATTTATGCGCGGGCATAAGCGGCGCGCTCGGCGTTCAGGAACGGCGGAACCGACGGGGAGAAACAGTAAAGTGATGCAGCGGCCCAACGCCAAGGA
>Ga0207658_10003437_pt1 | contig 11201 bp, 8 predicted proteins | sample KBSS33metaG_FD_184322 | JGI IMG/M metagenome (GOLD analysis project Ga0207658, IMG submission 184322) | Switchgrass rhizosphere microbial communities from Kellogg Biological Station, Michigan, USA - KBS S3-3 metaG (SPAdes) (version 2) | ecosystem: Host-associated > Plants > Roots > Rhizosphere >...
AGCGGCTGCGTCAGCGCCGGCGTGTCCTGCTCGTTGTGGCCGAGCTTGCGGAAGCAGACGATGTCGACGACGACGTCCTTGTTGAACTCCTGCCGATAGTCGAGCGCGAGCTGCGTGCACAGCACCACCGCTTCGGGATCGTCGCCGTTCACATGCAGCACCGGCGCTTCGATCATCTTTACCACGTCGGTGCAGTAGAGCGTCGAGCGCGAGTCGCGCGGGTCGCTGGTCGTGAAGCCGATCTGGTTGTTGATGACCACGTGCACCGTGCCGCCGGTGTAGTAGCCGCGCGTCTGCGCCAGCGCGAGCGTCTCCATCACCACGCCCTGACCCGCGAACGCGGCGTCGCCGTGGACGATGATCGGCAGCACCGAGTCGCCTTCCTTGTCGCCGCGCCGGTCCAGCCGCGCCTTGACCGAGCCCTCGACGACGGGATTCACGATCTCGAGGTGCGACGGGTTGAACGCCAGGCTCAGGTGGACCGGGCCGCCGCTGGTGGTGATGTCGCTCGAGAAACCCTGGTGGTACTTCACGTCGCCCGACGGCAGCGCCTCGGGCGCGGTGTGGTCGAACTCGGCGAACAGGTCCTTGGGCATCTTGCCCAGCGTGTTGACCAGCACGTTCAGCCGGCCGCGGTGCGCCATGCCGATCACGATCTCCTGCACGCCTTTCGCGCCGGCGCGCTGCACCAGTTCGTCCATCGAGACGATGAAGCTCTCGCCGCCTTCGAGCGAGAAGCGCTTCTGGCCGACGTACTTGGTGTGCAGATAGCGCTCCAGCCCTTCGGCCGCGGTCAGTCGATCGAGGATGTGCTTCTTCTGGTCGGCCGTGTAGGTCGGCTTCGAGCGGATCGATTCGAGCCGCTCCTGCCACCAGCGCTTCTCGGTCGGCGTGGTGATGTGCATGTACTCGGCGCCGATCGCGCCGCAGTAGGTCTCGCGCAGCGCCTGCACGATCTCGCGCAGCGTCATGTGATCGGCGGTCGAGAAGAAGGTGTTGGTCGCGCTGAACACGATGTCCATGTCGGACTCGCTCAGGTCGTAGAACGCCGGTTCGAGCTCGGGGATCTTCGGCCGCTCCTGGCGCTTCAGCGGGTCGAGGTCGGCCCAGCGCGCGCCGAGCGAGCGGTAGGCCGCGATCAGCGACTGGACATGGACTTGCTTGCGCGCGATCGCCAGGTCGGTGGTCGAGGCCTTGGTGCCGAAGGTGCCGGCCTTGGCGCGCTGCGCGAACGACTCGACGACGGGCGCATGGGCCACGTCGCGGGCGGTCGAGCCATCGACCGCGGGCACGTGCTGCAGCGCATCGAAGTAGCTGCGCCAGTTGTCGGGCACGGAGCCGGGGTTGTCGAGGTAGGCCTCGTACATCTCTTCGACGTACGGGGCGTTGCCGCCGAACAGGTACGAGTTCGACCTGGATTCCTGCATCATTTCGCTCACCTTTCGCGCCGGTTTCCGGCACTGTAGTGGGTTGAAAAACCTTCCGCGACGCGGCTAGACCACTGGGCGGAGAAGCGACCCGCCTCGACCACAAGCGTCGAGGGGACGGGAAGGAGCTCTGAAGTTCAAGGCCGCGACTTTACCACCGCACCCTTGCGCGAAACGGACACGCCCGGCCTTGCACGCACCCGCGTCGCGGTGATGTCAGCTCAGCGCCACGCGCTGACGTGCGGCCTGGTACTCGCGCTTGAGACGCCCGATCAGCTCGGCCGCGGGCTGCACGTGCTTGATCGCGCCGATGCCCTGGCCGCAGCCCCAGATGTCCTTCCAGGCCTTGGTCGAGGCGCCACCGAAATTCATCGTGCTCGGGTCGCTCTCGGGCAGCTTGTCTGGGTCCAGCCCGGCAGCGCGGATCGAGCCCTTCAGGTAGTTGCCATGCACGCCGGTGAACAGGTTGCTGTAGACGATGTCGTCGCTGCTGCTGTCGACGATCATCTGCTTGTAGCCGTCGACCGCGCGCGCCTCGTCGGTCGCGACGAAGGCCGAGCCGATGTAGGCGAAGTCCGCGCCCATCGCCTGCGCCGCCAGCACCGCGCCACCGCTGGCGATCGAGCCACTGAGCGCGACCGGGCCGTCGAACCACTCGCGGATCTCCTGGATCAGCGCGAACGGGCTCTTCACGCCGGCATGGCCACCGGCGCCGGCCGCGACCGCGATCAGCCCGTCGGCACCCTTCTCGATCGCCTTGCGCGCAAAGAAGTTGTTGATGACGTCGTGCAGCACCACACCGCCCCAGGCGTGCACCGCCTCGTTGACATCGGTGCGTGCACCGAGCGAGGTGATGATGATCGGCACCTTGTACTTCGCGCAGACCTGCATGTCGTGATCCAGCCGGTCGTTGCTCTTGTGCACGATCTGGTTGATCGCGAACGGCGCCGCGGGCCGGTCGGGGTGGGCCTCGTTGTAGGCCGCGAGTGTCTCGGTGATCTCGGCCAGCCAGGCGTCGAGTTGCTCGGCCGGCCGTGCGTTGAGCGACGGCATTGCGCCGACGACGCCTGCCTTGCACTGCTCGATCACGAGTTTCGGGTTGCTGACGATGAAGAGTGGCGCGCCGATGATCGGCAAAGGCAGCGAGGCGAGGACTCCGGGCAAGGGCATGTTGTCTTTCGTTGAGATGGATGCGGGCTCAGAACGAATCGAGCGCGAGGGCGGTGACGCTTTCACAGCCATCGACGATCGAGTCGCGCACACCCGGTGCCGTGTTCAGCAGATGCTCGGCATAGAACTGCGCTGTCGCGATCTTGGCCTTCAGGAACGCGGTATCACCTTCGCCGCGCGCCAGCAGGTCTTCTGCTTTGAGGAGCGCGCGCGCCATCTGCCAGCCGGCGACGACATTGCCGGCGAGCATCAAGTAGGGGACCGAACCGGCGAACACCGCGTTCGGGCTCGCCTTGGTGTTGCCGGCCACGAAATCGACGACCTGTTCGAACGCCTCGCGTGCCGCGCGCAGGCGCTTGAGCATCGCCTTCGCCGGCGCGCTGTCGTGCTTTGCGAGTTCGCCTTCAGTCCCCTTGATCTGCGCCGCAATCGCCTTCGGCGTGCGGCCGCCGTCGCGCGCGGTCTTGCGGCCGACCAGGTCGTTGGCCTGGATCGCGGTCGTGCCCTCGTAGATCGGCAGGATGCGCGCGTCGCGCAAGTACTGAGCCGCACCGGTCTCCTCGATGAAGCCCATGCCGCCGTGCACCTGCACGCCCAGGCTGGCCACCTCGACGCTCATCTCGGTGCTGTAGCCCTTGATCAGCGGCACCATGTACTCGTAGAAGGCCTGGTTCTGCTTGCGCACCTCGGGATCGGGGTGGTGGTGCGACGCGTCGAACGCGGCCGCGGCCGTGATCGCCATCGCGCGGCAGCCCTCGGTGTACGCGCGCATCGTCATCAGCATGCGGCGCACGTCGGGGTGATGGATGATCGGGCCGCTGCCCGGCAGCGAGCCGTCGACCGGACGCGACTGCACGCGCTCCTTCGCGAACGCCGCGGCCTTCTGATACGCGCGCTCCGCAACCGCGATACCCTGCATGCCGACCGCGTAGCGCGCCGCGTTCATCATGATGAACATGTACTCGAGGCCGCGGTTCTCCTCGCCGATCAGTTGGCCCACGGCGCCGCCGTGGTCGCCGAACTGCAGCACCGCGGTCGGTGAAGCCTTGATGCCCAGCTTGTGCTCGATGCTGACGCAGTGCGCGTCGTTGCGCGCACCCAGCGAGCCGTCGGCGTTGACGACGAACTTCGGCACGATGAACAGGCTGATGCCCTTCACGCCCTCGGGGGCGCCCGACACGCGGGCGAGCACGAGGTGGACGATGTTGCTCGCCATGTCGTGCTCGCCGTAGGTGATGAAGATCTTCGTGCCGAAGAGCTTGAACGTGCCATCGGGCTGCGGCTCGGCGCGCGTGCGCACCAGCGCGAGGTCGCTGCCGGCCTGGGGCTCGGTCAGGTTCATCGTGCCGGTCCACTCGCCGGAGATCATCTTCGGCAGGAACAGCGCCTGCTGTTCGGGCGAACCGGCGGTCAGCAGTGCCTCGATCGCTCCGTCGGTCAGCAGCGGGCACAACGCGAAGCTCAGGTTCGCGCTGTTGAGCATCTCGATGCAGGCCGCGCCGATGATCTTCGGCAAATTCTGGCCGCCAAACTCGCTCGGGTGCTGCAAGCCCTGCCAGCCGCCCTCGCCGAACTGGCGGAACGCCTGCCTGAAGCCTGGCGTGGTCGTGACGACACCGTCCTTCCAGGAGGAAGGGTTGCGATCGCCGTCGACGTTCAGCGGCGCCACCACGCCCTCGTTGAACTTGGCGCACTCTTCGAGCACGGCCTGCGCGGTTTCCACGCCGGCGTCCTCGAAGCCCGGCAGTTGTGCCACCTGCTCCAGGCCGGCGAGCTCCTTCATGCAGAACAGCATGTCATTGACGGGGGCGCGGTAAGTCATGGTCTTGTCTCCAAAATAAAAGGCGCGTCAACTTGCGTTGCGCGCCTTCGTGCGTCCAGGCGTCGACGAATCTTGACCGATCAGCCCAGCGCCTTCACCAGTTCCGGCACGGCGACGAACAGGTCGGCCACGAGGCCGTAGTCGGCCACCGAGAAGATCGGTGCCTCCTCGTCCTTGTTGATCGCGACGATGACCTTGCTGTCCTTCATGCCGGCCAGGTGCTGGATCGCGCCGCTGATGCCCGCGGCGATGTACAGCTGCGGCGCGACGATCTTGCCGGTCTGCCCAACCTGCCAGTCGTTGGGCGCATAGCCCGCATCCACTGCCGCGCGGCTCGCGCCGAGCGCGGCACCGAGCTTGTCGGCCAGCGGCGTGAGCACCTCGTTGAACTTCTCGCTGCTGCCCATCGCGCGGCCGCCGGAGACGATGATCTTGGCCGCGGTCAGCTCCGGGCGGTCGTTCTTCGCGATCTCGCTGCCGACGAACACGGACTTGCCCGAATCGGCCACGCTGGCGAGCGTGTCGATGCTTGCCGAGCCGCCGGTGGTTGCGGCCGGGTCGAAGCCGGTCGTGCGCACCGTGATGACCTTGATCGCGTCCAGGCTCTGCACCGTGGCGATCGCGTTGCCGGCATAGATCGGGCGCTCGAAGGTGTCCGCCGCATCGACCTTGGTGATGTCGGAGATCTGGCCGACGTCGAGCTTGGCGGCAACCCGAGGGGCGACGTTCTTGCCCGCGGCGGTGGCCGGGAACAGGAGGTGGCTGTAGTCCTTGGCGATGGCCAGCACCTGCGCGGCGATGTTCTCGGCCAGGCCATGTTCGAAGTAGGCCGCATCGGCGTGCAGCACCTTGGCGACACCGGCGATCTGTGCGGCCGCGGCCGCGGCACCACCGGCGTTCGATCCGGCGATCAGCACGTGCACGTCGCCGCCGCACTTGAGCGCGGCGGTCACGGTGTTCAGCGTCGCGCCCTTGACGGTGGCGTTGTCGTGTTCGGCAATAACCAGGGAAGCCATCTCAGATCACCTTCGCGTCGTTCTTGAGTTTGGACACCAGCGTGGCCACGTCGGGCACCTTGATGCCGGCACTGCGCTTGGGCGGCTCGCTGACCTTGAGCACCTTCAGGTGGGCCTTGACGTCGACGCCGAGGTCGGAGGGCTTGAGCACTTCCATCGGCTTCTTCTTGGCCTTCATGATGTTGGGCAAGGTGACGTAGCGCGGCTCGTTCAGGCGCAGGTCGGTGGTGATGATGGCGGGCAGCGTGAGCTTGAGGGTCTCGGCGCCGCCGTCGACCTCGCGGGTGACGCTGACCGCGTCGGCGGTCAGTTCGACCTTCGAGGCGAAGGTGGCCTGGGGCAGGTCGGCCAGGGCCGCCAGCATCTGGCCGGTCTGGTTGCAGTCGTCGTCGATGGCTTGCTTGCCGAGGATGACGAGGCCGGGTTGTTCCTTGTCGAGCAGGGCCTTGAGCAGCTTGGCGACGGCCAGCGGCTGCAGTTCGTCACTGGTCTCGACCAGGATCGCGCGATCCGCGCCGATGGCCATCGCGGTGCGCAGGGTCTCCTGGCACTGGGTCACGCCGCAGGACACGGCGATGACTTCGGTGACGAGGCCCTTCTCCTTCAGCCGCACCGCCTCTTCGATGGCAATCTCGTCGAACGGGTTCATGCTCATCTTGACGTTGGCGATGTCCACGCCGGTGCCGTCACTCTTGACGCGAACCTTGACGTTGTAGTCGACCACGCGTTTGACCGGGACGAGAACTTTCATAAAAGCATCTCCTTGTCTGTTGTTGAATTCAGGCCGGGGCGACCACCGGGTGCTCGGCCAGGAAGCGCTCGACACGGCGCGCGGTTTCGCGAGGCCGGGTCATCACGAACAGATGGCCGCAGTCCACCGTCTCCAGCGTGGCGCGGCGCAGCCGGGAGGCGACGATGCGCCCGTTGATCGGCGGCACGATCGGGTCGTCGGTACCCATCAGCACCAGCGTCGGCGCGCGCACGCGATGCAACCGGTGCACGCTGGTCCAGCCCCAGACCGCGAGCAACTGGTACAGGTAGCCGCGGTGGCTCGGGGCGCGCATCGCGCTCGCGTGCACCTGCAGCAGGTCGCGCTCCAGGCGCAGGATGCCGCCGTACAACTGCCCGCCGACCTGCAGCAGGTAGGCGGGGTCGAGGTAGCGCCGCGGGCTCAGCAGCTTGAGCAGCACGCCGGGCTGGCCGGGCACCATCACGAAGCCGGCACTGGTGGCCGCGAGGGTCAGCGTGCCGCAGCGCGCCGGATGGCGCAGCGCGAACTCCTGCGCTGCGGCGCCGCCCCACGAGACGCCGAACACGTCGGCGACCGCCACGCCCAGATGATCGAGCAGGCGCGCCGCCAGACGGGCAACGTCGCGCAGTCGGTACGGCAGCAGCGGTGCGGGCGAATCGCCGACGCCCGGCGCGTCGAACGCGATCACGCGCGTGTGCTCGAAGCCGGCCATGAACTTCGCTGCGGTCTCGACGCTGGCGCCGATGCCGTTGAACATCAGCAGGGTGCGCGGTGCGTCGGTCGCGCCGCCTGCGACATAGCGCAGGGTCTGCGAACCCAGCGTGACCGTGTGCATGTGTGGGTGCGGTGTCATTGGGTGCTCGAACGGCGCGGCGCCGTCATCCGCGCGCTGTCACGTAGCTTCCCGGCGCATCGCACAGCGGCGGGTGGTGGCGCGAGCCGGGCTGACGCGGTGCGCGCCTGGGGGCGTCCGAGCGCGCCGCGAGCCACTGTGCCAAGTGAGGCCACCAGGTGCCCTCGTGTGTCGTCGCGCCGTGCTCGAAGGCCTCGGGCGTTTCGTGCGCGCCGTCGTTGACGAGGAACGACGCCTTCTTGTTACCAGGCGGGTTGACGATCGACTGCACATGGCCGCTCGACGTGAGCACGAAGTCGCTCTTGCCACCGAGCAGGCGGCGGGTCTGGTAGCAGCCCTCCCACGGCGTGATGTGGTCGGTGCGGCCGGCCAGGATGTAGCTGTCGCAGTGCACCGCGGCGAGGTCGAGCGCGCGCTCGCCGAGCGTCACGCCGCCGGGCTGCGCCAGCGCATTGGATTCGAGCAGCGCGATGAAATCGGCGTGCAGCCGCGCCGGCAGCCGCGTGGTGTCGGCGTTCCAGTACAGCACGTCGAAGGCCGGCGGCTTGTTGCCCAGCAGGTAGTTGTTGACCCAGTAGTTCCAGATCAGCTCGTTGGGGCGCAGCCAGGCGAAGACCTTGGCCAGCGCCTGGCCCTCGAGCACGCCGCGCGCGCCGGTCAGGGTGCGCGCGATGTCGAGCGTCTCCAGGTTGGCGAACAGGCCCATCGAACTCTCGGCGATGCCGTCGATGTCGAGGATGGCCACCAGCAGCGTCAGGCTGCGCGCCCAGTCGCTGCGCTTGGCGGCCAGGTACGCGAGCAGCGCGGCCGAGGTGATGCCGCCGGAGCAGGCGCCGAGCACGTGCAGCTGCGGCGATCGCGAGATCCGACGCGCGACGCGCATCGCCTCCTCGAGCGCCAGCACGTAGGTCTCCAGGCCCCAGGCCGCTTCGGCGGTGCGTGGATTGAACCAGCTCACCACATAGACCGAGAAGCCTTGCTGCACCAGGAATTCGATCAGGCTGCGGCCGGGCGCCAGGTCCCAGACGTAGTACTTGTTGATCTGCGGTGGCACGATGAACAGCGGCGTGCCGTGCACGGTGGGCGTCTGCGGCCGGTACTGGATCAGCTCGAGCTGGTCGTTGCGCCAGATCACGTCGCCGGGCGTCACCGCGAGGTTGCCGCCGACCTTGAACTTCGCGCCGTCGACCATCGCCGGCAGGCCGCCGTTGCGGCGCCAGTCGTGCACCAGTTGCCGCACGCCGCTGGCCAGGTTGCGGCCGCCGGTTTCGAGCGCGCGCTTGAGCGCAGCCGGGTTGCCCAGCAGCGTGTTGGTCGGGGCCAGCGTGTCCGCTGCGATGCCCAGCACCATGCGCGCGCGCGCTTCGTCGCGCGGCGCCAGGCCGAGCTCGCCGGCCGAGCGCTGCACTTCGCGCGCCAGCGCGAGGTGGCCCTGCATCAGGCGGCGGTACAGCGCGCTGTCGCGCCAGGTCGGGTCGTCGAAGCGGCGGTCGTTGGAGGCGGGCGCGATGGTCGACCGGCCGCGGGCCACCGCGACCAGCTCAGTGCCGGCGCGTTTGACGCCCTGCGCCACCTTGCGCGGCTGCTTGATCGTCGCCGTCGCGAAGGCCTTCAGCGACTCGCCCAGGCGCGAGCCCTTGCGTTGCGCATCGGCGCGGAACACGGCGCCGAGGGACGAAGCGGTCTCCGGTGCCGCAGTCGCCGCGGCCTTGCGCGCCGGCCGCTTCGCGGCCGCTGCAATGCGTGCTGCCGGCTTCATGCCGTCACCATCGCGAGCGACTCGGCCACCAGCACCGGGCGCTCGACATCGCCCGCCGTGTAGACGGTGTTCTTCGTGCGCACCAGCCAACGGCCTGGACCCTTGGCTTCGACTGCCGCCAGCTCGACGCGGGTCACGATCGCGCTGCCGGACGGCACGGGCGCAAGGAAGCGAACCTTCTCGAAGCCGTAGTTGAGGATGTTGGCGGCATCGGCCGGATAGACCCCGAGTTCGTACTGGACCGCCGGGATCAGTGACAGCGTCAGCATCCCGTGAGCGATGGTGCCGCCGAACGGGCCGCTGTGGCGCGCGCGCTCGACGTCGACATGGATCCATTGATGGTCGCCGGTGCACTGCGCGAAACGATCGATGCGCGGCTGGTCGAGCACGACCGGCGCCGACAGGCCGAAGTCATGGCCGGCATGGCGGTGCAGGTTGGCGACGCAGTGGTTCTCGGGGGCTGACATCGAAGGCTCCTGAAACGAGGTTTGATGACCGAGGGCGGCGCACGCGGCCGGCGTGAGATCGACCTCGGTGCGACCGCGCACGGATGGTTGTGCAGGCAGGGTCGGCGCAATAAATTCTGGCGCGCGCCCCGGCCGCGATCCCCCCTCTCGGCAGGGGGGCTGCGATTCATCGACGACGGGGCACGGGCGCGTCGGCGGACTGGTAGGCACTAACCCGCGTTGTCACGAATCGGCAAGCCGTTGTCGTCGAGCGCGCAATGCGAAAGCCGGCCCTTGCGAAGAATGCGCCCACCTTGCGAAAACTCTGTCGCTCGGACAAATCCAAACCGGGAGTTCCTTCCATGAAGAAGACATTCGTCCTGTCTGCCGTCCTGTGCGGCACTGCGGGCCTCGCCTGCGCGCAATCGTCCGTGACCCTGTTCGGCATCGTCGATGCCAACCTTCGCTACGTCCAGAACGACGGGCAGGCCAGCCGCAAGCTGATGGGCACCGACGGGCTGAACAGCAGCCGGCTCGGCTTTCGCGGCACCGAGGACCTGGGCAGCGGCCTGAGCGCAGGCTTCTGGCTCGAGGGTGGCATGACGCCGAACGACGGCAACGCCGCCGGCCTGACGTTCAAGCGCCGCGCGACGGTCAGCCTGGTCAGCCCCAGCTTCGGCGAACTGCGCGTGGGTCGCGACTACACGCCGTCGTTCTGGACCCGCGCCTGGTACGACCCGTTCGGCGAGAACGGCTTCGGCCTGACCAGCAACGTCGACCCGCAGACCATCCAGCCCACCTACATTCGCGCCAGCAACAGCGTGGGCTACATCCTGCCCAACACGCTGGGTGGCGTGTACGGCCAGGCCATGGTCGCGGCCGGCGAGGGCAGCTCCAACGGCAAGTACACCGGCGCACGGCTGGGCTACGCGAAGGGGCCGCTGGACGTGTCGGTGGCGGTCGCTCGGCAAAGCCTGAACTTCGGCGCGAATGCGTACAAGACCTGGGTGGCGGGCGCGCAGTACAACTTCGGCGTGGCCACGATCGAGGGCGCCTACAACCACGACACGATCGACATCGGCGCGGGCACCACCTACAAGCACTGGTTGCTCGGCGCGGTGGTTCCGCTCGGTCTGGGCGAGGTCCATGCGTCCTACAACAAGATGGACGCCGGTTCGGGCAACGGTGCCAAGGCGCTCGCCCTGGGCTACGTCTACAACCTGTCCAAGCGCACCGCGCTCTACGGCACGGTGGCCCGGCTGGACAACAGCGGCAACTTCAAGCAGTCGGTCGACTGGATCCAGGTCAGCCCCACGCCGGTCGCGGTCGCCGGCAAGTCGCAGGGCTACGAGCTCGGTCTTCGCCATATCTTCTGACGCTTGAGCGAGCGTTGCGCGGGACGGCAGGCGCTGCTTCCGTCACGCGCAAATTGGAAAGGCGAGGGCACTTCGTCAACACAAGCGCGTTGCCCTCGTCATGGGCATCAAGCCGCGACGAGTCGAGGCCAACCGAGCAAACCGTTGGGGCAGCTCGAACCTCGGAGGCCGTCTCAGCGGCGCCGCCTTGCGAAGCCGGCTCCGCGACTACGACTTGGTGAGAACGATATGCGTCGTGCTGGTCGTGCTGAGTTGCACGTCAATCGACAAGGTCGTCAATGTCCCGTCCGCTGCGATCCGATACCGGCTCTGCTGGGTGGAGAGCAGCTGGTTCGATGTGTTGTACTCCTTCGAGATCAGATTGACGACCGCCGTCGTTGCGGTGTCGGCCTCGACCACGTAGCTCAGGACTTCCTGGCCCGTCGTGGTGGCCTTGGTGCTGTCGGTGTAAAGCGCGAAGGTGGCGTACACGGCGGTATCACCCACCTTCACCGTCGTCGGCAACGGCGGCGGCGCCGTCACAAACTTGGCGTACTCCGCGCCCGGGATGGAGTCGCCGAGTGGGGAGTAGTTGCTGTCGT
>Ga0207658_10003451_pt1 | contig 11185 bp, 9 predicted proteins | sample KBSS33metaG_FD_184322 | JGI IMG/M metagenome (GOLD analysis project Ga0207658, IMG submission 184322) | Switchgrass rhizosphere microbial communities from Kellogg Biological Station, Michigan, USA - KBS S3-3 metaG (SPAdes) (version 2) | ecosystem: Host-associated > Plants > Roots > Rhizosphere >...
CTGGAACATTCGCCATCGCATCATTGGTGACCCAAGGCGAAGTTACAATCAAAGGAATTCAAACGAACCAACTCGATAGTTTTTGGCAAAAATTGGAAGAAATCGGAGCAAAGTTTGAACTCTCCGAAAACGAAGTGAAAGTTTTCCCCAGCCCGAATTTGCAAGCCACAGAAATGTTAAGAACCGCAGTGTACCCAAGCTTCCCAACTGATCTCCAAGCCCCATTTGCCATTTTGCTTACCCAGGCCACTGGAACCAGTAAAATTTTTGAAACCCTTTTTGAAGGCCGCTTAAACTACATTTTCGAACTCGAAAAAATGGGCGCCAAAATCCAAATGCTCAATCCACACCAAGCCAACGTAACCGGACCAACACAATTAAAAGGCGTCCCAATCGCCAGCATCGATATACGTGCCGGAGCTGCCATGGTTCTTGCCGCACTTTGCGCCAAAGGCACCACGGAAATTTCCAACATCAAATACATTGACCGTGGTTACGAAAACCTCGAAGAAAAACTCCGCAACCTTGGAGCCAAAATCGAACGCGTTCAAGCCTAAATTTGTAGACACCCGCAACATTGACAAAAACGATCCGAATGTTAAAATGCGCTCTTTTAGCATATTCCAATGGTAGGAAAATTATCTCCAAAAAGCGAATTAGAAGATCAAAAAAATCCTGAAGAAGTTGCCATTTCTTACCGCGATCCCATACCACTTTCTCGCTCACAAGCTTTAGAAAGACGGATTCATTTCGAAGCTGATCAAAGGGTTCAAAATATTCAAACACACGAACTTCCTGCTGATATTTCTTCATTGTTATTTACCGTTGGATTCGAGGAAATTTTGCCAAAAGAACTATTACAAGAAGTAAATATCCTCGCAATGCGTGAATATATTCGCCAAAGAACTGCTCAGGTAATGGTTGATCGTAATTTTTTAGGAAGAGCAAACTTATTCAGTGCGAATCACCTTCATAGACTCATGAATGAATACGATAATGCCAAAGAAAGTTATGGTCCAACAGGTATTTCCGAAGACGTACAAAGAAATTTAGTAAAAACAATTTTAATCTTTATGGTAGCTTATTTGCCTTTATGGAGAGCAATTACGCACGATTCAACTTTTGAAATGCTAAAAGATTTATTCCCGGAAATTATAGCCGCAGCAATGGTTTATGTTGTAGGAGTTGAATCCCTTGTTCATCCAAGTAAGAGAGCGCAGCGAAAGAATTATGAAGAAGCTCGTGTTTCCAAAAAAGCTGAGCAAATTTTTGAGGTTGCTAAACTCCATCGCCGATTAATGAAGGATTATGAAGAAACAAAAGAAAAAAATCCCTTGATTGAAATTCAACGAATAAATGTTTGTGTTGAAGTTTTGCAAGCTCTAGCAGCTGGCCAGGAATTAAAAGATGTAAATTTAGCTCCTGCAGTAAAAATTTCTTATATGAATGAGGACGAGCCAAAACGTGTTGAAATTGAAGATGATGCTGAGGAAATTGATATCGCAGATTTAGAAGTCGTTGATGATGAGGACACAGCAAAAAATATTGCTGCAGAAAAGGAGCTAGCTGAAGACGAAGCTGCTCAAAAAGAAACAGAAGAATCCCTAAAAGAGTCACAAGTTCGGAAGACTTAAAAATAAAATTACTTCCCCCAAGTCTTTACCCAAAGCTGATCCCCATCGCTCACAGCCTCAATAATTCCATCCAAATCCGTGCGAAAAGTTGAAATTTTGAACTGTTGAAAATGTTCCAAAGTTATTGGATGTGGGTGATGAAATTTATTATCCACGCCACAAGAAATCGCCGCATACGAAGCTTGAATTCTTTGTAATAATGGAACCGTATCACTCGTCCTGCTGCCATGATGCGGCGCTTTTAAAAAATCCGCACGCAAATCCAAACCGCTCGCCACTAACTTTTCTTCGCCTTCCATTTCCAAATCCCCTGGAAAATAAAAACTGCGCTTCCCATACAAAAGCCGAAAAACAACAGAACCATTATTTTGATTTTCAAACGAACGACCCTGTTCCGAATCAAATGGAAACAACATATCCAACGTCACCGATCCCAAAACATAGTCCACACTTCGGCCATCACTCATTTTGGCACCAGCAAAAACCACGGGAATTTTAAACTCTTGAATCTCATCTAAAAATTCCGAATACCCAGCATAATCATACTTCACACCACTCATTATAACCGTTCCAACGTGAAATCGCTTCAAAACCTCAACCAAGCCATTAATATGATCCAAATGCGGATGCGATAACACCACCACATCAATAGTTTTCTCATAAAACGGCATCACTTTTCCCAGTTTTTTCAAAACCGCATCATCAGGTCCACCATCAACTAAAATCCGTTCAGAAGTCGGCGTTTCAATCAAAATCGAATCGCCCTGACCAATATCCAAAACAAAAACATGCAACTTTCCATCAGGTAATGAACTCAAACAAAAACCCAAAAGAATCGCCACAACAATCAATCCCGCCCAAATAAATTTTTGAAATTTCATAACCTCAACAGTACGCCAGGCTTTTAAAAAACTATTAAAAAAAATCTAAATTCTCTATAATTTAAAAAATTACTTCACTCATACTTTATGGGAGGCTCAAGACCAGGAGTCATTTGGTCCGAAATTGATGCAACGCAAAAGAAAAAAGTCATCATCATTCTCTTTATTTTATTGATAGCTTTTGGGGTGATTGGATATTGGGCAGTATCGTTTCTTCCAATGCCGTTGAATCCATAACCAAAAAGGACCTTCCCGCGTTAGCAGAAAGGCCTTCTTGGCTATCTATCTCTATCTCTCTATCATGGGAGATACTTTGTTAAGCCACGTAACCCGCGCCAGCCCAGCTGTGCGCAAATATGTACGTGCAGCATTATTTTTTATTCTTTTTATTTTTCTTTTTGCCGCTGAAGAATTTTCCAGCGCCAAAGGAACCAAAGAGCAATAAACCAAGTTCAGGACCAGTCTTTGGTAAAGTGAATGTTGCCATAACTCCAGGACTTGCATTACCTGCAGCGTCCATTGCAACCAATTTAAAGAAGTATTTCACACCAGGCATGATGTTTGTAACATCAAAAGTGTTGGCTGTTGGATCAACATTAATTCCAGCACCAAAAGTCTTGCCATCAGTGCTCATATAAAGAACATATTTTGCCAAATCACCGGCACTGTTCAAACTCTTGGTCCAGTTCAATGTAACAATCAATTGTTTCACCATTGCTGCTGTAAAGTTTGAAGCATCTTCAGGAGCAAGCGTATCAAGAACCTGTTGTGTTGTTTGTTGAGTAGTAACCTGAGTTTGTGCTGTTGAAGGGCCAATACCTGTAAATACAGTGGCATTATTTTCAACACTCAATGCATTTCCTTGAGTATCAACAACATCCACAGCGATCAAATTATAACCAACCGCTTTCATTGGATCTGTCGCAATAATTGCAGTTTTTCCATCTGGATTCAAAATTGCACTATTCACATTCAAAGTATTTTCAATAACTTCTTGTTCAGTAATAATAAAGTTTTCTGAAGCATTGCTTTTCAAAACAACTGGCTTATCAAAAACAACCTGAACGTGACTATTATCAAGAGCTTGAACTGAAGAAAGTGATGGGCCAGCAGAAGTTGTTTGTTGGCTTTGAGTTTGAGCTGTTTGAACATTTTGAGCCGGAACAATTTGCTGAGTCGAAGGAATAATGTCAGTTCCTGTAAAACCAGCAGTATCAGAAGTACCACTAATAATTGGATTTCCTGAAATATCTTTAATATCAATACCAGCAGTCAAAATATATGGAGCGCCAGCTTGTTGATTGGCTGTAGCCAAAAGAACAGATTTATTACTAGTATCAGATGCATCCAGCATCGCACTTTTCACTTCAAGCAAAACGTTTGATGTATTGTTTTTAATAGTGAATGCATTTTCTGGATGATTAGCCGGAAGTTGAACAGCTTCACTGAAAGTCACGCGAACATCAGCCTTATCAACTGAGTTTACGTTCACAACTTTTGGAGCTTGTTTATCAGCAGAACCATGGAGGGGAGTTGCGCTCTTTTCTGCGCTGTAATCACCACTTTCATTACCAGCTGCATCATAAGCAGTAACAGCAAAATAATATTTTGTATTGTTTGTAAGATTCAAAACATTATAACTGATCTTATTTCCAACATCGATCGGGCCTTTGTCATAGCTACCGCCACTGGTGTTTACGGATTTTGTACCGTAATAAATTTTGTAACCTTTCACACCAACATTGTCTGTAGCAACATCCCAGCTAAGACTAACAGCAGCATCGTCTCCAGTTGCCTTAACATTAGTAACGTCACTTGGTGGAGTACTGTCTGCAGCCGCAACATCGGAGGTTTTTTCTGGAATCACGCTTTGCGCATGACTCACCGGAACCATGTCGATGAGAAGTAAAACAATGAGAGGAGCGAGTGCATAAGCAATGCGCTTACGCAAAGAGAATTGAGAAATAGTATTCATGTTTGTTTTTGGTTAGTTTTTAGTTTTTTTTATTTTTAAATCATAACAGTGTATCACAAAATGACCTCTTTTTGAAGTCTGTGAGCCCTGGAATCTCTAAGTTAATATTGACAAATGTCGATAATTATTTCTAGTAAGCTTTCAGGCACCTACAAAAAAGCCCCGCGTTTTACGGCGGGGCTTCTTCTGAAATGATTCAAATCAATGAATCAAATTAGCTAGCCATTGGGTTAGCTGCTGTAGTCATAGTAACCATTGAAGAACCTGTAGCTGTTGGGCTTGCTGTACAAGCAAGAACAGTCATCATTTTTCCACTTTCGAATGTTTGAGTCCATGCACCACCAGCTGAGATTGGGCTTGGAGTGTTAGCGCTAGCTTTCCATCCAGCATCTGTAATCATCTTAGCTTGAGCTGTACAAGCAGCATCAACAGCAGCAGATGTGTTATAAGTAACTACTTTGTTTCCAGCAGCAGAAACGTTGTTAAGATCTTTAGCATCGCTTGGAGTAGCAATATCTCCACCAGTTGAAGCTGTAGTACCTGTAGATGTTGTAGTTCCTGTTGTAGTTGTCGTAGTTGTTGTTGCTGCAGGTGTAGCAGGTTGGCAACCAGCGAGAGCGAGAATGCTCACAGCAGAAATAAGAGTTACACTTGCGATTTTGAACTTCATAGAATAAAGAGGTTAAAAATATATGATCACATGCTATTTTCTCTTAAGGAAGAAGTCAAGAAATATCATCATTGTAGCATCGTAAAGAATTCCTTATACTGTGACCCGATACCATAAATCCTTCTGTTTCGCTTTTTATGAAAATCCGCCTAACTCCCGATCTGCTTCAAAAAATTCCCGGCATCCGCGTGGGAGTACTCGTTGTCAAAAATATTAAAAATTTAAGAAAAAATTCTGTTGTCGCAGGACTTTTGCGTGGTGTTTCAGCAGAAAAAAAACGCGACATGAATAAAGAAGATCGCAAAGAAAAAATTGCGATGCATTTAAAGCAAACCATGATCGACAACGAAGTTTTGGCTGAAACCAATCTTTTGGACAGCATGCTTCGCAAATCCCAACAGGGCAAAGAAATTAAAAGCGAAAATAACGCTCAGGATATTGCACATTATTTAATGCTCAAATATCTCACACCTTCTTTAGGCCGTGATTTGGATCAAACCGAAAAAGATCTCGACATTGGATTCATCGTTCCTAAAAAAGGTAAAAAAACACAGGATTTTGACTACTCACCAGAAACTCTTCATATCGTTATGTGGTTTGTGGATATCGGCATTTTAGACAGAGAAGTTTTTGAAAAACTACCTGATGAATTCTCCAAGACAATCACCAAATATTGTGGTGGAACAACTGCTGAAAGTTTTATCCTTACCGTTGATAATCCGGAAATGGATTTGAACTATGTTTCCGAAAAAGAAACACAATACGCCATTGATATGGCTGCCAAAAAAGAAGAAGACGCCAAGAAAGCCGAAGAAGATGCAAAATTGGCTGCGGAACAAGAACGCCAAGCTGCAGCACAGAAAGCTCTTGAAGAAGCACAAAAATCCCAATCAGAAACCACAACAGATTCCACAACCAAAACTGAAAGTTCAGTAAGTTTGACGGACAATTCTGGTCCAACGGCAAAACCAAATAACTTCCAACAAATCATCAAGCATCAACTGGAAGATGAGCTTTCCAAAGCCGTAAAAGGTTTATGCGAAACATTAGGTTTCTGCAGCAAACTTTTTTATGAACCAGTAAAAGTTGAAACTCCAAAAGACAAAGATCATGGTGACTACGCAACAAGCGTGGCCTTAAAACTTGGCAAATCAATCAACAAAACTCCTCGTGAAATGGTGGAAATGATTCAAAAAAATCTCCCGGCATTACCTTATATAGAGAAAGTTGATTACGCAGAACCGGGTTTCATGAATTTCACCATCAGCAAAAATTATTTGACGCAGGAACTCCAAAAAATTCTTCAATATAAAGAACATTACGGTAGCATTAACCTTGGCGAAGGCAAAAAAGCGATGGTCGAATTTTCACAGCCAAACATCGCCAAGCCGCTTGGAGTACATCATTTACTTTCAACAGTTATTGGCCAATCGATTGCGAATATTTTGAGTTTCAGTAATTACGATGTTGTTGCCACAAACTATTTAGGTGACTGGGGAACTCAATTTGGAAAATTAATCTATGCATTCAAAAACTGGGGCGATCGCAAAATTGTTGAAGAAGATCCAATCAACGAACTCTTAAAACTTTATGTAAAATTCCACGACGAAGCAGAAAAAGATCCGGCATTGGACGATAAAGGCCGTGAAGAGTTCAAAAAACTGGAAGAAGGGGACGAACAAAACCGCAATTTATGGCAATGGATTCGTGAAGAAAGCATCAAAGATTTAGATGTACTTTACGGAAAATTAGGCATTCATTTCAACGAAGTTCTTGGTGAAAGCATGTACGAACAAGGTTCACAGGAAGTGTTGAAAGAAGGTAAAGAAAAAGGAATTTTTGTGGAAGGAGAAAAAGGCGCATACATTGTAAAATTTGAAAACGAAGAGTTCCCTCCATATGTTGTCCAAAAAGGGGACGGAACAACATTATATTCAACCCGCGATATCGCATCGATTAAAGATCGTTTAGAAAGATTTCATCCGGTAAAAATCGTTTATGTTGTGGATGTGGCGCAATCACTTCATTTTAAACAACTCTTTGCGACAGCGAAAAAATTCGGACTCACTGAGGCAGAACTCGTGCACGTTGTATTTGGCCGTATGAGCCTTCCGGAAGGCCGTATGAGCACTCGTAAAGGAACAGTGATCTTACTCGACGAACTTATCAATGAAGCCACAGAACGCGCTGCAAAAGTGGTGTCAGAAAAAAGTAAGGCTCTCACTGATGCCGAAAAAGATTTTATTGCTGATGGCGTAGCTATCGGTGCCATCAAATATCAAGTTCTCTGCCAAAATCGCGAAACCAATTTAACATTTGATTGGGATCGAATGCTTTCATTAGAAGGCAATACTGCTCCATATTTGCAGTACAGTTATGCTCGCGCGGCTAGCATCATCCGCAAAGCAAAAGAAGCGGCTCCGCAGCAAGCTGCGTCGCCGTCCACCGCGCCGAATGCCACGGCTTCCACGCAGGCTTCGGAAGCCGTTCCTTACACCGCGGCGCTTTCAGCGCCGCTCAAAATCGAACCACAACCAATTGCATCCGGTGTTGATGAAACTCAAACCGATCTCTTCACGTTGGTTGCAGAAAGAACCGAACAACAAATGAACGAAACCAAGATTGAAAATATTGCTGTAGAAACAACTTCCACCCCACTACCATCCCAAGCCCAAGACGAAACTCAGTCAGAAACCGAATCTCCACTCAGCAAAAAAACTGAACTTGCTTTGGTCCGCATGCTCGCAAAATTCCCAGAAATTGTTGAAGCCGCAGCAGAAACCTACAAACCAAATCTCATTTCCAACTATTTGTTTGAACTTTCTCAGGATTTCAACAGCTTTTACCAGGACGTTCAGGTCGTTTCCACGGTAAATCCAGAACTCCGCCAAAGCCGCGTGAATTTAGTTGCAGCATTTGCACAGGTCCTCAAAAACGGCCTTCACCTTTTGGGGATCACAGCATTCGAGAAAATGTAATGGCAAGCTGAAAAAAGATTTGAAACAAGCAGTACAAGGAAACAAAAAAAATTCCGACCAAAACGTATGAATATACGTTGCGGGAGGATTTTTTGCAGTTGACGCAGTAATGCGCCGGTTCAAATCTTTTTTGGAGGCGGCGATCGGATTCGAACCGATGAATCGCGGTTTTGCAAACCGCTGTCTTAGACCGCTTGACTACGCCGCCGTGTCTTTTATTTTGCCATGATTTTTCAATGGCGGAGAGGGAGAGATTCGAACTCTCGCTAGGGGTTTCCCCCTACTACAGGATTAGCAATCCCGCCCCTTCAGCCACTTGGGTACCTCTCCGTACACTTCCGCGCGTTTTTAACCGCCCGGATGGCTTGCCAAAAGATCATAAACGGTCACGCTCAAAAAATCAACCATACAACACATTCAGGAGAAGAAATCTCCTCAAGTAAAGTGCCTCTAAGGACCCTGTACAAGTCAGGCAAAATATGCTAATGGTTTTTTAATCTCGTTTCTTAGGACGGGCTCGGTTTTCTGTATCAAATAAAGGTGTTTCATGAACCGGCGCCCGCACTACTGCGAGGTTCCTGTTCTTTAAAACGTTCGAAAAAGCACGAAGGAGTTCAAAATGTCATCTCAAGTTTCCCAACTGCGCTCTGTTCTGAGGTTCTCCCTTCAGATGTTCAGTGTGATCATGCTGGTCACTCCTGTACATGCCGAAGAGCCTAAGCTCAAGCCTGGTTGGCAAGGCCCTCAGTTCATGATGCGAACGAATGCGTGGGTCCCTTACGAGTCCAACCATGACGAACCGCGGGCTCAGATCCAGGCTGGTCTGGTTCTCTGGCACGAAGAAGCAAGCAGAAACATCGCCATGGCTGCTCTTGGTTCCAGGTTCCGGCTTTGGGACCATCATAGTGCCATCATCGCTCAAGTGGGATTCGCAACGAACTGGTTTGAGAATCAAGGAGATGCTGGCCTGCTGAATCTGGAGGCCGAACTGACGCTGGTGCCCAAATGGCTCACTTTCACTGGTGAAGTCAAGACTTTCCTGGGAACGAATCATCGTCCTGAAGTCCTGGGTTGGCAGTCGCTGGACGTGTGGTGGACCAAGTTCTTCAACACGGGTCTCCATAGCGAACAGATCCAGTCCAGGACGCTGCTCTTTGGTACCAATATCGGAGTAGTGAGTCCGCACCACGAATGGGGGTTGGAGCTGCAGTACCTGGATGGAAAGATCAACGAGGTGAAGGGCCGTACATTTCGCTTGGTCCTGAACTGCGACATCGATATCAGCCGCGTACGAGGAGGACACTTCTGGCCTTTCTAACAACAACAAGGAGCAGGTTGAAACCTCTGAAATTTTACATTTCGGAGGTTTTTACCAAACAATTTTGAAAACTATTGTCGTTTTTGATGTTCCTTTCCCCATTTGCACATCGAAGCGAGAATCGGTTTTAATGTTTTTCCATAAGTCGTAATCGAATACTCAACTTTTGGAGGGATTTCCGGATATACTTTTCTTTTCACCAAACCATCAGCTTCCATTTCACGCAGTTGTTTCGTCAGCATTTTCTGAGTTATGCCACCAAGGCTTCTTCCTAGTTCACTAAAACGACGTTCTTTTTCGTTTAAATAAAACAAAATGACAGGTTTCCATTTTCCACCAATAACTTTAAGAGTGACCGAAACCGGGCATGGTTGTTGAGAATCTTTCATAGAAATTTTGAGGTATCTTTAATGATAGTATAAGACTAAAAAGCCTATACACACAAGTTTTTCCGCAAAACGCTTTGCGAAACAATCTGTGAAACCCAACTTGTTTTCGTTGCAATTACAATCGGCCAATCACTTTTTGAGCAACATCTTTTTCAAATCCAACAGTTGTTTGTTCTGCACCTGCTGCGGAATTTCCATTGCCCAAACCAATATCAACATTAATTTTTACACCTTTGGCTTTGATTAAAACATTCAATCCTCCACCAAAATTTGAACCTGAGCCGTAATATGCATCATCGCCAACACCTGTAACAGTCTTTGCACCCTTCATAAAGCTCTTGGTGTCTGTGTATTGTTTTTCAGCAGTTTCTCCGTTTTGAATGCCAACAGAATTAAAACTATCACTGATTATCGCAAGTTGAACATATTTCGCTTCAGTATCAGAAGCTGTGTAATGACAAATCTTCTGTCCGGCCACGCTTGCTTCAGTATCATGTCGTGTATTGGTTGGTGTTGAACCCGGGAAAACCGCTTGAACATCAGCTGGAGTCAAAAGATCGCAAGGATCCAAACCTTTGTCAGCTGTAGGAGTTGTGGTTGTAGTAGCCACATCTGTTGAAGTTGGAGTTGTTGTTGAATCTGGAGTAGAGGTCGTGTCACCAGGAACAGTCTTGATTGGCGCCATCGTTAATTGTCCATTTTGGCATCCAGCCATGAATAAAGTCACCAATACAATTGAAGGGAGTGCAAGAAGTTTTTTCATAAAAAGAAGAAAGAGAATTAACCACATTATCTCTTATTTGCGCGGACTTTGGCAATAACAGCACAGCAGTTTTTAGAGAATGCGCCATCTCTTTTTAATCCTTCCAGTTCCACCATTTCAATTTTTCTGGATCGTGTGTTTTATGCGAAGCAAAATAGACAGCACATTTATAAACATACAAAAGACAGCGGTCGATTTTCACGCCTGCTTGCTCACAAGATTTCTCATACATTATTTCAGGATTTTCTCCTTTCAAATCCTCGACTTTGCGATAACCCAAATCGTAAAGATCCTGGGCAATGGATTTTCCAATGCCCGGGATCTTCTGTAAATTTTTCAATGCTTCTGAATGTGCTGAATCTCTATCAAAAATTATTGAAGAGCTTTTTCATGTTCCAAAAGCCATTTTTTGCGATCCAATCCTCCGGCGTAACCAGTCAGTTTACCGCTATTTCCAATGACGCGATGACAAGGCACAACCACCCAATGCGGATTTTTGCTGTTCGCCAACCCAACCGCTCGAACAGCTTTCGGATTTCCGATCGCAACTGCAATATCCTGATAAGAAAAAGTTTTT
>Ga0207658_10003461_pt1 | contig 11160 bp, 7 predicted proteins | sample KBSS33metaG_FD_184322 | JGI IMG/M metagenome (GOLD analysis project Ga0207658, IMG submission 184322) | Switchgrass rhizosphere microbial communities from Kellogg Biological Station, Michigan, USA - KBS S3-3 metaG (SPAdes) (version 2) | ecosystem: Host-associated > Plants > Roots > Rhizosphere >...
GTGGGATCGATTGTTCGGAACGGCGTATTTCCCCGCCAAGGACGAGTGGCCCGATGTGGGGCTTGCTGACCGGCCCGAACCAACATCGGTCGCGGGATTCCTTGGCGCTCCATTCAGAAGGCCGTCTCGCGTCGTTTCATAGCCGGCGCGGCTTGCTGTCTGTAGACTTCGCATCCGGCGACGGACGTCCCAATGCGCCCGACTTCCGTGCTTCGGGCCCAGGCTTTCAGGGCCGCGTTGGGTTGGCCGCAATCGACGATAGCTCCGACGCGGCGTCCGCCGGTCCACAAATCTAGATCTCTGGGCGATCTTTGCGCCACCGCCGCTGATGCCCATGACGGAAACATCACGGCGCGCCGCTCTGCATAGTAGGGCAGTTCAGCGGACCAATCCCGCCCGAATATGAAGACGACGTCGTCTGGCGGCACGGCGCCTTTTATCCAAGCTGCCAACTCGAGCGTCCTGTCCTTTGCAGGCGAGGGCCATAGCGCTGGAAGGAAACGGGATTGAAACGCGGACAGATCGCCAATCACCAGGATCAGCATCAAAGGCACGATCGCGCGGGAGCTGAGGTTACGAGACGCACCCGCTAGATTGGGGGCGTCGGCGCCCAGCGCCCAAACGCTGCCGGCCACTGCGAATATCAAAAAAAACGCATTCGCGTATTGATAGTAATTGTGTACGAAATGCAAGTTTGTGAATGCAAAGAACGGCGCTAGGTAAAGTGAAAATCCGCAAATCACATAAGGCCTAGCTTTTGGTAACATAGTGACTAACACGAGCGCGAGAAGAAGCGGAAAGCGCGACCCAACGGCATCGAGAGGCGCCCGGCCGAAGATGACCTTGGTCCATGTGATCGGTTTGAAGATCTGCTCCCAGCCGAAATTCCAGGAGCGAAGTTCCACCGACGTCATCAGGGCGGCAATGGGGGCCTGGGCCTTTGCCGCATCGATGTGGCGCACCCACATTGCTGTCGCGACGAGACTCGCTCCAACCATGAAGGCGGGACCAACTCCGACGGCCAAGGTCTCCCAGAGCCTTTTGCGCTCCCGCAAGATCGTCCACATAGACCATAGCGTCAAACCGCCTCCGGCAAGACCAAAGCTGAAGAACGTTGTCACCTTGACCAGGCCAGCGACTACGGCCGCCGCCGTAGCTAAGCCTAACGCTAAGACGACCAGCTTTACGGGCGCCTTTTGGGTTGCTAGTTGAAGGTAGTTGGAAAGTCCCGCGAGGAATAGTAGTCCAAAGAACGTCGCGCACGACTCGATCATGTAAGATCGAGACCAATAGGCATAAAGTGGTGAGAAAGTCCACAATGCAAGGAATATCAGGGTAAACTGTCGATCGGCGCCCCATTTGCGCATAGTGAAAGCTGCGATCGGCAAGCCGGCAATGAAGTACAGCCAACTTGCAACGCGTCCGGCATTGTCAAGATCCACGCCAAGGCGATGGAGCAACAGCGCCGACCACTGGAAAAGTGGGAATTCGAAAGGAATGGTCCAGGGAAACCCAACAATTGGCGTCTCATAGGCGAGGAGGGGCCGACCGTGAGCCATCCATTGCACAGAAAGTGCAGTCTGCGTCTGCCTAAACGCATGTTGATCAAGAAGGGGTGTTTTCCAGCTCAATATGAGTATGCTGGAAGAATAGACGATGCCTGCGCCAAGAAAGTATAAAAGGAATAATTCTATCCATCTCGGCCAGATGTTCTCTGAGGCTTGTTTGCGGCACGCTTGAGGTCCAGATTGATTGGATTCCATATTGGGCCTTAGCGGGCTTGAAGTTTGCTCCATTTGATCAGCCTTGGTTCGTCGACGCGATGAGGCGGCGTGGGAACGCCGCGTCGACGAGTACGACGACCACCGCGAGCAAAGTCTGAACCGCTGTGACCAGCGTGTTCTGTATCAGGCTTGCGTTGACCATCATCGCGGGCGGGACGCCCAGCGGCGCAAAGACTAGGGCGGTGATCAACTGTGGTCCGCCATATCCCGCCAAGCCGGTGGGGAGGAGGATGCCGATGATCGTCACTGGCTGTGCGGCCAGCAGCAGTTGGAAGGGGACGTCGGCGCCGACGGCGCGCGTGGCGAGGAAGCTAGGGGTCGTGGTGAGCAGGACCACGACCAGGCCGAGGGCTGCGATGCGCATCAGACCGCCAGGCCGTGATTTGAAGAGCTCGGAGGCTTCGACGAGGTTGTCCAGGGCGGGGAGGACCTTGCCGGCGAGTTTGTGAGCTCGCGCGCCTTGGGCGCCATGGAGCGCAGCCAGCAGGGCCTTAAACGCCGGCGCGGAAGCCGCCAATGGGGCCAGCAGCAGCGCCAGGCCGATGCATCCATTCGCGACCGCCAGCAGGCCGAGCACCAGGGGGTTGGAGGCGTGGGCGCCGAAGCAGAGGCTCGCCGCCGCGAGTGCGCCGAGGGCGAACATGACGCCGACGCCCATCATCCGGTCGACGATGGAGGCGACGGCGGTGTTGTGCGCCATGGTCTCGCGCAGCGTCCGGTCGCCGCCGAGCAGCAGGCCGATGCGGATCGCTTCGGAAGTGGCCGCCGAGGCCGGCAGCAAGGCGCCGATGCCCTGGCTGACGAGCGTCGCAGACGCCGCGCCCCGCCAGCTCACCGGCACGTTGAGCAGCGACAGGGCGAGCTTCTGTCGGGTGACCGCGATGAACGAGGCGACGATCATGCAGACCGTGCCTGCGATGACGAACCCAGGGTCGGTTCGGAATGCGCGCGCGATGACCCGAAGGTCGATCAATCCATAGGCGTAGAGGGCCGCCAGAATGCCGGTCGCCACGATGGCGGAGATGATGCGCTTGGCGGACATCGGACGCCGAGATCAGTACCTGCCGGCCGCAATGAGCAGCCGCACGATCAGCATGTCGGCGCAGCGCTGACGCAGGACCGCGCCGCTCAGCGCATAGCGGGCACGCTCCATGACGCTGCGGCGCGAGTTCACTAGCGCTCTGACGACACGCGCAGCGTCTGGGGCCATGCGTTCGCCGTGAATGCGCAGCAGTTCTTCCGCCTGAGCGTGGATCCGGTAGAAGCTTTGCGGCGCACGAATAAAGCGTGCGGCGTTGCGCAGCGTCTGGCCCAGCCTAGATGCGGAAGACCCCACCGAATTGGCGCCATGCTGCCGATATAGAAGCGACGGCTCCGGGTCGTAGTGGACACGGCCACAATTGGCCGCGACGACGAGGGCGCACCACCAGTCATGCATGACCACGCCGCGTTGCGGTAGGCGTGCGTTCACCAGGTCGCGCGCGGCCGCGTTCATCACCACCGTGCAGCCGGTGGCGATGTTCTCGAAGATGAGGTGTTCGAGCCTCGGATCTCCGTTCGGCGCGGGAACGCCCAGCGGGGTCAGATCCTCCGCCACGCAGGTGAGGTTGGAGCAATAGAGCGCCGGTCGCTCGTCGCCGCCCAGCGCTTCGGCGGCTCGCGCCAGCTTTCGGGGCAGCCAGACATCGTCCTGGTCGCAGAAGGCGTAGAAGTCCGCGTCATCGGGTGCGGTGCGCAGCAACTCCAGGAAGCTTCCCGCCGCGCCGAGGTTCGGACCGGAGCGAATGTTGGCGAGGCTTGGCCAATGGCGGGCATACCCGCGGAGAACCTCCAAGGTGCTGTCGCTAGAACCATCGTCGCGGACGTGCAGGCGCACGGTCACGCCTTGCTGCGCGGCCAGGCTGTCGAGCTGCTCAGGCAAATAGGCGGCGCCATTGTAGGTCGACAGCAGCACGGCGACCGATGGGTTTGTGGCGTGAGCGGTGGACGGCATCAGTGCGCCTGAACCAAGGGTCCGACACCCGAGGTCTCGCGGTCAATGACGAGATGGGCCAGCAGATCGCGGTAGCGCATGGCTGCGCTATTCCAAGCGTACCGCTCGCGCGCAAAGCTCGCGCGCTGTTTGCGCGCGTTCGAGCTCTGGGCCAGAGCGGCGTTCAACGATTGGCTCAGATCCGCCACGATCGCCGTCATGGATTGGGCAAGATCCAGCCCGTAGAGCAACTCCGTCGCCGCCGCATCCGCGCGGGTCGTCTCCTCGCCGCAGATGACCGGCAGGCCGCAGGCGAGCGCCTCCTGGATCACCAGGGGAAACCCTTCGCCGACGCTGGGCAGCACCAGCGCGTCGCTCGCCTGATAGAGGCGGGCCAGGCTCGCGCCGAAGAGGCCGGTGAAGACCTTGACGTTCGGCAGCGCCCACGCGCCGGGATCGATCGGCCCGTGGCCGGCGAAGGCCCACTGGACGTCGGGTCGGGCGGCGGCGGCCTCGCGCAGGATGTGCAGGCCCTTCTTCTCTACGAAGCGGCCGACGAAGAGGGCGGTGGGGCGTTCGGCGAGGCCGAGGCTGCGCCGTAGCGCCTGGGGCTCGCCTTCCGCCGGCGGCCGGAAGACCTCGATGTCGACGCCGTTGAAGATCAGCGCCGGCGGTCGGCGGAAGCGCACCTCGCGGAAGAAGTCGCGCACGAAACCACTGATGAACACCATCTGGTCGGCGTGGGCGAGCATCGGTCGGGCGATGATGGCGTTGCCGAGCGCCATCAGCAGTCGAAGGACGGGGCTTTGGTAAGGGACCGAGCCGATGTGCTGGACGATCAGGACGGGCCTGCGCGCCGCCTTCGCGGCCAGCAGGGCGGCGACGCTCGGCAGATAGAGGCTGTCGTGTATGATGACCGCCTCGGCGGCCCGGACCTCACGGGCGATCTGCGCAAGGCCGCGAGGGCCCGGCAGGACGTATGGAAAGCCGAGGCGCCGCTCCGCGAAGTTCGACGCCGCATAGGATGCAACCCGGATCGCCGGATGGGCCGCCGGCGCCGTCACATCGCTGGCCAGCCAGGTGACGTCCAGGCCCAGCCGCGCGAGCTCGTCTGCAAGACGCGCAGCGACGATCTCGATACCGCCAAGATGGGTTTCGAAACAGGCCGAAACGACGAGCACCCTCAAGCCGGCAGGCTGAGACGCGGGGCGGATCGGCGCGGCCGCAGGCGCCCGCATCAGGCCGACAGTTCCAGCCGCGCTTGTTCGCTGGATCCCTCGTCCGTCTGGCCGGCGCTCTCGAAGAACCTGGCTTCATTGCCGCCGACGATCGCCAGCAGGAAACCGCCCATGACGTTCTGTACGCCCAGGGTTACCAGAAGCACACCGATGACCGCCGATAACACGCTGTCGGTCGGCCCGAAGCTGCGCGCGAACCAGGCCATCGCGACCGCCACGAGGACCGCAGCGCCGAGCAACGCCGAGGCCGCGCCGCTGACGACCATGGTCTCGAGCGTGACGAAGCGCGAGAGGCGGGCGACCAGCGGATTGATGTTTCGATATCCAGCTCGAACGCCGTAGAGGTGGGTGGCGAGCGAGAGCAGGGCGGCGAGATGGCCTGAGCCCAGCGCCGCGGCTGCAAGAATGACCCAGAAATTCCCGAAGACGAAATCGGGCCGATGACCGGCCGCGGCGTCCCAAGTCGCGCTCGTCAACACGATCAAGCCGAAGATGACCGCCATCAGCGCCGGAACGGCGAACAGCCAGGTGGGGCTCAGCATGAAGAGGTAGCGCAGGTGGCGCCAGCCGTCGCGCCAGGGGCGCAGGTGGGGTGGGCGGTTGCGCAGGTCGGGCGACAGGGTGGCGGGGACCTCGGCGATCACCTCGTCCTTCAGCGCCGCCTTGATCACCATCTCGCTGGCGAACTCCATGCCGGAGCCGGTGAGCTTCAGCCGGTTGAAGCAGTCGTTGGTCAGCGCGCGCAGGCCGCAGTGGGCGTCGCTGGCGCCGGTGTGGAACAGGAGATTGAGGATGCCGGTCAGGACGGGGTTGCCGATGTAGCGGTTCTTCCAGGGCATGGCGCCCGGCTTGATCCCGCCCTTGAAGCGCGAGCCCATGCAGAGCGCGGCGCCCTCCATCAGCTTTTCGACCATAGCGACGGACTCGCGGAAGTCGTAGGAGCCGTCGGCGTCGCCCATCACCAGATAGCGTCCGCGCGCCGCCGCGAAGCCGCCGCGCAGGGCGGCGCCATAGCCGCGCTCGGCGACCGGGACGACGCGCGCGCCCAGCCGCATGGCGAGCGCCTGGCTGCCGTCGGTGCTGCCGTTGTCGGCGACCAGGACCTCGCCGGCGAGGCCATGGCGTTCGCGCAAGTTGTCCAGCACCTCGAGCGCGCTGGTCACGCAGTGCTCCAGCGACTGGATCTCGTTGAGGCAGGGCATGACGATGCTGACGTCGACCTTTGTCGTCGCCGCGGATCTTGCAACTGACACCCGGTGCTCCCGCATCGTCATTCCAAGGGATAGCTGTAGCGGGCAGGGCTTTCCAGAACGTGATCGTCGAAGACTGAGAAGCTATTCTGTCAAGCTCGACCTTGTCTTTCGCCTCGCCAATATACCAGTCCCGCCCGCCAGCAGCACCAGCCCCATCGCCGCAGCGGCGAGACCCAGGGTAAGGCCGGCCGGCCAGTAGGCGAAGACCAGTTCGCCCTTGCTTTTCGGCGGCAGCTCGGCGGCGACGAAGAGCTCCTGCAGCGGGCGCAGCGGAAGAAGCCGACCATCGAGGGTCGCGCTCCAGCCGGGATACCAGGCGCGCGCCAGGACCACGCGGCCGCCGGTCCGGCTGTCGATGGCGAAGCGCACCTTGCTGGGCGAGGCGTGGACGTCACGGATCACGGCGTCCGCTGGCGCGAGGGAGACCGGGGCTGCGAGGGGAAGTGGCTGCGGCCGCAGGAAGCGGGCCTTCCCTGCGGGCGCGGGCTGGGGCCGCCAGTCGGGGTGGCGGCGGGCGAAGGCGGCGGCGTAGGGGCCCTCGGCGCGCACCTCCTCCACCCGCGCGAGGTCGAGGATGGGGAGCCCGCTGCCGGCGAACGGGGCGGACAGGCGCTCGGCGATGTCGCCGCACGCCGTCGAGCCGAGCGCGCTCAGGCACAGCGGCTTTTCGTAAACACCGAGGTGGAAGGGGCTGTAGCCGTTGATGACGATCCCCGGCCGCTCAAGCGCGGAGTTGCCGGGACGGAAGTAGGCCCAGCTCGACGGCGGCCCCCACGGCGCGAAGATCGTATATCGGGTGTGCGCCGGCTCGCTTTGGGAATCGAGCGTGGTCGGCAGCGGAAAGTCGCCGGGATAGCGGCCGCCCATGCCGAGATAGGCGGTGTTCACTAAGGCGAAGAGCGCGGCGTGGCCGAGCGCGAGGGTGGCGGTGAAAGCGGCGGCCCGGCGGGGTTGGATCCATAGGGCGAGGCCGGCGAGGAGGGCCAGCGGCAGGGCGGTCAGCAGATAGAAGCGGGTCATCCGCGGGTCCTGCCAGAGCGCCACCCAGAATGGCGCGCCGAGCGCCAGCGCAACGGCGAGCGGCCGCCAAGCGCGAGGCGTACGCAGCGCGTCGTCGAGGGCGAGCGCCGCCAGCACCGCCAGCGCCAGCTGGTAGTAGGGCAGGAAGCGGTACATCCAGCGGAACTGCCAAAGCCCGGGCATCATCGACATCGCCGCGAAGACCAGCGCGAGCAGGGCCAGCGCCCGCACCTCGCTGCGCCGCCACAGATTCCGCCACGACGCGGCGACCAGCGCCGGGGCGACGAACCAGGCGACCTGCAGCATGGGCATCAGCACCGTCTCGCGGACGCCGCCGAACGCCAGCCAGCGGGTGACCATGAAGGGCGTGCTGACGCCGATCAGCGCGTCCAGGTTGGCGGTCAGCATCGGCCCGTTCTCGCGCCCGGACCCGTGCAGGTAGAAGCCGAGCGGCAGGATCGCCGGCGCCGCGAGCAGGCCGCCGCAGACGACGGCGAGCGCCGGCGCGAGCGGGAACCGCTCGCCGCCGGCGACGCGGGCGACGACGATCGAGACCAGCAGCGCCAGATCGGTGTAGGGGCAGCCGGCGGTGAGCACCAGCGCCACCCCGGCCGCGGCGGCGGGCGTCCAGCGGGCGTCGCGATGCGCCGCGATCAGGCCGGCCCAGGCCCAGGGAACCCAGGCAAGGCTGGCCAGGAACGGGATCCAATCGCCCGCGCCCCAGTAGAAGATCCACTCCGAGGTCGGCGCGATCAGGCCGGCGAGGAAGGCGGCGCCGTGGCCGCATCCCAGCTGGCGCGCCAGCAGATAGGCTCCGCCGGCGAAGATGGCGATGTGCGCCAGAGCGTAGATCGCCGCGCCCGCCGCCAGGTCGCGCATCCCGCCGACCAGGGTCATCAGCGCCAGACAGACCGGGTTCAGCACGCCCAGTTGGTATTCCGCCAGTATCGCGCCGCCGTACCAGAGCCGGTCAGTGAGCAGCGGGAACTCGCCGCCGCGCACCAGCCGCGAGACCTCGCCGAACAGCGGGCTGAAGTAGCTTCTAAAATCGTCGTGCAGGAAGAAGTCGGCGCGGTTCAAGAGCGCTGTGGAGGCGAGCGCCACGGCGGCGGCGGCGCTCAGCACGCCGAACAGGGCGTCGGCGGGGAGGGAAATGCGGCGCATGCTGCGGCGTGGGTCCTCAGTCACCGGCGCGCGCGGGGCCGGCCGACGCCTCGCTCCGTCGCCGCGCGGACCGTCGGCACAGAAGGATGATTCCGGCGAGGCTGGAAGCGGCGCCCAGCCACTCCACCGGCAGGGTGCGACGCTGCAGCTCGTAGACGCCAGGCTCCCCGACGAAGCTCACCAGCCGTCCCGGCCCGCTGGCGAAGGTCCTGACCGGATGGCCGTCGCGCACGACCACCCAGCAGGGGAAGTAGAATCGGCGCAGCACCACGGTCTCTGCGCGCGTCACCCTCAGCGGGGTGGTGACCGGCTCTCCGCCGAAGCGTTCGAGCGGCGGGCGGCGCTGCGCGGCGGTGACGCCGCTCGCGTCGGCGCCCCGCGGCAGGTACTCCGGCGCGTCGTCGCGCGCCGCGATCGAGGCGGTCGGCATGGGCTTGCGGAACGGCATCAGGTTCTGCGTGTAGAGCTGCAGCGCGCCTGGGGCCGCGAGGCCGAGCGCCGCCGCCAGCGCGAGCGCCCGGACGATCGCCGGCGCGCTGGTCGGCCGGCCGGTCGCGAGCGCGGTGACCGCCGCCAAGTCGACGATCGCGAACAGCCGCCAGGGGAACTGCACCTGGCTCAGCAGCGGTAGCCGCCAGATCGGCAGCAGCCCCAGCCCCGCCAGCGCGCAGGCGAGAGCCAGTGCCGACCAGGGCGACCCCCGCCGCCAGATCGCCAGCGTCAGCAGCACCGCGCCGTAGGTCATCGCCAGACCACTGACCAGCACCGGGTTCACTCGCCCGGACGGCGGCCACAGCGCCCAGTTCTGCGGCTGGTAGTAAGGCAGGTAGAGGAGGTCGACGGCGACCTCGCGCTGCAGAGCCAGCGCCGGGAGTAGGTAGACGCCGCTCAGCAGCAGGCCGCCGACGACGCCGGCGGCGATAGCCCGCGCCGCGCCTGGCGATCTCAGGCGGGCTGCCGCGAGCGGCGGGATCAGCGCTACGGACGCGAGGAGGGCGCTCGGCAGGTGCGTGGCGATCAGCCCGGCGTAGCTGACCGCGAGCCAGCGCCAATGGCCGCTCATCAGCCCCATGGCGATCAACGGCAGCCAGACGAACGCGCCCGCCTCCGCCAGCGCGCCGCGGGAATAAACGTCGGTCAGGTGGTAGGGCGCGGCCATGTAGACCAGCGCCCAAAGCAGCGGACGCCGGGCGTATGGGCGCAGCCACGCCCGCATCGCCGCGCCGGACGCGAACAGCGTGACGGCGAAGGCGGCGGCGACGGCGTGAACGTTGCCGAGGCCGAGCAGCTGCAGCGTCGCGCTGAGATAGAAGGCCAAGGGCGGGTAGAGGTAGAAGACTGGCGCGCCATAGCCGTGGAAAGATTCCGGCAGCCAGCGCGGATAGAGCTCGCCCCGCGCCAACGCCTGGGCGAATTGCGTGGTCCAGACGTGGTTGTAGATCGCCGAGTCCGAGGCGATCGGCATATGCAGGAGCGCGGGCAGCATCAGCGCGCACGCGCCTGCCGCGAGAACCGCCATGTCGCGCAGAGTGCGCGACCAGCCAGCGGCGCGCGCGCTGGAGTCAGCAGCGGCTTCCAAGGACGCCGGCGACGTCATCGAGCGTCTCGCATCGCGTCGTCAGCGCGCGGGTTGGGCGACAGAGCGGCGCCGCTCATGCGGCTGAGCGCCACCCACAGGAAGGCTAGCAGCAGTGGGGGCATCAAGTCGATCCGCAGCGTCTCGGCGAACGATCGCGTCAGGAATGGCGCCCAGTAGAAGACGGCCAGAGCGCATTTCTCCCAGGGGCGGAAGCCGGTGCGCATGCCTTCGCGGGCGAGCCAGCACACGGGCAGGATCAGGGCGGCCAAATCGTAGTGAAAGAGGTAGGGGGTGGCGAGCACGGCGGCGGCGGCGAGCACCGCCCACCTACCGAGCTCGTCCCCCTCGCGCCGCGCCCAGGTCCTCCACACTAGCGCCGCCACGCCGAGGCTGCAGATCGTCTGCACGGCGGCGGCGATGCGTGGGCCGGCGTGCAGCGCAACCGCGGCGTAGACGGTCGGCATCCGCAGCAGCACTGTGGGATCGCTGGTCTGCAGGGAAGCTTGGCCGAATTCGCTGGCGAGCAGCCAGGCCCGGAAGGTCTCGACCCCGAACAGCGCGCAGGCGGCGAGCAGCAGGCCGCACGCGCTGACCACGGCGGCGAGGAAGGCCGGCCAGCGCCGGCCGGCGATCAGCGCGATCGGGACCAGCAGCGCCAGATGCGGCTTGATCACCAGCGCGCCCAGCAGCGCGCCGGCCAGCCGCGGTCGTTTCTCCATGGCTAGCGCAGCGCCGACGATCAAGGCGGCCGTGATCAGCCCGTTCTGCGCGTGCCAGGCGGCCACCATGGCCCCCGGAAAGACCGCGATCGGCCAAAAGCCGTCTGGGATCAGCCGTCGCGCGACGCAGAGCCAGAGGGCATAGGTCGCCGCTACCCAGACGGCCAGGGCGACGGCGTAGGGCATGAGCGCGAGCGGCGCAACGACCGCCAGGAACGGCGGCGCGCACAGGAATGGGACCCAGTGGTCGCGACCCAGCGCGTACTGCACAGCGCTCTGATCCGCCGCGAGATAGGCGCCCGCCGGATGCCCCGAGAGCAGCAGCTTGGAAGCGCCCCAGAACTGCGTGAAGTCGCTGCCGATGGGACCGATGGCCTGCAGATAGAACCACAACATGGCCGGGGCGAAGCCGATGGCCATCATCTTGGCGT
>Ga0207658_10003462_pt1 | contig 11159 bp, 8 predicted proteins | sample KBSS33metaG_FD_184322 | JGI IMG/M metagenome (GOLD analysis project Ga0207658, IMG submission 184322) | Switchgrass rhizosphere microbial communities from Kellogg Biological Station, Michigan, USA - KBS S3-3 metaG (SPAdes) (version 2) | ecosystem: Host-associated > Plants > Roots > Rhizosphere >...
GAACGATCGCTAGCTGCAACTCAACGTGAGATCGCGAAGTTGCCCAAAGGCACTTGGCGAAGCGAACTCGTGGTCGACGGTTATTCCGAGCCGCTGACGCTGCGCGCGGCGGTGACGATCGCCGACGACGGTATCTATGTCGATTATACAGGTACCGACGGCGCGGTGCCCTATGGCATCAACGTCGTGTTGAACTATTGCAAGGCATACACGATCTTCGGCCTCAAATGCGTCGTTTCCCCTGACGTGCCGAACAACGCCGGGGGGGTGGCGCCATTTCATGTCAGCGCACCCGAGAACTGCGTGCTCAACGTGCAGCGGCCATGGCCCGTCGCGGCGCGCCACATGGTCGGGCAGATGCTGCCGGACCTGATTTTCGGATGCCTGCAGCAAGCGTTGCCGGGTCGTATTCCGGCCGAGGGCTCCTCGTGCCTGTGGATCGTGCAGCTTCGCGGCAAACTCCCCGAAGACCAGGTCGATCAGACCGAGAGCGGTACGTTCGAGACGGTGTTCATGGCGAGCGGCGGTTCGGGCGCCCGTGCCGCGCAAGACGGCCTGGATGCCACCGCTTTTCCAAGCGGCGTCAAGGCGATGCCGGTCGAGGTCATCGAATCCACCTCACCGATCGTGCTGTGGCGCAAGGAGCTTCGACCCGATAGCGGCGGCGTCGGGGGCCGGCGCGGCGGCGTCGGGCAGGTGATCGAGGTGGCTTCGCGCGACGGGCAGCCGTTTCAGGTCTTCGCGATGTTCGAACGCGTGACTCATCCCGCGGCCGGCCGGGACGGTGGCCTGCCGGGTGCGTCCGGGGTCGTCCGCCTGGCATCGGGTGGCACATTGCGCAGCAAGGGCGTGCAGGAAGTGCCGGGCGGCGACCGCCTCGTCCTTGAGACCGCCGGTGGCGGCGGGATCGGCTCGCCGTCCGAACGCGATCCAGCACGCGTGACCGCCGACGTCCTGGGCGGTCTCGTCAGCGTGACTGCCGCGGCACGCGATTACAGCTGGGATGCCAAGGCCGACGCCGCATGAACGCGCCGGAAATCGACAAGTCGAGTCCGGCCGCCGTTCGACGAGCGATCCGCGACGGTAGTTTCACGGCGTTCACCGCGGATGTCGCCCCAGGCTTCGCGCAAGGCAACCTGTTCATCGTGCCCGGGCAATGGGCCGATGATTTCGCCCGGTTCTGCGATCGCAACAGCCAGGCGCTGCCCGTGCTCGGCCGGTCCGAGCCGGGTTCACCGCACATCCCGTCATTGGGCGCGGACCTCGACCTGCGGACCGACGTGGGCGAGTATATGGTCTTCCGCGACGGCGAACTGGTTGCGACGCCGACGACCATCGCTGATCTGTGGCAGGACGATTTCGTCGCCTTCGTACTGGGCTGTTCCTTCTCGTTTGAAGAAGTGCTGAAGGCGCAGGGCCTGCGCCTGCGCCATCAGGAAGAGGGCGATGTTTCGGCAATGTATGTCACCAACCGGCCAACCGAGCCGGTCGGTCCGTTTCATGGGCCGCTCGTGGTCTCGATGCGGCCGATGGAGCCAGCCGATGCCATTGCCGCGATCTCGATCTGTGCGCGCTACCCGCAGTTCCATGGAGCCCCGATCCACATCGGGCATCCCGAGATGATCGGCATCGACGAAATCTCGCAAACCTATGGCGGTCACGGCTTCACGGACATTTCGGATCGCGAACTTCCCGTATTCTGGGCATGCGGCGCGACGGCGCAGATCGTCGCGCGCGAGGCGCGGTTGCCGATCTGTATTACCCATCACAAGGCGCATATGGTGCTGACCGATCTGCCCGTCATCGCTGCACCGAGCGCCAGCTGAGATGAGGTCGATCGTCAAAGCCGGCCGGGTGCTGGAAATACCCGGCGCGGCATCGGTGTCCGGGAGCGCCGCGATCGCGCTGCACGACGGTCACATAGGCGATGTTGAAGCGATCGATCCGGAGACGCTGACGTCCGTCGAGCGCGGGTTGCTCGCCATGCCGGCGCTCGCCAATGCGCATGATCATGGACGCGGCATCCGGACCGCAGCGGCGGGAGCCGGCGATGATCGGCTCGAGGAATGGGCCGCATCGCTCATGCGGCACCCCAAGGTCAACCCCTATCTTGTCGCCGCGGTCAGCTTGGCGCGAATGGCCGAGAGCGGCGTGGCGGCGGTCAATCACTGTCACAATCCGCAGGACAGCGACCTGCTCTATGCGGAGGCGGAGGCTGTCTCTCGCGCCGCACGGGATGTTGGGGTGCGTGTCGCCTTCGCCTTGCCGTTCGCCGACCGCAATCCCTTCGTCTATGGCGACCTCGGCCGGCTGATCGAGCGCTTGCCGCAGGAGGACCGCCCGCCGATCGCCGCGGCGCGGCAACGCTCTCGCGCGATCAACGAGGCATTGTTCGAGCGGATTGCCACGCTGGAGCACGGCTTCTTCCAGCTGCAATATGGCCCGGTCGCACCGCAATGGACGCAGAGCGAAACGCTCAAGGCGATCGCGATCGCGTCCGCCGCCGATGGACGCCGGGTGCACATGCATTTGCTGGAGACGGAGCGTCAGCGGCAATGGGCCGACGCGGTCTATCCTCAGGGCATTGTTCGCCATCTCGACGAGATCGGCTTGCTCACGCCGCGGCTGACCCTGGCTCACGCCGTCTGGTTGCGGCCCGACGAATGGGCCTTGCTGGGCGAGCGCGGTGTGACGGTTTCAGTGAACGCATCGTCCAACCTGCGCCTGCGTTCCGGGCTGCCGCAGACCGCGATGATCCGCGCGGGGGACGTTGCCTTCGGAGTCGGGATGGACGGGTTGAGCATCGACGACGACGAAGACATGCTGCGCGAGCTGCGGCTGCTACGACTGCTCGATGGCGTGACCGGCGAGAAGCCGATGGCGCCAGCAGAGGTATTGCACGCCTGTTGCGTCACCGGGCGCTCCACGATCGTCGGGGACGATGGCGGCGGCCGGATCGCGGCAGGGGCCCCGGCCGACATGCTGGTGCTCGATTTCGCGGCAATGAGTCGCGATTATGTGCGCGACGACTTCGACGTGACGAGCATTGTCGTGGCGCGCGCCACCCGGCGGCACGTGCGCGACCTGTATGTGGCGGGGCGCAGGATCGTCCGCGAAGGCCGCTGCTGTAGCGTTGATTTGCCGGCGCTGGAGAATTCGCTGGCTGCCGAAGCGCGGCGAGCGGTTGCGGCGGGTGATATTCCGGGCGATCGGATCGCACGTTTGCAGGCCGGCATATCCAGCTTCTTTGCCGATGGGTGCCACTGCCTGGGCGAAGAGTGGACAGGTAGCGTCCAGAACGCCACGGAACCGTCCGCGTGAACGGTAGAGTTGATCGCAGAGCGGCGCTTCGTCGCGTCGGACTTGCGGGCCTTGCCGGCACGGGACTGGCCGGGCTGGGCGTGCTGTGGGAGCGTGCGTTGACGCAGCACAGTTTCTCGGACGGCGCGACCCATGCCGGTTTCACCGAGATTCGGCACCAGCTGGGCTGGACCAAGGGCGTTCAGTTCGCAGGCCAATATGTTGCCGAAAGCCGTGGCTTCTTCAAGGAAGAACGGCTCGATGTGCGTTGCATCGCGGGCGGGCCCAATACGAGTTTTCGGTCGCTGGTCGCGAGTGGTCAGGCCTTGGTCAGCGAAAGCGTGCCGACCGGACTGATCGAAGGCGCGATCAACGGCCAGCCCCTTGTCGCCTTTGCCGCCGTGCTGCAACGCGATCCCGCGTCCTTGCTCAGCCCCGCTGATCGGCCGGTGAGATCGCTGCGCGACCTTGTCGGCAAGACCGTCGGCGCGCCGAGCAATGTGAGCGCGCAGATTGCCGAGCTGATGCGGACGGCGGGGCTCGATGCGCGCAGCGTTCGCTTCGTGCCGGTAGGGACCGATGCCAACATGCTGGCCGAGGGCGAGGTCGACGCCATGTACGCCTGGGCGACGACGACGCTGCCGTCGTTGCTGTTGCGCGGGTTCAAGACGCATGTGCTGAATCTGATGGACATCGGGGCACCCAGCTATGGCGGCGTGCTGTTCACGCGTCGCGAAGAGCTCGAGCGGGATTTCGACAAGTTCGTGCGCTACACCCGTGCGCTCATTCGGGGGTGGCGGATCATGGTCGCCGACCCTCAAGGTATCGCGCGCGAGATCGTCCAGCGATGGGCGCCACCGGGAACCTCGCTGGACGACCAGTTGCTGCAGGCCAAGACGATGGTGCCCTACATCACCGCCAATGACGGCACCCGGCACGGTCTGTTATGGATCGATCCGCATGTATTCGAGGCCAATGCCAGGCTGATGCGCGCGGCAGGTTCGATCCCGAAAAACGCCCGGCTGGACCTGTCGCAGCTGGTGACGCAGGACGTGGTGCGCAAGGCAACAGCGACCCTGTAACAGGCGCTATCCGGCAGCGTGCCGGATCTGGCGTTCGCGAAAATCGTCCAGCAGATCAGCGATCCGGATTGCGGGGTATTTCGGCGCTTCGCCATCCGTCAGCAGTTCGGTCAGAGGGGCGACGGTCACCGTGGGATCGGGGTAGCAGAAATAGGGAATCGAGTATCGCTCGACGCCTGACCGGTTCCGCACGCGGTGGAAATTCGACAGGTAGCGGCCATTGGTCCACCACATCATCACGTCGCCGACGTTGATGATGAAAAGGTGGGGAATTGGCGATGCCTTGATCCAGCTGCCATCACGCCGCTTGACTTCGAGACCGCCGGTCGCGCCCTGTGCGAGGATAGTGATCGGCCCTTCGTCGGTGTGTGAAACCATGTTCGAGACGTCGCCTGCGGCGGCGCTGGGCAAGGGCGGCTGGTACAGCAGGTTGAGCCTCGAAGGCGGCGCGCGGAAGGCATCCGCGAAGGTGGCTTCGGGGAGGCCCAAGCCGATCGCGAAAGCCTTGAGCAATTCGAGCGACAGGTCGTGCATCGCCGCAAGATACCGCTCGGACGTTGGCGCGAAGTCCGGCAAGGTCGGCGGCCAGCGGTTCGGTGCGTCCGCGCCGAGCTGGACGATGTATTGATGAAACAGCCGTGTGTTGCGCGAGAGGCTATCGCTGTCGCGCGGGGGGGCCCAGCCTAGAACATTGTCCGTATCGGTCCGTACCGAGCGCCGCTCTTCAATCGGCAAGCCATAGAATGCGCGGCTTTGCGCGAACATGGCGTCGATCAGGTCGGAGGGCACGCCGTGCCCCGTGAGATAGAAGAAGCCAGTGTCGCGGCAGGCTTGCGCGATCGCATGTGCCGTCGCAGACCGATCATCCGGGTTGCCGCCAAGGAACGGCGCAAAGTCGATAATCGGCAGGCTCTGCGCTTCCACCGCTGCCGCCGCGGCGACATCGTCGGCACTTTGCTCGGCCCTGCTCATCGTCCACATCTCCATTGCGACGGTCCTTGAGCATCATGGATCAGACCGCGCCGCGCGCCTGTCTCAAAACCAGCACAACCCCCACGCGATTTTAGCATAATCGCTAAATGGCTCCCCCGTGCCAGCCTGTGCAGACGGCGCTTACCAGCGTCGGCACGATCACTCATCCAGGGAGCAGGCCGATCCAACTCGCAGGCAAATCCGTACTGGTTACCGGTGGCACGCGCGGTCTTGGGCGCGAATTGGCCATGGCGTTGGCCGCCGATGGCGCGGATGTCGCGGTGCTTGGTCGCGATCTTGCCGGCGGGGATGCCGTTGCCGCAGCAATCAGCGCCCAGGGGCGGCGTGGCTTGGCCGTCGCGGCGGATGTCACCGATGGCGACGCGATCGATGCCGCGGTCGCCACGGTGCTGGCGCAATTCGGGCAAATCGACATTCTGGTGTGCAACGCCGGGGTCGGTACGCCGCGTCGCCCGATCTGGGAAACGACCGCCGCCGATTGGCGACACTGCTTCGAGGTCAATGTCCTTGGCGTGATGATGGCGATCAAGGCGGTCGCCCCGCACATGACCGCGCGCCGTAGCGGCCGGATCGTCGCGATCGGCGGCACCTATGGGCACAAGGGAGTGGCGGGCAACGCCGTTTATGCCTCGTCGAAATGGGCGCTGCGGGGCTTGATCAAATCGACCGCGCTCGAGCTCGGGCCGTTCGGTGTGAACGCCAATGTGATCGCGCCGGGCGGCGTCGATGGCGAACGGCTTCGAAAGCTGTTCCGTGACACCGCTATCACCAATGGCGAGCGGGAAGAAGACGTGTTGGCCCGGTTCACTGCGGGCACCGCGCTCAACCGGCTTGGCACAGCGGACGATGTCGCCACCATGCTGCTGCATGTCGTGGGACCGGCGGGCCGCAACATCACCGGGCAGGACCTCATCGTCGATGCAGGGACGATCGTATGACCGGAATGGTCGAACGCGCGACGCCTGGCCTGATCCGCAAGGTCGTGTGGCTGCACGTCGTTGATGGTGAGGCATTATGCTTGCGGTCGCACCGCAGCTCGCAGTTCTATCTCCCCGGCGGCATCGTCGAAGGGCCTGACGATCGGGACGCGCTTTACAGACATGTCAACGCTCAACTCGGCGAGGCGCTGGATGTGACGACGCTATCACCCGCAGGAAGCGTTTCGGCGCCGTCGGATGAGGACGAGCAGGTCAGGATCGAGCTCGTCGGATTCTTCGCGCCGGCCTCGCGCCTCCCAGTTCCGTCCGCCGATATCGCCGAGTTGCGCTACCTGCGCGCGGACGACGCGGTTCGGATGTCAACGCTAACTCGTATTTTCCTTTCCCAGTTGGAGGCCGCGAATGTCGTCGAGTGAACATCCCTTCCTTTCTCAGGCAGCCAAGGGCCTGTTTATCGGAGGCGAATACGTCCCGGCGCTTTCGGGTAAGGTCTTCGAGTCGCGCAATCCGGCTACCGGCGAACTGCTTGCGACGATCGCTGAGGGTGATGCGGCCGATATTGACCGGGCGGTCGCCGCGGCGCGCGCGGCCCTGGACGGTCCATGGGGTCAAATGATGCCCGAGGAGCGGCAGAAAATCCTGCTCCGCCTGGCCGACCTGCTCGAAGAGCGGACTGAAGTCCTTGCGCTGCTTGACACGCTTGACATGGGCGCGGCGATCAAACGCCGGCGCGGCAATGTCGGGCTGCTGGTCAGCCTGCTGCGTTATTATGCGGGCCTGGCGCGCGCGATTTGTGGCGACACGCTGCAGCCGTCGATCCCAGGCATGTTTGCCGCGACCATCAAGGAGCCGGTCGGCGTCTGCGGCGCGATCATCCCGTGGAACGGACCGCTCTGGGCGACCGGGCTGAAGGCGGGGCCGGTGCTGGCGACGGGTTGCACACTCATCATCAAGCCGGCCGAAGACGCATCGCTTTCGCCATTGCTGTTCGCCGAATTGTGCATGGAAGCAGGCGTGCCGCCGGGTGTGATCAATGTCGTCCCGGGCTTCGGCCCGACCGCGGGGGCGGCGCTTGCAGCGCACCCGGGCGTGGACAAGATTTCGTTCACCGGGTCGGATGCGACGGGCCGCAAGATCGTCACCGCCGCGACCGGTAACCTCAAGCGCATCTCGCTGGAACTGGGCGGCAAATCGCCGCACATCATCTTCGCCGATGCCGATCTCGCCGCGGCGGCACCGGCTGCCGCAGTGGCCGCCTTCGCCAATTCCGGCCAGATTTGCAGCGCGGGCACGCGGCTGTTCGTTGAGCGGTCGATCCATGACGACTTCGTCGCTGAAGTCGCGCGCATCGCCGGCGGCATGAAGCTGGGTCATGGCCGTTTCGATGAAACCGATCTGGGGCCGATCGTCTCCGCCCGGCAGTATGAGCGCGTCAGCAAGTACATCGCAAGCGGCCAGTCCGAGGGCGCCGAGGTCTATAGCGGCGGCGAGCGGCTTTCCGGCGAAGCGTTCGATGCCGGCTATTTCGTACCCCCAACGATCTTCACCGGCGTGGCGGACGACATGACGATCGCCCGCGAGGAAATCTTCGGCCCGGTGCTGTCGGTGCTCGCATTCGACAGCATCGAAGAGGTCATCGCCCGCGCGAACGACACGCCGTTCGGCCTGGGCGCGGGCGTCTGGACCCAGAATGTCGGGAAAGCCCATCGCATGGGCCGCGCGCTCAAGTCCGGCTCGGTCTGGGTCAATTGTTATAACACGCTGGATCCGGCCGTGCCGTCCGGCGGCTACAAAGGCAGTGGTTGGGGTCGTGAATATGGCCGTAATCACATTGAAGAGCATCTGAACGTAAAGTCGCTTTGGATAGATACCAAATAATATGGCAGTACTTTAGAGCTGCATAATGACTAAGCTTCAGAAAGAAGCTGAGTATAGATAAGCTATCAGGGGTGGGCATGTCCGGTGGCATCTTGTCATGACGCCAAAGGGGGAAACGACTATGGACCAAGCTAATCAATCGCGGATTGTACGTCGTGGGACGGGTAGAATTTGCAGAGCGCTGATGTCCACCAGCGCAATCGCGCTTTCGCTGGCCGACGCTGCGCCGGTGTGGGCGGCGGATTCCACTGCGGAAGCCAAGGTGGAGGCGGGCGCGGACAGCGCCGTCCAGGCCGGATCGGAGGTCGGCGATGATATCATCGTGACGGCGCAGCGTCGTGAGGAGAACATCCTTCAGGTGCCGATTTCGATCACGAGCCTGTCGCCCGAGCTGATGGACCGGCAGGGAATCCGCCAGATCGACGACATCGCCAGGCTCACGCCGAACCTCCGCTTCAATCGCAATCCCGGCGTGAGCGGTCAGACTGGCGCAAACATCGCGATCCGCGGCATTTCGTCCAGCGTGGGATCGGCCACCACGGCGATCTATCTCGACGATACGCCGATCCAAGTGCGCAATATCGGGTACTGGGGCGGCAATCCCTATCCGCGCGTGTTCGATCTCGACCGCGTCGAGGTTCTGCGTGGTCCGCAGGGCACTCAGTTCGGCGCTGGTGCCGAAGGCGGCGCGGTGCGCTTCATCACGCCGCAGCCGCAGTTCGGTGCCCTGACCGCTTACGGCCGGACAGAAGTCGCGACCACCAAAAACGGCGCGGCCAGCTACGAAGGTGGCTTTGCCGTCGGCGGCGGGGTGAGCGACACGCTCGCGGTTCGGGCGAGCGCCTGGTATCGCCGGGATGGTGGCTATATCGACCGGGTCGATCCGGCGACCCGCAGCGTGATCAAGCGAGACATCAACTCGCAAGACACCATCGTGACCCGCGTCGCGCTGAGCTGGCGTCCGATCGAGCAACTGACGATCACGCCCTCGATATTCTATCAGCGCGTCGAGGCCGATGGACGCAATCAATATTGGGAGCAATTCAGCGACCTGAAGGACGCCGACTACAAGACGGGGATTTACAACCGCGAGCCGGTCACGGACAGCTTCAGTCTACCTGCACTGAAGGTGGAATATGACTTCGGCGGCGTCGTCCTGATCTCGAATACATCGCGCCTCGACCGCAAAGTCGACCAGGTGCTCGACTACGCTACGTTCCTGAGCGCGAATCGCACAGGCAATGCTTTCGGCTTCTATGCCAACAAGGACACGTCCAACGCCGCGGCCGCGCAAACTCTCAAGCAAGTCAATTTCACCCAGGAAGTCCGGCTGCAGTCGACCGACGCAAACGCATTTTTCGCTTGGGCGATCGGTGCCTATTATTCCAAGGCCCAGCAGGATTCGACCAACCTGTCGCAATCGGGACGCAGACCCGGTGTGATTTCCAGCGGCTTCCCGCAATATTTGGGGCGGTACAATCTGTTCAGCGACATCCACGCCGTTGACAAACAGATCGCGGGGTTCGCGTCGGTCGATCTGAAGCCACTCGAAGGACTTAAGCTGTCGTTTGGCGCGCGCGTCACGCAGAATGAATTCTCATTCGTCGAAGTTCGTGACGGGCCGGTCAACAGCGGCACCCGGACCACGAGCGGCGCGGGCCAAAAAGCAACGTCGTTCACCCCACGCGTCGCGGCATCCTATCAGTTCGATCAAAATAGCATGCTCTATGCGTCGGCGTCGAAGGGCTTTCGTCAGGGCGGCGCGCAGTCGCCGGTTGATCCGGCCTTCTGTGCCAAGGACCTGCAGGCATTGGGGCTGAATTCGAGCCCGACGACCTATCAGTCGGATTCGCTGTGGAGCTATGAAGTCGGCAGCAAGAACAGCCTCTTTGGCGGCAAGGTGCGCGTCGACGCGAATGCCTACCTCGTCAAATGGAAGAACATCCAGCAGGCGGTTCGCTTGCCGACCTGTCAGTACGACTTCATCGGCAATCTGGGCAGCGCCACCGGCAAGGGTGTCGATATCTCGATCGCCGTCAAGCCGGTTGCCGGTTTGCAGGTCGGTGCCAATGTCGGCTTCAACGACATTACCTATGACAGCGATCTCAACATCAACGGCGCGCTGATCCACAAGGAAGGTGATCGGTTCGGCGGGCCGAAGTGGACCGGTTCGGTATTCGGCCAATACGAACAGGAGGTCGCGCCCGACTCGACCGGCTATTTCCGCGCTGACTACAGCTTCGCCAGCGTGAGCCCGATGCAGAATCCGGCGTCTGTCACCTATGACCCGAACCTGGCGGCGTTGCCGGGAACCGACTATCTCTCGTTACGCGCGGGCCTGCGCAAAGGGGTCGTGGATTTCTCGCTGTTCGTGAACAATGTCACGAACTCGAGCGACCCGCTTTCGCGGGGTCATGATACTATCCCGTCGACGCTGTTCTACGTCGAATCCTATCGTCCCCGGACGATCGGGGCGACCGTTCAGGTCCGCTACTGATCGTATGACCGCCGCGTCGTTTCGACAGGTGACTGTCGGGCGCGGCGGTCGTTCATCTGTGATGCACCGCACGATTTTCAGTTGCGGTGACAGCAACGCGGTCGAGCAGAAACGGCATCGCGGCAGGCAGGCTTCGGCTGCTAATCTGAACCGACCCGAGACCCTTCCATAATACGGCAGTCCAAGCGAAGATGACCGACATTCTCAACCTTGAAGGCTACGTCCGCTCGTATCGCGAAGACGGCTATGTCATCGTGCCCGGGCTGCTCTCGCCGAGCGAGGTCGAGGAACTTCGCGCGGTCACGGCGCGGATCGAGGATGCGGCCGAGGGCTTGAGCGAGGAAACGCCGATCTATGATTTCGCCGAAGCTCCCGATGGGCGTTTGATGATCGAGCGGATCAAGAAGCCGCACCGTGTCGACGATTTCTATTGGCAAATGGCGAAACATCCCAGCATCCTCAAGGTGATGG
>Ga0207658_10003463_pt1 | contig 11158 bp, 8 predicted proteins | sample KBSS33metaG_FD_184322 | JGI IMG/M metagenome (GOLD analysis project Ga0207658, IMG submission 184322) | Switchgrass rhizosphere microbial communities from Kellogg Biological Station, Michigan, USA - KBS S3-3 metaG (SPAdes) (version 2) | ecosystem: Host-associated > Plants > Roots > Rhizosphere >...
AAGCCCTTCGCCGTCTTGCGAAAACGCTTCGCCGCGCCCCGGTTGGTTTTCAATTTTGGCCTCGATCGATCTCCTGTCATTGTAGCCCCACTCACAAACCGACGGACTTGCAATCCCTCGGTCGCTTGCGGGCGGACGTCCTCAGCTCACGATGAGCCGAGATCCGTCACTTCTTCTTTGGCGCAAATACCATGACCATCTGGCGACCTTCCATCAGCGGGTTCTGTTCCACCACGCTGTGCGGACCTAAGTCTGCGACGACCCGGTCCAAAAGTTTGCGCCCGATATCCTGGTGCACCATCTCACGGCCTCGGAAACGCAATGTCACCTTGGCCTTGTCGCCCTCGGAGAGGAAGCGGATCAGATTGCGCAGTTTGATCTGGTAATCCGACTCGCCCGTACCGGGGCGGAATTTCACTTCTTTGACCTGTATCTGCTTCTGCTTGCGCTTGGCTGAATGAGCTTTCTTGTTCTGCTCGAAGAGGAACTTGCCGAAGTCCATGATGCGCACCACCGGCGGCTCCGCCGTGGGTGAGACCTCGACCAGATCCAGTTCCGCTGCGGCGGCCATCTGCAGTGCATCGTACCGGCTCATGACGCCGGCCTGCCCTCCATCCGCCCCGATCACGCGCAGTTGCGGCGACGTGATCTCCTCATTGCGCCGAACGCGCTTTGTTGCATTGCTGATAAATCAACCCTCCCCAATCTGGCGCCCGCGGCTCCGGACTTCCCCGTGCAGGCGCTCGGCGAACGCCTCAACGGACAGAGTGCCCAGATCCTCGCCGCTTCTCGTGCGCACTGACAGTAGATTCGCGGCAACCTCTTTGTCGCCCACGACCAATAGATACGGAACACGCGCGAGCGTGTGGGCGCGAATCTTAAAGCCCACCTTCTCGTTCCGCAAGTCGCTTTCAACGCGAAGCCCCTGTTTTTTAAGGCTTTCCGTGACCGACAGGGCATATTCGTTCTGCCGCTCGGTAATGGTGAGCACGGCGGCCTGCACCGGCGCCAGCCAGGCGGGGAGCTTGCCGGCATGGTGCTCCAGCAGAATGGCGAAGAAACGCTCCAGGGAGCCGAAAATGGCCCGGTGCAGCATGACCGGGGGCCGCTTATGACTACCCTCGTCGATATAATGAGCTCCCAGGCGGCCCGGCAGGTTCAAGTCCACCTGCAGGGTGCCGCATTGCCAGTCCCGACCGATGGCGTCGCGCAGCACGAACTCGAGCTTTGGTCCGTAAAAGGCCCCCTCGCCCGGATTTAACGTGTAATCGATACCGGCGGCCCGGGCCGCCTCTTTCAAGGCATGCTCGGAGCGGTCCCAGACCTCATCGCTGCCCACCCTCTTGGCGGGCCGGTCGGAGAACTTGATGCGCACATCGTCAAAGCCGAACTCGCGGTAAATGTCCAGGATCAGCTTCGTGACCGACACGGATTCCTGGGTGATCTGGTCCTCCGTGATGAAGATATGGGCATCGTCCTGGGTAAAGGCCCGCACCCGCATGAGGCCGTGCAGGGCCCCCGAGGGCTCGTAGCGGTGCACGATGCCAAACTCCGCGAAGCGCAGCGGCAGATCGTGGTGGCTACGGATGCCCTGCTTGAAGATCTGGATATGACCCGGGCAGTTCATGGGCTTGATGGCGAAGAGCCGCTCATCCGGTGTCTGCGTCATGAACATGCTGTCGCCGAACTTCTCCAGGTGCCCGGACTGCTTCCATAGCTGCGCATCCATGATCTGCGGGGAGTTCACTTCCTGGAAGCCGGCGGCATTCTGCCGCTCGCGCATGTACTGGATCAGCTGCTGGAACACCTCCCAGCCCTTGGGATGCCAGAACACGGCGCCGGGCGCCTCCTCCTGCAGGTGAAACAGATCGAGCTCGCGGCCAATGCGGCGATGATCGCGCTTTTCGGCCTCCTCCAGACGGTGCAGGTACTCATCAAGCTGCTTCTTATCCGGCCAGGCGGTGCCATAGATGCGCTGCAGCATCTCGTTGCGCGAATCGCCGCGCCAATAGGCGCCGGCCACCTTGGTGAGCTTGAAGGCCTTGAGCTTGCCAGTAGAGGGCACGTGCGGTCCGCGGCACAGGTCCACCCAGCTGCTCTTGCCCTCCCCTTGGCCGTACAGACTGATGTCCTCTCCGGCGGGAATGCCAGCGATGATCTCGGCCTTGTAGATCTCGCCGATGCTCTTGAAGAACTGCACGGCCTCATCGCGCCCCATGACCCGCCGGCTCACCTTCTGATCCGCCTTGGCGAGCTCCTGCATGCGGGTCTCGATGGCGCTAAGGTCCTCGGGGGTGAAGGGGCGCTTGTACGAGAAGTCGTAGTAAAAGCCGTCCTCGATCACCGGACCGATGGTGACCTGGGCCTCGGGGAAGAGCTCCTTGACGGCCTGCGCGAGCAGGTGCGAGGTCGAGTGGCGGATGATGTCCAGGCCGTCCGGGTCCTTGTCGGTGACGATGGCCACCTGAGCGTCAGACTCGATCCGGTACGAGGTATCGACCAGCTTGCCGTCCACCCGCCCGGCCAGGGCGGCCTTGCGCAGGCCCGGGCCAATGCTGCCCGCGACCTCATCCACCGTAACCGGCTGGTCGAAGCGGCGCTGGCTGCCATCGGGCAACGTCACGACAGGCATGGGTACTCTCTGGGCGGATGACGTGAATTGGTTGGCGCGAGTGGGATCGAACCACCGACCACCACCATGTCAAGATTGTATCCTGACGCGCCTAAGTACTTCTGGGGAAAGGGAAAGGCCTTAAAAACGTTGAAGCAGAAAAGTGAAGGCTAAAGGATAATCGTGACGACGGCAACCCATCATAGATCGAGTGTCCGATGGTTGCTGCAGCGCACGGCCGACTCTACAGTTTCAACAACCAAGGAAATACGGAGACGAGAATCGGGGATAGCGCGGGCAGTTTCTTGGCGATCTCCGGAGACAAGGCGTTGAGCGGAACGCTGGTCGCCGTCAGGGTGTAGAAGCCGTCGATCAGCCCGATTTCCGCGGACCGCCACGAAGCAGGTCGATGCAAGCTGAGCCGGTAAGTTTCAGCTTAAGTCTTCTTTATCCCCCGTCGGAGCCCTTGCCGTCCAGATATTCGTACGTCACGGCTAAATGGCAAACGCCGCTTGTCGATCGCCATGATCCGGCGTCAAGTTGGGTATCGCGGCTGAGACGCTCATTCGGGCTCCGCTCCGCCATCAACGACGCGGGCAGCGGTGGCCTCCGGGGGCTATGGGCGAGCACCGGCTACGCCTGCGGCTGGGGCGCTATCGCGGCCTCCGAGAGGTCGGCTTGAACGCCCCCCGTCCCGTTTCATCCTGCGGGTAAGCACGCGAACACCATCCCCAAGCCAGGAGCTATCGATTGGAGTGTGAATATTCGTCTCGACGACCGTGGATCCAGACGCAGCCGCCGGCGTCAGCGATAAGGCCGCGCAATGGGATCGCCGATCACGATATCCGTCCAGCCGACGAAGTGCGAGGCGGCATACAGGCTCTCCGCGAGCGTGAATCCCGACAAATAGCGATCGAGAGCGATGGTGGGAGAGGCGACCGCCTGCAAGAGCGGCTCATCCGTGTAGCCCTTGACTCCCGTGATCCCCTGCGCAATCAGATCCGCGATCATCGATTGGCCTTCGATTTGACGAAAGAAGCTCCGGCCTCCGGTAGATACGGCTGTATCTGCGATCGCGCCCGGCAGGAAGCGGAGCGAGCGATATGCGGCCTGGGAGAAATGAGCGTCATTGCTTCCCCACGAAAAATATCCAATGAGATTTTCCTGGTTTCCGACGAACGTCTCAGTCAGGTCGAGCCGGTCGGGCACACGCCGCCGGACGAGCTCCTCGTGCGCATGGATCATGTCGGCGTTCCAGGCATCCCAAGCCGACTCCGCTGTGATCACTGTCCCCGGCAGCGCAGCGGGTTGCGCGGTCTTGTCGCCCAGGCCACGCGTGGCGTCAACATCGAGCAGCACAAAGCCTTGGACGAGATGGCTTTCCGCGGCCAGAGCATGCGCCGTCAAGCTCAGCGCATCCGCCTGAGTATATCCGTCCAAACGGGTAACCAAATAGCCGCCGAATTTCGCGTGCGTGAACGAAATCTTTGCGTTCCAATAGCGATTTTCCCAGGCCCACCCGGGAACCTTGCTGTCCGGCATCTTGAATTCCACCTTCACCGCGCCAGCCAGCTTGTCGTAGCCGAAGGCAGCCAGGTAACTGTCGAGCGAGGCTTTCAGTGTTCCGGCGTCAGCCCAGCCGAGAGGCGCGCCGGAAATTCTGATCGGCACGCCCTTGGTGGTGACGATGAAATTGATGGATGTGTGACTTTGAAGAAAATGGCGAAGCGGCGCTTCGATCTGCTCAGCGTATGTCTTCAACTCTATGGTTTCATTTTTCTGCCGCAACGCCGAGTCTTCGCAGCGAACGTGCAGAATGTTTTTCACGTGTCTCTTGCCGGCGTAGTCCATGCCGACCGCCTTTGATGTCGGGCTTGCGTCGTTGACGATGATTAGAATCTCATCCGAGATCGTGGCGCTCGCGGCCGGGAGCCGTAGCAGCAGTAACAACGTGAAAATCGACGAGCGATTCATGGAATCAAGCCCCCGCCAAAAGTAACTTTTGTGTCCTGCAAAGCACGGCGCACTAAAAAAAACGAAGATTCTCGGGCAGCGGCGGCATCGCCCCGGCGCATGAACACACGAAGCCGGCCAGCTCCTCGGCGGCGGCGTGCACTGTCGCGAGCTCGAGGTTCCGCAGCAGCCCCATGGTTAACGCCGCCGTGAACGCATCCCCGGCCCCCACGGTGTCCACGACTGCCACCGGCTGCGAGCGACGCTCCGACCACTCCCCTTTGTGGTAGATCGAGCTGCCGGCCGGCCCTCGGGTCAACACCACCGTGGCCAGCTCAAACCTCTGCGCCAGCCGTTTGAGCTGAGCCGCGGCATCGCCCGAGAGCGCGAACATCTCTTGCAAGATGACGAGCTCCGCCTCATTCAATTTCAGTACGTTGGCGAGCCTCGACGATCGTTCGATGACCTCGCGCGAATAGTCGCCCTGGCGCAGGTTGATATCGAAAATCCGCAGCGCCCCCGGTCGCGCCGCGGCCAGGAGCTGCCGTATGGCGGCGCGTGATATCGCGTGGCGCTGCGCGAGGCTACCGAAACAGATCGCATCGGCATCCCGCACGGCCTCGAGCGCCGACTCGCTCGCCTGCAAGTAGTCCCAAGCGGCGCCCTCCGCGATCTTAAATTCCGGCACGCCCGCCTCACTCAGCGCCACCGCCGCCGTCCCGGTTGGATGAGCCGCATCGACCTGCACGGTGGATAGCGGCCAGTGCATACGTTCGAACCGCTCCAGCACCCGCCGGCCGAGCGAATCGTCGCCGACGCGCGTGATCACGCTCGCTGTGGCGCCTAGCGCGCCCGCGTGCCAGGCGAAATTGGTGGGGGCACCGCCCAGCTGCGCACCGGAGGGTAGCAAGTCCCAGAGCACCTCACCGATCCCGACGACTTTGAAGCTCATGAGCGCGGCGGGAAGCTAGCGCACACCCAGTCTTTCCTGCATGTGCTCGAGTGAAACGGCCTTGGTCTCCACCACCCTTGTCTTGACCCAGATCAGCTGCAGCACCATCATGCCGCAGAAAAAGAGGAAGACGTAGCCTGGCTGGAAATAGGTGACGACCTTCGGAAATGCCGTCGTCAGCAAGGCGGCGAAGAGCCAGTGCGTGAAACTCCCCAGCGCCTGGCCCCCGGCTCGATGGCGGTTGGGAAACACCTCGGAGATCAGCACCCAGATGACCGCCCCCTGGCCTACGGCATGCGCCGCGACGAACGCGAAGACGCACATCGGCACGATGGCGTAGTGAGCGGTGAAAAAGGCCCATGAGGTCAGGCCGAGCGAGAGGATATAGCCGAATGAGCCGATAAAGAGCAGTGTCCGTCTTCCCAACCGATCGATGAGCCACAAGCCAATGAAGGTAAAAATCAGATTGGTGATGCCGATGCCGACCGATTGCAGGAGGGCCGCCCGCTCGCCCAAGCCTGCCAACTGAAAAATGCGCGGCGCGAAATACAAAATGGCGTTGATGCCCGAGAGCTGATTGAAGAACGCCACGAAGATGGCGAGCTGGATGGGAATACTCAATCGGCGGGTCCAGAATCGCTCGGCGGCAGGCTCGCCGGCCGATGCCGCTGCGATCTGCTGCATCTCGGCGGCGAGGGTGGCGGCGCTCGCCTCGGGACGAATGCGTCGCAGAATGGACAGTGCCGCCGCGCGATCGGCCTTTCGAGCCAATAGCCAGCGCGGACTTTCGGGCAGTGCGAAACACAAGACGGTGTAGAGGAGCGAGGGAAACGCCGCCACGCCCAGCATCCAGCGCCAGGCATCGGGCCCGACGTCGACCAGCAGCGCATTCGATAAAAAGGCGATCACGATGCCGAAGACGATGTTGAATTGGAACATCCCCGCGAGCCGCCCGCGGTGCCGCGGCGGCGCGATTTCGGCAATGTACAGCGGCGCCACCACGGTGGAAACGCCGATGCCGAGACCGCCGATCATTCTCGCCGCGATGAATAGCTCCACATTCGGCGCCAGCGCGGTGCCCACCGCCGAGATGAAGTACAGCACCCCGATCCACAGCAGCGTGGCGCGCCGTCCTAACCGGTCCGTCGGCCACCCCCCGAGGAGCGATCCGACCACCGTCCCATACAAAGCGGAGGCGATTGCAATTCCGTGCGTGGCGGCGCTGAGTCCCCACAGCGCCTGAATCTTCTGCTCCGCCCCGGAGATGACTACTGTATCGAAACCGAACAGAAATCCGGCCAGCGCCGCCGTCAGGGACCAAAAAAACAGGCGCCCGCTCAAGCGCTCCGCGGCTTGCTGGCCGGTCGGCGCCGCGGCCGCCTCGGCACTCATGTCCATGCCGATCTCAGCTCGAACACTTCCAATGACTCGATGCGGGCGCTGCCTCCCATGGCATAGACCTGTACTGAGCGGTTACCTTCGACGATGGACATGCCCATCGGCATGTAGAGTCGCCCGTCATTGCCGAATATATCGACGGAAGTTCGATCCACCAGCAATCGCAGCCGGATCCTTCCGCCCTGCGCCGCAAGCGGCGCTTTTTTATCGAGGCAGGACAGTTCCTGCCGGTGCACGTCATAGCTCAGCTTCACACCGCGAAGATCGAAGCCCATCTCATTGGCATCGCCAACCGTGAGCTCGGCGGCGATGTCGAGCAGCTTGCCTTGCACGCCCTTCAGCGGGTCGTCGCCCGGATGAAGGGCCCGCGGCTCGATGACTTTGGAAGCGACACGCAATGTTTGCAATTCTGCGACCGGCAGAGCGAACAGCTGCAGTCCCGCCTCGGTGGCACGCAACTTGAGCTCCACCGGAATGCCCATCATTTGATTGAAAGGCATGCCCTGGTAGATCGGAGTGGCTTTCGCCGCTGGGTTTCCCGCCTCGCTCGTACCCTGCGTCGCGATCCCCCAGGGGATCAGGATCCGGCGTCCGTCGGAGGCCGGAATGTGGTTGAACGTCTGGGAGGCATAGAAGCAGTTGCCCTGATGCAGGAGATGGGGGCCCGATTCCGGCACGAACATCTGGCCATCGAACGTGCCGATCAAATAGCGGCCGGCCGCGCCGTAGAAGATCCAACGGGTCTCGCCGGCCTTGCCCTCCACTGGAACTTCAAAAAAATTCGGGCATTCGCCGTCTCCGTGGAGTGTCACGTCACAGAGCTTCTCCCACTTCTTCAGGTCTTTCGAGGAGAACAAAGCGTAGCCGTTGTCCTCCAACACCGAGAAATCGGCCGAGCCTCGCTTGTCCAGATACAGCGCCATGAGCCACTTCTGCTGCGGCTCGAACCACAGCACATCGGGATCGCGCGTCGTGGGATTGATCGCGGGCAGAACAGGATTGCCCGCGTACTTCGTCCAAGTCCGACCCCGGTCGTTGCTGAAGGCGATTCCTTGAGTGAACAAGCGCTTTGGCGCGGCGGCGGCGGTTGGATTTCTTTCATCGCCCGTGGGCGCCGCCGTAAAGATAGCGACCATCGCCTTTTCAGTGCCGGCCTGAAAGCCGGCCGTGTCGTGCTCATCCACGACGGCGGAGCCTGAAAACATGGTGCCGTGCTCATCGGGATAGAGCGCCTCGGGCAGTTCCTTCCAGTGCACGAGATCGGTGCTGACCGCATGCCCCCAGTGCATGTTGCCCCAATTCCAGCCATACGGATTGTGCTGGTAGAAGAGGTGATACTCCCCCTCATGGAAGACCAGGCCGTTCGGGTCGTTAAGCCAGCCGCGGCGCGAGGAGAAATGGAACTGGGGGCGGGCTCGCTCGTGATAGAGATTCTCAGCGCCTTTGAGGGTGTCGGCCTGGACGATGGAGTCAAGAGCGGTCGAATGCTCGGGCAGCTCATCGACCTCGAAAACAATCCGCTTGCCCTTGAACGGCGCCAGATCGAGCACGGCCCACCACTGCGGTTCGGCCTCGGCCAGTTCGATGTAGAACTCGCGCACGGCCGCGCCGTTCAATAGCACGCGCATGCGGCGCAGCGGCGCTCCGGCGGTCACGGGAAGATTGGCGTAACGACGCACGGCCTGCAGCACGCGCCTGGGATTCTTGCGCGCGGGGCGCGACACGCTTGCGGCATTGACCGCCCTGCCCGCCTGCTCCGCGGCGGCCAACCGCCCGCAGTGGGCGAGATAAGCGGCGGTGAAACCCAGCACCGTGCTGCTTAGAAACCGACGGCGATCGATCATGATCCCCCCTCGCCAGCGCTTGTCGCGGTGACCCGATTCGTTATGAAAATGCCAGCGGGAAAATTATCGGCAGGCGCCGACAATAAATCAAGCCATTTACCTTATCCTACCGCTAGAAAAGATCGTGATCCGGCGCGAAATGGGCATATAAGGGCAGCAACGCCCCGCCCATTGCCCGGGCCTCGGCGCCGATCGTTCCCGGCTGCAGACTGGGCCGGGATATCCCTTGCCAATTGCAGCCATCGAGCGCCTCGCCCACGGCCTGCAGCAACGCCTGCAAGAGGGGGCGGCTCATGGCCCCATCGACGATCACCGCGTCAACATCGAGCAGGCAGGCCGCGCCGTGCACGGCCATCGCCATGGGTGCGCTGGCGCTTTGCAGCCAACGCCGAGTGTGCTTGGCCCAGGGTTTCTGCAAGGCCCGCGCATCGAGCGCCGCCTGCGAATCCAGTCCGGCCTCCCGGTAGCGCGTCTCGAGGTTCCAAAGCGAAGCCGTGCCGAGCAGCTGGCCGGGCATCGCGCCCGCCGCTCCCGCCATGGTCGCGAACGAACCGATGGCGCCGGCGTTGCCGCTCGCCCCCCGATGCAGTCGGCTGTCGAGCACCAGACCGCCGCCGATGAAGGTACCGACGAACACGTATAGGAAGCTGCGCAATTCGCGCCCGCCGCCGGCCACCAGCTCGGCAACGCACGCGGCGGTGGTGTCCTTCACGAACTGCACCGGCAAGTCGGTCAGGGTGGCGACGCGCTCGCGTATTTCGACCCCCTCCCATTGCCTCGCCTGCGCCGCGGGGATGCCGAGCACGTCGTGCCAGCCGCTCAAGGACAAGGGCGCGGCAAGTCCGATTCCTTGCAGTCGGCCCGCGCGCTTGCGTCCCAGGCGGCGACGCAGCTCACGAATACCGCTGTCGATGTTTCGGAAGAGCGATTCCGGCTCGGGGAAGGCATAGCTCGAGGAAATACGTTCCCGAACGTCGCCGATGAAGTCCACGAGCAGCAGATCGAGGCTGCGGCGCCCGACCTTCACGCCGATGGAGTACGCTCCTTGAGGATCGAGCGCGATGGGAACGGATGGCTGGCCGACTTTGCCGCGCACCGCGGCGCGGCGAAGCACCAGGCCATCCTGTTCCAGTCGTCCAATGATGAAGGAGATGGTCTGAGGCGTCAGGTGCGTGAGCCGCGCGATCTGCGCCTTGGACAGAGCCCCGTGCAGCCGGATAACCTGCAGCACCACTCGCTCGTTGAACTCCCGCATGCCGATTTGGTTGGAGCCTCGCGGCCGCGGCCGTTCGCGTGCCGCGGTGATGGATGCGCCGTCGCGTGTTGGGGAGATCGCCCGCGGGTTTATCGTCATACGCGGGGGATATTAGCGGATTGGAGGCACTGCGGACGACTCGGTGGCGGCCGCTCTTCTCGAGAACGTGCCTGCGCTCGGTCAAGCGGGTTGAGGCATTGAAGAATAAAACGAATCGTAGCCGGCCCGCTGGCGCCCTGCCACAGCATCACGCCAGTCGATTCGACTCCGACCTCGGGCATGTTCAGCAGCCTCGGCGCGTTTCGTCCTATCCCAGAAACACGCGTGATTCGGACCGAACTACTCGCGACTCTGCCTCGGCTACATGTGACCTTAAAAATTGAAGCGATCAATATTGGAGCGGTCGAACGTGGTCAGCCTCGATTGCACATAAACGATGCTCCGCTCGCGGACCAGGAGCTTCTCGAAGCCCGGCACCTGAAAAGTCTTCCCGGGGACATTGCGGATGGTTCCACGCTTCACCCCTACCGAGAAATGCGCCGCCAATACACCGAGCAGGTAGGGGTTCCAAAGCTGAAACGCTGTGACCATGCCATTGGCAACGAAATGACGCATCTGCCGCGGCATGCCAAGACCCGTTAGCTTGACCTGCCGAGCCTTCCCCGATGCCTGCAGCACTTGCGCCGCGGCGGCAAGGCCCACCACGGTCGGCGCGATGATTCCGCGCACGTTGGGGAATTTATCGAGAATCTTCTCTGTTTGTGCTTTGGACTTCCCCGGATCGTCAGCGCCGTACGCCGCGACCACGAGCTTCATGCGCGAGTACTTCACGTTGCTGCTCAGGATGCGTCGCATGTCCGCAATCCATTCCGCCTGATCAGTGGCCTGCGCGGTCGTGCTCAAAATCGCCACCTGTCCCTGATAGTCGATCAGCGAGCCCATCAGCTCGACCTGCGCGGCTCCGACCTGCGAGAAGTCGAGCGGCAGGATTGCGGCGTCCCGGTGAGTCTCGTGACCCGGAATATCCGAGCTGACGGTGAGCACCAGGGCTCCGCCGCGCCGTGCTTTGTCGAATAGCTCATTGAGAGCGGTCGGGCTGTTCGGTGCGATGGCGATGATGCTCGTGCCATGCTGAATCTGCTCAT
>Ga0207658_10003471_pt1 | contig 11144 bp, 9 predicted proteins | sample KBSS33metaG_FD_184322 | JGI IMG/M metagenome (GOLD analysis project Ga0207658, IMG submission 184322) | Switchgrass rhizosphere microbial communities from Kellogg Biological Station, Michigan, USA - KBS S3-3 metaG (SPAdes) (version 2) | ecosystem: Host-associated > Plants > Roots > Rhizosphere >...
GTAAGGCCGACATGGACTCGATCGTCGAAAAGGCGCTGACCCGTGCGGGCCTGTGGAACGAGGTCAAGGACCGGCTGACCGATGCCGGCACCGCGCTCTCCGGCGGCCAGCAGCAGCGCCTGTGCATCGCGCGCGCCATCGCCGTCAGCCCCGAAGTCATCCTGATGGACGAGCCGTGCTCCGCGCTCGACCCGATCGCCACGGCGCGCATCGAGGAACTGATCGAGGAGCTGAAGGACCGCTACGCCATCGTCATCGTCACCCATTCGATGCAGCAGGCGGCCCGCGTCTCGCAACGGACGGCCTTCTTCCACCTCGGCAAGATGGTGGAATACGGCGAGACCAGCCAGATATTCACCAATCCGCGCGAAGTGCGGACCAAAGACTACATCACCGGCCGCTACGGCTGAGAGGAACGCCATGGTCGACCATACCGTCAAAAGCTTCGACAGCGAGATCAGCCAGCTTCGCGGCCTGGTGTCCGAGATGGGCGGCCTCGCCGAAGTGGCGATCCGCGACGCGATCGACGCCCTGACCCGTCATGACGAGGATCTCGCCCGCAAGGTGGTCGCCGCCGACGCCCGGCTCGACGCGCTCGAGGCCGAAGTCGATCGGCTCGCGGTGCGCACCATCGCACTGCGCGCGCCCATGGCCGACGACCTGCGCGACGTGATCGCCGCGCTCAAGATCTCGGGCGTGATCGAGCGTATCGGCGACTATGCCAAGAACATCGCCAAGCGCGTCGACCACATGGAAGGCCGCACGAAGATCGAGCCGCTGACGCTGGTGCCGGCGATGGCCGACATCGCGCAGGGCATGGTGCGCGACGTGCTCAACGCCTACGGCTCGCGCGATGCCTTGCTGGCGGTCGAGGTGATCCGGCGCGACGAGAAGCTGGACCAGTTCTACAACACGCTGTTCCGCTCGCTGCTCACTCACATGATGGAGAACCCGGCGACGATCACCAGCGCCGCGCAGCTGCTGTTCATCGCCCGCAACCTGGAGCGCATCGGCGACCATGCGACCAACGTCGCGGAGATGGTCTACTACGCCGCCACCGGGGAATACTGCTCCGAACGCGACGCCAAGGACGAGCCCAAGGAACCCTCGGTATGAACGCTTCCGTCCTGGTCGTCGAAGACGACGCCGCGCTGTGCGACCTGCTCTCCTGGAACCTCTCGGCCGAGGGTTATGAAGTCCGTTCGACGGGCGACGGCGAGGAGGCGCTCGTGATGGTGCGCGAGCAGATGCCCGATGCCATCATCCTCGACTGGATGATCGAGCAGGTGCCCGGCATCGAGGTCTGCCGCCAGCTGCGCAAGGACCGCGAGACCGCGAAGATCCCGATCGTCATGCTCACCGCGCGCGGGGAGGAGGAGGACCGCATCCGCGGCCTCAAGACCGGCGCGGACGACTATGTCACCAAGCCGTTCAGCCCGCGCGAGCTGATGGCGCGGGTCGAGGCGCTGCTGCGCCGCTCGCGCCCGTCGCTTGCGGGCGACGCCCTGGTGTTCGGCGATATCGAGCTCGATCCGGTCTCGCACCGCGTGCGCCGTGCCGGCGAGGCGCTGCACCTGGGGCCGACCGAGTTCAAGATGCTGCGCTACTTCATGGAGCGGCCCAACCGCGTGCTCTCGCGCCAGCAGATCCTCGACGGTGTGTGGGGCATGGACTCCGACATCGACGAGCGCACGGTGGACGTCCACATCCGGCGGCTGCGCCAGGCGATCAACCGCTCGGGCGATTTCGATCCGATCCGCACGGTCCGCGCCGCCGGCTACGCAATGGATCTGAGCTGAGGACTTGAAGGCGTCGACCCGGGTCGACGGGACCGGCTTAGGGTCAGTCCTGTTTAAGCGGCCGGTGCCGCTTCCGCTTCAAGCGGACAGACCTTAGGCTGCTTGTCGTTCGCTCCGGGTGCTGAGTGCGCAGGCGATCGCGGTCTCGAACTGATCCGTTGCCCGCTCCCACGAGTAGCTGGCGCCGAGGCGGGCGGCGTCCGCGCGGTCCGCGAGCAGCGCGCGACCGATCGCCAGCTCCAGATCCTCATGCAAGGCGCCGGCCGTCTCACCGCCGAGTATGTCGATCGGCCCGGCCACGGGGTAAGCGGCCACCGGTACGCCGCAGGCGAGCGCCTCGATGATGACGAGACCGAAGGTATCGGTGCGGCTCGGGAACACGAAGCAGTCGGCGGCGCGATAGGCGCTGGCCAGCTCCTCGCCGGCGAGCGCGCCCAGGAACACCGCCTTCGGGTAGCGGCGCTGCAGCGCGGCGAGGGCGGGACCGTCACCCACCACCACCTTGGTGCCGGGCACCGGTGCGTCGAGGAAGGCCTCCAGATTCTTCTCGGCCGCGACTCGTCCGACGTTGAGCAGGATCGGCCCTGGAAGGCCGATCATCGCCGGGTGGCGCACGCCCTCGGGTCGGAACAGCGTATGGTCGATACCGCGGCTCCACGGCGTCGTCTGAGCGATACCCCGGCCCTGCAGCTCGCTGGCGAGGCTGCGGGTGGAGACGAGCACCGCGCTGCTCGGCGCGTGGAAGCGGCGCATGATCGGCCAGAACCGCTCGGCGCTGATGCCCGTGCGCACCGCCGCGTAGTCGGGAAAGCGCGTGTGGAAGGCCGAGGTGAAGGGCACCCCGCGCGAGAGGCACCAGCTGCGCGCCGCCCAGCCGATCGGACCTTCGGTGGCGATGTGGACGATGTCCGGCGCCAGCGCGTCGAGCCGGCGCCGGACGCCGAAGCGCGGCGCCACGGCGAGGCGGATCGAGGCGTAGCCCGGCATCGGCACGGTGACGAAGCTGTCCGGCGCGATCACGTCGATGTCGTGGCCGCGTTCGCGCAGCAGGCCGACCGTGGTCGAGAGCGAGCGCACGACGCCGTTGACCTGGGGGAACCAGGCGTCGGTGGCGAGGACCAGCTTCACGCGGTCAGCTCGGCCTGTTGCTTGCCCCGCTGCTGGGCTTCGGCCTCGGCGGCCTTTTCGCCGGCCCAGTCGATGATCGCGATGTGGCCTTGTGCATCCTCGGCGAGCGCCGTGCAGCTCTCCACCCAGTCGCCGTCGTTGTAGTAGGTGATGCCGCCGAACTCGCGGATCTCGGCGCAATGGATGTGGCCGCACACCACGCCGTCGAGACCGCGCCCGATCGCCTCCTGCGCCACGGCCTCCTCGTAGCTGGAGACGAAGGCGACCGCGTTCTTCACGCGCTTCTTCATATAGGCCGAGAGCGACCAGTACGGCATCTTGAGCCGGCGGCGCACCGCGTTGAACACGATGTTGGCGCGCAGCAGCGTGGTGTAGGCCGCATCGCCGAGGAACGCGAGCCAGCGGGCGTAGAGCACCACGCCATCGAAGGCGTCGCCATGCGTCACCAGCAGCTTGCGCCCGTCGGCGGTCTCGTGGACGGCCTCGAGCACCAGCTCGACCCCACCGAACGACATGCCGGCATAGTCGCGCAGCATCTCGTCGTGATTGCCGGCCACCAGCACCACGCGGGTGCCGCGATGCGCCATCTTGAGGATGCGGCGGACCACTTCGTTGTGCGCGTCGGGCCAGTACCAGCCCTTGCGCAGCCGCCACCCGTCGACAATGTCGCCCACGAGATAGAGCGTCTGGCACTCGACCGAGCGCAGGAAGTCCACCAGCAGGTCGGCGTTGCAGCCGCGCGTGCCCAAGTGCACGTCGGAAATCCAGACGGTGCGGTACTTGCGCTTGGGCCGAAAGCCCTTGGGATCGGGAAGATCGAGCCAGGCGGGGATATTGCCCTTGGCGAGCGGCGCGACGGTCCGGGTCAGCAGGCTCTCGTGATCAATCTGCACGGGCGAAATCCTCTTGCTGCTAAGCGTCCCTAGCCTTGCGCGGTGTCGCCAGCGTTACGGTTCGGAGTAGCTTCGATGACACCGGCCCGCGCGGGATCGAGCCCGAGTCGCGTCGTCGGCGACCTGTCACCCGTCCGTCACATTGTCGCGGCAAGAGCACGGCTTGGCAGGGCAGCACGCGGGGATCCATGGGCCGTATCGACATCTTGTTGACGAGCGATCTGCAGGGTGGCTTCGCGCCCTTCCGGCACGCCGATCTCGAACTGGTGCTGCATCGCTGGCGCGATTCCAGCCAGCTGCCGCTGATCGAGGGCGCGCTGTGGGTCTTCGTCGACTGGGTGCTGCCCGAGATGTCCGGCCTGGAACTGTGCCGACGGCTGCGCTGCGATCCGCAGACGGCGGCCGCGCAGCTGACGATCGTGCTCGACGACGACGACCAAGAGGTGCGCAAGCGTGCGCTGCGCACCGGTGCGGACGACTACATCGTCGGCCCGCTGACCCGCACCGCCCTGCTGGACCGCGTCCTGTCCGGGAAGCTCGCCGAGCACGACGCGGTCGAGCGGCGCGTGGTGGTGGGCGACCTTGTGATCGACATCGCCGCTTTCCAGGCGCGGTGGAAGGGCAAGGCGATCGGCCTCATGCCCAACGAGTTCCGGCTGCTGCGCTACTTCGCCGAGCATCCGAGCCGGGTCTTCACCCGCGTCCAGCTGATACAGGCGCTCGGCAAGCAGGAGCCGGAGATCGACGAGCGCACGGTCGACGTCTGGATCGGTCGCCTGCGCCGCGCGCTGAAGGACGTGGGCGCCGGCAATCCGCTGCGCACCGTGCGCTCGCTGGGCTACGTCTTCGACACGCTCTGAGCGCGCGTCCAATCACCCACCCATCCTCGTAAGCGGCCTTTTCGCCGGCGCGTCCGCGCGCGTGGCAAACGTCGGTCGCGCCACCACGCAATAAAAAAGCCCGGCCCTCGCGAAGAGGGCCGGGCCAGGAAGCCGTCCGGTGGGTGGACGTATCGCGGGACTGGCGATCAGAAGGAGACAGTCGCCTCGATGCCGAAGGTGCGCGGCGGGTTGAAGTTGCCGTAGTCGCCCAGCACGCCCGAGTAGCTGAGGGTGGTCGGCACGCCGTTGGCGAAGTTCTGGACCGGCACCGAGTTCGCGCCCGAGCGGCGGTAGATGTAGGTCGTGTTGAACAGGTTGCGGCTCCACACCGCCACCGTCGCCTTGCTGTCGCCCAAGCCCATCGGGACGTCGGCAAGCGCGATGCGGCCGTTCACCACGAAGCTGCTGTCGGTCTTCACGTTCTCGGACTGGAAGCTGTACTGCTTGCCGGCATAATTTCCGTCGATGTGGAAGCGCAGCTTGGTGTCGCCGTTGCTGACAGGCACTTCGTAGTCGATCGCGCCCGAAGCAGCGTTGCGCGGCGTGAAGACGATGTTGACCTGGTAGAGCGCGTTGTTGAGGAACGGGTTCGGCGTCGCCGGGACCTTGAAGTGGGTATAGGCGTAGGACGCGTTCAACGTGAGCCCTTCGATGGGCATCAGCGTCAGGTCCGCTTCCAAGCCCTTGACCTTGGTCGTTCCTGGGGCGTTGCGCGTTTCTTCCGTGTGCAGGTTGAACGTCGGGCTGCTCGGGTTCGTATCGACATTGTCGAAGTCGGTCTGCGTGTTCTTTCGGTTCATGATGTAGGCGGCGACGTTGAAGCGGCCGCGCCGATCCCAGAAGTCGGTCTTCGCCCCGACCTCATAGGCCTTGACCGTCTCAGGGTCGAACGCCGTGAACGTTTGCGAGCGGCCGTTGGCGCCGCCGGCGCGATAGCCGGTGGAGTACTTGGCATACAGGTTCACGTCCGGGGTGGCGTCGAAGGCAACGACCAGCAGCGGGTCGAACCGCTTTTTGTCATAGGTGAACGGGAAGGCTGCGGGCTTGCCGTTCACGAAGGTCAGCGTGCCACGGCGCTTGTCGTGGGTCCAGCGGCCACCAGCGGTGAAGTGCAGCGTATCGGTGGGGCTGAACGTCGCCTGGCCGAATAGCGCATAGCTCTTGGCGTAAGCGGTCGAGTTGCGCTGCACGAACCAGTCCTCGCGCTGCCAGCCCTGGTTGCCCGAGGTGATCGGCCCGTTTACCGTCTGCGGGTTCAACGTGTAGCCGGTGCCGTCCGAGTTCCACTTGTTGGTGGAAGGGGTTGCTGCCAGCTCATGCGCCTTCTCGTTGAAGTAGTAGGCGCCGGCTACGTAGTCCAGGTGATCGACGCTGCCGACCGCCTGGAACTCCTGGCTGAACTGGCGCTGGTCGAAGTGCGAGAGCGAGTAGCGGCTGAAGTTGGCGTTGGGCGCGAAAACGGTGCGGTGTGCGCCGCCCGAGTTGTCCCACTGGTCGGTATCGACCGTGCGCCAAGCGGTAATCGAACGCAGTTCGAGCGCCGGCGAAACGGTGTACTTGAGGTGCGCCATGTAGCCTTCGGTGTTGTCCACCGAGAGCTGCTGGGGCACGCCGATCTCGGCGGTCTTCTGGCGGTCGCTGCCCGATACGGTGACGATCGGCGAGAGCGGGCGGACGCAAGCGCTGCCGCCGCCGGGGCACACCAGTGTACCCGCCGCGTTATAGGTGCCGACCGGGTAGCCGTTCGGGTTGTAGTTGATCAGCTGGCTGTAGTTCGGGGTGTTCTCGTCCTTCGAGCGATCGTAGGACAGGACCGCCGAGAAGCCGTCGAACGGCGTCCACTTGGCCGAGACGCGACCGCCCACGGCATTGTCGTAGTTCCAGCCGTACTGGCCATCGAGCGGGTTCTTGACCGTCGCATCCTGGTGCTGGAGAACTCCGTCGACCTTGATCGCGATGTTGGCGAACGCCGGGAAGTCGAGGTGCACTTCGCCATCGTACTGACCGAAGTTGCCGACGCCAGCGCTGACCCGGCCGCCAGCTACGCCGGTCGGATCCTTGGTCACGATCGAGAGCGCACCTCCTTCGGTATTGCGGCCGAACAGCGTGCCCTGGGGGCCCTTGAGCACTTCGATGCGCTCGACGTCGAACAGGGCGGCGTTGAGGCCTTGCGAGCGACCGAGGTAGACACCGTCGATATACACACCGACCGGCGTGTCGCGCGCGGTCTGGTTCTGATCGAAGGGTACCATGCCGCGGATGCCGATGGTCAGCGCGGACTTGCGCGCCTCAAAAGTCGCGACGCGCAGTGAGGGGACCGAGCCGTCCGCGAGGTCAAGCAGGCTCTGGACGTGGCGATCCTTGAGCATCGCCGTGTTGACGACGCTGATCGCGATCGGTGTCTGTTGGAGGTTGGTCTCGCGCTTGGTGGCTGTGACGACGATCTCCTGCAGCCCGCCGGTGTCGGCGGCCGGTGCGGTGGTGTCGGCGCCGGCTGCCGCCGTGTCGCCCGGAGTGGCTTGCGCCAGCGCCGGCGTGGCCGAAAGAGCCAGCGAAGCGCCGCCGATCATCAGCCACGAACGGAAGGACGTGGAGCGGTTCATCGTAAATACCCCCTGGATTGGTCTACCTGGCAGGCATTCGTGCCCGCTGCTGGCGCGGCCTCTAGAGGGGCGTGATGACAGTTTGTTGGCGGATATATGACGGTTGTGTGTCGCCCTGCAGAGTGGGGCTTAACGGCCACACCTTCCCCCGTCTCGCGGTCCTTTGGGCGGTCGCAAGGGCGACGTTTAAGCCTTTGAGTAGACAGCCTTGGGGAAATACCTAGGTGTGTCGGTTAAGGTTGGAACACCAGCCTTGGGCATAATCGCTTCACCACGAGATTCGGAAAAAAACTCCATGCGAGCAAATCGGTGCGGCGCCCTTTTCATGGGTGCCATCATGACGGTGGCGGCGGGATTGCCGGTGCCGGCAGCAGCCCAGGCGATCGCGCCTGTCGACCCTGCCGGAAGCGGCCCGGTCGTGGCCGCACTGGGATGGATTCAAGGGACATTATTAGGTAATGTCGCGACGGCGGTGGCCGTGATGGCCGTAGCCGCGGTGGGGTTCATGATGTTGAGCGGCCGATTGAATTGGCGCTTCGGTGCGACCGTGATCGTCGGCTGCTTCGTGTTGTTCGGCGCCGGCGCGATCGTCTCGGGCATCCAGTCCGCCGCGGTGGGCGGCTGATGGCGGGCCAAGGCTCTCTGGCGCGCTACCCGGTCCATCGCGCGCTTACCCGACCGCAGATGTTCGCAGGCGTCACCTACAGCTACTTCATCATCAACGCTGCGGTGACGACCGAGGTGTTCCTCATCACCAAGAGCTTCTGGGCGCTGCCCGCGGCCCTGGCGATGCACACCGTCGGCTATCTCGCATGCCTGCGCGAGCCGCGCGTGTTCGACTTGTGGATCGCGAAGGTCAGCAAGTGCCCGCGCGTGCCCAACTGGAGCCGTTGGGGCTGCAACAGCTACGCGCCCTGAATGGCACAGGGGCGCGGCGACAAGGACGAGACAATGGGCAAGCAACCGCCAAAGCAACTGAGAGCCTGGGGCAGGAAGGAAGCCATGGCGGGCGACCGGCTGCCGTACTTGCGCCTGCTGGACGAGAACGTCGTGCTCCTGCGCGACGGATCGGTGATGCTCTCGCTGATGGTGCCTGGCTTCGCCTTCGAGACCGCCGATACCGACGAGCTCAACGCCCATGCCGCGACTCGCGAGGTGCTGCTGCGCTCCTCGCTCGACGCGCGCTTCGTGCTCTATCATCACGTCATCCGCCGCCGGGTCGAGATCGAGCTGGAGAGCCAGTTCGCCGATCCGTTGACGGCGCATATCGATGCGCGCTGGCGGCAGCGGACCAGCTCTGGCGCGCTGTTCGTCAACGACCAGTTCGTCACGCTGGTGCGCCGCCCGGCGCGCGGCAAGGCGGGCTGGCCGGACAAGCTGGCGCGGATGATGAAGCGCAAGGGTGCGGGCCCGGTCGAGGCCGATGCCGCCGATGTGCGGGCCTTGCGCGCGGCGGCAAGCGCGATGACCGCCTCGCTCGGCGCTTACGGAGCGAGGCTGCTGGGTGACTACGACAGCCCTGCCGGCCGCTGCTCGGAAGTGCTCGAATTGCTGAGCGCGCTTTACAACGGCGAGATGCGCCCGGTGCGCCGTCCCGCCGAGGATGCCGATGTCGGCCACATGCTGCCCTACCGCCGGGTCAGCTTTGGGCTCGACGCGATGGAACTGCGCGGGGCCAACGGCGTGACGTTCGGCTCGCTGGTCAGCCTGAAGGACTATCCGGATTCGACGGCGCCCGGCCTCACCGATCCGCTGCTGCGTTTGCCGTGCGAGCTGGTGCTGACCGAGACTTACGCCCCGTCCGACCGCCAGATCGCGCGCGAGCGGATCGACCTGGCCCTGCGTCGTCTCAAGTCCGCCGACGAGGAGGCGATGGCCGAGCGGCGCGAGATGGCCAGCGCCCGCGATGCCCTGGGCACCGGTGCGGTCGGCTTCGGCGATCATCACCTCTCGGTCCTCGTCCGTGCGCCGAACCTCGAGGTGCTGGACGAGGCGACGGCGCTCTGCGCGGCGGCGCTGGCCGACGCCGGCGCGGTGGCGGTGCGCGAGGACGTCAACCTCGAGCCCGGCTTCTGGGGGCAGATGCCCGGCAACGAGGCGCTGATCGTGCGCCGCGCGCTGATCTCCAGCGCCAACATGGCCTGCTTCGGCAGCTTGCACGGCTTTGCCATGGGCCAGGCGAGCGGCAATCACTGGGGCGAGGCGGTGACGCTGCTCGCCACGACCAGCCAGACGCCGTTCTTCTTCAATTTCCATCAGGGCGACCTGGGCAACTTCACCGTGATCGGCCCCTCCGGCTCGGGCAAGACGGTGGTGATGAACTTCCTCGCCGCGCAGGCGCAGAAGTTCGATCCGCGCACGATCCTGTTCGACAAGGATCGCGGCGCCGAAGTGTTCGTGCGCGGGATCGGCGGCACTTACAGTCGCATCGCCGCCGGGCACCCCACCGGGTTCAACCCGCTGGCGCTGCCCGACACGGCGGTGAACCGCGCCTTCCTGCGCGACTGGCTGGGCGTGCTGCTGGACGCCAAGGGACCGGAAGAACTGGCGACGATCGCCGGCGCGGTGGACGCGGCCTACCACAACGATCCCGCGCTGCGCCGCTTGTCCCACTTCCGCGAACTGCTCGCCGGGTCCCGCCGCCCCGAGCCGGGCGACCTCGCGTCTCGCCTGGATGCCTGGATTGCCAATGGCCCCAATGGCGGCGGCGAGCATGGCTGGCTGTTCGACAACGCGACCGACCGGCTCGACATGTCCGCGCGCAAGCTCGGCTTCGACATGACGGCGCTGCTGGAAAGCCCGCGGCTGCGCACGCCGACGATGATGTACTTGTTCCACCGCATCGAGGAACGGCTCGACGGCGAGCCGACGATGATCCTGATCGACGAGGGTTGGAAGGCGCTCGACGACGAGGTCTTCGCCGCGCGCATCCGCGACTGGCTCAAGACCTTGCGCAAGCGCAACGCGCTGGTCGGCTTCGCCACGCAATCGGCGCGCGACGCGCTCGACAGCCGCATCGCCACTGCGCTGGTCGAGCAGACCGCGACGATGCTGTTCATGCCCAACGCCCGCGCCCGGGCGGAGGACTACTGCGACGGCTTCGGCCTGACCGCGCATGAACTCGACGTCATTCGCACGCTGCCGGCGCACTCGCGCTGCTTCCTGATCCGCCAGTCGGACGCCTCGGTGGTGGTGCGGCTCGACTTGTCGGGCATGCCCGAAGTGCTCACGGTCCTCTCCGGGCGCGAGAGCACGGTGCGCAAGCTCGATGGCTTGCGCGAACGCTACGGCGATGCGCCCGAGGCGTGGTTCGCGCCGCTCACCGGCATGGAGTGGCCTGGTGGCGACTGGGCGGATGGCGACGAGCCGCCGCTCTGGACCGAGGCGGCGGAGTAAGCGGCATGAGCATGTGCGAACAGCTCACTCAAGCGGCGTCCGGCGGCGTCGCCCCGGCCTTGCGCGCGGTCGACTGCGTGGCGGGCGAGATGACTGGCGCGGCGTTCGGCCGGCTGTTCGGCGCGGGCGGGGCGATGGCACCGGCGCTGATCATCCTGCTGACGCTCTATATTGCGTTCTTCGCCATCTCGCTGCTGACCGGGCGTTCCAGCCTTGGCATCTCGGCACTGACGCCGCGCATGCTGACACTAGGCCTGGTGCTGACGTTCGCCACCAGCTGGATCGCGTACCAGAGCGTGGTGTGGAACCTCGCGGTCGGCGGTCCGGACTGGATCGCGAGCACGCTGATGGGCGCCAAGGGCTCGGCCACCGAGCTGTTCGGCAACCGCATCGATGTGGTGTTCAACGTCATCGCCGAGCGTGCGGGCGGCTCCACGCCGGTGC
>Ga0207658_10003475_pt1 | contig 11138 bp, 13 predicted proteins | sample KBSS33metaG_FD_184322 | JGI IMG/M metagenome (GOLD analysis project Ga0207658, IMG submission 184322) | Switchgrass rhizosphere microbial communities from Kellogg Biological Station, Michigan, USA - KBS S3-3 metaG (SPAdes) (version 2) | ecosystem: Host-associated > Plants > Roots > Rhizosphere...
CCCGCGAGCGTGCCCGCTCTCGATTTGCTTGCGAAGCCCGGGGATCGAGCGGGGACGGTCGACCGTCAGCGCGGCTACCGGCAGTCCCTTGCGCAGGAAGAGCGCCTCGAAGTCGCGCGAGCCAGGATCGCCGGTGACCAGCACGGCGTCGGCGCGGCGGGCATGGCCGACGTACTGGATCCGGTGACCGTACTGGTCGCTCCAAAAACTCGGCAGCAGCGGAGTCCCCGGGTAGCTGCCGGTGATCATCTTGGCGACCGCCGCACCCTGCCAGGCCGCGGCGTCCCAGTGCTCGGTGCGCTCGTATTCGCCGTACCTGGGCTCGAACGGAACCGAGGCGTCGCCAGCGGCATAGACGCCCGGCAGCGGCGTGCGTCCCGCGGCGTCGGTCCGCACCCCGCGGGTGTCGAGGCCGCTCCCCTCGAGCCAGGTCGTCGCCGGAACGGTCCCGACGCCGACCACCACGGCGTCGCACTCGATCCGGCGCCCATCGGCGAGCTCGAGCTCTTCGGCAGCTTCCCCACCGCGGGCACCGACGATCGCGGCGCCAAGGACGACCCGGACCCCTTCCTCCTCGTGCAAGCGCCCGAACCAGGTGCCGAGCTCCTCTCCAAGGATCGGCGCCAGGGGGATCGGCAGCGCCTCGAGCACAGTCACCTCGCAGCCGAGCCCGCGGGCGGTCGCCGCGACCTCCTGGCCGATGAACCCGGCGCCGACGATCGCGAGGCGGGCACGGGCTTGAAGGAGACGCCTCAGGCGGGCGGCGTCGGCCGCCGTCCGCAGCGAGTGGACATTCGTGAAGCGGGCAAGGAATGGCAGCTCGCGAGCCGCACCGCCGGTGGCGATGACCAGCTGGTCGTACGGTAGCTGTCGCGGACCCGCCAGCTCGACCTGGCGCCTTGCCGGGTCGAGCCGCGTCGCCGCCGAGCCCAACAGCAAATCGACCTCGTTGTCGCGGTACCACTCGGGCGCCCGGAAGGACAATGCCGCCTGCTCAACCTCCTCCGCCAGGGCGCCCTTTGAGAGCGGCGGTCGGTCGTAGGGCGCCAGAGGCTCGGCGCAGACCATCCGGATCGACTCCTCGTAACCACGGCGGCGCAGCGTCTCGGCGCAACGCTGCGCCGCGAGGCCGCCGCCGACGATCACGGTCCCGGCGGCGTTCATGCCTCCTCCGCGACTGGGGTCGGAGCTATCCGCGGTGCCCGCGCGGGCCGGCCGGCGACTGGCGCCGAAACCTCTCCTGGGACCGGCGCCGACTGCGACCTGCGGCGCAGCCGGCCGGCGACCACTCGATAGGCGAAGAGCGAGCCGACGATCGGCGTCGTCGTCAGCACCCACCAGCGGAACCATGGCGCGGTGGCGTCGGTGCCGGCGCCGACCGCGTGGACGAGGCCGAGCAGATAGACGACGACGGTCGCGCGGTGGGCCTTGCGCCAGCGCTTGGCGCCGATCCGCTTGCGGAAGTAGTAGCTCAGTCCGAGCAGGCCGGCGAGGTAGCCGCCGAAGATGCCGAGGCCGGTGAAGAGCGGCTTGAAGCCGAGCGCGAACGGGACCGTGATGCCCGCGACGCCGGGGTTGAGCCAGGGATCGCCGAGCAACGAGATCCCGTGCACGGCGATCGCGATCAATCCGGCGAGGGCGGTGTGCTCGTGGACGGCCATCAGCTTCTTCGAGAGCCCGGGCCGGCGCATCACCTTGCCCGCCATCAGCAGGCCGATCGTCACCGAGACCGTTACGAGGACGAGCGCCACCAGGCCGGAGGCGCGGCTGGCGATCCACCAGCCGTGGGACTGCAACGTCGTCGAGATCGTTTCGGCGCCGGTCATGCGACCGCTCCCGCCGCTGGGCTCTCCGGCCAGCGGATCCGTGGCCGCACGGCAAGCGGCCCGACCGTCTCGACCCTGCCGCGCTCGTGGACGATCAGGCCGCCCATCTCGGCGAGAACCTCACGGGCGCCCTCGGGACCGGAGAGGAGCGCCGCCTTCGACAGGGTCTCGGCCTCGAGCGCGGTGTCGCCAAGCGCGGTCGCCCCAATCAGCCCGGTCCAGGCGGGCTCGCCGGTCGCGGGGTCGATCAGGTGGTGAGCGAAGCGGCCGTCGGAGCCGCGCCAGATGCGGACGTTGAGTCCCGAGGTCGCGACGCCACCACCGCCGAGCCGCAGAACGAAGCTGCGGTCTCCGGACAGCGGGTGTTCGACGTGGACGCCATAGGGATCGACTAGCGCGCCGGCGCCGCCAATCCGGATGTCGCCGCCGCAGTCGACAACGAAGCGGCTGTAGCCGCGCAGGGTCTCGGCGACCAGGTCGGCGGCGAGCCCCTTGCCGGTACCGCCGGTGTCGAAGCGAAGGCCGGGCGGGCGGCGAACGACTCCGCTCTCATCGTCGACCTCGAGCAGGCGCCAGCGGCGCTGCGGGCTCGGTCGCGCGGGGCGGCGCGGCGGCGCCTCGAGCAGAGCCTGCTCGAGGGGCTCGCCGCCGACCCCGGCGCGGGACCCGACGTATCCGGCGGCCTCGATCTCGCCGACCAGAGTCGGGTCGACGAGGCCGTCGCTGCGCTCGGCCGCTTCGATGCCGGCGCGAACCGCGCGGCGCAACAGCGCCGAGGCCGGGACCGCCTCGCGCCGGTCAGCATTGAAGGCGGAGAGCTCGCTCTCGGGCTTGAAGCGCGAGAGGGCGGCGTCGAAGTCCCAGATCAGGCGGCGTGCCCGCTCGGCGGCAACCGGGGCGGGATCCATGCCCTCCCCCGGCTCGCCGACCAAGAGGCGAACGTGGCTGCCCATGGCGTCGAAGCTGATGTCGTGCTCGGCACTCATCACGAGGCTCCCGTGGTGACCGGGGCCGCTTCGGCGGCGGCGGATTCCGAAGTCGTCGCCGGGCCGGCGACGACGGTCGAGCGACCGGGGGTCGGCACGACCGTGGTCACGACCTTGCGTTTGACGACTTTGCGGACCAAGGTCGGCCGTGGCGGCGCCGAGGTCGCGCCGAGGTTCGAGCTGAGCTGGTAAGTCAGCAGCGCGAAGAGGACGGCGAAGAGCGCGATCGAGCTCCAGACGACCGCGGCGGGTCCAGGGCGGCGCCTAGTCATCGTGCTCACCGCCGCCGTCGCCGCCCTCGCTCTCGCCGCCACCACTGGCTCCGCCGCCGGCGCCACTGGTCGCGGTGGTGACGGGCGTGGATTCGGTCCCGCTTTCGGCGGGTGCCGCGGAGGCGCCGCTGGTCGAGGTCGTAACCGGCGCCGATTCACCGCCGCTTTCGACTGGAACCGCCGTCGCCGCGCCGCTGCTGGAAGTCGTGACTTCCGAGCCGCTCGAGTAGGAGCCCGAGGCTTCGCTCGAGCCACTCGAGGAGGTGCCGGTGCTGATCGTGGCCGCGCCGCTGGCGCTGGCGGCCCCGCGACCGTGGCGGGGGGTCGCGCCGGGCGGCGCCCCGCCGACGCTCGGGTGCTTTGGTTTGGCGTGCTTGGTGACGTGGATGGTCCGGTGGATCACCTTCGTCCGCACCAGCGGCTTGGTCGCCCCAACGTCGGCGGCCTGCTGGTTGTTGGCGCTGAGCGCCACTCCGCCCAAGCCTGCGAGAGCCAGAACCGTTGCTCCGGTGGCGATCTGCGCTTTCGTCTTCACTGCCCGGACCTCCTGGTCGAAGTTGCCGGACGATTCTGCGAAGGGGTGCTCCAAAGGCCGGGAAGCCGCGGGTAAAGACCTGGCAAAACGTGTGGGAAAACCACACCTGGAGCCGAATTAGCTCCCTACAGTCGGGTTGCGATGGCAACCAGCGGGAGCACCGGGCGCCGTATCCTGGTCGTCGAGGACGAGGAGTCGATCTCGACTCCGTTCGCCGAGGCGCTGCGCCGAGCCGGATTCGAGCCGCTGGTGACGGGCACCGCCGCGGGGGCGCTCGAGCTGGCCGCGGACGCGGAGCCCGACCTAATCGTCCTCGACCTCGCGCTTCCCGACGGCGACGGTCGCGACGTCTGCCGCGAAATTCGCCGCGACTCCGACGTGCCGATCGTGATGCTGACCGCGCGCGGAACCGAGATGGACCGCGTCGTCGGCCTCGAGATCGGCGCCGACGACTATGTGGTGAAGCCGTTCAGCGCCCGCGAGGTGATATCGCGGATCCGGGCGGTGCTGCGGCGTACCGGCGCCCGCGAGACCACCCCGGAGGCGCCGATCAAGGTGGGCGACATCGAGCTCGACCCGGCTGCCCGAATCGCCCGCCGCGACGGAGTCGAGCTCGACCTCTCGCGCAAGGAGTTCGACTTGCTCGCCGAGCTGATGCGTCACGCCGGCCATGTCGTCAGGCGCGAGGACCTGATGGCCAAGGTCTGGGACGTCAACTGGTTCGGCTCGACCAAGACGCTCGACGTCCACGTCGGTTGGCTCCGTCGCAAGCTGGGCGAAGACGGCTCCGAATCGGCCTACATCGAGACCGTCCGCGGCGTCGGCTTCCGCTTCGCCGCTCCCGAGAGGACCCCAAAGTAAGCCTCCGGGTCACTTTCCTTCTCGCCCTCGCCTACGTGTTGCTCCTGGCGCTGATCTCGCTCGGCATTCCGCTCGGGATCAGCTTGCGCGACCGGGTCGACGCCGAGGTTCGGTCGCAGGCCCGCAGCCAGGCCGACGTGGTCGCGGCGACGGCGTCGGAGCTGGTAGGCCCAGGGCGCCATCGGCAGCTGCAGCGGCTGGTCCGCGTCTCTGCCGACAGCGTCCGCGGCCGGGTGATCGCGGTCAATGCCCGTGGTGTGCTGCTCGCGGACTCGGCCGGCTCGGCGCCGCCGATCGACTACTCGAGCCGTCCTGAGATCCGCGCCGCGCTCAACGGTCGCGGCGTACAGATCACCCGCGACAGCGAAACCCTCGGCGAAGAAATTCTCGCCACCTCGGCGCCGGTGCTCGAGCACGGGAGGCCGGCCGGGGCGATCCGCGTCACTCAGAGCATCGCTGCGGTGAGCCGCGCAGTTCATTCCTCGATCCTCGGTTTGGCGATCCTCGCCGCTGTCGTGATGCTGCTCGGGATCGCCGCCGGCGCGGTCGTCGCGCAGCGGATCGCACGGCCGATCCGGCGGCTCGAGGGCGTCGCGCGGACCTTCGCCGGTGGCGATCTCGAGGCGGCGGCGACGGTCGAGGGCAGCAAGGAGCAGCGCTCGCTGGCCCGCTCCTTCAACGAGATGACCGAGCGGGTGCGGCGGCTGCTGCGGGTGCAGCAGGACTTCGTCGCCGACGCCTCCCACCAGCTGCGCACGCCGCTGACCGGCCTGCGGCTGCGGCTCGAGGGGCTCACCGAACGCTTCCGGGGCGACCCTGCTACCCGCGAGGAGCTCGCGGCCGGGCTGCAGGAGATCGACCGGCTCTCGCAGATCGTCGACGAGCTGCTGGTTCTCAGCCGGGCCGGCGAGCACGAGCTGCCCGGCGAGCGGGTCGAGCTCGACCAGGTGATCGCCGACGCCGCCGAGCGCTGGGGCCCAACGGCGGCCATGAAGGGGATCGGAATCGAGCTCACGGCCGAAGAGGGCGGCGCCGCCTGGATCGCCGAGCCCGACCTCGCCCGCGCGCTCGACGCACTGCTCGAGAACGCGCTCCGCTACTCGCCGCCAGGGTCGACGGTCTCGCTCTCGAGCTGCGGCGGCCGGATCGAGGTCAGCGATGAAGGGCCCGGCCTCGCCGCCGGCGAGGACGAGGTGGTGTTCGAGCGCTTCAGCCGCGGCTCGGCCGGGCGGAGGGGACCCGCCGGGACCGGGCTCGGCCTGCCGATCGCCCGCGAGCTGACCCGCCAATGGGGCGCTGAGGTGAGCCTCGCCAACCGTCCGGAGGGCGGCTTGCGAGCGGCGATCGCCGTGCCCGCGGCGGTCGCCGAGGTGGCGCGATGATCTCTGCCTCGACCCTGCGCCTGATCGGCCTCGCGATCGCCGGCATTCTTGTCGCAGCGGCGGTCGCGGTGGCTGCGAGCCAGCTCGCCTCGCGCCAGATCGGCCTCGCGTCCGAACCGGTCTCGGCCGGCGACGAGCTGGCGCCGCCCGCGGCCCGCCCGCACCACGAGCGCCATAGCGAGGGCGAGAAGAAAGGCGAACCGAGCGCCGGCGAAACGACCACTGCGCCGACCAACGAAGAAACACCTGCGGCACCCACGTCGTCGAGCGGTGAAACGCCATCGACCACCGAACCGCCCTCGACCTCAGAGCCCTCGACCTCCGAACCCGTGAACCCGCCAGACGACTCCTCGCAATCCGGCAGCGACGGCGGTGGATCGGGCGGCGGCGATGACTGAGGAAGTCGCGCCCGCCGCGACTCAGTCGTCGACGTCGCCGGCCGGAACCGATCCGGCGACCAGGCTCGATCGGGTGACGAGGGGAGCTCGGCCCGCCGGGGTGGCGGGGTTACCGACGACGGTGGTACCGCCGCCGCTCGTCGCGGTGACGATTTCGTGGCCGTTGACAGTCGCGACGGTGGCAGGCGGCAGCCCGCGGTTCGAGGTGACCGCGAGGCCGGCCAGCGCTCCGAGCCCGGCGATCGTCGCGGTGGTGGTGATCTTCGCTCGCCTGCTGATCATTTCGTTGCCTCCTCCGGCGATCCTGACGGGCGAGCCCCAGCGGTGCGGCAAGCAAAGGCAAAGCCTCGGCAAAAAGGAAGGTCGCCGTCGGGATGCCGATCGCGAGCACGAGTACCGTGGTGAAGAAGGTCTTGGTGACGAACAGGCGGCCCACGCGCGGCTCTCCTAGAAGCGACTCGAATGTTGCCGTGGCAGTTCGCCGCGCTCGCCGAGGCCCGCAGTTGCGATCTCGGGACGAGTAGTCGAGAGGTGCGGACGCTACCTCGACCGCAGGCGCTCTAGCTCACGGTCGACATCGGCCTCGGTGATCGTGGCTCGCAAGTAGACGTCCCAGCCATTGAGAAGCAAGCCAATCCCCCAGAGCGCGGAAATCCATGCCGGCCACGGGTAGCCAGCCGTGGTGGTCGCCCAAAGGATCCAGAACGTGGCGTTGACGACGACGTAGACGAAGAAGTGACTTTGGAAATCGCGCCGCTTCTTCAGTCGCGCAATCGCCTGCTCGCGCGAGGCCTCAGGGTCGTTCGGTATTACGTCGTCGGGCTCGGTTTCACGCATGGCGCCATCTTGGGGGCATCGCAGCCCTCTGGCATCCGAAGAGCTCCGGCGTCCGGAGTTCGGCTTTTTGCCGATGGCGCTGATCTTGGCCGCTCATAACTTGGAGGTATGACTCTGCCGAGCATCATCGATCGCCGTACGGAGAAGACCCACGTCTGGCTGAAAGAGGTCGCCGAGCGACTCGGAACCGACGACCATCGCCTCGCCTACCGCGTCCTGCGCGCCTACCTGCAGGCGCTCCGCGACCGGCTCACGGTCCAGGAGGTGGCCCAGCTCGGCGCCCAGCTGCCGGAGCTGATCAGGGGCATGTATTACGAGGGTTGGCACCCGAGCGCCACCCCGGTCCACTACCGTGGAACCGCCGATTTCCTCGACCGGATCGCTACCGAGGCCGAGCTGAGCGGTGAAACCGGTGCTTCCGAAGCGGTCAATGCGGTGGCCGCTGTGCTGCGACAGCACATCTCCGCCGGCGAGATCGAGGACGTTCGCGCGCAGCTGCCGGAGAACCTGCAACCAATTCTCGGCTGAGCGCCGCGGTCCCGGCGCCGATCATGGAACTGACGCTTGCGATTCTGATCGCGGTCGCATTCGCGCTGACCAACGGGCTCCACGACGCCGCCAACGCGATCGCGACCCTGGTCGCGACCCGCGGCGCGACACCCGGGCAGGCGGTGGCGCTCGCCGCGGTCTTCAACATGGCGGGGGCGCTGCTGGTCGGCAGCGCGGTCGCCGACACGATTGCCGGGGTTGTCTCCACCTCCGGCTCCGATGGGGTCGCCGTGATTGGCTCCGGGGTCCTGGCGGCCACGATCTGGAACCTCGGCACCTGGGCACTCGGCCTGCCGTCGAGCTCGGCCCACGCGCTGGTCGGGGGCCTGGTCGGGGCCGCCTTCGTCGACGCGGGGGTCGGGGCGATCAACTGGGGCGGCCTCGAAGGCCTGCGCCCGGTCGGCCTCGCCGGCGTGCTGATCGCGCTCGCGGTCTCGCCGCTGCTGGGCCTGGCATTCGGCTTCGTTCTCTCGCGGCTCGACGCGCGGGCGCTGCGGCGGGCCTCACGCCAGGTCAAGCGGCCGCTGGTCCGCGCCGAGTGGGCGATGTCGGCGGCGCTCGCCTTCGGGCACGGGGCCAACGACGGTCAGAAGGCGATGGGTGTCGTCGCCGCCCTCCTCGTCGCCGGGGGCGAGCTCTCGACCTTTTCGGTACCGCTCTGGGTCAAGCTGGTCTGCGGCGCCTCGCTGACGATCGGCACCGCGTTCGGCGGCTGGCGGATCATCCAGACCGTCGGCCGCCGGATCTTCGGTCTCAGCTCGCTGGGGGGATTCGCCAGCCAGAGCGCCGCAACCGCAGTGGTGCTGCCAGCCACCTTTCTCGGCGCCCCGGTCTCGACCACCGAGGTGGTCGCCTCGTCCGTCGTCGGGGTCGGCGGCGGCAGGCGCCGCTGGCGGCACATTCGATGGTCTCTCGTCGCCTCGATCGGCTTTGCCTGGCTGCTGACCCTCCCAGGCGCCGCCGTACTGGCGGCGCTGACGCTGCCGATCTGGAGGCTGGCGTGAGACGGCCGCGCTTCAACTGGTTCCTGCCCAAGTCGCCCGACGTGATGGCGATGCTGCTCGAGCAGTCCCGCTTGACGATCCTGGCGCTCGAAGCACTCGACGACTGGGCCAACGGCCGCACCCCGGACGGCACCGGGCTGCGCCAGATCGAGCACGAAGCCGACGCCTGCAAGCGGAAGCTGCGCGAGGCACTCTCCGTCGCCTTCACCACGCCGCTCGACGCGGAGGACATCTTCGAGCTCTCGCGCGGCCTCGACGAAATCGTCAACGACGCGAAGAACCTGGTCGGCGAGGCCGAGGCGATGTCGACCGAGCCAGACCGACCGATCGCGGCGATGGCCGCGGAGCTGGGCGCCGGCACCAGGCGCCTCGACCAGGCTCTCCGCGCCTTCGCCGCCGGCGATCGCGAGGCCGCCACTGCCACCGCCGACCGCGCGGTCAAGGAGCAGCGCCACCTCCAGCACACCTACCGCGACGCGATGTCGGAGCTGGTGAAAAACGAGAACTTCGGCGAGGTCACCGCCAAGCGCGAGCTCTACCGGCGGCTGGCGAGAGCCGGCGACGAACTAGTCCTCGTCGCCGAGCGCATCTGGTACTCGGTCTTGAAGGAGCGGTGAAGTGAGCTCTGGGCAAACCAGTATCTAGAGCCGCTGGTCGATGAATTGCTCGACGAGCGCGGCCAGGCCGCCAGGGGCGAGCTCGGTGCAGAGCTCCATGCGGCGGGCGCCGTCGAGCTCATCGAACTCCTCCCACTCGGCCAGCTGGCACCGAACGATCTCGGGACCGGCGTCGGAGATACGAACGGGATCGCGTTCGCGCTCTGCTGCGCGGCGGAGCAGGACAGATGATGAGGCGACGCAGTGGACGGCGAGCCTTGGCGCGGCGCCCTCCCCGAACCCCTTCTGAAAGGCAGCGCGCTCCTCGTGCCGGTGGAAGGTCGCGTCGACGATCACCCCGCTGCCGAGCTCGAGCGAGCCCTTCGCCGCCAATCCGAGCTGGTGGTAGGTCCGGGTCGTCGTGCCGGGCTCGTAGAGGCCGGCGTCGCCGCGCTCCGTGGGCTGCAGTCCAGCCAAACCCTTTCGGGTGAGGTCCGAGGAGAGGTGCGGCCAGCCGCTTACCTCGGCGAGACGCTCGGCCACGGTCGTCTTGCCCGACGCGGAAACGCCGCAGAGGAGAAGCACCATCGGCCCGCGAGCCCTCCAGGCGAGTCGGTGACCGAGCGCCAGGTACTCCCGCGCCTCTGCCCCCTGACGCTCGCGCTTGGGATCCCCGGACTCCAGCTCGAGCGCTCGCTCGCATGCGACCGTCGCCCGGACCCAGGAGCGGTAGGAGGAGAAGAAGTCGATCAGGCGATCCTCGCCGGGGTCGCCGCCGGCGAGGCGGTAGACGTAGACGAGCTCTCGGGCGAGGTCCTCCTCCCCGAGTCGCACGAGGTCCATGACGAGAAAGGCGAGATCGGTGGCAACGTCGATCTCGCGCAGTCGGGCCCCGAACTCGATGCAGTCGTAGATGTAGGGCGGCGCCCCGGCGGGAGCGATGACGTGCTCGGCCCGCAGGTCGCCGTGGCACTCGCGAATCGATCCCGCCGCGAGTCGCCGCTCCAGTTCGCCCCAAGATGCCGCCAGGAATGAGGCCGTGAAGCTTCTCGCTGCGCGGAGCCGATCCGGATCGAGAATCCCGCCCCCGGCCTTCTCCAGATTCGTCAGGTTGTCGATGATCGCGGCGACGAGGGGGTCGAGATGACGCCAGTCCGTGCCGGCGACCGGGACTTCGGCGTGAAAGCGAGCGAGGCGCTCGGCGACAGTGGCGATCTGACGGTGCCCGAGACTGCCCCGTCGGGCCAGCACCTCGAAGCTCCGCTCCTCCTCCACCGGCCGCATCTCGACGGCGTACTCGACGGCCTCCGGGTCCTCCACAGAGCCGATCTCGTAACCGCGGTCACCGTGCCTGATGCCGACGACACGGAGGTAGATCGACGGGGCGAGCCGCTGATTGAGACGCACCTCCTCGAGGCACATTCGGCGACGGCGCTCGGCCGTGCCGTAGTCGAGGAACGGCAGGACGATCGGCTTCTTGACCTTGTAGGCGAGCGAACCCGCTCGAAAGACCCAGGAGATATGGGTCTCGCGCAGCTCCACCGACCGTGGAGCGTGCGGGTAGAACCCAGGGTCGAGCATTGCCTCGATCAGGGGCGGTCGCGAGGTGAGGGCGACGCTCGCCAGCGGTCGCTCAGTGCTCCTTCTCGTCCCCTGGTCTCGGCACCACGAGGACCGGGCACGGCGCGGAGTGGATCATCTCGGTGCTCACCGAGCCGATCATCACCCTGGCGAAGACGCCGTATTGGCGGGAGCCGATGATCAGGAGGTCCGCGTCCTCGCACGCGGCCGCGAGCGCCGAGGGGATCGAGCCTCCGTGCAGTTCGCGTCCGCGGGACTCGACGTCGGCCCCGACCGCGGCGAGGCCCTGCTCGAGCACTTCGCCAGGTCGG
>Ga0207658_10003479_pt1 | contig 11129 bp, 9 predicted proteins | sample KBSS33metaG_FD_184322 | JGI IMG/M metagenome (GOLD analysis project Ga0207658, IMG submission 184322) | Switchgrass rhizosphere microbial communities from Kellogg Biological Station, Michigan, USA - KBS S3-3 metaG (SPAdes) (version 2) | ecosystem: Host-associated > Plants > Roots > Rhizosphere >...
CAGACTGGTGCGCAGGGTGAAGTTGGAGCTCAAGGTGAAGTTGGGGCTCAAGGTGAAGTAGGAGCTCAAGGCGAAGTTGGGACTCAAGGCGATATCGGTCCGCAAGGCGATATTGGCCAGACAGGTGCACAGGGCTTTCGAGGTTCGCAAGGATTTCAAGGCACCATGGGTCCTCAAGGCGATATTGGCCAGACTGGTGCACAGGGTGATATTGGTCAGACTGGTGCGCAGGGTGAAGTTGGAGCTCAAGGTGAAGTTGGGGCTCAAGGTGAAGTAGGAGCTCAAGGTGAAGTTGGGACTCAAGGCGATATCGGTCCGCAAGGCGATATTGGCCAGACAGGTGCACAGGGCTTTCGAGGTTCGCAAGGATTTCAAGGCACGATGGGTCCACAAGGCGATATTGGTCAGACTGGTGCACAGGGTGATATTGGTCAGACTGGTGTACAGGGTGATATTGGTCAGACTGGTGCACAGGGCTTTCGAGGTTCGCAAGGATTTCAAGGCACGATTGGTTCACAAGGTGATATTGGCCAGACTGGTGCACAGGCTGAAGTTGGTTCACAAGGAGACACTGGGTCCCAGGGTGAAGCTGGTTCACAAGGAGACGCCGGGTCCCAGGGTGAAGCTGGTTCACAAGGAGACGCCGGGTCCCAGGGTAATCTCGGCGAGACTGGTGCTCAAGGAAATATTGGCTCCCAAGGTGATATGGGACAGACAGGTGCACAGGGTGATATTGGTCAGACTGGTGCACAGGGCTTTCGAGGTGCGCAAGGATTTCAAGGCATGATGGGTCCACAAGGTGATATTGGCCAAACTGGTGCACAGGGTGAAGTTGGTTCACAAGGAGACACTGGGTCACAGGGTGATCTCGGCGAGACTGGTTCCCAAGGGAATGTTGGTCCACAGGGAATCCAAGGACCAGTTGGCGAAATTGGTATTCGTGGCCCACAGGGATTTCAAGGCATACGTGGTCCACAAGGCGATATTGGTTCTCAAGGTGATATTGGTTTTCAAGGCGATATTGGATTTCAAGGTGATATTGGATTTGGTTTTCAAGGTGATTTCGGCCCACAAGGGTTTCGGGGACTGGTTGGTGAGCCTGGCATAATCGGACCTACAGGCGCCACGGGTGCACAGGGATTTCAAGGACCAATTGGTAATACTGGTGCCCAGGGTGACATTGGTTTTCAAGGGTCCTTTGGTCCACAAGGATTTCAAGGACCAATTGGTGAAACTGGTGCACAAGGAGATTTGGGACCGCAAGGATTTACGGGATTTCGAGGACCTCAGGGATTTATGGGACCACAGGGACAGTTCGGTCCACAGGGATTTTCTGGATCACAAGGCTTTATTGGAGTGCAAGGGGCTCAAGGAACCGGTCCGCAGGGCACTGGTGTGCAGGGACCTACGGGCCCACCTGGCTCAAATGGTGTCAATGGAGGTTTTTCAAATCCTACCACAACTATTACTGCGGATCTAATGACGTTTAGTGCTGGTAGTGCAGCTATTTTTTATTATTCCATCGCAAACAACATTGTAACACTTACACTCATGCAAGTTTTAACGGCCACACCTTCTACCACTTTAGAAGCTGGACAAAATGTAACGTTTCAATTTGCGATGCCGACTGATGTTAATGTACCAGCTGTCTTAGCAAATCCAGTTGTGATTGGGCATGGAACGATTCAACAGACAGATACTCCGACTCCGGCAGTTTTCACGGCACGCACTGCATTGTGCCCAAGCGGTACGATGTTCTTAACCTTTGCACCTAGTGCACCTACAGACGCTAATTCAACGTTTGATTTTAATTTTGAAATTGTGTACCGTTACTTTTAAACTTTTTTGTGTTTTTTCATTAAACAGGTAATTGTGTACAATAATTACTTGGCAATGGAGCTGTAAAACTAAAAGTCGAGGCTCCACCAACGCGCAGATCTTGAAACGTAACAGTTGTGCCCTGTAACAAACAAAAAGCAACCCAGTAAGTCGGATTAAATGAGTTATCTGCTTTTTGCGTAGCATTAACAAACATATTAAATGCTATAACTGGGTTTCGCACTGAAGCTTGCGTCCAATAGCGGATTTGTGCATTTGAGATTTTCATTTGCAACGGATCACCTGGAATGAGTTGTGCATACACAAGATAAGAATACGTTCCGCCAATATCTGTCTCTGTGCCAGTACGATAACATTCTTCCACACCCATCGAACTTTGCGAATCATTCATGACTTGAATGGTGCCACATAGTCCCGTATTTGCATCTGCCGTGCAACATGGTTGTAGGCATGTAAACGTGACAGGATGGTATTTGACAAACACAAGATTTAGATTCACATTGACTGTCCCTAAAAAAAAACACATTACAATGAATGATACGAAGCAAAAAAAAAAGAACCTGTGTCGATTGATTGCCATGTAAGCACTGTCGCACTTCGGGTGGCCGTGTTCAGAATACTCCGTGGTACCACGTACAATGTAAGAAAAAAATCTTGTCCAATTGTATAATTAATATTTTGTCTTCCAATTCCGTCAAGTCGAGCAGGAGAGAGAGAAATATGAGAAAAGTATGACAGTGATCCAGCACGTACCATGAAACTAACATTTCCACTAAGTGTTGATGCCATATCCAGTTGTTGATATGGCAGTGGACTTAAGAGCCATGCTGCGTTTGTTGTGTTGTAAACATCAACGCGAACAGGAGGATTGCTCAAAATAATAGATCCAGTTGGTATTGCAATTAATGTAGTTGTATGCGAATTTACAATACGGGCTCGAATGGTGCCTGCATATGCCGTTTTAGTACATGGTGTCCCAGAATAAGACGATATGCAGCCACCACATGTAAAAGAGCCATTTGTGTTAATACAGACATTGCCTTCTGAACAATTCCCATTGTTGATAGCACACCTAAAAAATAATAAGTTAACAAAACAAAAGCAAAGAACATTACTCGTTGATATCAACGCATCCCGAATAGCCTGATTGAATATAGCCAGTAGGACAAGGAGCACACAGATAAGCTTGATTGCAATTCCGAAATGTAATATTTTGCGTATAATTTGCAACTGTCGGACCTTGTCGAGGATCGGATGTTAAACCCGATGCGCTTACAATTCCATTAGATATCACCCAAGTAAATGTATCTTGACAATTGTTCGTCTCGGTAGCAAATATGACTGCAGTTAAGCGAAATGTTACGGAATTTCGATAAAGCGAACAAGGTTCTGCAGTTTGACAAATATAATGGCCTTGCGTGTCAAACATTAGAGGGTTAATATTGTTAAGGATCTGACAAGTGGCAGTATTGGGCGATGGCGCGCACGTTGTAAAAACTGGTTGTCCATTGTTCAATGGGCACGTTGTATTTGACGTGTTTGTAGAATCAAAGCGAATTTCGGCACCTGTACTACTATTAAAACAGGAGTTTGCTGCAATAAGACACACCAAATTCAATCCACAATTAAGAACTTCTGTACAACCATTTTGAGTTACACAATTTGGTAAGCCAAATAAAAGTTGGGATGGTAATGACAAATTCACATTTAAACTTGTGAACGGAACGGAACGGTAAAGCACTGTACTCGTGTTCGTATTTTCCAAATGCCAACGCCGGTATCCACCAGCACGGCATACAGTTCGATTGGATCGAACCATAGCTTGTAATGTAATATTAAAAGTTCCATTTGTTTGTACGTAATTGTCACAAAGAACTGTGCTCCATGTACCTGTTGTATAGCTTGCATAATGCGAACAAATATACTGGCCTTCGGATCCCGACAAATTTGCAGTCGCTTGTATGTATGCACAATCATTTCCAATACATACACAAACATTGTTGAGAGTATAATTAAAAGCTGTCAAATTCACGTTTGTACATGTCGTGTTTCCTTGACATGGCATTGATAGACATTGGTTGATATCTTGACATCCGACAGAACCATTTCCTGAAAATCCTGCAGGACATGGCCCACACACAACATTTGGTCCAGTGTCGTCGCATGTCGTCAACGGATCACAATTACCATTGTTGATAAGACAGTCGCCGACCAATGGCATGAAAATACCTCTTGGCTGTTGTTGTGCTGTTATTTCACATGCTCCGTGTTGGCATGTTTTATCACAGATATTCTTTTTGCAGGAATTCCAATTAAACACAAATGAATCCGAGTTTGCATTTTTGCCCCAGGAAAAGTATCGTGTGCCAGGTTGCAGTACAAAACTACAATTTCCACGACATAGTTTAGGCTGTTTTACGTATTTATAATGTTCCATCATGAATGTATCAATCACTTGTGCGCAACTTAATGCAGTACTTACGTGCATATGACTTTGCTGGGAAGTTTGTGCACCGCATACTGCGGAATGGTTACGTGCTTGTAAGTTTGCACACTTGTTACAATCTACACATTCACTCATTGGTGGTAAACCACAAACCGGACAATCTGGCCAATGCTCAACGCATGCCAGATCTCTCCAATAATTAATACGCTTAAGACATTGTCCTGCAATATTAGATGTCTTTGCGATAGCTTTCACGCTTGCTTTACAAGGGCATATAGCCGTAAGTGATTCATTGAAGCATGTGCTTTGCGTGTGCAGATCACTCAAACAATTGTATGTACTAGTAGTTTCTTGTGGAAAGTAACATGAACGCGGATGTCCTTCAAATGAAACAATCATTTGTCGCTGGTTATTGTCTAACATACAATTTCCAGGTTTGCATGAAAATCCCAAGCCTTTGCTAATTGCAGAAAATATGTTTGTTACTACGATAGGTCGTGTGGTATCACAATTGTACAATGTACTGCTTTGACATAGCGCATGTTCGCACTGTGATGCACAGTTTGGAAACGAAATCAAATCCGTTTTCTTATTTTGCATCACCCAGATACGATCTTTGGATTCTTGGAAACACGTAAACCCCGGGGCACATGGGAGTGCATTACATAACCCAATCGTAATAAGCAATTGATAAAAAATCATTTTTTCCTACAACAATGATTTTTTTTTCTTTTGTTTTCTCATTGTTTTTTGAATTGAGAAAAAAAAAGTTTTTGTAGGAATGGATAATCCATCGCAATGCTCCGATTGCTGTGAAACAAATAATAATGACCCGTTATCTATCTCATGTTTCCGATGTAAGCGCAAACTTTGTGCCACATGTCCTCAATCGTGTGCAATCTGTGGCCATCAAGATGTTTGTTATCGATGCTTGTCGGCATGTCCAAAGTGCAACAAGCTGTTTTGTCTCGTAACTTGCCAAAATGAAGCATGCGCAACATGTAACACACTCGAATTGTGCCGTCATTGTAAATGTGATTGCAATAAAGCAACAGAAAACGAATGTGCTAATTGTGGGTGTTGCAATGAAACATTGGCACCATGCAAATGCAATGGGCGTATGTTGTGCGTGGATTGCATTGAGAATTGTTGGGAGTGCAATGAAATTCTATTGCAAACAAAATAAATAAATAAAAATTTATAAAAAAAAACAATTTGTAACATGACTTGTTTACATCTTTCTGGTCAAGATTTTAAATTTCATGAAAAGAACTCTATGTCTGATAGCATCATCTTGTACTTAAAGACGAGGAAGCATAACACGGTTCTTAAAATCAGCGTTCCACCCACAAAAGAAGACAATTCATTAGAAATTGAGCGTCAAATGTACAATTTAGTGAAAACAAAACTATCTCATTGGTCACCACATTTTTTAAGTCCGCTGCATTCCGGGCATTGCAGTGATTCAGCGATTATCAAAATGCAACATTCTAGTAAACCAAACGAAGCTAGATTATACAAAGAATGGGTTATGCTGCGCATGTTAGACATACGCCACCGGCTTGAAAACATTGGTAAAAGCTGGACTGCTTTTCGTAAAACATTACCTAGTACTGCACAAAAAACACAATGGGCAACGGCACAATATTTGTTTTATGAACATCCTGAATGGAAAGATAAGATTCATCAATTGTATTTTGTTCAAACACCTCGCATGATGGGTGAGCCGCTTCAAGATTTTTTACAGAGGAAAGATTTACCAAAGGATGTTTTGCGCCAGATACTAGTACAAATGTCACAAGCATTGGCCGTACTTGCGGTACATAAAATCATGCACAATGACCTTCATATGTTTAATGTCAAAATTCAGACTTTCAAAACGTTGCAAAAAATAGAGTATACTTTTCCAAAGAAAGTCATATTCTGCACGAAATTTGTCGTTACTATATTTGATTTTGATCGCTCTTTTAAACCAGGAATGATTAATTCAGGTCTTGAAACGTATCAATTTTGCAAGATGTATGGATCGTGTAACAAATTCATTGCAAAATGGGATTTTTATTCTGTATTGACAAATATGCTTATAACGACAGAAGACAACAGCAACATGCAAGACGAGCGCAAAGAACTATTGAATATTTTAGGACGCTTGTATCACGCGCGGAAAGAATTGCGTGTTGGTAGTGATGCGATTCAAGGACTTCCATGCACGTGCAACAAAATTGACAAGCCAAATGACATGTGTGTCGAATGTACACAAAAATCATTGCACAAACTTATTACTCCACGAACTTATTTTTTACGAAATATTGATCGCATAAAAAACCAATGTGGGTTCCAGAGTTAAGTGTTTGTACACTTTTTTTTTGAAAAATTCAACATTTTTCATTTGCATAATGAAGAGAGAAAAAATAAAAAAGGAATCTTTTGTAGGATGACAACAACACTCCCAAATGAAATGATTATCTCTGGGCGACAAAAGAAATATCAGAAATTAAAATGTGGAGATTGGATTTTTCTCATGGATCGGAGTCGAAATCATATACGTGGGATGGCATGTGTGAAAGCGACGTCACACCAAGGAAGAAAAAATACGCGCATTATGTTTGATGCATGTATTGTATTTTCTGAACCCTATCCAGCGTGCATACCATATGACTCAACGGCCATATACGACAGTGTTATGAAAGCCTATGTGAATGCATCGTTAAAAACTGAACCAGTAACAGTGATGGAACCTAATTGTTTGGGATGTGCCGCTAGTATGCAAATATATGAAATGTCATCAGATATTGTTCACGCCCAGAATCGCCTTGTGGCAACTCAACAGCAACTAATTGAAATGTTCAGGGTGGAGCAGACACCCATTCCTGAAATAACGTGACAATGCTAAATAAACATCTTTTTTTCCACGACATTCGACCATTGTGACAGGAGGCGAAAAGTTCACACAGTGAAAATTTCATACAGTGAACTTTTTTTCCGGAATCATATGAAAACATTTTGAAACATTACCAGCAAAAAATCTTATGTCATCGCGAAGAAAACTATGGTTCAAAACTTTAAAATTAATTTTGAAATTGAAACAAAAAAAATATAGATGAATATTCCATACATGTGAATATTTCACCTATGTGAACTTTTGCAAAATTTCGCTGTTGCACTCTTAGCATGGTTTTTAATAAATTCAATTGCACCATTAACATGGTGGTAATGTATGCTTTTTGTATTTTCTATGTTTTCCAACTTGCTTTCTTTGGTACCGTGTACTGTCATAAAGTTTCTTTCGTTTCATTCGACACTCTGCACATCGCTTGCATTTGGGTGATGGTGTGTCATTGGGACAAAAGTTGCATTTCCCTGTAGTCGATAAAGAAACAGAGGCAACTGGAGCGGTGGTAGTAATATTAGTGCCACTAATAGCACTAATAATAGGACATACATCATGCTCTTCATCCTCCGATGACGTATTTTGCTTATTCGATTTTCGTTTTAGTTCAAGTTTGGAAATGAGTTCTTGTTGCAGCATTATCGTTTTTCTATCTACGTCCACAACTTCACTTTTCTGTGCCAAAAGAGTTCTTAATAGTAACACTTCTTTTTTGAGCTGCTTATTTTCTTCCTGAATTTGCGTTGTTGTAAGTACATCATTAAATACAGCGCTGTTTACAGTCTTATTTTTGAGTTCTTCTGCGAGTTGAAGTATAGGATGATTTATGCTTATAGCACGTGGCGTAATCCATAACTTTGGCTTCGCAGCTTTGAGTTTTTTACTATATTTTTTAATGATATTCGCAATAATATGTTTTGGGACCCTAGGAAAATTTCGAGGAAATGGTTCCTTGAACTCAATGGTGCGAACTTCGTTTGCGTAATAGTTGTCGTTTTCAATAAAATACAATCCACGAAGAGTGCCATCAATATCTCCTAGAAATATCCATCCCCTTTTATGCTCTTTCGCATAGATTGCTACATTGTACGTATTTGACGAATCCGGGTAGGCCACAAAAGTATCCTTACATTTAATTGCATCTAATGCATTGGGCCACAATATGTCTATAGCAGCTTCCATTTCGCAAACTTTTTTTTTGTTTCAATTGCAGCTTCTTTTTTTTCTGTGAAAAAAAATTATTCGTCGTAAAGAATGTTGTCTTTTCAGACAAATGCGTTACCACACAAAAAAAAAGAAATCATTGAGTCTTTTTTTGTCAGGATTCGCAAATCCCAGTTCCCTGGGCTGAATGAACAAAATATTGTTTTGCAGAGCTTTCATTGCTGGAATAGCAACAGTCATGCAATTTTGGTTATCAGTTGTTGTGTTCAACAATGATTTTCAGTGTCGAACTGCATTTACTAACTCGAATAGTAGTGTAAATCAACAGAATTGTGTGGATACGTTAGACAGTGTTTCAGAATGGCATTGCACATGTGAATGGTTTACCAGCAGTGTGAGTGTACTTTGCAATAACGGTCGGGATTGTCAGTATCATTACACCGACTTATGGATGCGAGTTTTTAATGATTGGGTGGTAGTTACTGCATCATTCGTATTCATTCCAGTAGTCCTAATCGAAGCATGGCGTAGTTTTAATATGATTGGGGAAATATGCTGTGATGGAAAAGGTGCTTATCCTTTATCAAATTTTGAATATTGCTCGCTCTTTGGATTTCTTGCGATGGTTCTAAATCCTGCATGCTTTAACACACAAATCTCCAGTAACCGGGCAGATTCTTTAATGATAATCATTGATTGTTTAACTATCGGATTGGTTTTTCAATATTCTGCAGCCATCAATGTATCCATTATGACCCCTTACATGTTAGCAACTCTAATATCAAGTTCGTGCAATGGAGTAGGCTACCTATTGAATATTTTTTTGATCAATTATCGGCTTCAAAATCAACATGCTAGAAAGAATTTGCACTCTACACAAGAAAAGTTTATTGATCATTCGGTTCAAGTTCCAGTTGCTCATTTACCTTTACCTCCACCCTATAATAATAAAGAAAAAAATGTGGTCTAGCAAACTTTGTTAAAATAAACACTTCCAAGGTTGCAAATTGTCACCAAATTGCAGTTTGCGACCAATGTCACTTCGCACATGTTGTGTTTGTGTGTCACTATGCCCTGTTTCTTTTTGGTACAAATGATACGCCCAATCACCAGAAGGAATAAATGCCGAATCTTCATAAAGGGTCATTTCCAATAATCGTTCAGGAATCTTTTGAAAAAATACAGTCCAGACCCAATTCAAAAATTCGCTTGATAAGTCCTTCAAAGGACATGGGTAAATAATCCTATTTGGTTTCTTGTAATTTTTACTTACCACCCAATTCAATAAAGCAACATTTTGGGTTTCAAAAGCGTAACTCCACATATCGAATTTTCGCTCTGTTTCATCATCTGGATAATCAAACCGCACACATTTACGCGAAGTGTCATGCGAATACAGGCCTATTTCATACGCGTATTCATGAATTTGCAAATCACTGGTTGAGTATAATTCACGAGCTTGTCGTTTCATGAAAAATGTGTTATCCACATATCGGCTTCTCAAAAACTGCAAAAAGACCAAAGATGGACCAAAAATACCCAATGTAAAATACTCCACACGTGCAAAATCAAATCCTAGATTCTCCAATCGCTTTAAAAGTGATAGATCGACACATTGTACAACACGATGTTCTTCCAGATAGTTCACAATCGTTTTCATATTATCATGTTGTTTGTATCGTTCTAAACAACTCACAATCTCAAGTACTGACTTGGTTCTATCGAAAATAAACCCAACCCAATCCATTTTTTGCTGATTTGTTACGCACCAGTTAATATACTCTTCTGTTCGCATCCATTGTGTCCCACCTTGAATCTCTATTCCATGTGCATGTAAGAAATCAGCAATTACAATGGATTCCACATTTCTGACACATGGGAAATTCTTGGTGTCAAAAATTGGATGATTGTGATCACGAAGCCACTGTAGTACACCCAGCACTTTGGTAGTGTCTGCGTGCGTTGGCGCATCTAGTGTCATATATGCACGGTTTTTGGGCCATGTCAGAACCGTGTTTGCAGCTATATCATTCAAATAGTCCAAATCACAGTTTAGCATTGCTATTTCAATTTGTCTTGCGTAGCCCAATGGTACATATGCAAAGAAAAATTCAAACACTTCACGACACGAGCGTTCCATTGCAGTATAGAGTGCGTGTCTCAAAGGCGCATCTTCTTGATTTTCACATTGACCGTTTTCTGAAACCCCGCAGTATTGCAAATTCTGTTTGATAAATGCTAAATTATGTGTCTCGAAAATATCATATATAAAATCAACTCGGTTATAATCTGGGAATTCTACGTGGCCGTAGAGCTCCAAAATGTAATTGGCAGAATGCAAACGTTGAAACTTAATACAGCGCCGAAGTACAGAGGCAACTGTTTCCAGTGTTGGTCCAAACGCCGCCATGCATCTCTGAATCTTGCATTTTTCTATCATCCAGTTTTGCACATAGTGAGGATTCAGAGCCCGACGAAGCATTTCTTTTGCATAATGCTTGATAATCCACTCCTTGTAACTATCTGAAAAATAATCAGCATTGTGGTATCCGCCTTCAAACAACGTAGAACACAATGGTAAAAAATGTAGTGTCTTTGCAACAATCACAAAAGAAACTTCGGAGCGCACAGCATCAGCTACGCGAAGTAAACAGCGCCTGAAATACTCCTTATATTTTGAAAGTCCATTGGCGAGCTTTTGTTTTTGATATATGTTCCACTTTTTACGTTCCAGGAGCTTCATCAGTTCGTGACATGCTTGCATATTTATCTACAACACTGTTTCGAGAG
>Ga0207658_10003485_pt1 | contig 11110 bp, 11 predicted proteins | sample KBSS33metaG_FD_184322 | JGI IMG/M metagenome (GOLD analysis project Ga0207658, IMG submission 184322) | Switchgrass rhizosphere microbial communities from Kellogg Biological Station, Michigan, USA - KBS S3-3 metaG (SPAdes) (version 2) | ecosystem: Host-associated > Plants > Roots > Rhizosphere...
GTGCAATCGATCGCGCTACGGGCTATCCAGGTGCACGGTGCGCTGGGCATCACGTCGCAGCTTCCGCTGACCGGAATGTTCATGACCGGCTTGGCGCTCGGTTTGGCAGACGGCCCCACCGAGGCGCACAAGGTCAACCTCGCCCGCCAGCTGCTCAAGGAGTACGACGCCGAGGATCCCGAATGGCCCAGCGAGTTCCTCGACCACCGCATGGCGGCCGCCGTCGCAAGGTATGGCGACCTCAGCGATGAAGTTGCGATGGCGGGACGGTCATGATCGCAGTCCGTTGCACAGAATACGGCCGACCCGAGGACCTCACGTTGACCGAGCTGCCCGATCCTGAACCGCGGGCGGGCCAGGTGCTCGTTCAGGTGAGGGCGGCGGCGGTGAATTTCCCGGACGTGCTGAGCATTGCCGGCACGTACCAGGTGCGCGAACCGGTGCCGTTCACTCCCGGCAGCGAATTGGCGGGTGAGGTGATCGCGGTCGGTGACGGGGTGAGCGTGAAGCCGGGCGATCGGGTCTTCGGCGCGCTGCCCACTGGGGCGTTCGCCGAGAAGGCTGTACTCGACGCGGAGGCGGTCGAGCCGATGCCCGACGGGGTTGATTTCGCCGAGGCGGCTGCCTTCGCCGTCACTTACCGCACTGCCTACCACGCCCTGAGGTCGGTTGCCGGTGTGCAGGAGAACGATTGGGTTGTCGTGCTCGGTGCTGCCGGCGGCGTCGGACTGGCTGCGGTAGACGTCGCAGTCGCGATGAATGCTCGGGTGCTGGCCGCGGCGTCAAGCCCCGAGAAGCTCGACCTGTGCCGCCGGCGTGGCGCTGAGGCAGTCGTCGACTACGAGCACGAGGATCTGCGTCTTCGGATCCGGGAACTGACCGAAGGGGGTGCCCACGCGGTGATCGACCCGGTTGGTGGGCCTTACTCCGAGGCGGCCCTGCGCAGCGTCCGACGGGGAGGCGTGTTCGTCACGCTCGGTTATGCCGCCGGGTCGATCCCGGCGATCCCGTTGAATCTGGTTCTGCTCAAGGCGATCACGGTGCGTGGGTTGGAGTTGCGGACCTTTCCGGGCGACTTTCCCGACGCCGCTGCCCGCGACAATGAGGAACTCAACCGAATGTTCACCGACGGCCGCATCAGGCCCTATATCGGGGCCCGCTTCGGGCTTAAGGACACCGCCAAGGCGCTGCGTCTGGTCGCCGACCGCCAGGCGCTGGGTAAGGTCGTGATCGAAGTCGCCTGAGGGCGGGGCCCGTTCAGGCGCCGAGCATGACAATGCCGCCATCGACGGCCAGCAGTTGTCCGGTGATGAACCGCGAGCCCTCACCGGCGAGGAACACCAGCATCGGCGTGAGGTCGCGAAGCGGATCGCCGAGCTTGCCACCCAGCGGGACCGCCGACTGCAGTTGCTGATCGAGCAGCGTCGCGCCGTCGGGTCCGAGGAATTCGCGTAACCGTTGTGCGCCGGGGGTTTCCACTGCAGGTGCCACCGCGTTCACGGTGATTCCGCAATGGGCCCAGGCCTTGGCGGCGGTTCGGGTCCACGCGTGGACGGCCGCCTTGGTGGCGGCGTAGGTGGCGGCGATCGGGTTTCCCATAACAGCTTCGGCCGAACCCAGATTGATGATCCGGCCGCCGTGGTGCCGCATCGCCGTGAAGGCAGCTTGATTGGTGAAGACTGTCGCCTTGAAGTTGGTCGCGATCAGGAAATCGAGGTCGTCTTCGGTGATCTGATCGGGTATCCCGGGCTGCCACAGTCCCGCTGCGTGCAGGAGCACGTCGAGGCCGCCGAGAGTGTCGGTGACGTCATCGATGGTGCGCTGCACCTCGCCACGTGATCGGACATCACATTGCCACCAGCGCGCGGCGGCTTGCAGGTCCTGCGGAGCCGGCGTGTGGTGGTAGGTCGCCGCCACCGTCGCACCGTGAGAGGCGAAGGCCTCGACGGCTGCGGCACCGATTCCGGTTGCGGCTCCTGTGACTAGAACGCGTCGCCCGTTCAGGATGTCGGTCACCGCGCGACCAGGCCGGCGTCGACCGACAACGTGATGCCGGTGACATAGCGGCCATCCTCGGTGAACAACGCCGCATGGCATCGTCCTTGGCTGCGCGCCGCCCCCGCGATTAGGGCTACCTTGCCGTCTAGCTTGCCCATGACACTCTGACTCCTTCATTCCTTACGGTTGCTTACGAGATCGCTGTAAAGAGAATGGGATTCACCCGGTCGATCACAACCGCCGCCTGAGACGACCCACGTTACAGAAGGTAATACTCCATGACAAGAATCACATTCCCTGAGGTAAAACGGTGTGACAGGTGAATGTTCGCGGCACGAGTCCGATGGAAAACCCTGGAGCGAGCGGTCGGGTGCAGAGTATGATTCTGACGAGATGAAATCGAATCCTGCAATGAGAGAACGTTGAGTTCGCGTATCGCTGCGGCTGTGGAGCGCGCACTGGACCCGCGCCAGCGCGAGGCGACCCAAGAGGTAGAGCGGATCTTGGAAGCCGCGCTGGTGGTCATCGAGCGCGTCGCGCCTGATCCGCCACGGGTCACTGACATCGTCGCAGAGGCCGGCACCTCAAATGCGGCGTTCTACCGGTACTTCTCCAGCAAGGACGAGCTGATACTTGCGGTCATCGAGCGCGGGGTGGGGATGGTGGTGTCCTACCTCGAGCACGAGATGGCCAAGGAGCCCACGCCGCTTGCCGCGGTGGCGCGGTGGATCGAAGGTGCGCTCGCGCAAGTCAGCGATGCACACTTGACCCGAATGAGCAGGGCGTCGCTGAGCCAACTCACCGTGCTCAAGGACATTGAGATTACCGTGCCGCTGCGCCAGCTGTTGTTGCAGCAGATCGTCGCGGTCGGCTGTACCGATCCCGAACATGCGGCTGACGCGGTGTTCGCCACCGTGATGGGAACTTTGCGCCGCCATGTCGCGGCGGTAACGCAACCCAGCCCCGGGGAGGTCGAGTATCTGGTGTCTTTCTGCCTCAAGGCGATTGACCCGCAAGTGCCGGCCAGTACGGTGGCGCGCCGGCGACGGGCACGGCCGGTCCGCAAGCACCGCAGAACGAACCCCTAGCGGTCAAAGCTCATCTCAATCGCGGCGCACGCTTGTTCGTGCGCGAATCGCTGCTCGCGCCTTGGTTGCCGATGTGGGTGTAGGAGAGTCCGTGCCGTTGCGCGGTAGTAGGCGGCAGGTCGCGGGCCTCCCACATCGCCCGCACTGTGCCTTGAATGGCTTGCGGCCGTCGCGCGGCGATCTCTCCGGCCAGTTCAGCGGCTCGAGCGCGAAGCTGATCGTCGGGCACGACTTCGGTCACCAGGCCGATGCGAAGTGCGGTCTGGGCGGTGATGCGTTCCTCGCTGCCCAGCAGCGCCCACCTCATCACTTCCCCGTAGGGCACTCCTCTGGCGAGCATGCCCATGGGTTCGAGCGCAGACACGATCCCGCCGTTGGCGTGTGGGTCGAAGAAAGTGGCGGACTCCGAGCAGATCGCGAAGTCGCATTCGTTGACGAAGTACATCCCGCCGCCGGCGACGAGGCCGTGCAGCGCGGCGATGACCGGTTTCCACACCAGTTGTGACTTCGGCCCCAGCATCACACCGGGGTCTTCCTGGTTGAAGATCGGCAGGTGGTACCACCACACGCCCTCTGCTACATCGATCCCCGTACAGAAGGCCCGGTCACCGTTCGCCTGCAGGACGGCTACATGGATGTCGTCGTCCTCACGGACTCGCCGCCAGGCCGAGGCAACCTCCTCGGCCATCTGTCGATTGAACGAGTTCAGCTTCTCCGGCCTGTTGAGTGTCAGCGTGGCGACGTGGTCGATGACATCGAACTCGATCGCTTCGAATGACGAACTGTCGGACACGAAACTCCTTGCGTATGCGGGCTTGACGACGCCGGTTTGATCCGCCGTGCTGCTCATTTGCCGGGCGTCTGCAGCATTTCTCCGTGCTGCTCTAGCATCCGGACTGCGTCGCGCTCCAATTCGCGGGGCACCCGCGGAAGCGCCGCCGCACCGTGTTCGCGGCTCGGAAGAGAGATCGTGGCCTCTGCTGCGGCGGTGCGCTCACCGCGCTGATTGTGGACCTCGACCGCTACCTCCACCAGGTGCATGCCATCGTCTTCACGTTTCCCGATGACCTTGCCCGTCAGGTACTGAATGTCGCCGTGGTAGTTGAACTTTCGGATTTCGTCATGCTGCCGCACGACGAAGCCGTGATCGCCCATCCAGTCGGTCAGATAGTGGTGGATCCAGCACTCCCGCAGCACCCCATAGTCGTATGCGCGTGGATTTCCGATTGCCTTCGCCCACTCGGAGTCCCAGTGCACCCGCTGGGCGACGTCGGGCACGCCATACGCGTTGTCGATGTAGAAGGGTGCGATGCGTTTCCTGTTGAGGGATGCCAATCGACTCGTCTTGAGCCCGTAGGGAACGAAACCATATCCGCCAGAATGGAAGACGATCATGTCGGTGGTCGTCAGCGGCCCCTTGGCCATGGTTCCCATGTCGTCATTTTCGGCCACGTCTTCGATGTAGCGCGGTTCCGCGCCCCGAACCTGCTCGGCCGCATAGATAGCGTCGAGTGCCTCGATGTCTTCCTTGGTGTACGAAGGCTCTTCGATGGTGGAGTACTTGCCCTTCTCGCGAGCCTTCTTGCGCTCCGTCATGATGACCAGAGTCCGGTAAACGCCGACCACCTCTGCGTTCTGATTCATCTTGACGTCACGCAGCACCCGGATGATGGACCGGCCGGCGAATTCCGAAACCTTCTCCTCGACCGACTCCAGCCCCGAGAAGCTGTACAGGGTGTCACCGGGATAGATCGGCCGGTACCAGTCCCAGGTGCCGCCGGATACGAACGCGTGGATGCCGCGATAACTTCCGCCACGCAGTTCCCGCGGCAGCTTCTCTCCGCGCAGCGGTGCATTCAGTACAGCCGCCATGATCTGCGGGGCCACCTGCGTGCCCCACCGCGAGGTGAGCCCATGCGACGGGTCGGTGAAAAGGGGATTGTCGTCACCGTAACTACGGGCGAAGTTCCGAACCGCCTCAGGCGTCGCTGTCGACAACAGTTCTTCAGAGCTCGAGGCGGCCCACACGCCGAGGGCCGCGCGGTCCTTCTCCACGTCGGCCTGGTCGATCTCGAACGAGGTCGCCTCTGCGAACCGTTCCTCCGATGATTTCGTACTACCTGTCCGAGTCATAGCTCGCCCTTCGATCGCGCAGATCACTATCCACGATGTCTTGTCGTTCCAGGCCGGTCGAGCCTGATCAACCTAGTATACTAGGTATTTGAACTGAAGTTGAATTCAAGTCGCGTCGAAACCGGTCGACACGAGACTCTGTCGCTCCCATGGCCGCGGCCATGGGAGCGGCTCAGGTGAACTCGAGCTCGAGTTCCGTGATGCCGTGCATTTGACCGCGCTCCAGTGGCGCGAACCCGTCTTTGATCCGGTAGTTCGGAATCCGTTGATGCCACTGCTCCATCGCGATGACAAGTTCTCGGCGTGCCAGTGCGGCGCCGACACACCGGTGTGGGCCGAGGCCGAACGCTGCGTGCGGATTGGGTTGGCGATCTAGCTGCGCGCGCATCGAGTCCGGGTACAAGCGCGGGTCGTGGGACGGCACCGACACGGTCACGAAGACCATGTCGCCCTTCTTCATTGGAACACCGTGAAACTCTATGTCGCGCGCGACTTTCCGGCTCGGTGGGACGAATGAATAGATCCGCAGCAGTTCTTCCACGGCGGTGCGGATGACGTCGGGGTTCTCGACGATCTGGCGACGATCCTCGGGATGGGTCGCCAGGTGCCATGTCGAGTAGGTGAGCTGAATGGACACGGTGTCGAGGCCGGCCAGAAACATCAGCAGGCAGAAGGACAGCAGCTGTTCGGTGGGAATCGGCTTGTCATCGATCTCCCAAGTGAGGCTGTGCGAGACGATGTCATCGCGGGGATCTTTGCGGCGCTTCTCGATGAGTTCGCTGAAGTAACCCACCACCTCCATCATCGCCGAGATCTGTCCTGAGCCATCGGGATCTTCGTCCAGCGTCACATGCAGAACCTTCCTCTCCCAGGCGAGGAACATCTCGAGTTCCTCGATGGGCGCACCGAACATGTCGAGGAAGATCGAGGTGGGATACCGGTCGGCGAAATCGCGGCGGTACGCGCAACCGCCCTGTTTGACAACCTCGTCTAATAGGGCGTTACAGCGCGACTGCACCGACGCATCGAGTTTCTTGAGATTGCCGGGCGAGAAGTACGGTGCGAGCAGCCGGCGCCAGACGGTGTGTTCTGGGGGATCGAGCATCTGGGGAATCCAGAGGTACGGCGGATCAGGCATGGTCGCGACCGTCGCCGAGCTGGAGAACGTCTTGGGGTCCGCGAGCACTTCGCGCACCAACTCGCCGTCGGTCAGCACCCAAAAACCCTGAGCTGCTGAGCTGCGCAGAATTGGGCCGAGCTCTCGTAGCTCCGTCATTTTCTGCGCGTTACCCAAGACAGGTGACTCCATGCCCGGGTTGAAATCCACGACCGGTACGCCCTCGTACAGGTCGTTGCCCGCGGTCTCTACGTTGGTCATGTTCGGTGGAGCTCCTCGTTGTTTGGCCACACTGCCACTGGCGATCCCCGGCGCGGCATTGAGCATACTCTAGCTTCTCCGGTGTGGTCTGGGTACAAATCAGTCCAGAATCTGGACTGCGCGCTCCGGGCAAGCGGCGGCACCGAGCCGTGCGCGGTCCTCCGACCGAGGATCGACGGCGGTATCGAAGGGGATTGCGTATCCGAAGTCATCGAGTTCGAACACGTCGGGAGCGTTCGCCGCACACTGGCCGTGACCAGTGCATTTGTCCGGATTTATCCGAACTTTCATTTATCCTCCAGGAATGATGGTGGCGGCAGCAAACGTGCCTTTTAGTCATAAAGTATCCGTAATGCCCTGCATTGCGCAATGGCATGCGATGACCAGGAGTCGCCGCGTCATCGGGCCGCGTCCTGAATGCCGATCGAGCACCGATCGTCGGTGAGTCGTCGGTCTCACCCTCTTGTCAATCGTGCGCCTAGATCATCTAGAGTATCCTCAATAGCCGTCGCGACCACGCGTGGACGGCGGTCAACGGATAGGTGATCAAGCAAGTGATCGGTCTTGAAATCGGGTGTGGCCCGGAAAGGCACGCGGCATGACGGATGCAGATGCAAAAGTGGCCGAGGATGCGACCGGCCTGCGCGTCGAGCGCGACGGGCCGGTTCTGCGGCTGACGATCGCTCGGGAAAAGGCCGCCAACGCGCTGGCCGCGAGCACGATCACGGCGCTGCGCGACGCGATCGAGGAAGCCGGGCGCTCCAACGAGTTCCGAGTCGTGGCCCTGACTGCGGTCGGCAAGAATTTCTGCACCGGCGTGGATCTTGTTGAGGCGAATGCCGAAGAGACAACCGACGGGCAGGAGCGGCCGGTCCGGCCGCGCATCGGCCATCTCCAACGGGGAATCAATCTCGGCGCTCACGAGTTGGTTCGTGCATTCAGCGAACTGCAGCTGCCCGTGGTGGTCGGTGTTCGTGGTTGGGCGGCGGGTCTGGGCAACACTCTGGCATTGCTGTCGGATTACATCGTGGCCGCCGACACGGCGAAATTCTGGACGCCCTTCGTAGGCCGGGGATTCACCCCGGACAGTGGCTCGACATGGCTGCTGCCGCGGCTCATCGGGTTGCCGAGGGCGAAGCAGATGGTGCTGCTGGGCAAGCCGGTCGATGCCGAGCGCGCCGAACGTTGGGGAATGGTCACCGAACTCGTCTCCGACGGCGAGCTGGACCACCGTGTCGAGGAGGTGGTCGCCGAGTTCGCCGCAGCGGCCACGGTGTCGGTCGGCCTGGCCAAGACCATGCTGCATCGTCATCTCGACGCCAACCTCACCCAGGCGCTCGCGCAAGAGGCGCTGACAGAAGAGATTTCGCTGCGCAGTGCTGATTTCAAAGAGGGCATCGCGTCCTTGCGCAACCGGCGCCCGCCACGGTTCGAGGGACGGTGATGAAATGACAATGACGTTGACGGACGAACAGCTCGAGCTCGGCCATGTGGTGAGCCGCTTCCTCGCCGAGAAGGCGCCGAGTGAGTCGGTTCGCAGCTGGGCTGAATCGCCTGATGGCCTCGATGCCGACGTGTGGACTCAGATGGCCGGCCAGCTCGGTCTGCAGGGACTGGCCATCCCGGAGGAATTCGGCGGCTCGGGTTTCGGCCCGGTCGAGCTCGGTGTGGTGCAGGAGCAGCTCGGGCGCGCGTTGCTCCCCGGGCCCTTCTTCGGCACCGTCGTGTTGGCGGGCCAGGCCCTGGTCGCAAGCAACGACGAGGAGGCCATGCACCGCTGGCTACCTGGCGTCGCGGACGGCACGCTGACCGCCACGGTGGCTGTCAGCGAAGGGCGAGGTCCGGCGATCACGGACATGGCCACAACGGCGCAGCGCAGCGGTAACGGTTTCGAGCTGACCGGCCGTAAGACGCTGGTTGTCGACGGTGACTCGGCTGCGTTATTGCTGATTGCCGCCGAGGGGCCAGACGGCCCAGCACTTTTCGCGGTCGACGGCGACGCCGAGGGCGTCGTGAGACGTCGCCTCGACGCGCTCGATCAGACCCGACGGCTCGGACTCGTCGAGTTGACGGCGGCCTCAGGCATTCAGGTTGGACCGAGCGGAGAAGACTTCCTTCGGCATGTGCTGGGTCTTGCCACCGTCGCGCTTGCCGCCGAGCAGGTGGGGGGCGCCTCGGCCTGCCTCGATTCGTCGGTTTCCTTCGCCGGAAGCCGCGTGCAATTCGGCAGACCGATCGGCTCGTTCCAGGCCATCAAGCACAAGTGTGCGGACATGCTGGTCGCGGTCGAGGCCGGCCGGTCCGCGTCGCTGCACGCTTGTTCGGCGGCTGCGGGCGACGACGTCGGCGAACTGTTGCTTGCGGCGGCTGTGGCTGGATCCTTCTGCGCCGCCACCTACACCGTTGCGGCCAAGGACAACATCCAGATCCACGGCGGCATCGGCTTCACATGGGAGCACGACGCGCACTTGCACCTCAAACGAGCCAAGTCCGGCGAACGGCTACTCGGCTCGCCCACGCACCACCGGTCGCAACTGGCTGATCTGGTCGGCATCTGACCGTGCGTCGAAGGAGAACCTGATGAGCATCACCGAATACGCCGCCCGGAATCCATCGGAGGCGTCGGACACCGAGACCGACGACGAATTCCGTGCGCGGCTGCGAACGTTCCTTGAGGACAATCATCCCGGGCGCAGGCCAAGCGACCCCGAGAAGCGGATCGCCTGGCAGAAGGGTTGGCTCGCAACCCTTTTCGATGCCGGCTTCGCCGGACCCGCGTGGCCGCGGGAGTACGGCGGGATGGATCTCAGCTTCAGCAAGCAGGTCGTCTACCAGGAAGAGTATGCCAGGGCTCGGGTGCCGGGACCTCTCGCGACCGGGCTCGGCATTGCCGGGCCGACGATCGTCAAATACGGGTCGCCGGAGCAGAAGCAGCGCTGGCTCAAGCCGATGCTGCGGGGCGAAAAGGTCTGGGCGCAAGCCTATTCCGAGCCCGAAGCCGGGTCCGACTTGCCCGCGCTCAGGACGACGGCGCGTCGCGACGGCGAGGAATACGTTGTCAGCGGACAGAAGGTGTGGAGTAGCAGCGCCGAGATCGCGGACTTGCTGTTCACCTTGGTGCGCACGGGTTCGCCGGATTCGCGCCAGCGCGGCATCTCCTACCTGATCATCGACGCGCACGCACCAGGCGTCACCGTCCGACCCGTGCGCGACCTCACCGGCGGTGCCGATTTCACCGAGATCTTCTTCGATGACGTTCGAGTGCCGGTCACCGACCGGGTCGGGGAGGAGAACGACGGCTGGAAACTGGTGCGCACCAGCCTGGGACACGAGCGCGCCGCCGGTGCGATGAACCAGGCCTCGCAGTACCGGCGGGTGCTCGACGAGTTGATCGCCCTGGCCCAGGAACTTGGTGTCGCCGCTGATCCTCCTGTACGCGAACGTCTTTCGCAGTTCGAGGTCAGGGTGAGGATTATGCGCTACACAGGGATGCGCACGATCTCTGACATCATTGCCCACGGCGAGCCCGGTCCAGCATCATCGACGTCTCGCCTGTTCAACACCGCCTTCGAGCAGGAGTTGCACGAGTTCGCCGTGGAACTGCTCGGTGACGCCGGCGTGCTCGGCAGGACCGATCCGGATGCCGTGCAGAAGGGTCGCTGGGTGTGGGGTTTCCTGCGCACCCGCGCGTCGACCATCGGTGCGGGCACAGCAGAGATTCAACGCAATACCATCGCCGAGCAGGTTCTTGGCCTGCCGCGCGATCCTGGGATGCCCCGATGACCTATCAAGACACCGATCCCATCCTCGCGCCGAAAAGCTCGGAAGGTTCGCAAGTGAGCTATGTTCGCAGTGTCGTGGAGAAGACCGCCGAGACCGCGCCGACGGCCGTCGCGCTCCTCGAATTGGACGGCCGGTCCTGGACTTTCGCGGATCTTTCTGAGGAGGTCTCTCGGTACGCCGCGGAAATCCCGGAAGGCGCCCGCCGGATCGCGGTGCACGCCGGCAACGACAACGACAGCGTCGCCCGCATTTGCGCGGTATGGCGCAGCGGTGCGTCGGCGGTCCTCCTCGGCGCCCTGCTGCCCGACGCCGAGGCCGAACGCCGTGTCCGTGAGTCGTTCTGCGACGCGGTACTCGGCAGGCCGGGTGTGACTGCTACGTTGGCTCCCGGCCAGTCGCCCGCCGAACCGGACGAGGCTCTCGTCGTGTTCACCTCGGGCACCACCGGTCGGCCCAAGGGCACGGTGCTGACAGTCGATGGGCTTGGTCGCTCGCTGCAGGGCATCGCGCTGGGCAGCGGGCTCCCCAGACAGGGGCGTTCACCGGCTGACCCTCCGCGCCGACTGTCTCCGATGTTCACCCCCATGGCGCACATGGCGGGGATGCTGGGCGTCCTGTCGGGCTGGTATGTCGGCAAGCCGGTGCTGATCGTCCCCAAGTTCGACGCCAAGGTCGCCTTGCGCTTGGTCGACGAGTTCGGCGTCAACGTCCTGCGGCTCACCCCTGCGAT
>Ga0207658_10003488_pt1 | contig 11104 bp, 10 predicted proteins | sample KBSS33metaG_FD_184322 | JGI IMG/M metagenome (GOLD analysis project Ga0207658, IMG submission 184322) | Switchgrass rhizosphere microbial communities from Kellogg Biological Station, Michigan, USA - KBS S3-3 metaG (SPAdes) (version 2) | ecosystem: Host-associated > Plants > Roots > Rhizosphere...
CACACCATTCGTGTACTGGAGGATGCGATGGCCGGCGACTATGGGGAACCCGAATATCTCGCGACATATCGATGCCGTCCGGGCCGGTGATCAGGTGAAACTGAGCTGGTGGTTATGGAGATGTTACCCCGCGCGTGTTCGCGCGCGTATGGGCGGGCTACTTCGACGGGATCGGCGAGGAAGTGAGCGAGCGCTACCACTACGAAGCGCCGAAAGTGTGGGTGGAGCGGCATATTCGTCCGAAGTACGCCCCGGAATGCTGCCATCAGGGGGTGCACATTGCACCGCCACGGCCGCATATCTTGCCGAAGACCAACGCCAGCGCATCCCTCCTGACCCACCTGATCACGAGCAAATTTGTCGATGGGCTGCCGATCTATCGGGTCTGTGGACAGCTGGAGCGCCAACAGGTGCACTTAAGTTCTGGGGTCGCGGGTGGCTGGGTGAATGAGGTCGGCGAGAAGATGCTGCCGCTGATCAATCTGATGCACGAAGAGCTGCTGACGCATCCGCTGATCCAGATGGATGAGACCTATCTGCAAGTGGTGCGCAGCGACAAGGCGCCGACTTCCGACCATTACATGGCGGTGCGCGCGGCCGGTCCGCCGGGCAAAAGGACCATCCTGTTCAACTATGAAGCCTCCCGCACCACGGAGGCATTGCAGAACTTGTTGTTCGGGCCCAAGGGGCCATATCGAGGGAAACTCGTCACCGATGGCTTGGAGTTGTATGACACGGTGGCTGAGAACCTCAAACTGATCCACCTGGGCTGCTTGCAGCATTGCCGCTCGTATTTCAACAAGGCTGCGAAAGTGACCGAGCTGCCATCCGGGCGCAATCTCGCGCGGGTTGCGATAGAAGACGATATCCGACAGGTATATGCAGTAGAGCGCCAGATCAAGACCTTACGCGAAGAGGCCGAAAGCCGCGGTGAAGCGCTGTCGTTGGATCTCGTGTTGAAACTGCGGCAGGAGAAGTCCGCGCCGGTGATGGCGGCCTTCAAGAAGTGGGTCGACGAGTTGCTGCAAGGCGTGCCTCCGAAAAGTGCGCTATAAAAAGCACTGTCCTACACGGCAGGTCAGTGGACCAAGCTAACACGGTTCCTGGAACATCCTGACGCGCCTGTAGACAACAACTACCTTGAGAATCAGATAAGGCCTTTCGCAATCGGAAGGCGGTCATCGCTTTTTGCAGAAACCAAACAAGGTGCTCGAGCAAGCGCCAATCTATACTCGATCGTACGGTGCGCTGAGGTCAACGGGCTGGAGCCCTACGCATATCTGCTCCACCTACTCGAGGAGTTGCCTAAGGCGAGCACTACTGAGGCTTTTGAAGCGCTGCTACCCTGGAATGTCAAACCACTGCTCAAAGCCCAACGCACCGCCGCTTGATCTGATTGCCGCGTGAGTCCGCGCCTACCATATGTTTTGCCCAAAATGCGCTGCAGTACTTGAACTCCGAAATGGAACGCTTACGTGTGTCCCCGGCGATATGCCTCTCTCACAACACCTGCACGATCTGTTGACTCAACGGTACGGATCCGGCATCCCTTCGCCACGTCAAGGTGTAAGGTCCATCGAAAGGGATCGTTGGTGTTGTCCGGGCTGCGGCGTGAGGCTCAATGAAGATCTGCTCTGTCCGGAATGCTGCCGGTCACTCAAGGATCTACAGTACGAGCTAGTCGAGCTACACCCTCACAAAGCCAGATCCCGAAGACGCTGACGCTCCGAGGCACTGTAAAGGCGCGTACATCGAACGCCTGCCGCCTATCACAACCGCTCACGGCCTGAAATACGGGGTTCCCGGAGTCGTTACCGATAACGCGGTTGGCGTGTCGCAGAGTCTCGAACCAGTATCGATGCGGGCATTGCTATGCCGAAGAGCGGCGGCGTGGTCGGAGTGCTCGTCCTGCTAATTGCGGTGAAGACCGCGTCAAGCACACAGTGCGACAGTAGCCTGCACGTGTGTTTCCATCGGCGCAAAGGTCAATGGCGGCAGGCTGCCCAAGTGTAACCGGTAAGTAGCTCACCTGCGGCAGACCAACCGCAACACCGTTGTAGCACAACCGTGAGCCTGCGCGCCGTCGCGTCACCTGTGGCTGTACCCGCAGCATCGTTAGAGCTCGATTTGCACCGCCCTATGAAGATGTCTTGACTGAACTGGATTGTGCCCCATTTACCGATGCGCTCGCTGTTGTGACTTAAATTCCGCCCATCGCCACGCGCATTTCGGCGCAATTTCCGTCGGGGACGGCGGACGTGGGGCTACTCGGGAGCATTGATGTCGATCAGACCTTGGATCTGAACCTCCTAGGTTCGCAAAAGCTTCTTCACGACGGAACCCAAATACTGCTGCGGCCGCGTTAGCGAACAAGAACGCGCGCATCGTGTGGGTACTGCTCGCACATGGCCGGGAGTATCAGCCCGGATATGTATCCCCGCGGACCCAGGTAGCGATCTGAACAACATCCCGCCGCCTTTGACCGCGTTCACTCCGGTAACCCCGCTCTCCGCTGGCGGAACGCATAAGGTATGGGATGTGGGACTCTCATTTCCACTCTCCGTACTGCCTGCGATCTGGCTTTCAGCCTTTTACTCGAACATGTTTCGGCAGGCCACAGCAATCCTGTACGCAACAATGGCCGCTACTTGGCTGCTTCTGGGTTCGACTCCCCTGCTTCTATTCGCATTTCGCGGACGAGAGCGGATGGCCCTGTTCCGAAAAAGGGTCGAATATCATTGCCGCTCTTCCTTCAACAGTTTTCTTCCTGTGTGGATACTCGCTATTGGTGTGATGGTGGCGGTCGCGCTCAGGGATCTGCTCACCTAACCAATCGGACATCCCCGTGGGCGCGGGGCCCCTCCCAGACTGCGCACGGTCTGCCAAGAGTCATTCACTCCGGCGAGTTACCGTACATGGACGCCCCCGTTTGCCAACCTCTCATTTAGTGACGGTTCGAGGGTAAAGATTGCACCCGTACATGGGGACTTTCTGTGCGAGACAAGCTCGCTGTCCCTGATGGGTTCTGCTTGTCGGCGCCTCGATCGCTTACACGCACTCTGAGTGCCTCGGTAACTGCGGGCGATTCAACCCACGGTCTGACCTGTGTCGCCATCACTGCGTGATTGCTTGTGCAGATCCCTGGTGTGATCTCCTATTTGATAAATTCGTAGAGGCCGCTGAGGGGTCTTGGCTCGGCCTCGATGCCGAAACTGCCCATGAGCACGCAGCACCCGGTTGAAGCTGAATTCGCTGGCCGAGTAGACTCCCTCGTCGGCCAACATCGGGGCGATGCGTACTCCGGCCCATGACGGACACGATTCCGCGATGATGGCGGACAGTATTCCGGCGGCATGACGGACACTGTTCCGATTTGATGGCGGACAATTTATCGGTTGCGCGGAATGCTGTCCGCCATGACCGGAACGCTGTCCGGCATGCGCCCGGAATCAGTGAGCTGACTGCCCTCGGCGACTCGACGCAAGCCTTAACTGTCGCCACCCTTCGTCCCTTTTTCCAAGGGGAGCGACGAGGTGGCGCAAGCGAGGCTGAGCGTGAGGAAGATCAAAGATTTGCTGAGACTGCACTGGGTGGGCGGCGTGAACAGCTGTCGCCAGCTGGGCCTTTCTGTGGGCTGCAGCAAGACGGCGGTGGCCGATTGCCTGCGCAGAGCCGCTGCGGCGGGCCTGACGAGCTGGGAGGCGATTGCGGGGCTGGATGAAGAGGAGTTGGAGAAGCGGCTATATCCAAGCGCTCGCAGCGGCGGAGCACCGCCGCGAAGCGTGCAGCGGCCGCAACCGGATTGGTCGAAGGTGCGCGAAGAGCTCGCCCGCCGCGATCATCAGGTAACCTTGGCTCTGCTGTGGCAGGAATACAAGTCCGAGCACCCGGAGGGCTACCAGTACTCCCAGTTTGCCGAGTTGTATCGGCGCTTCGAGAAGAAGTTATCGGTGGTACTGCGCCAGCCGCATCGGGCCGGCGAGAAGGTGTTTGTCGACTTCTGTGATGGGCTGTGGCTGACGGATCCGAACACCGGCACGATGATCTCGACACAGCTGTTTGTAGGGGCGCTGGGCGCGAGCTCCTACACGTTCGCGATCGCCACGTTGACGCAGGAGCTGCCAATCTGGCTCGACTGTCACGTGCGCCTGTTTGAGTTCATGGGCGGCGTCACCGGACTGGTCATCTGCGACAACCTTCGCTCCGGTGTGAAGCATCCGGATCGGTATGAGGCTGAACTCAACGCCTCCTACCGAGAGCTCGCCACGCATTACGGCACCTGCATCATCCCAACACGGGTCAGAAAGCCCCGTGACAAAGGAAAAGTGGAAGCGGCCGTGCTCGTGGCACAGCGCTGGATCCTGGCCGTCCTGCGTCATCGCCGATTTTACCACCTGGACGAATTGAACTATGCCATTGCTGAGTTGCTCGCCAAACTCAACGATCGGGTCATGCGCCACGTCAAGCAATCGCGGCGTCAGATGTACGAGCGGCTCGACCGACCGGCGCTGAAGCCCTTGCCCGCCCAGCCCTACGAGTATGCCGAGTGGAAACAGGTCGGTGCCAACATCGACTATCACGTCAGCTACGACGAACACTTCTACAGCGTACCGTACCTGCTCACCGGCGAGACGCTGTGGTGTCGCGCCACTCAACACACCATAGAGCTCTTCCACAAAGGCAAGCGAATCACCAGCCACGTGTGCAGCTTCGTCAAATACGGCTACAGCACCCATCCGGAGCATCGACCTGCGTCCCACCGGGCGCATCTCGAGTGGACGCCGTCCAGGCTGATCAACTGGGGAAAGAACATCGGCCCGCACACCGCCGCGGTGGTGGAGCATGTGATCCGCTCCAAGCCGCACCCGGAGCAAGGCTACCGTTCGGCGCTCGGCCTGCTGCGTCTGAGCGACCGGTTCAGCTCGGCGCGACTGGAGAAGGCCTGCGAGCGTGCCATCACCATCCGCTCGGCCAGTTACCGCACGGTGAAAACCATGCTCAAAAAGGGCATGGAAGCAGCTCCGCTGCCCGATCAAATCCCAGTGCAGGACTCACTCGAGAGTCTCGGCTCGGTCAACGTGCGCGGGCGTCGCTATTACAACTGACCGTTGAACCGGGGACCCTCAGAACTCCTGCCGCTCACGCGGCAGGCCGCGCTGGTACGCCGAACATGTTTGGCAGCTTGGAGGTGCAAGTCCTCTACCCAACCTGATGGAGGTGAAGGGTTAGCGAAGCGCAAGGGCGTCGCCGCGAGGCGGGGTCCGGAGGAAGCGTGGAGCAAATGCACGAGCCGATGGACAAGAACCGGATATGAGGCAGGGCCATGTGGGGACGAGTGGGCCAGTGACCACGAAGTCCATATCCATCAAGCACATGGTGGTGTAGATCCGGCGGTTGCGTGCGGAAGGCGGTCAAGCTTATTTCGGGAGATCTGCCGTTTGCCGTGGAATCACGGCTGAGGGTCCGAGTGATCGGGTCCTGACCGGGCGACAGAAGTCAGCAGAGGGCGTAGTAGCCAGGTGACTGGCGAAGGCCCAAACGGTCCTGCGTAAGCAGGGTAAAGGGAGCGGTAAGTAGTCGGCGTGACTCATGAGCGTTAACCGGCAGAAAACACGACCCGAGCAATTGGGACTGGCCTCTCCCGCAGCAGGTAGGGGTGAAGCCTCGAGCGCGGCTGGGCAAGGGACCGAAGCGCTCACGGCGGAATGCATGCACGAAAGCCCGGCCGATACCGAACGACTGATGGAGGAGGTCTGCGAGCGGGAGAACTGCCGGCAGGCGTTGCAACGAGTCAAGAGGAACAAGGGTGCGCCGGGGGTGGACGGGATGAACGTACACGATTTGCCTGGCTACCTGAAGCAACATTGGACGACCATCCGGGAACAGCTGTTGAAGGGAACCTACCGACCGCAGCCGGTCAAGCGAGTCGAGATCGACAAGCCAGACGGCAGTGGGGTGAGAAAGCTCGGAGTGCCAACTGTGTTGGATCGATTCATCCAACAGGCGGTGCTTCAGGTTCTGCAGAAGCGCTGGGACTCGACGTTTTCCGATCACAGCTACGGGTTTCGACCCGGACGCTCGGCACATCAAGCGGTCGCACGGGCACAGCAGTATGTGGCCGAAGGGTACCGCTGGGTGATAGACCTGGACTTGGAAAAATTCTTTGACCAGGTTTGTCACGACAAGTTGATGGCGAGGATTGCGGCGCGGATCAGTGACAGGTGCGTACTGAAGCTGATTCGGGCGTTTCTCGCTGCCGGGGTGATGGAAGGCGGTTTGGTCAGTGCGGTCGGTGAGGGGGTGCCGCAAGGTGGTCCCCTGTCACTATTGTTGAGTAATCTGGTGCTTGACGAGTGGGATCGGGAGTTGGAGCGCCGCGGACACCGTTTCGTGCGATATGCGGATGATAGCAATGTCTACGTCCGCAGCGAACGAGCGGGTCAGCGCGTGATGGCGAGTCCTACAGTGTTCATCACTCGGCGACTCAAACTCAAGGTCAACCAGGCGAAGAGTGCCATTGCTCGACCATGGCAGCGAAAGTTCCTGGGCTTTAGCTTCACAAGCGAACCGCAGCCACGGCGAAGGATTGCGCCGCAGGCCTTGGAGCGCTTCAAGGAGCGAGTCCGAGAACTGACCGGCCGCCAGCGGGGAGTTAGCCTAACAAGAATGGTGGAGGAACTCTCGCCGTACTTGCGGGGCTGGCAGGGTTACTTTGGCCATTGCCAGACTCCCTGGGTGTTGCGCCAACTTGAACAGTGGTTGCGACGTCGGCTGCGGGCGGTGCAATGGGTGCATTGGAAGCACGGATCACGGCGGTACGCGGAGTTGCACAAGCGTGGAGTGTGGGCGGAGTGGGCCGCGAAAACGGCCTCCAGCGCTCACGGCCCATGGTGACTCTCGCGCGCCAAATCCGTGAAAATTGCACTGCTCGAAGCGTTCTTCGACTCGCTCGGCCTCCCTCTTTTGGTCGTTACGGAGCGGCTCAACCCGCCGAACCGCCGGATGCGGACCCACATGTCCGGTGGTGTGGCAGGGGCGCGCGGGTAACCGCGCCCCCTATGCCGATTGTTGAAAGATGGTGAGAAAGGCGTCTCGGAAAGAAGGAATCTAGCTGAGGCAAATGGTAAGAAAATTACGTGAGGCAACACGGATAAGATCCAGCGTGCCGCGAGTCGATCAGACTTTGGAGACCACTCGGCGCAGGTAGCGCTCTGTGGTTGATTCGGTCCGATGGCGTGCCCAGCAGCAGCTGGATGGTGCACAGGTCAATACACCCGCCCGTGTGATGTGTGAGCTGTAAATCAAGCCTTGAAACATCCACTTCGTGGGTCGGGCCGCACGGTACCAATCGCGTAGCATCTTCAGCATCTGCTCGGAGAGCATGACGTCGCGATCTTTCTGACCCTTACCTGACTGATCCGGATGACCATGCGTTGGCTATCAATGCCAGTGGGCTTGAGCGGGGGTGCCTCCGAAACTCGCGATCCCGCGGTGTAGCAGACCGTGAGGACGCTGCGGGCCTTGCGTCCCGGAACGCTGCTCAAGGAGTGCCGAACTTCCTCAGGACTCAAGATGACCGACAGTTTCTCGGGCTTCTTCGGCATCGGCAAGACTTCCTCCACATCCCAGGGTCTCTTCATCGTCACGGAACACAGAAGGTGCCGATGAGAAATCGAGCCGGGTGCGAGCTTCTCCTCGGTGGTCAAATAGAGCTGATAGTCTCGGATGTTGGCAGGGCCCAGACCCTCCGGAGATCGGCGGAAGTGTCAAGCGAACAGTGACGCCTGTTGCAGGTAGGACATCCGGGTGTTCTCGGAGAGGTCGCGGATCGAATTTCTGCGTGCATGCATTGACGTAGCGGTGTGATGAGCAAAATCCCGTGCAAGATGATGTCGCTGCGCATGCGGCGCCAACATCTTGTCAAGGAAGTTCACGGGAACTGCTATAGGGAAATTGCAACGCAGCATCGGTCGCAGGAAGGGTCAAGCTCACGGCTAGCGCGAAGCGATTTAGTACAGTTATCGAGCACAGCCGGGTCAAGTCCAGAGTGTCGCGAAATCGGGCTTACCCCGTCTCTCTACGAAGAGCCCCATATTGCCGCGACTAAAAATCGTGAGTCAGCTCATAAACAAAAACAACTTAGGAGACGTAGTTAGGTTAGGACGATCGGTCATTACATTGGCAGCCCGCGTTGCAGGGGCTTCCTTCGCCCTGTTGTGGGCGCCATGCGCTGCTGCCAATTCCGCAGCCGATCCACAGGAGCACGTGGTCGAGTTGACTTTCGAATCTCGGAAATCTTACTCCGATCCTTTCAACGACGTGGATGTCGACGTAATCTTCATGAACGACGGACAGTCTTGGCGCGTCCCGACCTTCTGGCGAGGAGGCCAAGCGTGGACTGTACGCTTCGCATCGCCAGCTCCGGGAGAATATTCGTATCGCCTGGAAAGCACCGACCGCGGCAATCCCGATCTCAACGGACATGAGGGCAAAATCAAGATCACCGCCTATTCCGGAAACAATCCGCTATTCAAACACGGCATGCTGCGCGTCAGCGCCAATCACCGCTACTTTGAATATGACGACGGCACACCATTTTATTGGCTCGGCGACACTTGGTGGACCGGCCTTTCCGATCGCCTGTCCTGGGAAGGCTTCCAGACCCTGGCTGCGGATCGAAAGCAGAAGGGGTTCACCATTATACAAATCTGCGCTGGCTTGGTCCCCCCTGAAGAGATGGCTCCCGCCGACCCCGGCTTTCGCAACGAAGGAGGTGCCGCCTGGGATGTGCACTTCGAGCGGATCAATCCCCGCTACTTTGACTTCGCCGACCGGCGCCTCCTGCACCTACTGGAGGAAGGCCTCACGCCCGAGATTGAGGGTTCCTCGGGCTGGCAGATGGGGCAGATCGGCGTGCGCGTGTTGAAGAAGCACTGGCGCTACCTCATTGCGCGATATGGGGCCTATCCGGTGATTTGGAATCTGGCCGACGAGGCTTTCGATCCGCCGGAGCAGATGTTGAAAATTTTTCCCAAATCGTTCCATTGGATGATGCAACGAGGCTGGACCGAGGTGGCCAGTTATATTCGCGTCACAGATCCATATCACCATCCGCTCACGGTAAATGAGGACCCACCGCCCTGGGATTTCCCCGTGCAGGACGAGTCGCTTCTGGACTTCGATCAATTCCAGAGCTCGCATTGGGGTTGGAACAGCATCGCTACTGAGGTAGCGCAGATGAACACGCATTACGCGCGTACCTCAGTGACCAAACCGCTGGTCGAGGGGGAAGTCGGCTACGAGAAGCTCGGTGAGATTCATCTCGAGGACTTTCAGCGCACCGCCTTTTGGCTCTCGATGCTCAACGGCGCCGCTGGTCATACCTATGGCGCCAACGGCGTTTGGGAAGCCTACACCGGTGACAAGCCTCTGCATCGCCAACGTTGGTCCTTTCTGACGTGGCAGGAGGGAATGAATCTGCCCGGCTCCTATCAAATAGGCTTGGGCGCCAAGCTCCTCCGTCGGTATCGTTGGTGGAAATTCCAGCCCCATCCGGAATGGGTGACACCTCGCGGCACGACACTGCTTGAGCCGCGCGCAGCGATCAATGACTTCGATATTGGCCGGGAGGTGCTACGCGCGGACGGAAGCAATTTCCAAAGCGTCGAGGACGCTCTGGAAAAGAATTATCCAGGCGGCGAATGGCAACGCAAAAACGGCAACTTCCGTGCGCCGTATGCTGCGGGCATTCCAGGGGAGGTGCGCTTCATTTACATTCCCACGCGGCTGATCTTTTCGCCCTCCCCGGCACCGACGGTACTGGGTCTGGAGCCCGGCATTCGCTATCACGCGTATTTTTGGGAGCCCACGAGCGGAACGCGTATTGACTTGGGCTCCATAGAGCGTCCTGCGCCGGGGCACACACTGTTCGTCGATGAGTTTGATCGGAAAGCCGCCGCCTGGGTGGAGCATGGCCCAAATCAGGCCGTGCGCAGCAACGGCACGCTTTCGGCAAGCGGCGAAACACTCCTTACGCTCAAGGAGGTCAGCGAGACGAATGCGGTCGCGGCGGTGGACGTTGCAAGTGATGCCGGGGCGGGGCTGGTGCTGCGCTATCGGGACTCCAGCAACTATATCGCCGCGATGTATTCCCTCGAGGAGAAAGCCCTGTATTTGCTCGACCGCCGCAAAGGCAATGACGGGCCGCTGTTGGGGAGGACGTCGATCACAGTGGTCGGTGCTCACCTCAAATTGAGTGCTGAAGTGCGGGACGACAAAGCCGTGGCTTCCATCAGCGATGGTCAGACCATCTACACTACGCCGATTGTGGATGTGGCTGACAAGGTCGCTGGTACCGCAGGTCTTCTGCGTCGCGGGCAGGGACCAGGCCAACATTTCGCTCACTTTGAGCTGCGGCGCAGTCCAGTGCTCGTCAAAGACGAATCTCTGCAACGGAGGCTCTATGACGCCCAGGGCCGGCATCGAGGGGATCTGTTGGGATCCGGTATGGAGTTTCCGGGAATGAAAATACCGGGTTGGGACGAGTTCGGCCGGGACAAACATATTCTGCTAGACGCGTACCGGCCCGAGCGACTCCCGGCTTCCGGTGACTGGTTGCTGGTGCTCGATACAACGCACGCGAGTTCACACATGGGCAGAAGGTGATCAAGCGCACGACTCGGTACCGGCACTGTCCAAATGTAACCGTCTGCCCTCTACAACTTCCTGACTACAAGAAGTTGGTTGAAATATTTCTTACATCTGATTCCCCGGCGTGAAATACGGATGTTCCGTGTTCAACTAACACTCGGTGCTGCGTGTCTGACAAACAGAAAGCGTCACAGCATGCACTGACTCCCTCGTGGTGCCGGGCCCCTGCTAGATGACAGCGCAATTCACCCTGAGAGGTATCTCCGAGATGAGTTCGAATTCGAGACATTCCCGATTTATTGCCCGAGCCGCTAGCCGCAGGTGGTCCGCCAGCGTAGCGCCGAGGAATTCGACGAACGTGGCGCGGTTCGGCAGGTCGGTCAGCGCGTCGTTGTGCGCGAGATAAGTGATGCGCTGCTCGGCGAGCCGCCGCTCGGTCACATCGTCGACCACG
>Ga0207658_10003512_pt1 | contig 11066 bp, 8 predicted proteins | sample KBSS33metaG_FD_184322 | JGI IMG/M metagenome (GOLD analysis project Ga0207658, IMG submission 184322) | Switchgrass rhizosphere microbial communities from Kellogg Biological Station, Michigan, USA - KBS S3-3 metaG (SPAdes) (version 2) | ecosystem: Host-associated > Plants > Roots > Rhizosphere >...
GGGTGGAACTGCACCCCGTGAACTCCCGATCCACGGGGTGCAGTTCCACCCGGAGAGCATCCTGACCCAGGGCGGCCACCGGATGCTGGCCAACTGGCTCGCGTTCTGCGGTCAGGCGCCCGACGAGGGTTTGGTCAGCCGGCTCGAGCAGGAAGTCGCCGACGCGGTCTCGGCCGCGACCCGCACCGCCTGACCGGCTCGCCGAGCAACGCTTACGAAGCGAAGCTCAGCGTGATCGACGCGTTGAAGTTCACGCCGCTGCCGGCCGCCGGCATCTGGCTCACCACCGCGTTGCTGCGCTGACCGCTGTTCTGCACATCGGCGCCCTTGATCAGCACGCCGGTCCAGCCCAGGGCGCGCAGATTGGGCTCGGCGTCGGTCCAGAACTGACCGGCGAGGTTCGGCATGACGAACTGGTTGCCCTGTGAGACCTTGAGCGTGATCGGCGCGTCCTTGGCCGTCGGGGTACCCGCGGGCGGATCGGCGGCGATCACCTCGCCGGCCGGCTTGGGACTGTCGACCGGGGCCGTCAGGATCGTCATGAAGCCGACGGTGTTGAGGTTCTTGGTCGCGATATCGACGGTCTGCCCGTTGACATCGGGGATCGGCACCAGGCCGGGCCCGGAGCCGACGATGATCGTGATGACGTTCGTGATCGCCGACGTCTGGTGGGCCGGCGGGTTGGTCGCGATGACCCGGTCCTTCTGCTCCGGCAGCGACTGCGACACCGTCTGCTGAATGTTCCGGAAACCGGTGGACTGCAGCTTGGCCATCGCGTCGGCGGGCGACAACTTCGAGACGTCGGGGACCTCGCGCTGCTCAGGGCCGGTGGAGATGTTGATGGTGATCTCGTCGCCGGCGGCGACGGAGGCGTTGGCCGAGGGTTCGGTGCCGATGACGTGGTCCGGCGCCACCGTGGAGTCGGGCCGCTGCTGCGTGCGGGTCTTGAAGCCGCGGTTCTGCAGGTTGGCGACGGCGTCGGCCTGAGCCAGCCCGCGCACGTCCGGAATCTGCTGGTCGTGCGGCTTGCCGCCGATCAGGTTGATCGCGACGGTTACGACGACCGTCAGGACGGCGAGGATGGCGGCAGCGATCAGCCAGCGACCGATCGGGGTCGAGGCGCGGTCCGTCGAGCGGTACGGCTGCGGGTTGACGCTGATCTGCTCCGGCATCATGCTGCGCGGTCCACCGAATCCGCCCGTGCCCAGCATGGCGGTGCGCTCGGCGTCGGTCAGCACCTTGGGTGCATCGGGTGCCTCACCGGCGTGCACGCGGATCAGGTCGTTCCGCATGTCCGCGGCGCTCTGGTAGCGGTTGTCCGGGTTCTTCGCCAGGGCCTTGAGCACGACGGCGTCCAGTTCCGGGGTGATGCCGGAGTGACGCTGCGACGGCGGCACCGGGTCCTCGCGGACGTGCTGGTAAGCCACCGCGACCGGGGAATCGCCGACGAAGGGGGGCTCGCCGGTGATCAGTTCGTAGAGCACGCAGCCCAGCGAGTACACGTCCGAGCGGGCATCGACGTTCTGCCCGCTGGCCTGCTCGGGCGAGAGGTACTGGGCGGTGCCGATGACCGCCGCGGTCTGCGTCATCCGGTTGCTGCTGTCGGCGATGGCCCGGGCGATTCCGAAGTCCATGACCTTGACCGCATTGGCCTTGCTGATCATGATGTTGGCCGGCTTGATGTCCCGGTGCACGATGCCGTGCTGGTGACTGAAGTTCAGGGCCTGGCAGGCGTCGGCGATGATCTCGATGGCGCGCTGCTGCGGCAGCGGTCCCTCGGTGTGCACGATGTCGCGCAACGTCACGCCGTCGACGTACTCCATGACGATGTACGGCAGCGGCCCGTTGGGCGTCTCGGCCTCACCGGTGTCGTAGACGGCGACGATCGCTGGGTGGTTCAGCGCCGCGGCGTTCTGCGCCTCGCGTCGGAAGCGCAGGTAGAAGCTCGGATCGCGAGCGAGGTCGGCGCGCAGCACCTTGACCGCCACATCGCGGTGCAGGCGCAGGTCGCGCCCGAGGTGAACCTCGGACATGCCACCGAAACCGAGGATGTCCCCCAGTTCGTAGCGGTCGGAGAGGTGCTGGGGCGTGGTCATGAGATGGCCGGTCCTGACAGATCAGGGAGCGAAGCCGACTGACCCGCCGGTGCGCCGGGCGTCTTCGTGGTCTCGGTGATGGTGTTGGTGACGGTGGACTGCTGCTGGTTCTTCTGGTCCTGCCGGTCCTGCGCGTTCAGCACGATCAGGATCGCGATGACGATCGCCAGCGCACCCAGGACACCCGCCGCCCACAACAGCGCGCGCTGACCGGGCGAGAACGTCCGGCGCGCGGGCGGGGCGGGCCGGTGGCTACCGCTGGCCGGCCGGGGCCGCGGGGTCGCCGGTGCCGGACGGGCCGGCTCGATGGCCGCCCGCGCCTGCGTGCTCGACGGAATCGCCGCCGGAGCGGCCCGCCCGATGGTCGGCGCCTGGTTGGGCCGCGGGGGGCGCCGTCCGGCCCGGACCGCGGCGACAGCGTCGGCGAACGGGCCGCCACTGCGGTAACGGTGGATGGCGTCCTTGGCGAGGCTGATCTCGATCAGCTCGCGGACGTTCGGGGGCAGGTCGGCCGGCAGCGGTGGCGGCGCTTCCTTGATGTGCTTCATCGCGACGGTCAGGGCGCCGTCACCGGTGAACGGGCGTCGGCCGGAGACGGACTCGTAGCCGACGACACCGAGCGAGTAGACGTCGCTGGCCGCGGTGGCGTCGTGGCCCAGGGCCTGCTCCGGCGCGATGTACTGCGCGGTGCCCATGACCATGCCGGTCTGGGTCACCGGCGCGGCGTCGACGGCCTTGGCGATACCGAAGTCGGTGAGCTTCACCTGGCCGGTCGGGGTGATCATGATGTTGCCGGGTTTGACGTCGCGGTGCACCAGGCCGGCGCTGTGCGCGACCTGCAGGGCCCGGCCCGTCTGCTCGAGCATGTCCAGCGAATGCCGCAGCGACAGCCGGCCGGTGCGCTTGATGACGGAGTTCAGCGGCTCGCCGTTGACGAGTTCCATGACGAGGTAGGCGGTGCGGCCGGCGTCGTCGAGCTCGGTCTCGCCGTAGTCGTAGACGCTGGCGATGCCGGGGTGGTTCAGCATCGCGACCGTGCGCGCCTCGGCGCGGAACCGCTCGACGAATTCGGGGTCGGTCGAGTACTCGGCCTTCAGCACCTTGATGGCGACCTGTCGGCCGAGCCTGCTGTCGACGCCCTCCCAGACTTGACCCATGCCACCGGTGGCGATGAGTCGCTGAAGTCGATAGCGGCCGGAAAGTGTGACTCCGACACGTGCGCTCATCCGCGATCCGCCTCCGCTTCTCGCAGGCAGCACATCCGCGATCCGCCTCCGCTCCTCGCTGCCCCGCTCATGATCCCTCCCGTAGCGCCGCGGCGATGGTGGCCCGCCCGATGGGTGCGGCCAGCGCACCGCCGGTTGCGGACAAACGGTCGCCACCATTCTCCACTAGGACCGCGACCGCCACCTTCGGGGATTTCGCCGGCGCAAAGGCGATGTACCACGCGTGGGGTGGGGTATTACGCGGATCGGTGCCGTGTTCGGCGGTGCCCGTCTTTGATGCGATCTGCACGCCGGCTATGGCTCCCTTCTGCTGCGTCACCTGCTCGGCGCCGACCATCAGATCCGTAAGTGTAGCGGCGACCTGGGATGAGATGGCCCGCCGCTGTTGGTGCGGGGAGGTCGCCGCGATGTTGGAAAGGTCGGGTCCCTTCAGGTCGTCGACCAGGTACGGGGCCATGCTGACGCCGCCGTTGGCGATGGTCGCGGCGATCATCGCGTTCTGCAGCGGGGTCAGGGCGACGTCCTTCTGTCCGATGCTGGAAATACCCAGGGCCGGGGCGTCGGAAATCGGGCCGACCGTCGACTCCGCGACCTGCAGCGGAATCGACGGCGGTGGGGTGTCCAGCCCGAACTGCTTGGCCATGGTCCGCATCGCGTCGGCCCCGTTGTGCAGGCCCAGTTCGACGAAGGCGGTGTTGCAGGACTTGGCGAAGGCTTCGCGCAGGGACACCGTCGGGCCGCCGCCGCATGCCGCGCCGCCGTAGTTCTCGAGCGTTGCGGTGCTGTCCGGCAGCGTGATTCGCGCCGCCGAGGTCAGCTGGGTGTCCGGGGTGGCACCGGCCTGCAGCGCAGCGGCGGTGGTCAGCACCTTGAACGTCGACCCGGGCGGGTAGGTCTCGGAGATGGCCCGGTTCTGCAGCGGCGAATCGGGGTTGTCGCGCAACTCCTGCCAGGCGGCGGACTGCCTGTCGCCTTCATGCGACGCCAGCAGGTTGGGGTCGTACGACGGCGACGACACCATGGCCAGAATCTTGCCGGTGGACGGATCGAGCGCGACCACCGAGCCCTTGCACGGGTTGCCGCCGCAGCCCTGCTGCATTGCGTCCCATGCGGCCTGCTGGACCCGCGGCACGATCGTGGTGTCGACGTTGCCGCCGCGCGGATCACGGCCGGTGAAGAAGTCGGCGATGCGGTTGCCGAACAGCCGTTCGTCGGAGCCGTTGAGGATGCTGTCCTCGGCGCGCTCGAGGCCGGTGCTCGAGTACTGCAACGAGTAGAAGCCGGTGACCGGCGCGTAGACCAGTGGGTTCGGGTAGATGCGCAGGTAGCGGAACCGGCCGTTGGTCGGCATCGAGTAGGCCAGCAGCTGGCCGCCGGCGGTGATCTGGCCGCGCTGGCGGGAGTACTCGTCGAGCAGCACCCGCTGGTTCCGCGGGTCGGCGCGCAGGCCGTCGGCGGCGAACACCTGCGTGGTGGTGGCGTTGAGCAGCAGCAGCACGACGAGTGCCATCACCAGTCCGGAGACGCGACGGAGGGAGGTGTTCATTGCTTCTCGATCACCTCGGTGTTGGCCGCCGCGATCGATGATTGGTTTGGGCCCCGGGTCGACAGCGGACGGCGCGCGACATGCGAGACCCGCAAGAGCAGGGCCAGCAGCACGTAGTTGGACAGCAACGACGAGCCGCCGTAGGACATCCACGGCGTGGTCAGACCGGTCTGCGGGATGAGTTTGGTGACGCCGCCGACGACGATGAACAGCTGCAGCGCCAGCGCGGCGGACAGGCCGGCGGCGAGCAGCTTGCCGAAGCTGTCGCGCACCGCGATGGCGGTGCGCAGACCCCGGATGACGACGATCGTGTAGAGCATCAGCACCGCGGCCAGACCGACGAGTCCGAGCTCCTCGCCCACCGCGGCGATGATGAAGTCGGTGGACGCGTCGGGCACCGTGCCGGGCTGCCCGTTGCCCAGGCCGGTGCCGAAGATGCCGCCCGTGGCGAAGCTGAACAGTGACTGCACCATCTGGTACCCGGCGCCGTCGGGGTCGGCGAACGGGTCCAGCCAGTTCTGCACGCGCACCCGTACGTGGTCGAAAAGTTGGTATGCGACAAGGCTTCCCACGCAGAACAGGCTCAGCCCGATGATGACCCAGCTGAGTTTTTCGGTGGCGACGTACAGCAGCACTAGGAATGTCGCGTAGAGCAGCAGGGACGCCCCGAGGTCCTTCTCGAACACCATCACGCCGATCGAGCCGATCCAGGCCACCAGCAGCGGCGCCAGGTCGCGGGGCCGCGGCAGGTCCATTCCGAACACGTGCTTGCCGGCGCTGGTGAACAGGCTGCGCTTGGTGACGAGCACGCTGGCGAAGAAGATCAGGAGCAGGATCTTGGAGAATTCGGCGGGCTGAATCGAGAAGCCCGGCAAGCGGATCCAGATCTTGGCGCCGTACTGCTCGGCCACCGAATCGGGCAGCACCGCGGGGATGGCCAGCAGCACCAGGCCGGCCAGGCCGCAGATGTAGCCGTAGCGGGCCAGTATCCGGTGGTCGTGCACGAACATCAGCACGGCGGTGAACACCAGGATGCCGAGCAGCGTCCACAGCATCTGCTGGTTGGCGTTGCCGCCCGGCAGGATTCCGGCGGGCCGGGTGTGTGCCGACAGGTCCAGCCGGTAGATCAGCACCAGGCCCAGGCCGTTCAGCAGCGCGACCACCGGCAGCAGCAGCGGGTCGGCGTAGGGCGCGTACCGGCGCACCGCCAGATGGGCGCCGCCGAACAGCACGACGAAGCCGAGGGTGAACCGGATGAGGTCCAGCCGCAGGCCGCTCTCCTGGTTGGCCTCGACGATGAGCAGAGCCACAGTCGTGATCACGGCAGCGAATCCCAGCAGCACCAACTCGGAATTACGCCGATTGGGCAGTGGAGGGGCGACCGCGACAGGAGACTGCGGCTGCGTCGTCATGCCGAGACTCCCACTCGCTCTCGGGCCGTCATGACGCGTTCCGGCAGTTGGTGCCCGGCTCCTGAGGTGGCGGAGGGAGTGCCGTGGCCGTCGGGGACGGAGCCGCGGGCGAGGTCGGGGCAGGCGCGGGGCTGGAGGGGTTGGGCGCCGGGGCCGGGCCAGGACCCGGTGGCGGTGCGGGGGTCGGCGCCGGGGTCGTCGGCGCCGGGGCCTCGGGGCCGGGGGCCGGCCCGCGCGGCGGCTGGGGCACGACCGACAGCGACGGGACCGGTGCCGGAACCGGCGGGGTGACGACGGGTGGCGCGCACAGCGGCAGCAGTGAGCTGCGGCTGAGTTCCTTGAGCTGACGGATCGCGTCGTCCACGGTGCCGGTCGGCAGGCCGGCGGTGACCTGGGCGCGGCCGGACTCGCGCAGATCCGAGACCCTCATGGGCTGGCAGCCCGGATGGGTGTCGTCGACGCCGATGATCGTCATCTCGGAGTGGGTGTCGAGGCACGCCAGCAGGTACGGCTCCTGCAGTGGTAATCCGAGTAGCGAGCCCGGGATGCCGCGCATGATGTAGACCGAGCCGTTGTAGCCGGAAACGTAGTAGTTGCTCCGGATCAGATAGCGCCCGACGGCCAGTCCGCTGACGAGCAGCAGGATCAGCAGGATGGCGCCGATGATCAGGTTGCGCCGGGTGTGCTTCTTCTTCGCTGGTGGATCAGGTTGTGCCGCAGGCTTTTTCGATGCCGCCGCACGCTTCGGGTTGAAGGCGGAGGCACGTCCGGCCGAAGTGTTGGGCGGCAGGGTGTCGTCATCCTGACCGGACACCGCGCCGGCGAGGATCGGTGCGGTCTGGCCGTATTCGTAGTCCACGACGTCGGCCACCACGACGGTGACGTTGTCCGGGCCACCGCCGCGCAGCGCCAGCTCGATGAGCCGGTCGGCGCAGTCCACGACGTCCGGGATCTGCATGGCGGCCTGGATGGTCTCGTGGCTGACCGGGTCGGACAGGCCGTCCGAGCAGAGCAGGTACCGGTCCCCGGCGCGGGCCTCGCGCATGGTGAGCGTCGGCTCGACCTCGTGGCCGGTCAGCGCCTTCATGATCAGCGAACGCTGCGGATGGCTATGGGCCTCTTCGGCGGTGATGCGGCCGTCGTCGACCAGGGTCTGGACGAAGGTGTCGTCCTTGGTGATCTGGGTCAGCTCGCCGTCGCGCATCAGGTAGCCGCGCGAGTCGCCGATGTGCACCATGCCCAGCCGCGTCCCCGCGAACAGGATGGCGCTCAGGGTGGTACCCATGCCTTCGAGCTCGGGGTCGGCCTCGACGTGCGCCGCGATGGCGGAGTTGCCGTCGTGGACGGCGTCGTTCAGCTTGGCCAGCAGGTCGCCGCCGGGTTCGTCGTCGTCCAGGTGGGCGAGGGCGGCGATGACCAGTTGCGAGGCGACCTCGCCCGCGGCGTGGCCGCCCATGCCGTCCGCCAGCGCGAGGAGGCGGGCCCCGGCGTAGACGGAGTCCTCATTGTTGGCGCGGACCAGGCCGCGGTCGCTGCGCGCGGCATATCGGAGTACGAGTGTCACGGGCGCAGCTCAATTACCGTCTTGCCGATTCGAACCGGCGTTCCCATTGGAACCCTTACCGCCGTCGTCACTTTCGCCCTGTCCAGGTATGTACCGTTGGTCGATCCTAGGTCTTCGACGTACCACTCGGAGCCTCTCGGCGACAGCCGGGCGTGCCGTGTCGAGGCGTAGTCGTCGGTGAGCACCAGGGTGGAGTCGTCGGCCCGGCCGATCAGGACGGGCTGGCTGGTCAGGGTGATCCGGGTGCCCGCCAGGGCTCCTTCGACCACCACCAACTGGCGCGCGTACCGGCGTCGGTCCCGGTTGGGCAGCAGGGTGCCCCGGAACGCCAGACCGCGCCGCACCATGACGGCTCCGGTGGGTGCGTAGATGTCGGTGCGCAGGACGCGCAGAACCGACCAGATGAAAAGCCAGAGCAACAGAAGGAAACCGACCCGCGTCAGTTGCAGAACTAACCCCTGCATCCGACGTCCTCTCCGTTGCCGCGTCGAGGCTGGGCCCGGTGCCCGGTAGCCGTCGGCATCGTCACGATACTTTGGCGGTCACCGGCCGGTGCGCACATCATCCGGCCGGTGACGAAAACCGGGCTCAGTGAACGCGGACCACGATCTCGGAGTGACCCACCCGGATGACGTCGCCGTCGGCCAGCTGCCACTCCTGAACCGGGGCGTTGTTGACGGTGGTGCCGTTGGTCGAGTTCAGATCCGAGAGCAGCGCGGTGTGCCCGTCCCAGCGGATCTCGAGGTGCCGGCGCGAGACACCGGTGTCGGGCAGACGGAACTGCGCGTCCTGTCCGCGGCCGATCACGTTGGCGCCTTCGCGCAGCTGGTAGGTGCGGCCGCTGCCGTCGTCGAGCTGGAGGGTGACATTCGCTCCGGCGGCACCGTAGCCGCCGCCGTACCCGCCCGGCTGGCCGTATTCGGGCTCGGCGTAGCCGGCGCCTGCGCCGCCGCCGTAACCCGGGTCGCCGTAGCCACCCGGCGCCGGGGCGTAACCCTGGTCGGCCGGAGCCTGGCCGTAACCCTGGTCGGGCTGGCCGTAGCCGCCCTGCGGCGGCTGGCCATAGTTCTGCTCGCCGTAGCCGCCCTGGCCGGAAGGTTGGCCGTAGCTCGGCTGGCCGTAGTTCTGCTGGGGCTGGCCGGCCGGTTGACCGTAACCCTGGTCGGGCTGGCCGTAGCCGCCCTGCGGCGGTTGGCCGTACCCGCCCTGCTGTCCATAGCCCTGGTCGGGCTGGCCGTAGCCGCCCTGCTGCGGCTGGCCGTACCCGCCCTGCTGGCCGCCATAACCCTGGTCGGGCTGCTGGCCGTAGCTCTGCTGTCCGTAACCCTGGTCGGGCTGGCCGTAACCCTGCTGCGGGCCGACCGGTGGCGGTCCGGGAGGACCACCCTGGGGGCCACCGAAGCCGCCCTGGCCGTACCCGGACGGGCCGGCGCCGTAACCGGCCTGGTCACCCTGCTGTCCGTAGCCGCCCTGCGGGCCGTAACCGGGGCCGCCCTGGCCGGCCGGTTGTCCATAGCCGCCCTGCTGCTGTCCGTAACCTTGCGGCGGCTGGCCGTAGCCCTGGTTCGGGTCCTGCGGGTACTGCTGACCGCGCTGCTCGTCGGGCTGCCGTCCGTAGTCGTACTCGTCGCCTGGCTGGCCCTGTCCCGGGCCGGGACGGTGGGTCGGGTTGTCAGTCATCGTTGGTACTCCTGGTTCTGCGGTGTGCACGCGGTCGCTGGGTGCCGGCCGCGGTGGCCCGGCGGTTGAGTCGGGGTTGACCGCGCCGTGGACGCGGAATTGGCCGGTATGAAGGCCAGGTGACGGCTCAAACCTGACGACCACCTCACCATACGTTTGCCATCCCCGCTCATGGACGAATCCCTCAAGGTGTTTGGCAAAAGCACTGGGTGTGAGGTCAGGATCGGCGTTCACCTTCTCGAAATCGGTGTAACTGAGCGTAATGACGTAATGGTTCGGTGCCAAAATACGGCCGCCGCCGACATCATGGGCACCGGACTCGGCTTCTCGCTGAAGAGCGGCCTCGACTTCCGGGGGTGCGATCGACCCCCCGAAGACGCGGGCAAAAGCGTCTCCGACCGTGGTCTCGAGCTTGCGCTCGAACCGGTCGACCAGACCCATGTCCCCCTGCCTCGCTTCTTCTCGATGGTCACGATGTGATGTGCGCGATAACTGCGCACAGCACTGTTACGCATGGTATCGGCCTGACCTTGTAATTCGTGACCAACAGAATCGTGAGAATTCGAAAGCCGCTGGTCAGGAGGTGGCGAGCCGGCACGCGGACCCTCCGATCGCGTCATTTCGCGCCGCCTGCGGGCCCACCTGCGCAGAAGTCCGGTGGTCAGCGGCGGATTTGGAGCCGGGGGTGGGGGTGGTGATACTCTCTCCCAGTTGTTTGGGGCGAGTGGCGGAATGGCAGACGCGCTGGCTTCAGGTGCCAGTGTCCTTCGGGACGTGGGGGTTCAAGTCCCCCTTCGCCCACTCAATGTGGTGAGTCGAGTCATGGGTTACACATGAGTCGAGTCATCGGTTACAGGAAACCCCGGCCTTTTGGCCGGGGTTTTTTGTTGGTTGGGCCAGTAGTTCCGGTCGGGGTTGATGTGGTGGCTGGCGATCGGGTCGTAGCTGTATTTGCTGATTACGGTGACGGTGCTGGTGGCCACCAGGATGAGTACGGGTGTGCCGGCGTGGCGGCGTCCGATGCCTAGGTGGTGCAGTTGGCTGCCGTGGCGCAGGGTGAGTTTGCCGAATTGGTCGACGGTGTCGTGGCGGATGCGGAAATGTTCGATGACGCCGGTCGGGGTGGCTTTGGGACGAGCGGCGTAGGCCTGCGCAGGGGTAGTTCCTGCCGGTAGTGCCCGGTGCACGCGGGCAGTGTTGTAGATGACGGTGAATTCGTCGAGTAGGTCTTGCAGGTCGGTCAGCGTCGCGGGTCGGGGGCGCGCGGCCAGCCAGCGTTTGAGAGTTTGGTGGAAGCGTTCGATTTTCCCTTGGGTTTGGGGGTGTCCGGGGCTGCCGTTCTTTTGTTTGATCCCCAGGGTGGCGATGAGTCGCTCGAAGTCATTGTGGCCGTGGGTGAATCGGGACGTGTAAACCGATCCGTTGTCGGTCAGGGTGGATGCGGGCATCCCGTTGGTGTCGATCAGGGTCGTGAAGCTGGCCACGACCTGGTTAACGCTGACGCTGCGGAATGCGGTGCAGTACAGCAGGTATCGGGAATGG
>Ga0207658_10003515_pt1 | contig 11060 bp, 8 predicted proteins | sample KBSS33metaG_FD_184322 | JGI IMG/M metagenome (GOLD analysis project Ga0207658, IMG submission 184322) | Switchgrass rhizosphere microbial communities from Kellogg Biological Station, Michigan, USA - KBS S3-3 metaG (SPAdes) (version 2) | ecosystem: Host-associated > Plants > Roots > Rhizosphere >...
TGCCAGTAGGTGTCGCCGCCGTCCACGCCGACGAGCGCGAACGGCGGCACCCCGTCCGCGGCGGCCTTGGCGAGGTAGCGATCGACCTTGAGGTCGAGCAGGTCCCGCGCCGTGCCGCCGTTGCCGTGCAGCGCGATCACCACCGGCAGGCCCCTGGGCTGCGGCGTCGGCGAGGCGACCACCATGCGCACGTCGCGTCCGCGCGCGGCCGACCGGAAGGTCTCCTCCCGTACGGTGGGCGCCGCGTCCGGCACGGCCGGGAAGTCCCCGCAGCGGCCGAGCGCGCGATCAAGCCTGATCTTGCCGGGCAGGACCTCGGCCTCCACCAGGCCCGCGCCGCCCAGGACCGCGGCGCCGAGCGCGCCCGCTCCACCCGCGCCCCACACCAGGAAGCGGCGCCTGCTGACCATCGGTCACTCTCCTGACTTTGGGCTTTCCCGGGCACGACATGGGACTTTCCGGGGGAGGGAGCATACACAGGACCGGTTCATGGCACATTGGGAGGTGAACGGCCGCGCGGATACGGGGTCTCGCAGGCCCCTGCCGGTATCGTTCGACAGGCTTCGGCTAGATGGCCGGGCGGCGACAGAGGGCTGGACCCTCTGGGAACACCGGGAACAGACCGTGTTTCGGGGAGCTGCTTCTCCCTGCGCGATCTCTGGAGGAGGACAGCGAGCGCGTGTACCTGAAGAGCCTGACGTTGCGCGGCTTCAAGTCCTTCGCGTCCTCCACCACGCTGAAGTTCGAGCCGGGCATCACCGCGGTCGTCGGGCCCAACGGATCGGGCAAGTCCAACGTCGTCGACGCGCTCTCGTGGGTGATGGGAGAACAGGGGGCCAAGTCCCTGCGCGGCGGCAAGATGGAGGACGTCATCTTCGCCGGCACGGCCACCCGGCCGCCGCTGGGCCGCGCCGAGGTCGTCCTCACCATCGACAACCACGACGGCGCCCTGCCCATCGACTACACCGAGGTCACGATCAGCCGGCTGATGTTCCGGTCGGGGCAGAGCGAGTACGCCATCAACGGCGACCCGTGCCGCCTGCTGGACATCCAGGAGCTGCTGTCGGACTCGGGCATCGGCCGCGAGATGCACGTCATCATCGGCCAGGGCCAGCTCGACCGCGTGCTCCACTCGGGCCCCGAGGGGCGCCGCGCCGTCATCGAAGAGGCCGCGGGCGTGCTCAAGCACCGCAAGCGCAAGGAAAAGGCGCTGCGCAAGCTGGACGCGATGCAGGCCAACCTCACCCGTGTGCAGGACCTCACCGGTGAGCTGCGCCGGCAGCTGAAGCCGCTCGGTAAGCAGGCCGAGATCGCCCGCCGCGCCGCCGTCATCCAGGCCGACCTGCGCGACGCCCGGCTGCGGCTGCTCGCCGACGACCTGGTGACGCTGACGACCAGGCTCGACCAGGAGGCCGCCGACGAGGCCGCCATCCGCGAACGCCGTACCGAGACCGAGCGCGCGCTGGCGCAGGCGCAGCAGCGCGAGGCCACCCTGGAGGCCGAGGAGGCCGCCGAGGCGCCCCGGCTCGCCCAGGTGCAGGACACCTGGTTCCAGCTGTCGGCGCTGAAGGAACGGCTGCGCGGCGTCGCCGACCTCGCCGCCGAGCGCCATCGCAACGCCGCCGAGGCGCGCGAGGAGGAGCGGCGCGGCCGCGACCCCGAGGACATGGAACGCGAGGCCGTCGCGATCCGCGAGCAGGAGGAGCTCCTGCGCGCCGCCCTGGAGGAGGCGCAGGACGCGCTCGCCGGTGCGGTCGAGGAACGTTCGGTCGCCGAGGACGCCCTCGCCGAGGAGGAGCGCCGCCTGCAGAGCGCCGCGCGCGCCGCCGCCGACCGCCGCGAGGAACTGGCCCGGCTGCGCGGCCGGGTCGAGGCCCTGCGCAGCAAGGCCCAGGCGGGCGAGTCGGAGATCGGTCGGCTCGCCGAGGCCCGTACGGAGGCCGAGCAGCGGGCCGAGGCCGCGCAGGCCGAGTTCGAGGCGTTCGACGCCGAAGTCGCGGAGGACCCGGCTCTCGCCGCCGAGCACGAGCTGGCGCAGGAGACGCTCGCGACCGCGAAGGAGGCCGTCGAGGAGGCCCGTTCCGGCGTCGAGGGCCCGCGCGAGGCACTGAAGGCGGCGCGTGCGGCCGTGGCCGCGGCCCGTTCCGCCGACCAGAGCGCGCAGAAGAAGGTCGCCGCGCTCCAGGCGCGCATCGAGGCGCTCAACCTGACGCTGGCCAGCGCCGCCGACGGCGGCGAGGCGCTGCTCGCGGCGAACGCGGGCGGCAACCTGGACGGCGTGCTCGGCACGGTCGCCTCGCTGCTGACCGTACGGCCGGGCTACGAGACCGCCGTCGCCGCGGCGCTGGGCAACGCCGCCGAGGCCATCGCGGTCGGCTCGCTCGACACCGCCGAGGCCGCCCTCAGCATGCTCCGCGCCCACGACGCCGGCCGCGCGGGCCTGGTCGTCGGCGGTGCCAAGACTTCGCCGGGTGGCGACGTTCCCAAGGTCGCGGGAGCGGAGTACGCCGTCGACGTGGTGACCGTTCCGGACTCGATCCGGGGTGCCGTCGACCATCTCCTGGGCGGTGTCGTGATCGTGGACGACCTGGCCGCCGCCGCGGCCCTCGTCCGATCACGGCCCGAGCTGCGGGCCGTCACGCGCGAGGGGGACCTGTTCGGCGCGCACTGGGTGCAGGGCGGCGCGGCGGGCGGCGGGCAGGGCCTGCTGCAGATGCGCGCGACCCTCGACCAGGCCACCGAGGAGCTCGTCACCGCCGAGACCGGCTCGGAGCAGGGCGCCGAGGCGCTGACCTCCGCCGTCGAGGCCGAGCAGGAGGCCCAGACCGCGCTGGACGCCGCCCAGGTCGCCGTCAACCAGGCTCAGGGCGGCGTCAACCAGGCCCAGTCCGACCTCGACCGGGTGCGCGGGCGGCTGCGCGAGTTCGACGCCAAGGCCGCGCAGGAGGCCAAGCAGGCCGCCCGCCTGGAGGCGGGCGTGCGGGCCGCGCGCGGCGAGGTCGAGCGGCTCACCAAGGCGCTGGACGCCGCCGGCGAGTCGCTCGAACGGGACGCGCAGGCCGCCGAGGAGCTGGCCATGCGGCTCGCCGAGGCCGAGGAGGCCGCCGAGGTCGCAGAGGAGGCCGGCGACCAGACCGAGGCACGCGAGGAACTGGACGAGCGGTGCCGCCGCCTCCGCTCCGCCGAGATGGAGTCGCGGCTGACCGTTCGTACGGCCGAGGAGCGCGTGCAGGCCATCTCCGGCCGCGCCGACGCCCTCGAACGCGGGGCGCGGCGCGAGCGCGAGGAGCGGGCCCGGGCCGCCGGGCGCCGGGCACGGCGCGAGCGGCAGGCCAAGACCGCCGCGGCGGTGCTCAAGGGCGCCGAGATCGCCCTCGACCGGATCGAGCTGTCGCTGACCGCCGCCGTCGCCCAGCGCGAGGCCGCCGAACGCGCCCGCGCCGCCCGCGACTCGGAGATGAAGGTCGTGCGCGGGCAGGTGCGCGAGCTGTCGAGCACGCTGGAACGGCTGGTCAACGTCGTGCACGGCAGCGAGGTCGCGCGAGCCGAGCAGCGCCTGCGGCTGGAGCAGTTCGAGCAGCGCGCGCTGGAGGAGTTCGGGCTCGAGGTCGAGGCGCTGATGAACGAGTACGGGCCCGAGCAGCTCGTGCCGCCCGGTCCGGAGGCCCCCGAGGACGCCCAGCCTGTTCCGTACGTGCGGGCCGTTCAGGAGAAGCGCGCCAAGGCCGCCGAGCGGCAGCTCAACCAGCTCGGCAAGGTCAACCCGCTGGCGCTCGAGGAGTTCGCGGCGCTCGAGGAACGGCACGCGTTCCTGACCACGCAGCTGGAAGACCTGAAGAAGACGCGGCGCGACCTGCTGAACGTGGTCAAGGAGGTCGACGACCGCGTGCAGCAGGTGTTCGCGTCGGCCTACGACGACACCGCGCGCGAGTTCGAGCGGATCTTCGCCCGGCTGTTCCCGGGCGGCGAGGGCAGCCTGTCGCTCACCGAGCCCGACGACATGCTCGCGACCGGCGTCGAGGTCTCGGCGCGGCCGCCCGGCAAGAAGGTCAAGCGCCTGTCGTTGCTGTCGGGCGGCGAGCGGTCGCTGGTCGCGATCGCGTTCCTGGTCGCGGTGTTCAAGGCCCGGCCCTCGCCGTTCTACGTCCTCGACGAGGTCGAGGCGGCGCTGGACGACACCAACACCCAGCGCCTGCTGACCGTCTTCGAGGAACTGCGCGAGTCGTCGCAGCTGATCATCATCACCCACCAGAAGCGCACCATGGAGGGCGCCGACGCCCTCTACGGCGTCAGCATGCGCGGCGACGGCGTGACCCAGGTGGTCAGCCAGCGCCTCCGCGAGCACGAGCCCGCCTGAGCTACCGGCCGGTGGGTGCGGGGGCCGGAGCGAAGCCGTAGCCGCGCACGGGGGTGTCGCAGGTCGTCTGCATCGCGTAGAGCGTGGTGGGGCTGCTGTTGTCCACCCCGAGGCACATGCCGGTCGCGAGCGGCTTCAGCTGGACGACGCCCGGCCCGGTGCTGGTGAGAGTGAAGCTCTGCAGGCGCGTGCCGGTGGCGCAGCCGTTCATGTGCAGGCGCGCTCCGGTGTCGGTGGAGTCGAGCGTGGCGCATGCCGGCTCGTTCGGGCCGAGCCGGATCTCGACCTTGTAGGTGGTGCCGGACGTCGACTCGAGCCGGACGCGCTGCGTACGGTCGTGATCGTCGCATTTCAGCTGGGCGAGGATCGGCTGGTTCTGGTTGTCGCGGACGGCGGCGAGGCAGTACGCGCTCGGCGCGCCGGTGATGGCCCTGACCGTGTACCAGCCGTCCTTGAGCGTGGCCGCCGATGGGGAAGAGCTGGAAACCGGCGCGGGGCGCTGGGAGGGACCGGGCTTGTCACCCGAGTGACCTGCCGCGATGACCAGCGACACCGCGATCACGGCGATCGTGACGAGCGCGGGTGCGGCGAGCATCCACGAGAGCGGGCGAGAACGAGAGGGCGTTGTCCGGGGCGACGCGTTCCGCCTACCGGCCATGGAGGTGCCCTTTCGGGGTCTTTTGCCGTCTACGTGCCGTCGGTGGGCATCGTAGCGACCCCAGGGGACCGTGGGTCAGAAGCTGCTTCCGGGGGGTGGCTCGACCGGGCTCAGGACGTAGCCCAGAATGCCCGTGCGCCCGCAGTTGGTGTGGACGGCGTGGGCCGTCGCGGGGTGGTCGGCCTTGACGCCCACGCACATGCCGTTCGTGCGGGTCGAGGCCGGTTGGAGCCGGAAGACCGGGCCTTGCCGCGAGGCGGAATCGGTGGGCGCCAACGTGAACTGCTGGCGCGGGTCGCCGTTCTTGCACGGACGCATCTCGATCCGCGAATCGTTCTCCAGCGAGACCAGCGAGGCGCACCAGATCTTGTCGGTGAAGTTCAGCGCTTTCAGCGTGAACGCGGCGCTGCCGCCCGCCACCGAGTCGACGCTGATGCGCTGCAGCGGGTCGGCGGGGGAGCAGCGGTCCTGGCCGAGGGTGGGATTGCTCGTGTCGTCGGGGAGGATCGACAGGCAGCCGTCCAGTTCGGCCTGGGCTGAGGCGATCGGGTGCAGTGCGTACCAGCCGTTCGCCGGCGGCCGTGGCGTCTTGGCGGCGGGCGAGGACGAGGACGGCTGCGCCGCGCCGCCGCCGATGCCGCCGCCCGTGGTCGCCGAGATGAGCGCCACGGCGACCACGGCGATCGTGATGAGCGCGGGCGCGGCGACCATGAGCGAGAGGGGGCGCAGGTGCGCCGAGGCGCGCCCGGCGGGCGAGCGATGCCGGCGGGGCGGCCGCGATTCGGGCTTGTTCTCGATCTTCTCGGTCATCTCGGCGCTTGATCGTAGCGCCGTTCCCCGCGTCGCGATGACCACGTCAGGCCACCAGCTTCCAGGTGCCCGAGAGGCGCCGCAGCGTGAACGTCGGCTGGAAGACGGTCAGGCGTCCGCTTGCGTAGTGCAGCCCGCTGAACGGAATGATTACGTCGGAATTGCGCGCGGAGCGCCCACCCTCGACGGTCACATTCCAGAGGGCCTCGCGTTCGCGCGGGCGCAGGAAATGGGGGAACTGGCGCATGCCCCTGACGCAGTCGCCCCTGAGCGCCTTGCCCCGGACGAACGGGCTGTCGGGAGCGACGTACTGGCAGGCCGCCGGATCGCCCTGAGCCTGCGCCCGCAGCACGATCTGCAGCGCGGCGCGCGCGCCGGGCAGGCCTGTCCGGGTCGGATCGCCTGCCGGTGGCGCGGCGGGTGATGGTGGGGACGGAGCGGGAGAGGACGGGCGGACGGGCTTGCGGCCCGCGTCGTGCTCACCGTCGCCGCAGCCTGCCGTGAGCATGAGCGCGCACAGGAGCAGTGCGGGAGTCCTCAGGGACATCGGCTGCATCAGTTTTCCTTTCCCGAGCCTGAATCCGGCGTTCCGCCAGAGTTCTTGTCCGCCGTGAAGCCGAAGCCCTGCACGCCGCTGCGGGGACACAGGAGGTGCGTGGCCATGACCGTTGTGGGTTCGGGCGGCCGTATCCCCACGCACATCCCCTCCGCGCGGGTCGTGGCGGGCACCAGCCTGAAGATGGTCCAGGAGCCGTTCTCCTTGCCGTCCGCCGAACGCGCGACGGTCGCGTCCAGAACGAACCGCTGCCGCGGGTCGTCGGGCGCGCAGGGCCGCAGATGCAGGTGTGCGCCCTCCTGGGGGCCGTCGAGCGTGGTGCACCACAGCTCGTCGTCGACCCATCCCTTCAGCAGCCGCGTCCCGTCGGGCCGCGTCACCAGACGGAACCGCTCCAGGAGGTCGTCGGGGTCGCATCGGTGCAGGCCGAGCGTCGGTTTGAGGTCGTCGTCGTTCATCACCGACAGGCAGTCCTGGACGGGCTTGTCGGTCACGGGATTGACCACGTAGCCACCGTCGCCGGGCGGTGGCCCCGGCCGCTGGTGGGGTCGTACGGCCGCGCCCGGCGTGCCCGACCTTTCGGCCCCGTGCCGCTCACCGCCGCCCATCGCGTTCAGCAGCGTGAGCACGGCGGCGGTCCCGGTGATGATCGCAACGGTCGCCGCCGGAGCCGAGACCCGTCTGCGGCCGCGCCGCCCACGTTGTTTCGGGCGTTCGCGTCGCCCTGGGCCCGCACGGCGTCCGGCGCCCGCCGCCGCGTGCCGACCGCCGCCGTCCGGCCCCTCACGCGCGGCTCGTATGGACGCGATCGAGAAGACCTGCGTGCCCGCGGGGCCGCGGTGCCCACCCGGGCTGCGCTGTCCGCCCGGGTCGCGCTGCTTGCGATGGCTTCCGGCGACCCGGCGGTCACCGGGCGAGGGCACGCCGGCCTTTGCGTGCGCACCTTCGTAGCCATTCAGACCTGATCTTGTCGGCATCGGAGCGACCTCCGGGAGAAATGTGGTTAATGTTCGCTAGGTGGTCCATTGCGTTGGTTGGTGACAGCGGGGAGGGCGTCCGGGATGGCCGGTTCGGAGGGCTTCTCCTCGTCGGTCGCGAGCCGCATCGGATCCACGTTCGTGCTGCTGATGCAGCTCCGGGTGCTGGTCGTCGGGGTCGCGGTCCTCATCGACGCCGACCAGCGGCACCATGTCTGGGCGCTGTGCGTGCTGGCGGCGGTCGCGCTGGTGTCGGGCCTGATGCTGGTGGCCTGGGAACGGGTCGTGCCGCGGCTGTTCGAGCAGCCGGCGCTGCTGGCGTTCGACGTGCTGCTCGGTTACGCGGTGCTCCAGGTGGGGGGCATCTTCGGCCCGTACTTCCTCATCACCGTGGTCGCGGCGGGCATCGCGGGCCTGCTCTACCGCTGGCCGGCCGTCGTGGTGCTGTGCGTTCAGCAGACCGTGCTCTACTACGCCGCCCTCGCGCAGAACCACGAGCTGTGGTCGAAGTTCGGGCTGCCGTTGCTGCTCGCCATGCCCGCGTTCTACGCGATCGCTGCGATGGTCGGAGCCGTGCTGCGGCGCCTGTTCCAGGAGCACGCGGCGGCCGAGGAGGCCCTGTGGCGTTCGGAGGCCCTGGCGCTGGCCGCCGCCGAACGGTCGCGGCTGGCCAGGGAGATGCATGACTCGCTGAGCGGGACGTTGTCGGGCATCGCGCTGTCGGCGAGCGGCCTGCCGGCCTGGATCCACAAGTCGCCCGATCGCGCCGAAGCCGAGGCGCAGCGCATCGCCACCGCGGCCCAGATCGCGACCCGGCAGGCCCGTTCGCTCATCGCCGAGCTCCGTGACGACGCCGTGCAGCGCCCGCTGGACGAGGCCATCGGCGAGATCACCGCCGAGTGGCGCGACGCGACCGGCGTGCCGGTGGAGGCGAGCGTCCAGGACGGCACGGACCTGCCGCTGACCGCCCGGCACGAGACGCTGGCGATCGTCAAGGAGGCGCTGGAGAACGTCCGGCGCCACGCGGGAGCGCGCCGCGTCGAGATCACGGTGACCGGCGACCGGGACCTGCTCGAGGTCACGGTGCGCGACGACGGACACGGGCTGCCGATGCGGCCCGGCGGCGACGACTGGCTGGACTCGCTCGGCGGCGCGGGCCACTACGGCCTCCTCGGCATGCACGAGCGGGCCAGGCGGGCGGGCGGCGAGCTGGTCGTGGAGTCGATCCCGGGCGGCGGCACCGCGGTCACGGTGCGCTTCGCGGGAGCCGACTCGGCGGGCGGCCGTGCCGCGCTGACCAGGAGGAGGGACCCATGACCGAGCCGGGTGATCCGGGCGAGCAGGGCGGGCCGAGCGGGCCGGGCGAGCGCCTGCGGGTGATGGTGGTGGACGACAACCAGTTCATCCGGTCCGGCCTGATCATGGCGCTGGAGGCGTCCGACGACATCGAGGTGGTCGGCGAGGCCGGCGACGGCGGCGAGGCCATGGACATGGCGGGCGAGCTCGTGCCGGACGTGATCCTGCTCGACGTGCGCATGCCCCATGTCGACGGGGTCGACGCGGTGTCGCTGCTGAGCACCTTCAGCAGGGTCATCATGCTGACCCAGGTGGAGGACCCCGACGTGGTGCTGACCGCCGTGCGGAACGGCGCCGTCGGCTATCTGGTGCACAACACCTTCACCATCGACGAGCTGACCGACGCGATCCGCGAGACCGTACGGCACCGCGCCCACCCCCTCTCTCAGGTCGCCTCCGCGGCCCTCATCGAGGCCGCGCGCAACGGTCAGACCGCCCCGCCGCCCACCGGCGACACCGGGCACCGGCAGCGATTCGGCCTTTCCGCCCGCGAAATTGAAGTCATGGATCTCATCATTCGCGGCCACTCGAACTCCGACATCGCGGCCAAGCTATTTCTCACCGAGAAGACCGTCAAGAACTACATCAACCGCATATATGCCAAGCTCGGGGTCCCGAATCGCGCGATGGCCATCGTGACCTGGCTGGGTGTGCCGTCGGGCGACTGACCTCGGTCTTCGCATTGGGGTCCCCCCGGGGCTCCGTTAGGGCCCTAGGGCCCTAGGGGGCCCTGCATGTGCCCCGATATGTTCCTCTCGAGAGGAAATGGAGACCCCCGCTCCGGAGGCTGTAAATGCAATTCAGATCGAGATATAAAATGGCAGTCCTCGCGTCCACCGTGGCCACTGCGGGGGTGGCGGTCTCGGCCATCGCGCTTCAGGGCGGACCGGCCGACGCCGCGCCCCGGAGCGGCCGTTCCACGAACGCGGCGGCCGGCGGGCACGGCTCGCCCTCCATCGCGGTCGGCGAGCCCGACCCGTCCGCCCGGTCCGACCCGTCCGCGGAGAGCCAGGCAGGGCAGCCGACCGCCGCCCGGCGCTACCACTGGGGACGGCCGAAAGCGGGTGACGACTTCCGCGGCAGCCGGCTCAACAAGAGCAACTGGGCGATCTATCAGGGAGACCACCCGCAGAAGCGCCGCGCGAGTGCGGTCACCGTCCACGGCGGCAAGCTGAGGATCACCGGCCGGCCGGGCGGTGTCACGGGCGGCGTCGCCTGGATGAAGGGCGCGCAGAAGACCGGCCGGTGGGAGGCGCGCGTCCGGCTGAACCGTTCATGCGCCTGCTACAACGCCAACCTGCTCCTGTGGCCGGTCCATGGAGGTGGAGGCTCGTCGCCCAACGGGGGCGGCGGCGAGATCGACTACATGGAGACCTACGGCGACAACGGCCTGCGGAAGGGCACCAACTTCTTCCTGCACTACGGCCCCGAGCACAACGCCAAGCGCCTGAACGCGCACGTGAAGGTCGACCTGACCAATTTTCACGCCTTCGCGGTCGAGTGGAACGCGCGCGGCATCACCGGTTTCGTGGACGGCAGGCGCTGGTTCCACACCGGCAACCGCAAGGCGTTGCCCCCGGGCCCGATGGGCCAGGCCATCCAGCTGGACTGGTTTCCGCAGCTTCGCAGCGCGCCGGGCGTGAACAAGCGCCAGGCTGCCGTGCTGGAGGTCGACTGGATCCGGATGTACCGGCCCTGACGCCCACCCATACCACTCCCCGGAGCCCCTACCGCCGCTCCGGGGAGTGCCGCGTGCGTGGAGGTCAGCGGACGATCTGCCAGACGTCCTTCTTCTCGTTCCAGCGCAGGACGAACCGATCCTGGAGCGAGGCGACCGTCAGGTTTCCCCTGGTGTAGCGGAGGCCGTCGAACGGCATGACCGCCTCGCCGTTCGCGATGCGCCCGCCCGAGACCACGATCGTCTCCATCGCCTCGCGCTCGCGTGGCCGCAGGAAATGCACGCTGCGCCGCATTCCCGCCACGCAGTCGCCGAGGAGTGCCGGGCCCTTCTCGAACGCGCCCCCTGGAGCGACGTAACGGCATCCAGTCTGGTCGCCTTCGGCCTGCGCGCGCAGAAACGCCTGAAGCGCAGACCGTGCTCCCTCGATTCCGCGCAGCGACCCCGGATGATCGGACGCGGTCGGGGACGGCGCGGCCGTCGGCGAGGACGGCAGCGTGAAGACCTTGCCGGTGTCGGTCTTGTCTCCCTTGGAATCACCGCAGCCGGTCGCCAGGGCGAGTCCAATGATGATCACTCCACTCAACTGAAGTGCCGACCGAAAAGCCATGGCAAGCCTTTCTAGAACCGCGCGACGGAGGGGAACGCCGGGGTGATCGTAGCGGATT
>Ga0207658_10003517_pt1 | contig 11057 bp, 12 predicted proteins | sample KBSS33metaG_FD_184322 | JGI IMG/M metagenome (GOLD analysis project Ga0207658, IMG submission 184322) | Switchgrass rhizosphere microbial communities from Kellogg Biological Station, Michigan, USA - KBS S3-3 metaG (SPAdes) (version 2) | ecosystem: Host-associated > Plants > Roots > Rhizosphere...
AACATCATCGCCGAGCGCATGCTCGGCCTGCCGCGCTAAGGGGAATTGAAGAGATGGATTTCACCTTAAGCGAAGAACAGCTGATGTTCGCCGAGACCGCGCGCTCGCTGTTCGCCGACAGCTCGACGCCCGACCATTGGCGCCGCATGATGGAAGCGGGCGAGGCCATTGATCCCGCCCGCTGGGCCGCGATCGTCGAGACCGGCCTCACCCTCATCCTGCTGCCTGAAAGCGCGGGCGGCATTGATCTGGCCGAAACCGACTTTGCCCTGATCGCGCAGGAAGCCGGTTATGTGGCCCTGCCCGAACCGCTCATTGAAAGCGCGGGGGTCGCCGCCCCGATGCTCGCTGCGCTGGCGCCCGACCATGAACTACTGGCCGATCCCACCGCTGCGATCGCCATCGCCCATCCCGCCAACCCCTATGTCGCCAATGCCGACAGCGCGGCCGCAATCCTGCTCGAAAAGGATGGCGAGGCTTTCCTTGCCACGCCCGATCAGGTGACGCTCACCGCCCAGCCCAGCATCGACCCCTTCCGCCGCCTGTTCACGGTGGAATGGAGCAAGGCCAACGCCACGCCGCTTGGGCCAAAAAACGGTAAAGGGGCCGACTGGGACCTGGCGCTCGACCGCGCGTCCCTCTTCAACGCCGCCTTTGGCCTTGGCCTTGCCCAGCGCGCGGTCGACCTTGCTGTCGACTATGCCAAGGAACGCCAGCAGTTCGGCAAGCCCATCGGCAGCTATCAGGCGGTGAAGCATCATCTCGCTTCGGCTCAGGTGGCGATCGAGTTCGCCAAGCCCGTGGTCGCAGCCGCCGCCGCCGAGATCGGCGCGCGCGACGTGCAGGCCCGCGCCCGCGTCAGCCATGCCAAGCTCGTGGCGCTCGAAGCTGCCGACAAGGCCGCCCGCGCCTCGATCCAGGTGCATGGCGCAATGGGTTACAGCTGGGAGGTGGACGTCCATCTGTTCCTCAAGCGCGCCCTTGCGCTCACCCAGACATGGGGCACCCCCGCCTTCCACCGCGCGCGCATCGCCACGCGCATCTTCACCCAGCCCATGGGGCCGGACCAGACCTTCGCCCGGGAAGCAGAACATGCCTGAAGCCTATATCATCGACGCCGTCCGCACGCCCATCGGCCGCAAGAAGGGCAGCCTTGCCCAAGTCCATCCGGCTGATCTTGGCGCGCACCCGATCAAGGAACTGGTCAAGCGCACCGGTATCGATCCGTCGAAGGTCGATGACGTGGTCTGGGGTTGCACCGAAACGATCGGCGGCCAGGCGGGCGATATCGGCCGCACCGCATGGCTGGTCGCTGGCCTGCCGGAGGAAATCCCCGGCGTCACCGTCGATCGCCAGTGCGGCTCAAGCCAGCAGGCCGTCCACTTCGCCGCGCAGGGCGTCATGAGCGGCACCCAGGATCTGGTGGTCGCAGGCGGCAGCCAGGCGATGAACCAGATCCCGATCATGGCCGCCATGATCGCGGGCGCGCAATATGGCTTCGACAGCCCCTTCCACGGGTCGAAGGGCTGGGTCGAACGCTATGGCACCGAAGAGGTGAACCAGATCAAGTCGGCCGAGATGATTGCCGACAAATGGGGCATCAGCCGCTTGGGCATGGAAGAGTTCGCCCTCGCCTCCCACCAGCGCGCCCAGGCCGCCTGGGACAATGGCTGGTTCGACAAGGAAGTGGCGCCGCTCGAGGGCCTCGCCCGTGACGAGACCATCCGCCCGACGACCTCGCTGGAAGGCCTTGCGTCCCTGAAGCCCGTCAATGAAGGCGGCATCATCACCGCAGGCGTCGCGAGCCAGAATTGCGACGGCGCGGCGGCCCTCCTCATCGCCAGCGAACAGGCGGTCAAGGACCATGGCCTCAAACCCCGCGCGCGCATCCATCACCTCTCGGTGCGCGCCGCGAACCCTGTGTGGATGCTGACCGGCCCGATCCCGGCAACGCAATATGCACTCAAGAAGGCGGGCATGTCGCTGAGCGACATCGACCTCTTCGAATGCAACGAAGCCTTCGCCAGCGTCACCATGGCCTGGATGAAGGAGCTCGCCATCCCCCATGAGAAGGTCAATGTGCAGGGCGGCGCGATCGCGCTTGGCCACCCGATCGGGGCGACCGGCGCGCGGCTGATGACGACGCTCCTCAATGCCCTTGAGCGCACCGGCGGCCGCTATGGCCTCCAGACCATGTGCGAAGGCGGCGGGCAGGCCAACGTCACCATCATCGAGCGGCTGTAAAAGGGACGCGCGCCCATGCCCTGCTACGCCTATCAGGGGATCGTCCCCGTCGTCGATCCAACCAGCTACGTCCATCCGCTGGCGTCGCTGATCGGCGACGTGATCGTGGGGCCGGGCTGCTTCATCGCGCCGGGCGCATCGCTGCGCGGCGACTTCGGGCGGATCATCGTCGAGGGCGACAGCTCGATCCAGGACAGCGTCACCGTCCACGCCAACCAGCTGCGTGACACGGTCATCAAGCGCGGCGCGACCATCGCCCATGGATCAATCATCCATGGCTGCGAGATCGGCGAAAATGCGCTGATCGGCATGAACGCAGTGATCCTCGACAATGCGATCATCGGCGATGAAAATCTCGTCGCGGCGCTCAGCCTGGTCAAATCCGACACGGTGACGCCGCCGCGCAGCCTGGTCGTGGGCAACCCGGCCAAGGTGGTCAAGAGTTTCGAGCCGCACCAGGTCACCTGGCGCAACAATGGCGAGGGCGAATATCAGAAACTCGCCCGCTCGGCGCTCACCGACCTCATCGAAGCCGAGCCGCTGCGCGAGGTCAGCGCAGAACGGCAGGCGCAGCGCAGCCAGTCGCAGGCCGTGGCCGTGCGCCTGACCGGCGAGACCGCGCAGCATCGCGAGCAACAGGCGGCGCAGCGGGAATCCCGGCCATGAGCAGCGCCGTCCAGATCACCAACCTCCTCTACCGCTATGCCGAGCTGATGGACGCAGGCGATCTTGAAGGGGTCGCCGCCCTGTTCGAGCGAGCCAAGGTCAAGACTGGCGGGGGCGAAGTGATCGAAGGGTCAGCGCCGATGCTCGCGCTCTGGCGCGCACATGTGCGCCTCTACCCCTGCGGCACGCCGCGCACCAAGCATGTCGTCACCAATCCCATTATCGAGGTGGACGAGGAGGCAGGCACCGCAACCTGCCGTTCCTATTATACCGTGTTCCAGGCGACCCCCGACCTACCTTTGCAGGCGATCTGCGCGGGCCGCTATCATGACGCCTTCGTCCGCGAGGAGGGCGCATGGCATTTTTCGCAGCGGGATTATTCGCTGCTCGATCTTATCGGCGACGTGAGCCAGCATCTGCTGATCCCGGTCGCACCATGACGCGCAAGGCATTTTGAGGAGTAAGGCAAGTGGGTATCTGCGAAGGACGTGTTGCGATCGTGACCGGGGCCGGCAATGGGCTGGGCAAGGCCTATGCGCTGGGTCTCGCGGCGGAAGGCTGCAAGGTCGTGGTCAACGACCTTGGCGTTGGCACCCATGGCGAAGAAGGCGCGACCAAGGGCGCGGCCGAGCAGGTCGTGGACGAGATCAAGGCCATGGGCGGTGAGGCCGTCGCCAATACCGACGACGTTGCCGAATGGGAATCCGGCAAGCGCATGGTCGAACAAGCCCTCGACAGCTTCGGCGCGCTTCATGCCGTGGTCAACAATGCCGGCTTCGTGCGCGACCGCATGTTCTTCACCTGCAGCCCGGAAGAATGGGACGCGGTGATCCGCGTCCATCTGCGCGGCCATTTCTGCACTTCGCGCCACGCCGCTGAATATTGGCGGGCGCAGTCGAAGGCCGGCAATCCGGTCGACGCGCGCATCATCAACACGACAAGCGGCGCAGGCCTGCAAGGGTCGGTCGGCCAGTCGGCCTATTCGACGGCCAAGGGCGGCATCGCCACGCTGACGCTGGTGCAGGCGGCTGAACTTGGCCGCCTTGGCATCACCGCCAATGCCCTTGCCCCCAATGCCCGCACCCGCATGACCAACACCGGCGCGTTCGACATGGAAGCCAAGGAAGGCGAATTCGACCTGTTCGCGCCGGAAAACATGGCGCCGCTCGTCGCCTATCTGGTCTCGGAACAGTCGAAGGGCGTCACCGGCCAGGTGTTCGAACTGAAGGGCGGCCAGGTCTTCCTCTCGCAGGGCTGGACCGACAGCCCGGCCTTCGACAAGGGCGCGCGCCTGAAGGCAAGCGAAATGGACGCGATCGTGCGCAAGCTCATCGAAACCCGCGAGCCTGCAAAGCCCGTCTACGGAGCCGCCTGATGGACTTTGCGCTCAGCGATGATCAGCGCGCGATCCAGGAAGCCGCGCGCGACTTCCTGACCGACGCCGCCAATCCCGACGTCATCCGCGCCGTGGTCGAAGGGACGAGCGGCTTTGACGAGGGGCTGTGGGCGAGCTTTGCCGAAATGGGCTTTGCCGGGCTGATGATCCCTGAAAGCCTTGGCGGGCTTGGCCTTGGCGCTGTCGAAATGGCGCTGGTGCTCGAAGAAACCGGCCGGGTTCTGGCGCCCCTGCCCTTCTTCGAAACCGCCGTGCTGGCGGCGCAAGCCGTACTCGCCGCAGGCAGCGAGGAGCAGCAGGCGGCGCTGCTCCCCCGCCTCGCATCAGGCACCCGCGCCAGTTTCGCAGGGACCGCAAGCCGCCCGACCGTGGCGAACGGCCGCTTGACCGGCAAGGCCGAGTTCGTGACCTTCGCCCATGTCGCGCAGCTGATCATCGTCGCCACCGCCGATAACAGCCTCGTCGTCCTCGAAGCGAACACCCCCGGCCTTGCCATCGAAGCGCTGCCCAGCCTCGACCGCACCCGCCGCTTCGCTTGCCTCACCTTCGACTGCGCGGTCACCCCGGACATGCTGCTGGGCGCGCCCGGCAGCGCCAAGACCGCGATCGAGCGCACCCTCACCATCGGCGCGGGCCTGCTAGCGGCTGAACAGACCGGCGGCATGCAGTACAGCCTCGACGCCACGGTCGACTATGCCAAGCAGCGCGTCCAGTTCGGCCGCCTCATCGGCTCCTTCCAGGCCTATAAGCATATGCTCGCCGACATGATGCTGCTGGTCGAAGCCTCGCGCTCGGCCGCCTATTATGCCGCCGCCGCGATCGACGAGAATGGCGAGGAACTGGCCGAGGCCGCCCATGCCGCGCGCGCCTATGTGTCGGACGCTTACCGCTCGGTATCGGGCGACGCGATCCAGCTCCATGGCGGCATCGGCTTTACCTGGGAACATCACGCCCATCTCTATTTCAAGCGCGCGCGTGCGACCGCGAGCTGGCTCGGCACGCCCGACGCACACCGCGAAGCTCTGGCCGCCCTGCTGCTCGATGGAGACAAGATCGCCGCATGACGGGCGCGCCCGCCCCCTCCTCCCCCATGCAGGCCATGGCGATGGACGGCTTTACCGGGCCGCAGGCGATCCGCGCCCGCGACCTGCCCGTCCCCGTGCCCGGCCCGGGCGAGGCGCTGGTCCAAATCGCGGCGGTCGGCGTCAATCCGGCCGACTGGAAAGCCTGCGCAGGCTTTCTCCCCTTCCTGCCCGACAGCTTCCTTCCCCTGATCCCCGGCTTTGACGGCACCGGCACGGTCGTGGCGACCGGCGAGGGGGTGGAAGGGCTTGAGCCCGGGACGCGCGTCGCCTTCATGTCCAGCTTGGCCGTGGGATGCGGCGGGACCTGGGGCGACTATGCCATCTGCATGGCCGCGCAGGCCGTCGTGCTGCCCGACCATCTCTCCTTCGCTGATGCCGCCACCATCCCGGTGCCCGGCGTCTCCGCGCGCGAAGCCCTGCTCGCGCAAGGCAAGCTCGCGCCCGGCGAGCGCGTGCTGATCAACGGCGGATCGGGCGGCACGGGCCTGTGGGCCATCCAGATCGCCAAGGATATGGGGGCGCAGGTCGCCGCGACCGCAGGCCCAGCCAACCAGGACCTGCTCGCCACGCTCGGCGTCCACTGCCCGATCGATTACCGCAGCGAGGATGTGGCGCAGAAGATCGCCGCCTGGGCGCCCGATGGCGTCGACCTCCTGCTCGACACCGTCGGCCAGGGCAGCATCGCCGATCCTGCCGCGCTCATCCGCCCGGGCGGCCGCTATGTCGCGATCGAAACCATGCTGCCGCACGAAGCCCTGCCCGATGCCGACAGCTTCGCCGCCAAGGGCATAGCCGCGATCCGCGCCTCGGCCAGTTATGAAAGCGCGCCTACCCATCTTGCAGCGCTCGTCGCCGCCACCGCGCAAGGGCGCATGCACGCCCCGCCCACGGAAATCCTGCCCTTGAAGGAGGCCGCCGACGCCATGGCGCGCGTGCGCGAGGGCCATGTGCGCGGCAAGATCATCCTTGTCGCAGACCATCAGGCGGTAGAGGCCGCCGCAACCATGAAGGACCCCGCATGACCCCGACCTCGCCTGTACCGCCCTATCCGACGCCGCTCGGCATGCTCAAGGGCAAGACCGTGGTCGTGACCGCCGCGGCCGGCACCGGCATCGGTTTCTCGGCCGCCAAGCGCGCCGCCGAGGAAGGCGCGAAGCTCCTCATCAGCGACTTTCACGAACGCCGCCTCAATGAAGCGGCCGACCGCATTGCCGAGGAAGTAGGCTGCGAGCGTCCTGCTCTGTTCGTCTGCGACGTCACCAGCGAGGAAGCGGTACAGGGCTTGCGCGACGCGTCCCTGGCCGCGCTGGGCCGGGTCGATGTCCTCATCAACAATGCAGGGCTTGGCGGCGAGGCCGATATCGTCGACATGACCGACGAGCAGTGGGCCCGCGTGTTCGACGTGACGCTGACCTCGCTCTTCCGCATGACCCGCGCGTTTCTCCCCTCCATGTATGCGGCGAAGTCGGGCGTCATGGTCAACAACGCTTCCGTGCTGGGCTGGCGCGCGCAAAAGGGCCAGGCCCATTATGCCGCCGCCAAGGCAGGGGTCATGGCCTTCACCCGCTGCGCCGCGATCGAGGCGGCCGAACATGGCGTGCGCATCAACGCGGTCTCGCCTTCCCTCGCCATGCACCCCTTCCTCGCCAAGGTGACGACCCAGGAAGCCTTGGACAAGCTCGTTGAGAAGGAAGCCTTCAAGCGCCCCGCCGAGGTCTGGGAAATCGCCAATGTCATGATGTTCCTTGCCTCCGACCTCTCCTCCTACATGACCGGCGAAATCGTCGCGGTCTCCAGCCAGCGGGCTTAAGGCACATGGCAACCATCTTCGAAAATCCGCGCGATCTCCTGGGCAAGGACGGCACCCGCCTCGACACCTCCGAATGGCTCACCATCGAACAGTCGCGCATCGACGCCTTTGCCGACTGCACCGGCGACCATCAGTGGATCCATGTCGATCCGGTTCGCGCGAAAGACGGCCCGTTCGGCGCGACCATCGCGCACGGCTATCTGACCCTTAGCCTCGTCAACCTGTTCATGCCGCAGATCGTCGAGGTCCGCCGCTTCTCCGCAGGCGTCAATGTCGGCATGGACAAGACCCGCTTCCTCAATCCCGTCCTGGTCGGCTCGCGCATCCGTGGCTCGGGCGAGATCGTCTCGGTCGAGGAAGTGAAGGGCGGCGCCATCCAGGCGGTGATCCGCGTCACCGTCGAGATCGAGGGTAAGGACAAGCCCGCCTGCGTGGTCGACACCATCAATCGCTATTTTCCCGAAAGCTGAGCCATGTTCGGTCGCATGCTGATCGCCATTGCTGCGACCGCCCTTCTCACTGCCCAAGCTGGAGCAAGACCCATGCCTGATCCCGTCAAGATGGAAGCCGCCGTCAACGCCTATGTCGCCGCGTTCGAGGCGGGTAGCGCCGACCAAGTCGCCGCCCTATATGCAGCCGATGCCACCGTCGAAGATCCGATCGGCTCCCCCATCCACCATGGCCGCGAGGCGATCCGCGCCTTCTATGCCGAATCCATGAAGACCGGCGCGAAGCTGAAGCTCGAAGGCCCGGTGCGGGTCGCGGGCGACTATGCGGTCTTCCCCTTCTCGGTGAACTTGAACTTCGACGGCGGGGCCAAGCGCATCGACGTCATCGACACCTTCCGCTTCAACGAAGCCAACGAGGTCGTCGAAATGCGCGCCTTCTGGGGCCCCACCAACATGCACGGTTTTTGATAAAGGATTGTTCGATGCGTGAAGCAGCCATCATCTCCACCGCCCGCACTGGCGTTGGCAAAGCCTATCGCGGCGCGTTCAACGACACCGAAGCGCCGTTCATGTCCTCCCATGTGGTCGATGCCGCCATCGCCCGCGCCGGGATCGATCCCGCCCGCGTCGATGACGTCTATCTGGGCGTCGCCAACCAGTGGAACACGCAAAGCTATAATGTCGGACGCCTCACCGTCCATGGTTCGGTCCTCCCCGACACCACCAGCGGCTTTTCGATGGACCGCAAATGCTCGTCCGGCCTCAATGCGCTCGCGTTCGCGGCGCGCGGCATCATCGCCAACGAAATCGACTGCGCCGTGTCGGGCGGGGTCGAGAATGTCTCGCTCACCATCGACAAACACTACCCCTCCTTCCGCAACCGTTCCGAGTTCATCAAAGAGCGCGATCCCAACGCCTATATGGTGATGATCGAAACCGCGGAGATCGTCGCCGAACGCTATGGCATCAGCCGCGAGGACCAGGACCGGTTCGCCGCCCAGTCGCAGCAGCGCGCCGCCGCCGCCCAGGAAGCAGGCAAGTTCGATGACGAGATCGTGCCCATCACGGTCACCAAGGCCCTGTTCGACAAGGAAGGCAATGAGACCGGCAAGGAAGAGCTGACCCTCACCAAGGACGAGGGCATCCGCGCGGGCACCACTTATGAGAAGCTGGCCGAACTGAAGCCCGTGTTCAAGAACGGCACGGTTATCAAGGAAGGCAAGCACGTCACGGCCGGCAATGCGAGCCAGCTATCCGATGGCGCATCGGCCCAGGTCGTCATGGACCTTGCCACCGCGCAAAAGGAAAATCTCCCCATCCTCGGCATCTATCGGGGTTTTCAGGTCGCGGGCTGCGGCGCGGACGAAATGGGCATCGGTCCTGTGTTCGCCATCCCCAAGCTGCTTGAGCGCACCGGCCTCAAGATCGACGACATCGGCCTTTGGGAACTGAATGAAGCCTTCGCCAACCAGGCAATCTACTGCCAGCGCACGCTGGGCATCGATCCTGAAAAGCTCAACGTCAATGGCGGCGGCATCGCCATCGGCCACCCCTTCGCCATGACCGGATCGCGCCTGGTCGGCCACGCCCTCATCGAAGGCAAGCGCCGCGGCGTCAAATATGTGGTCGTCTCCATGTGCGTCGCCGGCGGCATGGGCGCGGCCGGCCTGTTCGAGGTCGCCTGATCCATGCAGCTCGCCTTCGCCCCTGAACTCAAGGCCTTCCGCCAGGAAGCCGCAGACTGGCTCAATGCCCAGCTCTCAGGCCCGTTCAAGTCCATCCGCGGCCAGACCAACCAGGTCGACAATGTCGAGGAACGCCGCGCCTGGGAAGCGGCGCTGGGCGAGGCGCGCTGGAGCGTCGTGGGCTGGCCCGAGCAATGGGGCGGGCGCGATGCCTCGATCGCCCAGCAGATCATCTTCGCCGAGGAATATGCCCGCGCAAAAGGTCCGCCCCGCGCCGGGCACCTCGGCGTAGAACTGCTCGGGCCTACCCTCATCGCCATGGGCACCGAAGAGCAGAAGGCCAGGTTCCTCCCCGACATCGCCCATGGCCGCGCCATCTGGTGCCAGGGCTATTCCGAACCTGGCGCAGGCTCCGACCTCGCCAACGTCAAGACCAAGGCCCGCCTTGAGGGCGACAAGTACATCATCGACGGGCAGAAGATCTGGACCTCGATGGGCACCATCGCCGACTGGTGCTTCGTCGTTTGCCGCACCACGCCGGGCAGCGTCGGCAACAAGGGCCTCTCCTTCCTCATGGTCCCCATGGACCAGCCCGGGGTCGATGCCCGCCCGATCCGCCAGATGACCGGCGAGGCCGAGTTCGCCGAGGTCTTCTTCGATGGCGCAGAAGCGCTCGCGATCGACCGCATCGGCCAAGAAGGTGAAGGCTGGAAGGTCGCCATGGCCCTCCTCGGCTTCGAACGCGGGGTCTCCACCCTCGCCCAGCAAATGCAGTTCAAAAACGAACTGGACGACATCATCGCCATCGCCAAAACCAACGGCAAGGCACAAGACCCCCTCATCCGCCAGAAAATCGCGCAGGCCCATGCCGGCCTCAAGATCATGCGCTACAACGGTCTGCGCATGCTCTCCGACGGCGAAGGCGGAGCCGAACTCTCCGGCGCCGCCTACACCTACAAACTCTACTGGTCCCGCTGGCACGTCTCCCTGGGAGAACTCGCCATGGAGGTCATGGGACAACATGGCGAAATAGGCATCAACGAAGAACGGTTCGACAGCCTCACAACCATGCACCTCATGTCCCGATCCGACACCATCTACGCAGGCACAGACCAAATCCAACGAAACATCATCGCTGAACGTGGCCTCGGTCTACCAAGAGAACCCAGAGGATAACAAGAACGCGGGGGGCGCGTTAGGCGCTCCCCGCGGGATGATCAGATGATCTTCGTTTCTTGCAGTTCAGCAATACGCGCTTCATCATAGCCGAGTTCGCCCAGCACTTCCGCGCTATGTTCGCCAAGCAGCGGCGGCGCACGCCGGATCGTCGCCGGAGATTCCGACATATTGGCCAATGGGCTGGCGATCAGGTCGATCGTACCCGCTTCCGCCCAAGCATGCGGAGTCGTCACGCGTAGGCCGCGATGTTGCACCTGCGGGTCTTCCCATACTTCGGGCAGCTCATTGTACCGTGCGGCGGGGATGCTCGCCTCATCGAATTTTGCCTGAAGCTCCTCGGAGGTGAAATTGCGGCTCCACTCGTTGACGATGCCTATCAATTCGACCCGGTTCAACTTGCCGCGCTTGTAATTCTCGTCGAAACGAAGGTCCTGATAGCGCACAACCAGGTTCGGTTGGCTCGGCATGCCGGACGTGAACTGCGCGGCCGCCACGTTGTTGGTCTCGTCGGTTTCCGCGATCTGGTTCAGTGGATCGATCTCG
>Ga0207658_10003519_pt1 | contig 11052 bp, 8 predicted proteins | sample KBSS33metaG_FD_184322 | JGI IMG/M metagenome (GOLD analysis project Ga0207658, IMG submission 184322) | Switchgrass rhizosphere microbial communities from Kellogg Biological Station, Michigan, USA - KBS S3-3 metaG (SPAdes) (version 2) | ecosystem: Host-associated > Plants > Roots > Rhizosphere >...
AGCGGATGTCCTTGCCGACCGATGCGAAGTTGTGCACCGACTCATTGACATCCGGCGGCAGCACCGTGATGCCCAGACGGCGGCAATCCGCCAGGTACACCGCGGCCTTGTCCTTGTCGTCCCCGACCGAGGTCAGTAGACCTGCCATGTACTCGGCCGGATAGTTGGCCTTGAGGTACGCGGTCCAGAACGACACCAGGCCGTACCCGGCAGCGTGCGACTTGTTGAACGCGTAGCCGGCGAACGGCAGCACCGTGTCCCACAATGCGGTGATCGCCGCCTGCGAGAAGCCGTTGTTCTTCATGCCCTCGGCGAATCCGCCGTAGGCCTCGTCGAGGATTTCCTTCTTCTTCTTACCCATCGCGCGCCGCAGCAGGTCGGCTTGGCCGAGCGAGTAACCCGCGACCTTCTGCGCGATGTGCATGATCTGTTCTTGGTAAACGATCAAACCGTAAGTCTCAGAAAGAATGTCACGCAGCGGCTCTTCGAGCTCCGGGTGAATGGGCTTGATCTCCTGCAGCCCGTTCTTTCGCTTCGCGTAGTCGGTGTGCGCGTCCACACCCATCGGACCCGGCCGGTACAGCGCCAGCACCGCCACGATGTCCTCGAAGCCCGTTGGCCGCATCAGTTTCAGCAGATCGCGCATCGCGGACCCGTCGAGCTGGAACACGCCGAGCGTGTCACCGCGGGCCAGCAACTCGTAGGTTTTCGGGTCATCCAGACCCAGGTGATCGAGATCGAGATCGATGCCGCGGTTGGCCTTGATGTTCTCCAGCGCGTCACCGATGACGGTCAGGTTGCGCAGGCCCAGGAAGTCCATCTTCAACAGGCCGATGGCCTCACACGACGGGTAGTCCCAGCCGGTGATGATGGCGCCGTCCTGGGCGCGCTTCCACATCGGGATCGCATCGATCAGTGGCTCGGAGCTCATGATCACCGCGCAGGCGTGCACGCCCGCGTTGCGGACCAGGCCCTCCAGGCCCCGCGCGGTCTCGTAGATGGTCCGGACGTCGGGATCCGTGTCGATCAGCGCGCGGACCTCGGCGGCTTCCTTGTACCGCTCGTGGGTGGGGTCGGTGATCCCCGCCACCGAGATGTCCTTGGCCATGATCGGCGGCGGCAGTGCCTTGGTGATCCGGTCGGCGATGGCGAAGCCCGGCTGTCCGTAGTGGACTCGGGCCGAATCCTTCAGTGCTGCTTTGGTTTTGATGGTACCGAAGGTGATGACCTGGGCGACGCGGTCACTACCCCACTTCTCGCTGGCGTAGCGCACCATCTCGCCACGGCGGCGGTCGTCGAAGTCGATATCGATATCGGGCATCGACACGCGCTCGGGGTTGAGGAAGCGCTCGAACAGCAGACCGTGCGGGATGGGGTCGATGTTGGTGATGCCCATCGCCCATGCGACCAGCGAACCGGCTGCCGAACCTCGGCCCGGGCCGACCCAGATACCGACTTCGCGAGCGTGGCTGATGAGGTCACCGACGACGAGAAAGTACGCCGGGAAGCCCATCTGCACGATGACGCTGATCTCGTAATCAGCGCGGTCGAGGTATTCCTGCGGCGGGCCGGCCGGGAAGCGCCGGTCCAGGCCGCGCAGCACCTCTTTACGCAGCCACGTGGCCTGCGTTTCCCCCTCGGGCACCGGGAAGACCGGCATCCGGTCGTGGAACTTCCAGACGTCGGCGTAGGACTGGACCCGCTCGGCGATCAGCAGCGTCGAGTCGCAGGCACCGGGTACCTGGTGGTCCCACATGGCGCGCATGTCGGCGGCTGACTTGAGGTAGTAGCCGTCACCGTCGAACTTGAAGCGGGTGGGGTCCGACAGCGTCTTCCCGGTCTGGATACACAGCAGAGCCTCGTGGTTGTGCGACGCCTCGCGCGTGACGTAGTGGCAGTCGTTGGTCGCGAGCGGTGGGATGCCCAGTTTCTTGCCGACATCCAGCAGACCCTCGCGGACCCGGCGCTCGATCTCGATGCCATGGTCCATCAACTCCAGGAAGAAGTTCTCCTTGCCGAAGATGTCCTGCCACTTCGCCGCGGCTTCCAGGGCTTCCTGCTCGTGACCGAGCCGCAGCCGGGTCTGCACCTCGCCCGACGGGCAACCGGTGGTGGCGATGATGCCGGCGGAATGCTCGGCGATGATCTCGGCGTCCATCCGGGACCACTTGCCGAGCTGGCCCTCGAATGACGCCAGCGACGACAGCTTGAACAGATTGCGCAGACCGGTCGCGTTCTCCGCCACCATCGTCATGTGGGTGTACGAACCACTACCGGAGACGTCGTCGCTCTTCTGGCTCGGATCACCCCAGGTGACGCGCTTCGTGTTGAAGCGGGACGCGGGCGCGATGTACGCCTCGATGCCGATGATGGGCTTGATGCCCTCTTTGGTCGCGATGTTGTAGAACTCGCTGGCGCCGAACATGTTTCCGTGGTCGGTCATGCCGATGGCGGGCATGCCCAACCGGATGGCTTCCTGCACCATCGGCTTGACCTTCGCGGCACCGTCCAGCATCGAGTATTCGGTGTGATTGTGGAGGTGCACGAACTGGCTCATAGGGCTGCCAGTCTAAAACGGGCCACTGACACGTCTCGGCGTGTCGGGTGCTGTGTCGCCGGAACGACTGGATCTGATCGGCCGCACTCCTCGTCGCGCGGCTACGACGAAGCCGCAGCGCCCGCGGGCACCCGATCTGCGGGGGCACCGATTTCCGTTGCCACGGGACCCACCAGCAACCCCTTGTGCAACACCAGTTGCAGTTGCTTAGTTACCGCTTCGACGCGAACCCGGTCGGCGACCAGTCCGGCGTAGAACCCGAGTCCCCACACCATGGTGTACAACAGATCGGCCACCGGGGCGACAGCCGTCTCGGCGGGCAGCTCGCCGCGCGCCACGGCGTCCCGCACGACCTGGTCCATGAATTTGCGGACCGCAGCCTTCGCGTCCCGCCGCGGCGCCGGCAGGCGGTCGGCCTCGAGGTACGAACTGACCAGCAGCGCCACACTCTCCGGCTCATGGACGCCGGCGTTGCGGAACTCGGTGATCAGCACCGAAATCTGCGCCGGAAGCGACGATTCCGCGCCGGCACGGGCGATACAGAGGTCGATCGTCGTGGCGATCTCATTGAGCAGGCAGTGGTAGATGTCCTCGCGCGTCTGGAAGTGGTAATGCAGCGTGGGACGGCTCAACTCGGCGATTTCGGCGATGGCCTGGATGGTGGTGGCGTGGTAGCCACGGACGGCGATCACCTCGCGCGCAGCGCCCAGGATGCGGGCCCGCGTCTGAGCCGAATCGGTACCCGCCGGGCGACCTCTGCGGCGTGTTGCCTTCACTGGGAGAACATCGAGATGCACCATGCCACGTCCTCGCACAGAAAGGGATATTTACGAATTCAGCAAACTCTAAGACATAGCTGGTACATGGTCAACCGCTACCTCGTCAACGCTCAGCCAACTTGTCCCGGGATCCCTTCCCCATCGGTCGGCTGAGTCCGATGACCGGCACAGACGGCGTCACGCCGGACGCGCGATCGGCGGCTCGTTCCGCGGTGCCGGCGCAGACCGCCATTCGTTTGCCTGAAAATTTGTCGCCGACGCAGAGATTGGGCAACCGACCCGAGGTCCACCGGCCGCCCGCAACGGGCGCCGCATAGTGATGATGTCCACATCGCGGCGGGTGCTGTGCGAATTGAATGCACGGTCGCTCTCTGTATCGTATGAGTCCGTGATCGAGCTCATTAACGTCGCCAAGACTTTTGGCGGGTCCGTGCCCGCACTCCGCGACGTGAGCTTTTCCGTCCCCACCGGCTCGGTGTGTGCGTTGCTGGGACACAACGGCGCCGGCAAGACGACGACGGTCAAGATTCTGTCCACCTTGCTCAAGCCGAGTTCGGGCCAGGCGATGGTTGCCGGCTACGACGTGGCAAAGGAACCGGCGAAGGTCCGTCAGGCGATCGGCGTCACCGGACAGGACGCCGCCCTCGACCTCCGGCTGACCGGACGGGAGAACCTCGTCCTGTTCGGGCGACTGCGCGGACTCCGGCGCGGCGAAGCCCGCAGCCGAGCCGACGAGCTGATCACCCAATTCGACATGGGCCACGCCGCCGACCGTCAGGTCAGTGGGTACTCCGGCGGTATGCGCCGTCGCATCGACATCGCGGTGTCCCTCGTCGTCCCGCCGAAGGTGCTGTTCCTCGACGAGCCGACCACCGGCCTGGACCCCCGCAGCCGGCGCGACGTCTGGAACCTGGTGTCTTCGATGAAGGCCCAGGGCATCACCGTCCTCCTGACAACGCAGTACCTCGAAGAAGCCGACATCCTCAGCGATTCCATCGTCATCCTCAACGGCGGTCAGATCGTCGCCCGCGGGACGGCCGACGAACTCAAGCGCCAGACGGGCTCGAGCTACTGCGAGATGACCCCGCTCAACCCCGACGACCTGCCACGGATCGCCACGGCCCTGGCCGACTTCGACGAGATCGAGGTCAACACCGACGCGACGACGGTCTCGGTACCGGCGCCGGGCGGCGTCGCGACCCTGACCGAGGTCTTCCGCCGGATGGACGAGATCGACGTCGAACTCATCGACATCTCGCTCCGCCGCCCCTCGCTCGACGAGGTGTTCCTGCACCTCACCACCCCGGTCAAGTCGAAGTGACGGCATTCGGACTCCTGACGGCCCGCATCCTCCGCAAGGGCTGGCTGGACCTCGTCTTCGCCGCACTGGTGCCGGTTTCCACGCTGATCGGCCTGACGTTCATGCTCGGTGGGGTCATCGCCACCGGCGATATGAGTTACGTGCAGTACATCCTGCCCGCGGTCGTCGTTCAGGCGATGTTGTTCGGTGCGCTCACCACGACCGATCGGGCTGCCGGAGACAAGGCCAGCGGCCTCGGCTCTCGGATGCGCACGCTGCCCATTTCTCCCTATGCACCGCTGATGGCCCGGATGGCCTACTGCCTCATCCGCGGCCTGCTGGCGTTGGTCGCGTCGGTACTGGCCGCGTACCTGCTCGGCTTCCGGATGACCACCGGAATCGGTCACGCGGCAGCCTTCATCGTGCTCGCGCTGACGCTGACCCTGGCCGTGTCCTTCGGCGCCGACGCCACCGGCTCCAAGGCGGGGCGTGCCGAGGTCGCCAGCCAGCTGTTGCTGATCCCCCAGTTGTTCCTTGTGATGCTGTCGACCGGGCTGGCCCCCGTCGAGGCCTTCCCCACGTGGCTGCATTCTTTCGTCCGCTACCAACCGGTTTCGCTCATCACAGACGCGCTGCGCGGATTCACCAGCGGTCACATCGATACGGGCATCCTCGGCGCCAGCCTCGCGTGGACCGTCGGACTGCTGGTCGTCTTCGGCGCTGCGGCCGTTCGACTTCAGGAGCGATCATCGTGAATCCGACCAAACAGCACCAACATTCACGACTCACCGAGAGCTGGATCTTCGCCAGTCGGCTGTTCATCCAGTGGCGCCGGTACCCGATGGTGCCCGTGCAGGCCCTGGTGTTCCCGACCCTGCTGCTGCTCATCTACGGCATCCTGGTCGGCAAGTCGATGGTCCGCGTCACCGGCAACAGCGGACTGGATGTTTTGATCCCCGTGTGCACGCTGGCCGGCGCGATGTCGGGCGCCATCGGGGCCGGCCTCGCCGTGCCCCACGACCGCGACAGCGGTCTGCTCACCCGGCTGTGGATCATGCCGGTCCGGCGGACGTCTCCCCTGACCGGCGCACTGCTGGCCGAGGCGCTGCGCACCTTCCTGGCGTCGGCGTTCGTGGTGGCGACCGGTTACCTGATGGGCTTCCGATTCTCGGGCAGCTGGATCGCGATGTTGGTCTATCTGTTGATCCCCGTCGCCATCGTGCTGGTGTTCGCGACCATCGTGATCACCCTGGCCCTGCGACCACAGGGCCGGATGATCCTCACGTGGACCAACACCGCGTGCATGGGCCTGGCGTTCGCGACATTGATTCCGCCCGCGAAGATTCCGGCCGTGCTGCGACCGATTGCCGACTACCAGCCGATCGCACCCGCGGCCGCGGCCATGCGGGCACTGTCCAACGACGGCGCGTTCTGGCAGCCCCTCGTCGTGGCCCTGCTGTGGCTTGTGGCGATCGCGGCAGTGGTTGTCCCGATGGCGGTGCGGTCGTACCGTGCCGCAGTCGAAGGCGGCAAAGTAGACGGTTGAGCCGGCTACTGGGACACGTCGAAATGCACTGGCATCTCGAACTCCTTGCGCTTGAGTTGCGCAGCGAAATAGCCGTACTGGAAAGCGATTCCGAGGATCGCGGTCGCCGCGAGCTCCGACGGCGGACGCCGCAGTTCAGCACGCAACGTTGTCCAGGCCTCGGCCGGTGAGAGTCGCGTCGACACCCGCGCGCCCTTGCTGATGCACTCGTTGCGGTGCGCCCAGCGGATGTACGCGTTGCTGTTGCCATAGCGCTTCCATTGGCTGCCCAGATCGCGAATCGCAGTCCGCGGCTCCCACTCCATCAGCACCCGGGTGTCGGTGGCGATGGTGCCGAGCGACTGATCCTGGATACGCCAACAGATATCGAGGTCACCGCCGCCACGCATCGCCCGGAACCCGTCCACCTTCTCGAAGGCGATCCGATTGATGCCGAGATTGCAGGTCGGGTAGTAGTCGGGCCGCGGCGGCACCATGCCGACGACCGCCTTCATCGCGCCACCGCTTCGGGGCAGCATGAACGGCTGCATCTTCGCGGCCATCTTGGCGGCCACGGTCGGCCCGGAAATCGTGCGAACGTTGGTACAGGACAACGCAACTCCCGGCTGTGCCTGCAATGCCCGATGTGCGTCGAGCAGACCGGGCAGGGGCCGGCAGCGGCCGTCGACGAAAAGCAGGATGTCGGCATCCGACCGGCTCGCCGCGACCTGCCGCGCGTAGTACGGACCGCGGCTCTTCGTCAGTGTCACGACATTGGCGCCGAGCGACCGCGCGACCGCGGCCGTGTCGTCGCCCGATGCGTCGTCGACCACCGTCACCCGGTCGCCGTCGGACAGCTGATCGAGCAACGGCTGGAGCAGCCGCGGAAGGTGATCACCCATGTCGCGGACCGGAATGATGACTTCGATCGTCTGATCAACCATGGATCAATCCCCCTATCGCAAGTTCGTCGAGCAGCGGCGCGGCCGCGGATCAGACGTGCAATCCGCCACGACCGAGGGAGTACACCTGCCACCCGGCACGCGACCAGGCCTCCCGGTCGATGACGTTCCGGGTGTCCAGCAAGCGCGGCACCTTCACCAGCGCGCGGAATGCCTCGGGATCGATATTGATGTACTCGTCCCACTCCGTTGCCAAAACGATGAGATCCGCTTTGCGGCAGGCTTCCTCGGCGCTGTCGAAATAGCCCAGCGTCGGGAAGCGGGCCTTGGCATTGTCGATCGCCTTCGGATCGTGGACGCGGACGTCGGCGCCCTTGAGGTGCATCGCGGCGGCCACGTTCAGCGCCGGCGAATCCCGCACATCGTCACTGTTGGGCTTGAACGCCGCACCCAGGACGGCAATGCTCTTGCCGAGGAATTCCCCGCCGACGACCGCACGCGCCACAGACACGGCCTTCTCGCGCCGACGGAGGTTGATCTTGTCGACCTCGTGCAGGAACCTCAGCGCGTCCGAGGCGCCCAGTTCGCCGGCTCGGGCGCTGAAGGCCCGGATGTCCTTGGGCAGGCAGCCGCCACCGAAACCCAGACCCGCGTTCAGGAACCGCTTGCCGATGCGCTCGTCGTACCCCAGCGCACGGCTGAGCACCGTTACGTCGGCGTCGACGATCTCGCACACCTCGGCCATGGCGTTGATGAACGAAATCTTGGTTGCCAGAAAGGCGTTGGCCGCGACCTTCACCAGTTCCGACGTCGGCAGGTCCGCCGTCAGGTACGGCGTGCCGCCGTCGAGAAGGGTTGCGTAAACGTCTTGCAGCGCCTGCTCTGCGTACTCGGAGGTGACCCCGAACACCAGACGATCCGGCTGCAGCGTGTCCTCGATCGCCTTGCCCTCGCGGAGGAATTCCGGATTCCAGGCGACCTCGAGGCCGGACGACGTCTTCGCCACCTCTTCGGCGAGGCGCTGCGCCGTGCCGACCGGAACGGTGGACTTGCCGACTATCAGCCCGTCGCAGTCCGCGTTGGCGACAACCGCGCGGAACGCACTGTTGACGTACTCGATATTGGCGGCGTCGGAGCCGGCCAGCTGTGGAGTCCCGACACAGACGAAGTGCACCGCGGCGCCGGACACGGCTTCCTGCACGGACTGAGTGAAGCGCAGCCGGCCGGTGGCGAGCACCGTCGAGAGAAGCTCGTCGAACCCCGGCTCATAGAACGGTGAGGTACCAGCCGAAAGCGCGGCGATCTTCGAAGCATCAGTGTCGTACGCGACGACCTCATGCCCTAGATGTGCCATGCAAGCGGCGTGAACGGCACCCAGGTAGCCCGTCCCAATCACGCTCAATCTCATATAGCGGAACTCCACGTCGTCGCAGTTACTTTCCGACCACCGAGGGGTTCGCCGGTCGATCATTCAGAGCGCTCTCGCAGCACGGTCGGGACGCAGGGACCCGGGATTATTCGAGAGCAGCAGCCGTCGCAGCTAAGTACACCACACTGCCCCGCCGGGGATTCGTCGAGACGCCGCGAACTGATGTCCGTGCCACCCGGGCGACGCCACTCGTGACTGCCGGCTTGCGGCCGATGCCGGGGGTCGACATCTGGGCATGGGTCCATGTAATTTGCTCGATCGACGCCGACGGGTTCGAATCGGCCTGCCCTGAGGTTGCTGTGACAGTGTCGATAATGCGAATGCGCCGATTATTGGCGAAAACTTCACGATATTCGGCAGTGCGTGATTGCCGGTCACATCAAACGCCGACAAACCATCCAACTGACCGTTATTTGCCAGAAATATGCGGGGCAACACAATTGCTGTTGGCGTCAGAATTGCGGTCGAGAACCCCCACCGACCACACCGGATGCAAATCGCCACAGCCCAATATTGAAAATCCCCTGGCCGCGTTCGGGATAACCGTTTGCATCGATACGCAAAGGAATTTCCCGCGCCTGAGTTAATTCACAGATGTATGGCAGATTCGCGGCGCGGAACTGTAGAGTCCGCTGCATGGCTCGTTCGCTAACCCGGCTTGCACAGCCAACTGTGGATGCACCTGCCGCCAAGGAAACAAAACAGATTCGGGTTGCGGTGTGGCCGCACTGGTTGGACAACCCGTATCTGCCCAACATGATCAATGGGTTACGCAGCGAAGGCCTGGACGTTTCTGCGCCACATATCCTGAGCATCGAATCCGCTCGCCTCCACGAGGGCGATTGGTTGCATCTGCATTGGTCCACAGAAGCGCACACCAGCCATGTGCGTTGGATATACGAGGCTCGTGCCGCCGCATTCAACCGGCAATTGCAAATACTGAAACGGCGTGGTGTTCGCATTGCCTGGACGGCCCACAACCTCGTGCCCCACGACGACCCCCACCCCGAACTGGGTCGCAGCATCCGCAAGGACCTGCTCGCGCTCGTCGACCACGTGTTCGTCCATTTCCCCAGCGCCCAGGAGACGCTTGCGAAGGATTCGGATACACAGGGCCCTGCACCGTGGTTCGGCACCCGCACTACATCGATTCACACCCGACGCCGCCGTCGCAGTTGGAAGCACGCACCAAGCTGGGCCTGCCCGTCGACGGCTTCGTCGCCCTGTCCTTCGGATTACTGCGCCCCTACAAGGGGATCAGCGACATCATTCACGCCTTCCAGAAGGTCGCCAGAGCACAGGACCGCTTGATCCTGGCCGGCAATCCCCAGGGCGATGTCTCCGCCGACCTCGCACTCGCGCGAAAAGACCCGCGAATCCTCGTGTGCGCGAAACGGATTCCGAAGTCAGAGGTCCCGTTGTACTTCGCCGCCGCAGACGGCGCCGTCATCGCGCACCGCGGCTTCTTCACCTCCGGCAGCGCTCTGCTGGCGCTGAGCATGGGTTGCCCCGTCATCGGGCCCGAGGTCAACCACCTGGTCGACCTGGCCGGCGGACAGCGCCTCTACCCGGTCGAACTCGGCGTCGACGGGCTGGCGGTCGGCCTCGCCGCAGCACGCGAGAAGGCGGGCAGCGTCGACCGCGAGTCGATGCGCGACTGGGCCGGCAACTACAGCAACTGGGGCGAGGCCGCCGCACGCACCGCAGCGGTGTTCCGCGACCGCACGTACCCCCACTGAAACACGTTCTCGATCTCGTCACAGAATGCACCGAATAGCAAATATGTTGTCCGTACCAGCCATCCGCGCTCGCCAGCTCGTCAACTGGGAGCTGCGCAAAGGTGAGCCCGAGCTCAGACTCCTTGCAGTCCTCAAGGATTCGGGCCAGGATTTTCTCGACGTCGGCGCCAACGCCGGTGTCTATTCGTTCTACGCACTCAACCGCTTCCGCAAAGTAATTGCAGTCGAGGCGCATCCGGTCATGGCGTCCGGATTACGCCGGATCATCAAACCGGAAAACCAGGTTCTCCCGGTGGCATTGTCCGACCGCATCGGTGAGACGACCTTTCATATCCCGACCCGCCGCGGTCGCGATGTCCTCACGCGCAGTTCACTTCAGCAAGATGCCAATCCGGGTTTCGATCTGCGCACCATCACCGTGCCGACGACGACCATCGACGAACTCGAACTGAGTCGAATCGGCGTGATGAAAATCGACGTGGAAGGCCACGAGTCGGCCGTGCTTCGCGGCGGCGTGCGAACCCTTGAGACAGCCAAACCGACGTGCATCGTCGAATGCGAAGAGCGACACAACGCCGGTGGCGTCGCACAGACATTCGCGTTCTTCGACACGCTGGGTTATCAAGGGTATTTCTTGCACCGCGGCGCACTCCGGCATGTCGCCGAATTCGACACCGCGGTGTTACAACGGGCCGACGCCGCAAAATCAGTCGGCGGCAAGCGCTCACCCGACTACGTGAACAACTTCATCTTCATCCACCCGGACAATGCGGCACAGCTGACCGGAATCCGTCGGGCCTTCCCGGGCGCGAATCCGCCTG
>Ga0207658_10003524_pt1 | contig 11044 bp, 8 predicted proteins | sample KBSS33metaG_FD_184322 | JGI IMG/M metagenome (GOLD analysis project Ga0207658, IMG submission 184322) | Switchgrass rhizosphere microbial communities from Kellogg Biological Station, Michigan, USA - KBS S3-3 metaG (SPAdes) (version 2) | ecosystem: Host-associated > Plants > Roots > Rhizosphere >...
TTTCTTAAAATTTAAATATCCAACTGCGATATACATGTCAGTACTTCGATTCAATTTTGTGCCAATTCGTTGAAACTCTTTCGGGAACTCCTTGACCCGATCAGTGTTTACCTAGGACGCGTCTGAGCCCTAAATTTGGCTTCGCGCTTGGGATTGCCCCCGCTCGCGCTCGAAGCCTGTAAAAGGGGAACCGAGCATGAACGCCAGCATCCAGAAATCGATTGCCTCGACGGCAACCTGCATTTGGGCGATCGCATGGGCGACCACCGCAAGCGCCCAGGCCCAGGCCCAGAAAACGCCCCCCAGCAACGACGACCAGGAGATCGTAGTCACCGGCTCGCGCATCGCCCGGCCTGAACTCTTAGCCTCGATCCCGATCGCGGTGGTCAGCGCGGCGAATATCGAGAACAAGGGCCAGACCAACGCCCTCGACGCCATTCGCGACATTCCGATCACTGGCCAGTCTCTCGACAAGTCCGCCTCGAACTTCTCGAACTTCGACAACGGCATTTCGACCGTCAACCTGCGCAACCTTGGCACCTCGCGGACACTGGTGCTGATCAACGGCCGTCGCAGCGTCGGCACGCCGGGTGACAGCGCGGTCGACCTCAACAACATCGCGCCCGACCTGATCGATCACATCGAGATTGCCACCGGTGGCACCTCGGCGGTCTACGGTTCGGATGCGGTCGCCGGAGTCGTCAACCTCATCCTCAAGAAGCAGTTCGACGGCGTGCAGTTGCACCTGCAGACCGGCATTTCGAGCCGCGGCGACGCCGCCAGCCAGCTGGCCTCGATCACCGCCGGCAAGACCTTCGCCGACGACCGCGGCCACATAGTCGCCAATTTCACTTACACCAATGACGACCCGGTGTTCTCGCGCGACCGCGCCTATTCGAAGCTCGACGTCCCCAACAAGAGCTCGTACGCTGCGCAGGGCCTGTTCGATACCGGTGGCAGCCCCGTCTTCAGCCCGGCTGCCGGGACGACCTACACCTTCAGCCCCGCCAATGCGGTCAAACTCTATCAAGGTTCTCGCATCGACGGCTACAACCGCAACGGTGATCGCCTGCTCACGACACCGAGCGAGCGTTACCTGGGCTCGATCCTGGCCGATTACGAGTTCAGTTCGGCGGCGACGCTGTTCGGCGAATTCACCTATTCGAAGACCACGGCCCGCTCGATCATCGAACCGCTGGCGGTCGACGATCAGGGCACCCAGGGTCAAAGCGTGTACAATTTCGACGGCTCCGCCTTCAGCGGCATTCCGGCCACCAATCCGCTGGTACCCGCCGAGATCCGCAATGCTGCGATCGCCAACGGTTCCGATGTGATCTACTTCCGCAGGCGCTCGAACGGCATCTTCGAGCGCAACGCGACCAGCGACCGCAAGTACTGGCGCGGCGTCATCGGGCTGCGGGGCGATATCGGGTCGAGCTGGAAATACGAGGCATATTACGAACATAGCCGGGTCAAGGACCACACCCACGCCCAAGCGATCATGATGACCAACTATGGTGCGGCGCTCCAGGCTACGACCATCAACGGTCAGGTCGTCTGCGCCGATCCGGTAGCGCGAGCGGCCGGCTGTGTGCCGATCAATATCTTCGGTTTCAACACGGTCACACCTGCAATGGTCAAGTGGCTTAGCACTTACACCGGCCAAGGCGCGCTGGTGCCAGGGGCCAAGCCCGGCGACATGGCCATTAATGATCTGCAGCGCACGGGCACGCAGGACGTTGCCGCAATCAATCTCACCGGTCCGTTGTTCAATCTGCCCGCCGGTCCGGTGCGGGTCGCGGTCGGCGCCGAATATCATCGCGAGAAATCGGTACAGCTTTACGATCCGTTCACCCAGTCCGGCTGGAGCTCGACCCAGCAGGCGGCCAACACGGTGGGCAAGTATGATTCGAAGGAAGTCTACGGCGAAGTCAACATCCCGCTGCTGCGCAACGTCCCGTTCGCGCAGGAGCTGAGCCTCGAAGGCGCGGTTCGCTACGCCAACTATTCGACCGTCGGCGGATTCGTGTCATACAAGTTCGGCGGCACCTACGCCCCGGTGCCGGACATCCGCTTCCGCGCGATCTATGCCCGCGCGGTCCGCGCACCCAATGTCAACGAGTTGTACTCAGGCCGGGCCAACACCGCGCCGGCGGTGGTCGATCCTTGCGACCAGAATGGCGGCAACGGAGACGATCCGATTCCGGGCGGCCCCCTGCCGCTGCCGGCCGCCTGCGCGGCCATCCCAGGCATCGCAAACTATCTGCGGACGCACCAGAATTTTACCTATTCGCTGGCGCAGATCCAGACAATCAACGGCACCATCGGCGGCAACGCGTCGCTCGGCGCCGAATCGACCAATACGTTCACCGCCGGCGCGACCTTCACGCCGACCTTCTTCCACGGCTTCGACCTTTCGGTCGACTACTACCGGATCAAGGTCAAAAATGCGATCACCCAGGTCGATTTCCAGGATTCGGTCACTCAGTGCGTGGCAACCGGCGATCCGAATTTCTGTAACAACGTAACCCGCGACCCCGCCACAGGAATCATCAAGTCGGTCGACGCGATCTTCCTCAACGGAGCGTCCTATGAGGTGGCGGGGATCGACACGCAGGTCCATTACACGTTCAGGCCGCGCATCTTCGGCTCTGACGACCGCGTCGACCTCGGCGTGTTCTGGAACCATAAGTTCAAGCAGGACAAGACGCCGTTCGCCGGCGCCTTCGTGAGCCATCAGTTGGGCGAGGCCGATATCTACAGCACCAGCCAGAACATCGGCACGGGCTTCAAGGATCAGGTGACCGTCAACGCCGCCTTCCAGACCGGGCCCTTTACCTTGGCATACACATTCCGCTATTTCAGCCCGGTCGTCACGAGCACTGACGGGGACCATATTCCGGCCTATACCTATCACGACATACAGGCAAAGTTCGCGATCGGCGAGGAGAAAAACTGCGAGTTCTACTTTGGCGTGATCAACCTGTTCGACAAGCAGCCGCCAATCGTCACCGACCTCACCAATCAGTGGCCGGGCACTAACACCGTTGCGAGTACCTACGACTTGCTCGGTCGCCGGTTATACGTCGGGGTCAGAGCGAAGTTCTGATCTCGCTCGCATAGCAACTTGATATCAAGGGCGGCGGAGCAAGCCGCCGCCCTACGCCGTCAATGGTCAAGGCCAGCTCGTCTGGACGCCCTCGCGGGCGCTTTCCGACCATCTTCGAGCGCTTCAGCACCCAGTTTGGAACCGCGGCATCGCAGCAAAGCAAGGCACACAGCAAAGACAAATTGCCACTTTTCCTGGCTTTTTACCGGCATTGGATCGTTTCACCGACGCCTGTACCGAAAATACCAGACCTCATGCCCCAACCGGCGGGCCTTGGCCTCGTAACGCGTCTCCGGCCAGCCGCCCGGCCGGGTGAGGAAATCCTTGGCGCTGCTCGCCAGCCAGTCGAAGTCTGTCCGCCCCGCCATCTGCATCAGCGCCCAGCGCAGGTAGATGGGGTGATCGGTGCCGAAGCGGAATTCGCCGCCGGGTTTCAGCTTGGCCGCGATCATGTCGATCGGGCCCTTGCTCATCATGCGCCGCTTGGCGTGGCGGGCCTTGGGCCAGGGATCGGGATGGAGCAGATAGACAAAGGACAGCGCGTCGTCCGGCACCCGCGCCAACACGTCGAGCGCATTGCCCATATGGAGGCGGACATTGGGCAGGCCCATGTCGCGCACATGGCCGAGCGCGCCGACGACCCCATTCAGAAAGGGCTCGCAGCCGATGAAGCCATGATCGGGCAGCAGGTCGGCACGGTAGGCGAGATGCTCGCCCGCGCCGAAGCCGATCTCGAAATGCAACGGGCAATCCCGGCCGAACAATCGCTCGGCGGTCACCGCCCCTTCGCCGGGCACGGTGATGGCCGGGAGCAGCCGGTCGACAAGATCCTGCTGGCCCAGGCGCAGCTTGTGCCCCGACTGGCGGCCATAGAGGCGGTTGAGGGTGGTCGGATCGCCCGACTTGAACGCGGTCATGCGCGCCCGTTAGCCAAGCACGCGCCGCTTGGCGAGAGCCGATTAGCGGCGGGCGGCGAGCGGCCCGCAATCGCCGGTGCGACGGCCTTCCAGATTAAGCGCGAACGGCAGGCCATCGGCCACGCCCTGGGAGCTCAGCTGGATAAGCCGCGACGTCTCGACCCTGATGTCGGTGCGGCCATGACCGGCCTTCGGGCAGGTATAGGTAACGGAAATGCGGGTCGGCTTGTCCTCGACTACGAAATGGCTGCACGACTGGCCGGGATGGCGGACCTGCACTAGGTCCTGCAATCCCCTGACGCACAGCCGCAGCGAAGGATTGGCCGGATCGCGCGAGCGCAAATCCCACTGCCCGGGCTCCAATGCCGCCAGCCCCGGCAGTGCGGCCGGCCCTTCGCTGGCAACAGCCTGGGGCGCGGCCAGGGCGGCCGGCAACGCTGCCAACAGGACGAGCAAACGCATCTTCATTCTGAACAAGCCCACCATTGCCGTCCAGCCGCCCGCCGGACCCGCGCTTACATAGTAAGCAATAGTGGCGAAATAATAGCACAGCTTATAATTACAAGAAGAGGCGCTGTGTGCTGCAATCGGGCGGGTGACCGATTGGAACGCGGTGCCACAATGGCTTCAGTTGAACTCGGCCAGCGCGATCGGGAATATCTTCGAACAAAAGGCGCAATCGACCAGTATCTTGCCGGCATCATCGGCCATTTCGGCGAGCTCCGCCTCGGCGAACCGGCTGAGCACGCTGCGGATGTGATCGAGATCGCAGCGGCACCCCTTCACCAGTGGCGCGTCATCGATCACGCGGATTTCGCCTTCCTCGTGGAACAGCCGCCAGACGAGGTCGCTGAGCGGCAGCGACAGATCGGTCAGTTCCGCATCGGTCAGCGTCCGCGCCATCGCCATGGCATGTTCCCAGTCCGGATGGTCGTGGCGGACATGCAGGCGCTCGCGCCCGACATCGCCTTCGGGCAGGTGCTGGAGGAGAAGCCCCGCCGCAATGCAGCCCTTGCCGGGATCGTGGCGCACGGCGATCTGCGCGATGCTCGGGATCTGCTCGGACTGGGCGAAATAATATTCCGCCGCCTGCGCGAGCGAATCGCCGTCCAGCGGCACGATGCCCTGGTAGCGCTCGCCGGTCGTCGCCAGGTCGAATGTGATCGCGAGAAAGCCCTTGCCGAACAGCCCGAACAGCGTTGGCTCCACGCCGATCTCCGCGAGCTTGTCCACATCATATTGGCAATAGCCGCGCAGGGCCCCGCCCTTATAGTCGGCGACCAGCAGCGTCACCGGCCCGTTTTCGGTCTGCGCCTGCAGGGTCAGCTGGCCGCTCTCATCCTTGAGCATCGTGCCAAGCAGGCTCGCCAGCACCAGTGCCTCGGCCACCAGCTTCTCGATCACCGGCGGATAGGCGTGGGCCGACAGGACATCGTTGAGCACGCCATCGAGCCGGACCAGCCGCCCGCGCAAGCTTCGCCCGGGGATCATGAAGCTCAGCGCGGTGTCGGCGCTACTGGTCATCCCAGCAACCCGAACGCCCAGAGCAGGACGGACTTTTGCGCATGCAGCCGGTTCTCCGCCTCGTCCCAGATGACGGAGCGCGGTCCGTCGATCACCGCGTCCACCACTTCCTCGCCGCGATGCGCGGGAAGACAGTGCAGGAAGCGCGCGTCCGCCTTGGCCTGGCCCATCAGCGCTTCGGTCACCTGATAGGGCATCATCGCCGCCAGCTTTTCCTGGGCATGGGCCTGCCCCATCGAGATCCAGGTGTCGGTCACGACGACATCGGCGCCGCGCACGACCTCGGCCGGGTCCTGGCTGACGGTGATACGCGATCCCGCCCGCTCGGCCTCGGCGATGAAGCTGCCATCGGGCTCATAGCCCTTGGGGCAGCCGACGCGGACATCGAACTTCATCACGCCCGCCGCCTCGATGATCGAATGAAGCACATTATTGCCGTCGCCCAGCCACGCCCACTGGCTGCCGGGCAGCGCGAGGCCATGCTCGATCACCGTCAGCAGGTCGGCGACGATCTGGCAGGGATGCGACAGGTCGGTGAGGCCGTTGATGACCGGAACGCCCGCATGGGCCGCCATCTCCTCGGCCTTGGCATGGTCGTCGGTGCGGATCATGATCGCGTCGACGAGGCGGCCCAGCACGCGCGCGGTGTCCGCCACGGTCTCGCCGCGCCCGAGCTGGGTCGTGCCGGCGTCGAGGATCAGCGAGGTGCCGCCCAGCTGGCGGATCGCCATGTCGAACGACACGCGGGTGCGCGTCGAATTCTTCTCGAACACCATCGCGAGCGTGCGCCCGGCCAGTGGTGCGTCGCTGTCGGGAGCGCCCTTGGGCAGCCCCGCGCGCGCCGCCTTGCGGTCGATGGCATCCGCCATCATCGCCGCGATCGCATCCCCGCCCGCATCGGACAGGTTGAGGAAATGGCGGATCATGCCACGTCCGGCAGCGTATAGCTGGCCGCCCCCGCCGAGAGTTTTTCGATGAATTCCGCGATATGGCTTTCGTCGATGATCAGCGGCGGCACGATCCGCACCACATTATCCCCGCCGGACACGGTCAGCAGCCCGTGATTGTCGCGCAGATGGCCGACGAAATCGCGGCTGTCGACCTTGAGCCTCAAGCCGATCATCAGACCCAGCCCGCGCACCGAATCGAACAGATGGTCGTGATTGGGGATGAGCTGCTCCAGGCTGGCGCGCAGCCGCTCGCCCATCGCGCTCACATGATCGAGGAAGCCCTCGCCCTGCACCACGTCAAGGACCGCCTGCCCTACCGCCATGGCCAGCGGATTACCGCCATAGGTGGAGCCGTGCGTGCCGATGACCATGCCGCGCGCCGCCTGTTCGGTGGCGAGGCACGCGCCAAGCGGGAAACCGCCGCCAATGCCCTTGGCCGTCGCCATGATGTCCGGCGTGACACCGTAATATTCATGGGCATAGAGCTTGCCCGTCCGCGCAAAGCCCGATTGCACCTCGTCCAGCACCAGCAGCAGGCCATGCCTGTCGCAGCAGTCGCGCAGTCCCTTCAGGAATTCCTGCGTCGCGGGCAATATGCCGGCCTCGCCCTGCACTGGCTCCACGAGGAAGCCGGCGGTGGTCAGGTCTACCTGGCTGAGCGCCGCCTCGAGATCATTGAACGGCGCATAGCGGAAGCCGGGCAGCAGCGGCTCGAAGCCGTCGCGCATCTTGGGCTGGTTGGTCGCCGAAATGGTACCGAGCGTCCGCCCGTGAAAGGCGTTATTGAAGGTGATGAGCGTGTGCCGCTCCGGATTTCCGCCCGCATAATGATAGCGCCGCGCGGTCTTGATCGCGCATTCGACGGCTTCGGCACCGGAATTGGTGAAGAACACCGTATCGGCGAAGGTCGCATCCACCAGCCGCTGCGCATAAGCCTCGCCCAGCGGCATGCCATAGAGGTTGGAGACGTGCATGAGCGTCGCCGCCTGCTCGGAAATCGCCTTGACCACGGCGGGGTGCGCATGGCCGAGCGCGTTGACCGCGATGCCGCTGGCAAAGTCCAGATACCGCTCGCCGCGCTCCCCGATCAGATAGCACCCCTCACCGCGCACCGGACGCACGCCGCACCGGGGGTAGACGGGCATCAGGGGCGTGATCGACATGGCGGCTTTCCTTTCACCGATCCGACAGAAAAAACGAGCGCAAAAACGAAAAAGGGCGGCCAAAGGGGCCGCCATACATCAGAAAGGAGCGCCTATACGCGGTATGTGGCGGAGGATCAATGATGGATGGGTGCACGAACCATCACCGTTCGCCCTGAGCGAAGTCGAAGGGTCACGTCGAGCGCAGCGAGACACCTTCGCCTTCGCTCAGGGCGAACGGTAGGGGTTATGCCACTCCAAGGTGAGGTGAGGTGAGGTGAGGTGACGCCACGGCCCCCACCCGCTACACTCCCCACCATGACGACCACCCACGCCCTCCTCGAACGCTGGCGCGCGCATCTTGCGCTCGACCGGCGGCGGTCGGCGCATACCGTGCGGGCCTATGTGGCTACGGCGGAGCGGCTGCTCGACTGGATGGCGGAGACGGACGGCGCGGACGCCCTCCCCGCCGCGCTCGGCAAGCTCCTCGTCTCGGACCTGCGTGCCTATCTCGCCGGGCGGCGGGCCGACGGGATCGGCAATGCCTCGACCGCGCGCGAGCTGTCGGCGCTACGCGGGTTCCTGCGCTTCGTCGGCGGGGAGGAGGCCAAGGTTCCCGTGATGCGCGGGCCGCGCGTCAAGCCCGGCGTGCCGCGCCCGGTCAGCCCGGACGATGTCCTCGAACTCGCGCAGGAGGTGGCGGACGAGGCGCGATTGCCATGGATCGCCGCGCGCGACTGGGCGGTGCTGTTGCTGCTCTATGGTGCCGGGCTGCGCATCGGCGAGGCGCTGTCGCTGACCGGCGCGATCCGCCCGCCAGGCGAAGTGCTGCGCGTCACCGGCAAGCGCGGCAAGACACGGATCGTGCCGCTATTGCCCCAGGTACGTGACGCGATCGAGGACTATCTGCGCCTTTGCCCCTGGCCGATATCACGCGATGCGCCCCTGTTTCGCGGCGCGCGCGGCGGGGCGCTCGATCCCGCCATCATACGCCGGGCGGTACGGAGGGCACGACGGAGCCTCGGCCTGCCGGAGCGCACCACGCCCCATGCCCTGCGCCACAGTTTCGCGACGCATCTGCTTGGGCGCGGCGCCGACCTGCGCTCGCTCCAGGAACTGCTGGGCCATGCCAGCCTCTCCTCGACGCAGATCTATACGCAGGTCGATGCCGCGCATCTGCTGGACGTTTATCGCAATGCTCATCCCCGCGCGGAGGGGTGAATCCCGCGCTAACGGAACCTTGCACCGCATCATGAGTTTGCTGCGTTGCGGCGACTTTGGGGGCCTTGGGCTGACGCTTGGTCGCTTTATTGGCTCGGCATGTCCCCATCGGCGGGACAAAGCTCTTCAGCTCACCTAAAGGCGCCCTCCATGAGTTTGACCCGTTCGGTCCTTGACCCGTCGATGATGTTCCTTGCCAGTGCGTCGTTGATCGCCGCCCTGCTCACTGTGCGAGCGGTCGTTGCGCCGCACAAGATCGGGCGGCCGCCGTCCGAGGAAATCGTGGAGATGTTCGGGGCCACGGCGGCCGCGTTCGTGCTGAGCGGCCTGCTTACCCACACCTTCGTCGCGCTCCTGCCGATCCTGGCCCTGTTCCTGAGCGGTGCGGCGGTGATGCGCTATTATCTGCACCGGCTCAGCATGCCCGGCATATTGTGGGTCACCGTCCAGCCACTGGCGCTGCTGATATCCACGCTTTGGGCTTATTTCTTCGTCGTCGAAAGCAGCTTTCCGGGCTGGATGCATGGTTTCGCTCTTGCCGGCATAGCGGTGGGAGTGGCGACATTCGGCCTGGGATTTGCCGAGCGCTTCGCGCGCGAGGCGGTCATGACGCACGAACTCTGGCGGCAGCCGACGACCGCACTGGCGCCAGCGCACGCCGCGCAGGAACTGCCGGTCTCGCTCCACCTGCCCTGCTATGCCGAACCGCCGGAGGTCGTCATGGCCACGATCGACCGGCTCGCCCGCCAGACCTATTCGCGGTTCGAAGTGCTGGTGTGCGACAATAATACGCCGGACGAAGCGATGTGGCGGCCGCTTGAGCGCCATTGCAAGCGCTGGAACGAGCGCCTGGGCGTGGAGCGCTTCCGCTTCTTCCACGTCGCACCACTCGCGGGCGCCAAGGCGGGGGCACTCAATTATTGCCTTGAGGCCATGGCTCCCGAGACCGAGGTCGTCGCGGTGATCGATGCGGATTATTATGCCCGGCCGGACTTCCTCTCGCGCCTGGTCGGCTTTTTCGCGGACCCGCGGATCGGCTATGTCCAGACACCCCATGATTATCGCGACTATGCCGGCAGCGTCTATCTGAACGCCTGTTATTGGGAATATATGCCCAACAACAAGGTCGAGATGCCCGGGGTCAGCGAATATGGCGGCGCCTTCACCATCGGCACCATGTGCCTGCTGCGCGCCTCGGTCCTGAAGCAGATCGGCGGTTGGGCGGAATGGTGCCTGACCGAGGATTCGGAAGTGTCGGTGCGCCTGCGCGCGGCCGGGTTCGAAGGCATTTACCTTGGCGAGACCTATGGCCGGGGGCTGATTCCCGACACGTTCGAGGACTATAAGAAGCAGCGTTTCCGCTGGACCGCCGGCCCCGTGCAGCAATTGCGGCGGCATTGGCGCCTGTTCCTGCCCGCGCCGTTCGCGCCGCCGATGCCGGGCTGGACCAAGCTGCTTGAAATCCTGCGCTGCGTCGCGCCGATCAAGATGCTCGTCGGCATGGTTGCGGCCCTGGTCGGACTTGCCACCACGATCGTGGCACTTGGCACGGGTGCGGTCGCACCGATCGACCTGCCGAACATATGGTGGATGCTGCTGCCCATCGGCCTGGCGACGGCCGTGGCGCGAACGTGGCACCGATACCGGCTGGCCGGCTGCGGCTCCGGCCGGGAAATGATGATGGGCGAGATTGCGCGCCAGTCGCTCTTCTACACCATATTGGTCGCCGGCGTGGCCGGCCTTTCGCGCCGTCCGCTGGCCTGGCGCCGCACGCCCAAATTCGCGCCTGCCGCCAGCAACGCATCCCCGTTCAAGGCGACCATGCCTGAAACCGTGCTGGGAGCAGCCTTTCTGTTCGCCGGCTGCGTGATCCTGGCCGCCCATGATCCGCTCGGCCTGGAATTCGCGATCATGGCCTTTGCCAGCCTTGCGACCTTTGCCGCGCGCTTCTGGTGCGCGCCTTTTCTCGCGGCGCTGAGTATTCGGCACGTCAATGCAGACCAGCGCGATGAGCCGGCGCCGGCCCTCGAATGGCGCCCGAGACAGAAGGCAGAAGCCGAGGCCTAGCGCACCGCGCGCGGCCGCCATGTCACGAGGCGCCAGACATAGACGGCCACGATGATGGCAATCACGGCGCTGCTGACCGGTCCGAGATAGCGGTCGATTTCCCTGAATCGCGCG
>Ga0207658_10003535_pt1 | contig 11032 bp, 11 predicted proteins | sample KBSS33metaG_FD_184322 | JGI IMG/M metagenome (GOLD analysis project Ga0207658, IMG submission 184322) | Switchgrass rhizosphere microbial communities from Kellogg Biological Station, Michigan, USA - KBS S3-3 metaG (SPAdes) (version 2) | ecosystem: Host-associated > Plants > Roots > Rhizosphere...
CCGCTGTCGCTCGCCGCCCGATAGCTTCACCCCATTTTCACCGATGAACGTCTCGTACCCGTTCGGCAAACGCTGTATGAAGTCGTGGGCATATGCGGCTTTGGCGGCTTCAATAATATCCGCCTGCGACGCGTCCGACCGTCCATAGGCGATATTGTATTGAATCGTTTCGTCGAACAAGACTGTGCTCTGTGAAACCATGCCGATCTGCGCGCGCAACGACTGCAAGGTGTATTCACGAATATCGTGGCCATCGATATACAGGCCACCTTCGCTCGGCTCGTAGAATCGTGGAACGAGGCTGACCAGCGTCGTTTTTCCGCTCCCGCTGCTTCCGACGAGCGCCACGACTTCGCCTGCCGCCACGGCGAGATCCACGCCCGTGACCGCAGGGGCGTCACTGCTCTCGTATTGGAACGTCACGCCCCGAAATTCTAACGAGCGCGAGATCGGCGCTAATTGCTTTAACCCATGATCGCGGCTTCGCTCGTTCTCCATATCCAGCACGGTAAAGACCCGCTCGGCGGCGGAGAGAGCCTGCTGCACGACGTTATTGGCGCCGGATAGGCGCCGGATAGGCGTATAGGCCATAAACATGGCGGTTAAGAATGAAAAGAACGCGCCGGGGGTCATCGCCCCTTGGATGACCAAATAGCCCCCATACCAAATGATGGCCGCCACGCCGACGACCCCGATTACTTCCATATGAGAATTTCCGAGCGAAGAGACCTGGATGGCCTTCATCGTCATGCGGAGAAAGGCTTCGTTACTGTATCGAAACCGCCTGCCCTCCGCCTCTTCCCGGCCGAACGCTTTGACGATGCGAATGCCCGCCAGCGTTTCCTGCAACGTGGACGCCATGTCGCCCATGCGTTCTTGCCCGCGCGTGGCCAAACTCCGCAATCGCTGCCCCATCCTCACCATCGTGAACGATGAAATCGGAATCACCAAGAGGGACACTGCCGCGAGTTTCCAATTCTGATAGAGAATGACGCCGAACATCGCCAGAAAGGTGAGGCCCTGCTGAAAGAGATCCTTCAGCACCCCGACCACCGCATTGGCCATCATATTCACATCATTGATCACCCGGGACACCAATCGGCCGGACGTATTCGAATCGTGAAAGCGGACCGGCAGCCGCATGAGCTGGAGAAATAGACGTTCGCGAATATCCGTAATCACCTGGTTGCCGACGTAATTCATCAAGTAGTTTTGTCCGTAACTGAACGCGGCTTTCATCACGGCCACCGCAAGAATGGCCAGCGGCAGCACGTTGAGAAGGAATGTGTCTTTATCGATGAAAATGCCGTCGAGAACCGGACGAACCAGCCAGGCATACGCCCCCGTGAGCGCCGCCACCAATCCGGAAAAGATAAAAGCGGCCACCAGTCGGACTTTATACGGTTTAAAAAACTCGAGCAGCCGAATGAAATCTTTCATCGTGCGCACTCCGCCAAGACAATAGCGGCGGCGCGCCCCGAGGCACCGGGTTCGCCGAGTGAGGCCCGTACCTGACCCAGCGCATCGCGCATCTGGCGATAGGCCACGCGATCGCGCAGCAGGTGCGAGGCTTCCTCCGTCAATCGTTCGGGCGTCACATCGTGTTGAAGAATCTCCGGCACGATCGATCGTCCCGCGATCAAGTTGGCCAGTCCGAGCCACTTGACCGTCACCAATTGCCGAGCCAGCCACCAGGTAAATCGCGGTGCGCGGTAGACGATAATCATCGGCGTGCCCACTAAGGCCGCCTGCAATGTCGCCGTTCCGGATGCAATCAAGAGCAGATCGGCTGCGGCCATGACCTCGTTGGGCTGCTGTTTGATTAGGTGGACCTTGACGGAGCTGCCCGCCAACATGCGATTGATCAGCCGATCGTCGATAGTGCCGGCCTGTGCCATCACAACTTGCAGTCCTGGATGCAGACGTTCCAAGCGGGCCGCGGTCTGCAATAAAATCGGAAGAAGAAGTTGCACTTCACCGACCCGGCTTCCCGGCAGCAAGCCAATGACGGAAGCCGACGCCTCTAGACCGAATTGTTTCCGTAGTTCAGCCCGGTCATAGGAGGGCGCGACCTCGTCCAACAAGGGATGTCCCACGAACGTGCACGGCACGCCGGCCGCGTCATAGAGCGCCTTTTCAAAAGGCAACGTGACGACCACGTGATCGACCCTCCGCTGCATCCAACGCATGCGCCTCGGCCGCCAGGCCCAGAGCTGGGGCGCAATGTAATATACCACTCGATGCCCGGCTTTTTTCGCTACGCGGGCAAAATGAAGGTTCAAGCCTGGATGATCGATCAGCACGACGGCATCCAAGGATTCGGTTCGCAGGAGATGCCGTACCTTTCTCAGTCGATGCACGACGGCTCGAAGCGCGCTCGGTCCGACCAGACCGATGACGTCCAGGTGGCCGATGCCCTCGACGATCTCGACTCCTGCGGCCTGCATACGAGCGCCGCCTATTCCGAGCACGGTCGCATCGGGCGCCTGCGCTTTCAAGGCCCTGGCCAAGTTACCGCCGTGCAAATCACCGGAGGCTTCCCCGGTGATGATCAGGATACGAGGTTTCGGCACATTCATGTCGCTCGTTTTTCCGTCGCCTCGACGGCGTGCCGCTGCACGAAGGACCCAATCGACTCCAAGACCTGATGCGCCAGCGCCAGCGCCGCGGCGCCGTCTTCCCCCGATACCATGGGAGGAGTCTTCGACGCAATGGCGTGGAGAAATGCGTCCAACTCCAACTTCAGCGGCTCATCATCGACGGTCTGAGCGGGTTCCATAAAGATTTCCGGCCGCTGATTCGCGCCGACCTGCCTACGCAGGATCGCCGCTTGGCGGGTTTGATAATCCACGGACAAATAGGAGTCGCGCTGAAACAGACGAAGCTTCCGCATGCGCATTGTTGAGACTCGGCTGGCCGTGAAATTCGCCACGCATCCGCTGGTGAAGGCAATGCGCGCATTGGCAATGTCGATCGTTGGAGAGAGCACGGGCACCCCGGCCGCCCGGACCTCCTCTACGGGGCCTGGATTGAACGAGAGCACCATATCGAGATCGTGAATCATCAAATCGAGCACGACATCGACGTCGGTGCCTCGCTCGCCATAAGGGCTCAAGCGGTGACATTCAATGAATCCAGGCGCATGAATCGCCGAGCGAACGGCCCGGATTGCGGGATTGAATCGCTCGATGTGTCCGACTTGCAGGATGCAATGGTACCGGCTGGCCAGCTCGATGAGGTCATTGGCTTCGGCAAGCGTGACGGTAATCGGTTTTTCAATCAAGACATGCACACCCGCGCTCAAACACAACTTGGCGACGGGATGATGGGCTGATGTCGGCACGGCGATGCTGACCGCATCGACCTCGGAGATCAGCGCGGTCACATCCGGATAGACCCTCACTCCATGCTTATCGGCCACTGCCTGGGCTCGATTCGCGTCTGCATCCACTACCCCGATGAGGGTCGATCCCGGCAATGTGGCATAGAGCCGCGCATGGTGTTGACCGAGGTGGCCGACTCCGATCACGCCGACGCGTAGTGTGCGCATGTTAAAGATGTTCTGGTGAAGTGCAGCAGGCGTATACACTGCGTCGTGGGAAAAACTCGATCATTCCGATCATGAGTTGTCACTCACTCCGACGATGGCAATCCCCGCCCGCTCGGCCTTTCGCAGCATCTCATCCCGATCGAGCAGAACGCTGCGGCCGGCTTCGATGGCCAATACGGAGGCATGGACTGATTCCATCGTGTCGATCGTTTTGGGACCCGCTGCCGGTAAATCGAACCGCAAATCCTGCTGTGGTTTGCATCGCTTCACGACGACCACGCCTTCACGGCCCAGCGCCCCGGCGCGGCGAATCGTCTCGTCCGTACCTTCCACCGCTTCCACGGCCACGACGACACGATCTTTGATCACGACGCATTGTCCGATATCCAGCCGGCCGATCTCCCTCGCCATGTCCCACCCGAAATGAATATCGTCCCATTCTTTTTTGGACGGCGTGCGTTTGGTCAGCGGGCCTTCTTCCACGAGAATGCCGGTCAGCCCGAACGTCGATTCCCGGATTTGTATCCCTTCCCGTTCCAGCTCGGCGGCAACCTCACGCAGAATCGCATCGTCCTTCCAGACCCGTAGACGGCTAGCCAACGCCAACGCGCGAAAGTCGGGACGCACGGTCGTGAAGACATGGGTTTTTTTGATCCCCCCCAGCATGACCGCTTGTTGTATGCCATCCGCTTTGAGCGCATGAATCAATTTATTGAATTGCCCGATTTTGATCCAGTGGATCCGCTCAACATGCTGCTCCAACTCGGGGGCCGTCTCCCCGATATGAGCCACGGCCGAGACGCTGTATCCCAGGCGTTTCGCATTATCGGCAAAGATAATGGGGAAGCGGCCGTTGCCCGCGATCAGGCCGATCCATTTGCCATAGGCCATCGAGACACCGTCGTTCGCTTCAGGGAGCACTACTCGTCCTCCTCATCCGCCGCCCCGACCGATTTGCAAATGCCCCGCTTGGTCCCCTCGACAAAGGCCACGACCTCTTGAACATCCGGCTGACCTTTGAATTCCTCGCGGACCCGCTTCAGTGCCTCTGCCATCATTAAACCGGAACGGAACAGGATTTCATAGGCCTGTTTCAGCGCAGAAATGCGATCGTTCGTAAAGCCCTGGCGCTTCAATCCAATGGTATTGAGCCCGTACAAATGGGCGCGATACCCACCGGCGGCGCGCATATACGGCGGCACATCGCGCCCCACGGCCGAACAGCCGCCGATCATGACCTGCGGGCCGATCCGGACGTATTGATGAATTCCTGACAGTCCTCCGATGATGGCATGGTCGCCGACCGTAATATGCCCGGCGAGTGTCGCGGCGTTCGCCATGATGATCTGGTTGCCCAAATGGCAATCATGCGCGACGTGGACGTAGGCCATGAGAAAATTATGGTCGCCGACCGTCGTCTCTCCTCCGCCGAAGACGGTGCCTCGATTGACGGTGACGTATTCGCGCAGAATATTATCATTCCCGATGACGACCCGCGTAGGCTCGCCTTTGTATTGCAAATGCTGCGGCGCGCTTCCGATCGACGCAAACGGATAGATCTGACATCGTTCGCCGATGTCCGTCCAGCCGTCGATATTGACATGCGCCATGAGCTGGCTTCCGCGGCCGATACGGACATGTTCCCCGATGACGGAATAAGGCCCGATCGCCACATCCGCACCGAGTTGTGCCTTCGGATGCACAATAGCCGTTGGATGAATCTGCACGTTGCCTCCGGTTTCCTTGTTCTTGGCTCGGTCCTGTTACGCGCGACTCGCGCGAGATGACATCGGCGCGACTAATCGGCCTTCTCTTCGGTGACCATCGCGGTCATTTCCGCTTCACAAACGAGGTCCGATTCGACGTAGGCCCTCGCCTGCATTTTCCAAAACGGAGGGCGTTTCTTCAGCACATCCACTTCGAATCGAAGTTGATCCCCGGGCACGACCGGCTTGCGGAACTTCGCATGGTCGACCCCGGTCAAATAGACGACGGGACGTCCCGTCATGACGACGGATTTAAAGGCCAGCACGCCGCCGACTTGCGCCATGGCTTCGAGAATCAAAACGCCCGGCATAATCGGCCGCTGCGGAAAATGTCCCTGAAAAAACGGTTCGTTAATCGTCACATTCTTGATGCCGACGATCCGCAGCCCTGCTTCCAATTCATGGATCCGATCGACCAACAAGAACGGATACCGATGGGGAAGAGTGGCTCGAATCTCGTCGATAGTGAGGGATGTCATGGACTTGCCTCCTTGCGGCTGCCCTTACTTATTTTGCCGATCGAATTCCTTGATGACCTGTTCGGTGACATCAAGCGAATCGCTGGCATAAATGACGATCTTGAGCGTCGACTCGCTCCCTTTATCCATGACCGCGGCGAACCCGTTTTTTTCGGCGACTGCGGCGGCGGCCTGGTCGATTTTTACCTGATATTCTTCGACCATTTGCTTTTGTTTCGCCTGGATTTCTCGATTGAAGTCCTGCAAACGGCGCTGATAATTTTCGAACTTCACGCGAAATTGCTCCTGCTTCTCCTGCTTGTCCCGTTTTTGCGCGTCGCTCGCATTGGGGTCGTCTTTTTTCAACTCCGTTTCCAAGCGCTTTAATTCTTCGTCGTCGGCCGAGACGATGCGCTGCCTGGCCGCCGAAAACTCCTTGAGTTCGTCCAACGCTCGCTTGCCGGCCTTCGACCGCTCCAACACCGCCTGCTGACTGACCACCCCGACTTTTATGGCATCGGCTGCCCATCCCATCAGATTCGGCGACATGATCAAACATGCCATTAAGACTATCGTTATCCGGCCCAGCTTTCTCATGCCTCACTCCTTTGTCCACATGCTGCTGCTTCGATCATCCCTACGAACCGTTTTTCTCCTTGTTGAACTCTTCGATTACTTTGGTGGAAATGTCCAGCGCGGCATCGCTATAGACCGTCGGTCCGCCCTTTCCTTTTTCCATCACGACCAGCAAACCGAGCTGCTGCGCCACCTTCGAGACGACACGCTCGGCCCGCTCCCGAAATCCCTCGAGCACTTCTTTTTGCTTCTCCTGCACTTCCCGATTCATTTCATTGGCCCGTTGCTGAAATTCCGCGACGCGTCGGCGCAAAAGGTCTTCGCGGTCCTTCCGCCCGCTGGCGCTCAGCACGCTGGCCTGCTTGACGAGGTCTTCTTCCATCCGTTTCAACTCTTTTTCCTCCAGCTCGACCACTGCTTGGCGATTTTTCATGAAGTTGCTCAGCACATCTCGCGCTCGCTTGCCTGCTTCTGTATCGAGTAATACCCGTTGAAGATCGACCACTCCGATATTAGAAGGCCGAGGGACGGACTTCAAAGCAGGGCTCGAAGCATCGGAAGGAACGGATTGGCTTGACGAGGTCGACGGGCTTTGCTGCGTTGGCTGTCCTGTGCTCGCACACCCATGCAACAGCAGAACTACCAGTCCCATGTCCAGAACGTAACCGAGTTGCCGGTGATAGCGAGTCATCATCATTCCACCTCTTAAAACAGCGAGCCGACGGAGAACTCAAAGACGCCCTTTCGCTCTCCCTCATGCGGATCAAGGTTGATCCCATAGGCGACACGGAGTGGTCCGAAGGGAGAAATCCACCGCAGCTCCAAGCCTGCCGCGCTTCGTAAATGAAAGCTCAGAGGCTCTCCTGGACCGAATCCTTTGCCGTAATCGAAAAAGATGACGCCATTGAGTTTCGCTTCGCTCGAAATTGGAAATATAAAATCGTTGTTAATGATAATTTCACGATCGGCCCCCAGCAACGAATTCTCCGGCGTGACGGGACCGGCCCGTCCAAACGAGAACCCGCGCATGGTGTTGATGCCGCCGACGAAATACAACTCCGTTAACGGAATCGGTTTATCATTTAGACCTACTACTTGCCCAAATCGACCGCGGATCGAATGTCGAGTATCCCAGAATAAGGGCGTGTATTTGATGGTATCAAGAGTTACCTTATAAAAGTTGGTATTTCCGCCGAGTACCGGCGTACCGAAGTCGAAATTGATCGCATTGCGCATGCCCTTGCGTGGATCGAGAAAATAGTCTCGCGTATCGCGCGCCAATGAGGTCCGGAATCCCGTCGTGGTAAAGGACCCGATCTGGCTGAGAATAAAGGCCGGCGCGGTCGATATCGGATTGCTGTATTTGAAGTGTTCGAACACCGGACTGAAACTTCCGGAAACGTATTCGGAGAACCATCTCCCAAATGTGACGCTGGCGCCGGCCTTGTCTTCCGTGTAGGTCAAATAATTCGTGAGCGATCGATAGATGTCCAACTGCATCGACGTCAGCGAGTCGTTGAGATAGGGATTGCGAAACGACACCAACCCTAACGATCGCCGTTGACCCAGCTGGCCGCGCACCCGCACGAGGTTACCCGTTCCCGCCACGTTGCCCTCGGTAATGTCGGCGATAGCCACCAAACGATCCAACGTACTGAAGCCGCCGCCGATGCTGAACGCGCCCGTGGATTTCTCTTTCACTTTGACGTCCAGATCCACCTTGTCCGGCTCGATCTGTTTCGGAAGAATTTCCACCGTTTCAAAAAAATTCAGATTGTTCAGGCGCTGAAAGCTCCGCTTCATTGCGACGGTGTCGATAATTTCCTGTTCGTTCACCCGGAGTTCGCGGCGAATAACATTATCGCGGGTCTTATCGTTGCCGGTAATCCGTATCTCCCGGATACGGATCAGATCGCCTTCTTTGATATGAAAGAGAATGCCGGCGGTCTTCGTTTTCGCATCCGGATTGATCACCGGATTGACATCGGTGAACGCATAGCCTTTCGCGCCGTAGACCTCTGTCAGTCTGGTAATTTCGTCACGGACTTTCGCTCGCTGAAAGACCTCGCCGGTCTTCACACCCATGCCGGCCTTCAATTCTTCATCTTCAAAAACGGTATTCCCACGAAAACCAATGTCGCCAAAGTTATACCGGTCCCCTTCGACAATCGAAAATGTGATGATAAACCACTTTTTATCCTCGGTCAGCTCAATGGTAGGCAGACCGACTTGGACGTTGAGAAAGCCCTTGTTCAAATAGACTTCTTTGATTCGCTCGATATCGTTGGCAAGCTCTTCGCGCTTGAGAATGCCCGCGTCGGTGAACAGGGAGGGCAACCCTTTGCCGGTCAAGGTGCCCCAAATGGAAACCCATTCGCGAGTGGCCATCACTTTGAACAGTTCCTTTTTCGTGGCGGAGGTCGATCCTTCAAAATTCACCGATTGAATTCGCGCGCGGTCTTCCTCCTTGATAAAGAAGGTCAGCCGCTTCCGATCTTCTTCCAAGGTGAGAACAATCGGAATGACTTGGGCATGATAGTACCCATCCTCCTGATAGGCGAGGCGAATTTTTTCGGCACTCTCTTTCACCTGTTGCTGGTCAAGAAAGGACTGATTGCGGATGGTGATTTTTTCCTTCAGCTTGTCGTCGCTGAAATTCTCGTTTCCATCGAAGACCACTTCGGTAATGAACGGCTTTTCCTTCACGATAAATGCGACGGCGATACCGTCCGGCTTCTCCTCCGTCTCCAATTGCACGTCTTCGAAAAATCCCATTTCGTAGATCACTCGGATCTGAGCTCGAATCGCGTCGACCGTATACGGATCTCCAACTTTGAGCGTCAACCGACCACGAATGGCTTGATCTTCGATGCGCTTATTGCCGCGAATGTCCACCGACGCTACTTTCTGGCCGGTGTCTTCGGCATACAAGGTAGACGCCGACAGACTGATGAGTAGAAGCGTGCCTATGACGATGAGCGTCATCAGCCGATTCCCCAGGCGAGTGGTCACCGATGCCTTTCTAGGCAGACCAGGAGAACATCCTCCAGGGGGACGGCTTCGGTTTGGCCACCCATGCGATGGGCGCACCGGACGACGGCACGATCTTGTGCGACAATGACAGCACCCGGCCCCGCACCGGGAAACCCATCGATCGGATCTGATAGGGTGAGGCGATAGGGCTGCTCCAAAGCCCGGGGAAACCTTTCAAAAAAGGATTGAAAAAACTGCGGAATTATAAAGAGCGCGTGCTGTAATGTAAAGAACCTTCCTAATGGGAGACCACGCGTGAACAGCCTCGCGACTCGCGGCCGATTTCTTGACAATCCGTTCACCCATCCCCTAGTATCCAGCATGCCCGTTTTGCCTGTTCGAAAAGCCGTTCTCCCCGCGGCCGGCCTCGGCACTCGCTTTCTCCCCGCGACTAAAGCCTCCCCCAAGGAAATGCTTCCCTTGGTGGACAAACCGCTCATTCAATACGCCGTCGAAGAAGCGGTCGCCTCGGGAATCGAAGACATCATCATCGTGACGGGGCGTGGCAAACGGGCCATCGAAGATCATTTCGACCGGTCCTTCGAGCTGGAGGAGAATTTAAAGGGCAACAAAAAAGAAGGCATGCTGAAAGAGGTGCGGCGCATCTCGGAATTGGCCAACTTCTGCTACGTTCGCCAGCCGGAGGCCCTCGGCCTGGGACACGCGGTCCTCTGCGCGCAACACCTGGTCGGCGACGAACCATTCGCCGTCCTGTTGGGAGACGAGGTGATCGACGCGCCGGTGCCGGGGCTGGCTCAATTGATTAAGGTTTTTATAGAACGTGAGGGTCCGGTGTTGGGTGTAAAGAAGGTCCCCCTCCAAGAAGTCAGCCGCTATGGGATCGTCGCTAACCGCCGGGTGGCCGAAGGACTTCAGCCCGCCGCTCGGATTGACGGCGAAGACATATCCGGATCGGCCGTCGAGAAAAGGCCCCAGGGCAATCCGAACGTGATCCTCGTTGGTCAGCGGAGCATCGCGTCGCACGCTGAAGCTGACGATCCCGTTCGGATTGGGATCGTCACAAACGATGCCGATGGCAAGCGCCTTCGCGCCCGCCAACACGCGCACTGTCGTCCGCGCCGACGGCATGGCGCCCTCTGCGGGATCCGTCTGCGTAAATGCGTCCGCCGCAGGAGCTGATTGGCGCGATGAATGCGCAGATGAAAGCGGAGCGCGCTCTGCGCGACAACGGCAAGCGCCTGTTCGCCCCCATCGCAACCGACGTGGCCAGCATCACGTCGAACGCGTCGGCGGCGCGAGCCTACGCACACGAGAAAGCGCTCTTCGACTTCGATTCCAAGCACATCACGCGCCCTGGCAACAAGCTCGCGTCGGAGTACCTGTTCAACGCCTACACGTCCTTCGGCTACACGCCGGAGTTCCAGTGGTTCTCGCCGCGACAGGCGCTCGGCGGTCAGACCGCCAATGTCCTGGCCACGCAGAACAAGATCCATGGCAATACCGTGGGCGTCGGCCTGTTCCATCCGAACGCGGCTGGAAACCCGCCGACGGACGTCATGGCCAACTGGGTGATCGAGCAGAACTTGAAGATGCCGCGTCCGTACGCTGCCGCATTGCTCTACGACCATGCCACGAATGACTGGCGCGACGTGATTCCTCTGATCGACATTCCGACGCTGGTCGTCGGC
>Ga0207658_10003542_pt1 | contig 11024 bp, 12 predicted proteins | sample KBSS33metaG_FD_184322 | JGI IMG/M metagenome (GOLD analysis project Ga0207658, IMG submission 184322) | Switchgrass rhizosphere microbial communities from Kellogg Biological Station, Michigan, USA - KBS S3-3 metaG (SPAdes) (version 2) | ecosystem: Host-associated > Plants > Roots > Rhizosphere...
GGTCGGTTGGCCGGCGCAGCCGATGGTTTGAAGCTCCTCCGCATCCCGGCGATTTTCCACGCGCAGCGTTGCGACGCAAGCATGTTACGCCCGCTGGAAGAGACAATGCGCATGGCGTTGACAGGCTCGCCCCGGTTCGCCATGGAGCGCGCCTCGCCTTCTGGACAGGTGGCCGAGTGGTTAAAGGCAGCAGACTGTAAATCTGCCCGCGTGAGCGTACGCTGGTTCGAATCCAGCCCTGTCCACCAGAGCACTTCCGGCAGAAATCTGCCGATGTCTCCCTCGCAAACTGAGAAATCAGCGGGCAGGGGAGGCGTGCGCGCCTTAAAAACGATTTGCACGGATTTCTGCCGATTTTGAAGCGTTCAAATTGCTTTGACGGTACACGGTATGTACATGGTCATACATGGCATTGCCGTTTTGTTCTCCTGCGGAGGGATCATGGTAGGCATCACTGAAGCGAGCGCAGCCCTCAGCGGTATCAAGGCCGCATATGACATGGCCCGGGGCGTCAATAAGCTCACCGATGATATCAATCTAAAGTTGGCCACTAGCGACCTAATCCAGACTATTTTGGATGCCCAGCAGCACGCGCTTGCCGCACAGGAAATCCAACTGGATCTCCTAAAGCGCATTAGCGAACTTGAGGCCAAATTAGCGGCTGTGGATGACTGGAAGGCTACAAAGGCACGGTATGTTTTGCATACTTTCCCGACAGGCTCGCAGGGGTACGTGCTTCGCGATGAATATAAGGAGGGAGAGACCGAGCATCGGCTTTGCGCTAATTGTTTTGACAAGGGCGAGAGATCCCTTTTGCAAACGATCACTCAACACGCGGGCGAATATGTCGAGTGTCACCGATGCAATTCGAGGCTTATGTTAACACGTAAACCCCAGCGAGTGAGGGTGCCCTCAGTTAAGACGGCCTGGGCCGGCTGAGAGACCGAACGGCCCCGCCAGCGCGAGCCGACGGGGCGTTTATTCAAGTGCGATCAGTCCTAAACCAGCGCGGCCGCATCCTTAGCGAGTTCATCAAGGAGATGCCCGGGGAGATCGGTGCGTTCAAAATGCTCGCGAACAATCGTCAACTTTTGCGCGGATTGGCCAAGGCTCTCAACCCGAGTGCGTATCAACCGATGCAGGGCCTCTACTGCCCGCGCTCTCGCTCGCTCGCATGCCCTGCGCGTTTCAGAATGTTTTAACCTCGCATCGGCGACATCCCGTCTCGCTCGATATGCGACGATCTCTGCAATCTTTGCCTCGGCCCATTGCTCCCGCTGCGGAAGTCCGACCACGATAAGATGCTCCCGCAGCTGGTCAATTGGCATTCGATCGATCATTTCGGGGATATTCACCCAGCTTTTTCCGAAACCTGGAAGAGGCGCGATCTGGGAATTAAATTCAACCGAAACGGCATCGTGTAATTCCTGTGATGCACGCCACTCGTCCCGCGCTTGCTCATACTCCTGCAAGGCCTGATCGAACTTGGGTTCGCGTGCCTTGGCGCCGTCGATGAGCTTTTGGACGGCAGGTGCCAACCGAGGCAGATCGGCCATAATGCCACGCCAGAGATGAGTCTCTTCATATTGCTCATCGGTTTCGTAGCGCAGCTCACCCGGTCCGACCTGACCACACTCCACGAGCGCGAGCATATACATTTTAGTTGCAAGTTCCTCCAAAGACCGCGCCGGAAAGGCCGCGATCGCTGCCGATGCCTGATGATCTGCGGAATGGAAATGCTTGGCATCGTCATCAACTACTGAGGGAGCATGCAGCGCCGCGCTTGCCTCGACCCATCTCGTGACCAGCGAATCAAATTCTGAGGATATCGAAGGAACTTGGTCGAAGGTTGCCAGCCGATCGATGTCGGCCATAATCCCTGCCCAATGTTCGTCGAAGATCCCCTCAAAATCTTCGCTCCTTTCCTTCGCGAGCCGAAGTTTGGTCCCGATCGCGGCCACGCTTGGCGCAGGAACCTTCTCAATGAGGTGATCCATCGCCTGACAGGATATCTCGACCGCGTCGTCAGCGTCCGCCGCGTCCAAGGGCATTGCGATACAGATCGCCCGCTTGGTTTGATAATCGGCCAGCGCCGCCTCCCATTCCATCGGCAACTCCTGGTCAGCGGCGGCCCCGCTCGCTTTAATGTCTGTCATCATGTTCATGGGGTCGGTCCTTTCATCAGAGCCCTCGCCCGCGAGTAAGAGTTTAGCATCTTCGCTTCCGAGTGTTGCGCGGCTCTCCGCGGAAGCGATTCGCTTCACCTTGTTTGCCCGGCCGAAGCCCTTGGTGGTCATCGCATTCATGAGCGCGCCTCCAGCAGCTCTGCAAAGCGATCGCGTATCGCCCGGTTTATGGTCAGGTGCGCCCAAGCAGACATGTCCCAGGCGGCGCGGCGGGCCTCTAGGGAGACTTCGGCCAGCTGATGACATGTGGTGGCGCCGGCAACGGCCGCGTGAGCCTGTGCAAACAGTGTCGGAATAAGCGTGACAGGATTGGCCGAGATGTGCCCAGGCTGTAGAGAGAAGTTAGCCATGACGTTCCTCCAGAACGATGTGGTTAGGGCCGAGGATAAGGGTTGCCGCCCTTGCCTTGGCCCGCATTTTATGGGACACAAGAAATCCCATGTCAATAAGTGTACCACAAAAAAAGCGCGGACGCCCTGCAACTGGCCAAATGCCCAAAATTGGCGTTCGGCTTCCTGCGCTTATCCTCGGCCAGGTGGAGCACTATCGCGAGGAGCACGACCTCGATCTCTCCGAAGCCATCCGCCGGCTGGTTGAGCTGGGTTTGAAGGCGAAGTGATCTACAGGTCTGTTGGTCGCTGCATCTATTGCGGTGCCACCGATCAGAAGCTCACCCTGGAGCACATCATTCCGGAATGCGTCGGTGGCGACTTGGAGCTTCCGGATTCGAGCTGTGAAGCGTGCCGCAGGCTGACAGGGTCGATAAACGAGCAACAGTTGTTCGGCGATCACGGGACCTATCGTGCCGCCAGGGTCTATGCCGGCACGAAGTTCAGTGAAAATGCAAAAAAGTCTGGACAGGTGATGGTCCCGACTTTCTGGGGAGATGGCGATAGCCAAGTTCGTCGAGATATGGCTGTAGGAGAAGGCCCGTTGGGTGCGGCTTATCTTCGCTTCTTCGGCCCAAAATTTCTTCAGTCCGGCAACTGGTTTGATGACCCTATAAATCCGCAAGTGAGCTACATACATTTGGCTTGGCCAGAGCAAACCCAAGTCACGGAACCCTTCTCATTTCCAAGCTTGAAGTTTCATCAGGTCGCTCGCTTCATCAGCAAGGTGAGCCACGCTTACGCTGTGGCAGAGCTTGGGTACGGCAATTTTCGGCCCTTCCTCGCCGATTTCATCAGCGAAAAAGATGACCGATTACCCTACAATTTATTCGGCACGGTGAAGTCGAGAGGCGTCAATTTCATCTACGACATAGACCTCATCGAGCTTAGAGCTCGCAATTCGACCTTCATCGTCGTGACATTTCAAATTCTTTCCGCAGCATTCTTTCCCCGCTACAAGATTGTTGTCGGCGAGGTTGATCGTAAGCCTAACACGAAGCCGAGGCGCCAGTTCCTACAGATTGGTCCCTGGAGATCCAAAAAAAAGGGCGCCGAACCCAAGCCCGGCGCCCGATGGAACAGCAGCGCATGAAAGGTGCTGGGAACAGCGCTGCACGAAGATCATCAGGCGAATGATTTAAGCATCGGCGCATGGGCATGGTTGAGTAGCGCTTAAATAGCTCTTCGCTGAATGCCGCTCTCACCTTGCGTAAATCCCGCTCACTATGTCCGCCCCCGGCCTGGTCTGTCGAGTACCGTCAGCCTACGAGCCGGAAGGTCTTAAAGGGGCGACCTCCGCCTCGATCGCAGTTGTTCGGCTGCTTACAAGCGATTTCCAGCTACGCAGTCGGCACGCAACGCGGCATTGCATCGGTGATCGCCGGCGTGCTCTCAGAGCCAGTCCCGCGATAGCTGCTATCCACATCCAGGCAGTAGCCCGATTGAGTCTTGGCAGGCACCTTGTAGCCGCCGCGAATGGGTATGCGCACGCCGTTCGGAGTTTTGACCTGAACAGCAACTGCGGGGACCATCGCCGCGCCCGACGATGCTATGGGGGGTTGGGCTTGAGCTGCAGGCACTGCCCCAGCCGCCCGCACGGTACGAGAAGCAATGGTGGCGGGCTTCATGACCGGCGCGGGATCTCCGCCTTTAGGAATGCGTAAGCCGAACTGGTAGAGCTCGCCATTCCAATTGATCGAGATGGTGACGTTTTGGGGAAGCTTGGTCGATTTGATCTTCTGAAGCACGATTCGGCCGCCATAGCTTTCGCCAGGCTCAACGGTCGTCGTCTGGATGATTTCGTCTTCGAGCTGATCGAGTGTCTGATCAAGTTGCTGCTGAATACTATGGATCGCTACGCCCCCAGCCGCTGTGGCGCTCGCCGCGCCGAGCACTCCCAGGCTGTTGTCGCGATAGACGCCATAATAGGAATACGTGCCGCGTGGCGTCCGGAAGTAGCTTCGATAGCTGCTCGTGGTCGAGGCGGTCGACGCCAGTCCAGCCGCGGTTCCGGCGAGCAGAGCCACGCCGATCTGTGACCACATGGCACGGTTTTTGGCTTTCTGCTGCAGCTGTTCACGCGAGAAGGGCACGAGCGTCTGCCCGTCAATTTCGGCACTCACATTTTCGATGCCGAAGTTCGCCAGTTCATTGCCGTCGTTGTAGACGACCACCATGAAAGAGAGCGAGCCGTGGTCGAGCGCGGTGGGCTTAATCTGCACGCCACCCTTGTCATGCTCCAGATAGACAATCGGCACACCCTTGTTAAAGCGCGCGGTCTCCTCGCCGATCTGAAACGGCTGAGGAAATGCAGTAGCCGCGATGGACGCACTGCTAACGGACAGCGCGGTCAGCGCTGCGATGATTGACGATTTCAAATTGCCCTCCGCTCAGTTCCCCGACTGGCGACCCGATTTGTTTGTCCAGACGTTAGCGGGTCTTAATTACGGGAGCGAATCTGTTAACCATAGATGCCATCCCGAAAAGGGACGGTCGTCTGCACACAGGCCAGTGGTTGTTGCGGATGCCGCCGACCCGCTCAAAATCGCTCCTTCGCTAAATAGTTGGTCCATCAGGGGACAGAAAGGAGTGATGCATGGACGCACTGACGCTACTGTTGATTGCAGTCGTTCTACTGGCAGCAAAAGGCTAACAGCTTGGGAGGGTACAGATCCCCTCCCAACACGCGGCTGCGCGGGTCCATGTTACATGGATGCGGCCTCGCGAGCGTCCTAATCGTTGGCTGCGCGGATTTGCGCTGCCTGCGCGCAAAGCCAATCCGCAACGCCTTCCCGGCCATGCCGGCGGATCAACGCGGCGACCGCAGCGTGGTGAACACCGACGATCGCGACCGAAAGCTCTTTGTCTTCGGTCTTTGCGGCGGCCGACTCGATATAGGCGTAGGTATCATCCCGAGCGCTTCGGAAGATCAGCTGATCTTGCTCACTGTCGATGCGGATGCTCATCCAAACATGCCTGTCCGGCCCGCCTTTGCGAGTTCGCGCTGATAAGCCGCGGCGGCCTGTTTTCCCGAGGTCCGCGCGGAGCGTTCGTCGACATTTCCGTGGAAATGGATTTGGACTGGCGGCATGGCAGCCCGCGAGCCATCCGCTGGGCGCAGGTTCCGCATCGCGCGTTCGAATGCCATAGACTGGCCGTGCGGCACGATCGTTCCCGGTGCGTCGGGAATGAACAGCTCCTTGCCGTTTTCTCCGACCCATGACGGGCCGGTCGGGCGGCCGCCCGAGGCGAAGCCGGGCAGCGCGGGCAGATCGAGCTGGGTGATCGGGATGGTCGAGGCGATATTGGTGCCAGCAGCCTTGAGGAAACCGCTCGACAGATCCAGGCCGGCACCGGCGCCGCCGCCCAATCCGCCCAGCAGCGAACCGCCGAGCTTGAGGAGGCCGCCAAGGAAGCCGCCACCGCCGCTGCTGCCGCCCGCGAGCGAGGCGAGGATCTGGGTGATCCCGCTGCCGAACTGATCGAGCACCGGCACCTGGGCGGCCATTGCCGCGGCGGCGCGGTCGCTGCTGGTGCCGAGTAGATCGATGCTGTCATTCGCCGCCTTGAGCTTTTCCATGTCGATCAGCGACGTCATGCCCGCGCCGGTAGGCTGGCCGTCGAGGCCGATCAGCGGGCCGCTGGTGCCGCCGGACAGGATATCATTGCTGCCGAGCAGACCGCTGCCGGAAAAGCTGTTGCCGAGCGCGGCGCTGGTCGCGTTCTGGATGGCTTGGCTGAACGCGATCAAGTCGGCCGTCGAGGTCTTCATCGCGACCGACATCTGCTGCGCGTCGAGGCCGTAGGGCGAGGCAATGCCATGCACAGTCTGCCCGCCGATCTTGTCGGTGACGAGCCGTTCGGAAAGCGGCGCGGCGATCTTGTCGTGGACGAAATTCTTGATCGGATCGACGATGAATTCCTGCTGGAACTGGTGCGCGAGATCGCTGACCAGATTCTTGAGCACGTCGAACGGGTTCTTGAGATCGATCAGATCCTGCGCGGCGCGGCCGAAGGCGTCCGAGAAATCCGAGGCGAATTGCTGGGTGCGGCGGTTGAGGCTTTCGAGTTGGTCGACGCGCAGCCGCTGCATCGCCTCGCCGACCTCATCGATCGACCTGGGCAGGCTCCTGAAATAATTTTCGAGCGGGCCGGCGGTGGATTGTAGCGTCGATTGCAGGCGCGCGCCGTAGATGCTGTCGAGCGCGTTGAGGCGCTGCTGGGCGCGATCCTTTTCGGCCTTGGTGGCGAGTTGATCGGCCAGCACCGCCTCAAGCTTGGCCTTCTCCTCCTGCTTGTCGAGATCGAGCAGCCGCAACTCGATCGCGCGGCGCGCCGCGGCGGTGGTGGCGATCGATCCCTGCGCCTGCAGGATGTCGCGCTGATTGTCGTTGGCAGCGGTGGCGAGGTCGAGCGCATCCTGCGCGTTCTGGCGCTGGCGCTCCAGCTCGGCACGGAGCAGTTCCTCGTTGCGCACCGTCTCGTTCTTGGCGAGCAGCTCCTTGCCCTGCGCCTGGGTGAGATGGCCGGCGGCGACATTGAGCTTCACGTCCTGCGCGAACTTGTCGGCCTCGACGTTGATCTGCTCCTTGGCGAAGCGCGCGATCGTGTCGGCGTCAGTCGCCTGCTGCTGCTTCAGCCGAAGCAGTTCGGCATCGAGCTGGGCGCTCTGGTTGGCGAACATCTCGGGCTGGAGCTTGGAATGCTCCGGGCTGCCGAGAAAATTCCCGAGGGTAGCTCCCTTGGCTTGATTATGCGGGCGAAGGGCAGCGCTGGTTGCGCCGGTCAACAGTCCGATCTGGCGCCGATATTCCGCTGCGGCAGCCTCAAGTGTTCCGCCATTTCGGGCGCCGCTGGACTTGTGGAAGCTTATAATGCTGGTCGGATCACTGGCCGTAAGGAGGTTGTGATACTGTGCGCGCGCCTTTTGCAGCTCCTTCATCCGAACATGGAGGTTGTTATCAGCGTCGGTTGCGCCAGCTGCGATCTGATCGCCTGCGATATATCCCCCGACAGCGCCAATGCCGAGCCCGATTGGTCCACCAAAGGCCGCACCGCTCAAGCCGCCGATGATCGCCAGGGCTGACTGCGGGTTGCTGCCAAGGAAGCGAGTTATTTTTCCGGTGAGCGCCTCCAGTCCGTTAGCGAGGGCGTAAAGGCTGTCGGCATTGTCCGCGACCGTTCGTGCGAAATTGGCCTCAAGCACCTTGTTCAACTCAGCCATCTTGTCTTTAGCGCGATCGGCCTTGTTGATCTGATTATCGGTCAGGATATAACCCAGCCTCTCCGCCGAGGCCGCATAGTCGTCGATCGCTTGTTTCCCGCTGGCCAACAGCGTGTCGAATTGCTGGCCACTTTTGCCGAACAGCGCGTGCTCTACCGCTCCGCGCTGGGTGACATCGCTCACCTTTTTCAGGGCGTCCGCAATCAGCGGGATCGCATCGCCGGCCGTCTTGGAGCTGGCGACGATGTCCTTGCCGATGATGGCGTCGAGTGCCTCAAACGCTTTCGCCGGGCCGGCGGCGCCAAGCTTGGCCTGGCCCAGGGAAGCAGTGAGCTTTTGAAGCCCCTTGTCCATTTCGTCCTGCGAAATGCCGACCTGAGTTGCTATAAAGCGATAGACCTGGAGATCTTTCGATGTGACGCCGAGCTGTTGCGAAACTTCGCCGAGCGACGACGCATAATCGAGAGCGCGGTTTGCAGCCCCAATGATCTGGCTGCCGACGAACGCCGCCGCCAAACCCTTGGCCGCAACCTGTGCCCTCTCGACGCCCGCATGTATCGAGGCGAGCGAGCGGTTCATCCGCGCCGCGTTCGAATTGAGATTGGCCGCGGCCTTCTCGATGTTGGCGTTGAAGCTCGCCGTCTGTGCGATCAGATCTACAACGAGCGAGCCGACCGCGCTCACGATTGCACCTGCAGGTGCGGCGGCGTCGCGCCGTAATAGGCGACGAATAGCTCGTCCATCATTGGCACGGCGCCTTTACGCGCCGCGGCTAGAATTTTCCCCTGCGACTGATGACCTTCGTGCCGGCAGTCCAAAGTCTTGAAGTCGAAGTCATCCAGGATCGCCGGATCGCTGCCGTAGCGGGCCTGGATCTGACGGTGTATATCCAACGTGGCGCCGGCAATTGTCGCATGCGCGTAGATAGTCTTGTTGGTCATATCATAGACCCCGCTGATCCTTGGCGTCACGGCCCTTTTTGACCATGAGCGTCCAATCTGAACTGCGGCCAGGCTGCGCAGTAGTTGCGCGGTCACAATGCCACGCGCTTCCCGAGTGCGTGACAATCTCGCCAGGGTGATATTCCTGGTCTTTCCAGACGCCGAGATACTTCATCGTGGACGCGTGAGGCGGCATAGCAGCGACAAGCTGTTCGAGATCGCAAATGCGATCGGCCATCTGTTTTGTGATCTCAAGATCGGCTGCGCTCGCAAGTCGGATCAAGGTAATCATATCAAGGAATGCCCAATGGTCTTTCTGGCGGTACGATATGGCCCGGTCGCCCTGTTCACCCGAGTTCGCGTTTTGCCATTCCGTCATGTCGGCGGAGACGCTTTTCCGAACTTTGAGATAATGCTCCTGAAAATCCCCAAGAGCGTCTCCGGCCGCGTCCACCATACGCTTCCAAGCAGCTTTGCGGATGGCGTCTCCTTCCTGAGAGCCGGCTATTGGATGCTGCTTCGATGTCACAGCCGCACAACCGTGCCGCTGAGTTCACGACGGCTACGCGCAATTACCCGCCTGAGCTCATCTCCGCCTTTGGCGGACATGATGGCGACCCGCAGCGGCGCGTGGTCGAGAAAATATTCCCGATCTCGTTGTATGCACCGCAGCAGTTCGGCGCCTTTTGCCGAGCGCACTTCGGCCGGAGTGCTGAGACGAGATGGCGATATCCCGCTCACGGTCTTCGCGCGGCCGATCTTGACGACGCGCTGGCTCTTGAGCCCTTTCGTGCCGGTGATGCGCGCCTGTGACTGTGCGGGTACGCCTACTGCGCTAAGCTCCAACCATTCCCACGCTAAAAACTTCAGTCCGCCGCTCGGTAAGGCTTCGCTGTTCAATGCACGAAACCCGATCGACACCGTCCGGCGCAACCCGTTACGGATGAGTGACCATGCGTAATCAACCAGGTCCTTAGCAGCGCCGGGTTCCGCGATTTTCTGCACTTTTGCCCAGAAGCGGATGCCCTGGGCGCTTACTTCAGCGTGATAAACTTCGCCGACCACTTTTGAATGATCGTGATCGAGCAACAGCGGCAGCGGGAGTTCGAAGCGCGCACCTTCGGGCTGGACAATGTCGCCAACCCTGTCCGGCGCTGGCGTCGTTGCCCATCCTTCCAGCTCGCGCCGGTCTTCGTTGACGCTTCGGACGGTCACATGTGAAAAAGCTCGGTTCAATTTCGCCTCCGTTGGGCGCAAAAATTCGCCATCTGCACTTCGGGCGAAAGGCAGTTTCGGGTGGTTTCGGGGAGTTTCGGGATGTTCACGAAAAATTTTTCATGCCGGCTCAATCCACCGGCAGATCGATTCGATAGAACATTCGACGGTGCGGCCGACCTTGCGGTAGACCAGCGGCTGATCGATGCCGCGGCGGTTCGCCAAGGTTTTCGGTGATTTCTTAAGCAAGACCGCAGCATCGGCTTCGGTCACAAAGCCGTCGAAAGTTACGGGAATACCCCGCAGCTGGCACTCGGCGCGCATTGCTGCAATGCGCTCCACCAGCCCAGAACGGGCATTGGAGGCGGGCGGCAGCTCTAGCAGTTCACCGCCACAATGAGGGCAGCGAAGGTCGTTGGGCTCGATGCGGTTCATGGCTCGCCCGGTCCTGATGACGCGAAATGCGCTCGTGGGCGCCGGCCCGGCCGACCAGGGCCAATCACTGCCGCATAGTACCGCTTTAACCTTTTGTCTGACAAACCAAGCGCGCGCGCGATTTCTATATGCGGGCGGCCGGCCTGCGCAAGCTGATGGGCGAGACAAGTGGATTGCCGCGTCGGCACATGCTTCGGCCGCCCGCGACCCCGGAAGATGATCGGATCACCAAAGAGGTCGAACTCAGCCATCGATCAAATCCGAGCGAAAATTAAATACGTCCGTAGCCGTCATATGCGATCCTAACAGACTGATAGAGAACGATATTTATATGAGAGGTCAGGTGAAAACCCGTGCAGACGAGGAAAAAAATCTGTGCGTGAGAGGGCGGCGGTTTCCAAGCGCGATCGCCTTTGACTTTGATCCACCCCCCCGGTGACCCTGTGGTGATTGAGCTCGCGCCGACCATCCGGATGCGTGGCCGCCAGGCCGGAACGCCTCGGAAGTGCGGTCGGACGACCCTATTCGAGAAATTCTCTATGATTTCAAAGATTTGCTTTAATCCGTAAAGGACGGAAGTAATAATGTAGATGAATACATATGCGCATGTTCGCGCGCACATATGCACGCATGT